>Ga0102934_1003138_pt1 | contig 11329 bp, 7 predicted proteins | sample SalPonR2_A_D1_MG_FD_78175 | JGI IMG/M metagenome (GOLD analysis project Ga0102934, IMG submission 78175) | Salt pond soil microbial communities from South San Francisco under conditions of wetland restoration - Salt Pond MetaG R2_A_D1_MG | ecosystem: Environmental > Aquatic > Marine > Intertidal...
CATTTTTTTAATACTGATCTTTTAATAGAGACATCTCTTGGTAAAAATGATATAGATACTTATTTGATCGATAGTGATGGGGATCAAGAATGGAATTATTTGTATAATGAAAGTGCAGGGTTATCCATTTATCAACAAGAAGGAAATAATACTTTGGATAATGAGAATACTGGTTCAGAAACACCGGGTTTTGAGATTATGTTGTTACTTGTTGGTTTTGTTTTGTTGATCGGTTTGAGAAAACATCAAAATTAAATCATTTTTCTATTATTTTTCATTTCTTTTTATATAAATGCTAACGCTATCTAAAATTCATATACATGGTAAATTTAATATATTGGGGGAACGATTATAATAAATGTACTCATCAATAGTATATATAGATATAATATTATGATACTTTAAATGGATGAGTAAACCTTAAAAAATTAGTAAGGGGACAATGTATGAATCTAGATTATTTAAAAAAATTCGTGACCGTAGTAATTATGTTTTCATTATTAGGGTTTTTTCAGGCAGCAATTCCGTTCACTGCACAACCAACTCATCAAACGCTTACGTATGAATTATCTTTTGAAGATTTCCAGATAACACAATCTGCACAGGGTGATGAAGTTGTCATTGATGATTTCGGTAGATTACTTGTCATGGGAAAACCTAACCTTCCATCTAAAATCATTTCAATCGCAGTCCCACCCAATGCAGAAATAATAGATGTATCCGTGCAATCAAAAGAAACCATTCTCTTAGATGGAACCTATCAGATTCCACCTTGTCCTCTACCAAAAATCATTGGAGAAAATGAACCAAATGAAGATATGGAAGAAACCTATGAATCAAATTATCTTCAAACGTATAGCACGGATAATCCTTATCCTGAGCAAATTGGAGAATTCGTTAGATCTTCTCAGTATCGAAAATATGAATTAGTTGATATCCGGATTAATCCGTTCACCTACTACCCATTATCAGAAAAACTTGAATTTCATAAACATATAACTATTGATATAACATATGAAGAAAATGAAAAATCTGAGGATGGTATTGAAGATTATCTAAAGCAAACTGAACAATTCGCTGATCAGATCATTGCAAATTATGATCAATCACAAATCTGGTACGAACCTACTACAAAAGAACAAAAGAGTCTTTATGATTATGTAATCATCACTCTGGATTCATTAACTTCTTCGGTTACCTCATTAGTTGATTGGGAGGAATCCAAAGGAAGAAATGTGAATGTAGTAACCACTACATGGATTGATACAAATTATGATGGTACTGATCTACAAGAAAAAATGAGGAATTTTCTAAGAGAAAAATATCCCTCAAGTGAATGGGGAATAGAATACGTTTTTCTTGTAGGTCATTATGATGATGTCCCGGTTCGTCGAACAGATCAGGACACGGGTTATGGGAAACCTGAAACTGATTTTTATTATGCTGAACTTTCCCTTCCAGATAGCGAATCATGGGATTCCAATGGAAATAACCAATATGGAGAGGATTCAGATACCATTGATTTTTATTCAGAGATATCTGTTGGAAGAATTCCTTGGAGCGATCCGGCTATCGTAGAAAGTATTTGTGATAAATCGGTTTCTTATGAACAAACTGATGATCAAAGTTATAAAAAGAACATTCTTCTGCTTGGAGCTTTTTTTTGGGATGATACTGATAATGCAGAACTCATGGAAGAAATAGCTGGTCAATCATGGATGGATGATTGGACAAAAACACGGATGTATGAACAATCACAATCTTCTTATCCATCAGATTATGATCTTGGTTATGATAATGTAGAATCAGATTGGTCTAGTAACACCTATGGATTCGTGAACTGGGCGGGGCATGGATCACCAACAGCCTGCTATGAATTGTATCCAAGTCAAGCATTTGTAGATACAGGTACCTGTGATTCTTTAAATGATGATTATCCTGCGATCATTTTTGCTGATGCCTGTAGTAATCAAGACACCGATGAATTCAATCTTGGTCAAGCCATGATGCAACAAGGAGGAGTAGGTTATCTTGGAGCAACAAAAGTAGCATATGGTCAACCAGGGTGGGATAGTCCATATGATGGATCCACTCAATCCTTAGATTATTTCTTTACCACAAAGGTTACTTCTGGAGAATTATCCACAGGTCAAGCTCATCAATGGGCATTAACGGAAATGTATACCAATGGATTGTGGACAGCTGGAACTGCTTATGAAACATTTGAATGGGGAGTTTATCTAGGGAATCCTGATTTGTTCATGTTCCTTCCTGCGGTAGAATTTTCTTTCCCAGATGGGTTACCTGATTTCATCGATCCCAACGTTGAAACATCAATTACGGTTCAAATCAATGAGGTAGGAGATAGTATTGTTTCGGGTTCAGAACTTCTTCATTATCGTTTTGATGATGGAAGTTTTCAAACCGTACCGTTAACTCATAGTAGTGGAGATTTATATGAAGCTATACTACCTGCAGCATCTTGCGGGGAATCACCCGAATTTTATTTTTCAGTTGATACGGTTACATCGGGTAAGCAGTATAGTCCATCTGATGCACCATCTGAAACATATTCGTGTATGGTTGGAAGTTTAGATCTTTTCTTCACAGATGATTTTGAAACTGATCAAGGATGGACTGTTGAAAACGATGTGGATTTAACAGAAGGTGCCTGGGAACGAGGTATCCCTCTTGATGATAACCGTGGTGATCCAGAAACAGATTATGATGGATCAGGGCAATGTTATATCACCGGTAATTCAGATGATGAAGATATTGATGGAGGAACAACATATCTAATTTCACCAACTTTTGATCTTGAAAATGGTGAGGATGTATATGTTTCCTATGCACTATGGTATACTAACAATTTTGGAGCAGATCCAAATAATGATTATTTTAACACTTATATTTCAAATGATGATGGTGCAAATTGGGTACTTGCTCAAACCATTGGACCAAATTCCTTGTCTGGATGGGTTGAACAAGGATTCATGATTGCTGATATTGTTTCATTAACAGATCAAATGAAGATTCGTTTTGAAGCATCAGATCTGAATGATGGATCTGTAGTTGAAGCAGGAATTGATGCGTTTGAACTATCGATTTTTAATTGTGAAGCACCGGGTCCGATCTTAGATTTTTATCCAGGATCCCTTAGTTTTGGACCATTACAAACAAATGAAACTGATGCGCAATCATTTGAGATTTGGAATGCTGGATCAAATAGGTTAAATTACTCGTTTTCCGAAAGCGCTGAATGGTTAGATCTTTCAGTTCTTTCTGGAAATTCAACGGGTGAACATGACGTAATCACTGTGGAAGTCGATACCACGGGATTAAGTCCAGGGTCTTATACTGAAAACATCATTATTTTTTCTAATGGTGGAAATGATGATCTGCCGGTGAATCTGTATATTCCTAATGGAGAGGAAGTTACTGATGTCACTCAAGAGGTTTCTGATCGTGGTTTTCCGATTCGTCATGCAGCTGATGGTGAGTGGGCTGCAGCTCAAGATTATATGCCTGGTGTTAGTGCTATAACCAAAGTTGAATTGTATTTACGATCGTTTGGTACTCCTGAGTTTGATTTAACTGTTGAACTCCGTGAGGATGATCCACAAGGAATCTTACTTGATAGTGTGACGTTCTCACCAGGTGAGGTGCCAACGTCTTGGACCTGGTTTGAAATTGATTTTGATGATCAACCAGTATCTTCCGGTATAAACTATTTCATCGTCATCCCTCCTACACCTAGTGGGGTAACAAGTTCATTTGGTTATGAATGGGGTTATGCATTTGGTGATTACTATATGGATGGAAGCTTTTGGTTTACTCGTGACGGCGGTGGATTGTGGCGAGATCTTCCCGATTCCTATGAGTTCAGCTTCAAAACATATGGGTCAAACTAAAACTTTGATTATAAATACAAAAATAGTTGAATGAAAATAATGGAGCATACCATTATAGTATGCTTATCTATTTCTTTTTTTTGAGCAAACATGCAAAAAAAGATTTGTTGTATTTTACTAATCTGTTTGATTAACTCATTTCTTATTTCAGGATGCATTGAAAGTAACACATCCAATTTATTGTATGTGGATGATGATTTTAACAGTTCCACTCAGGGATGGAATAAGGATCATTTTTCTTCAATTCAAAAAGCAATTAATGTTGCAAAGACGAATTGCACGATTTATGTAAATGATGGATTGTATCAAGAAAATATTGTGATCGACCAACCAACTTATGTTAGAATCATCGGCAGTAATCCAAATGAAACCATTATTTCTGGAAATAAAAATGGTCAGCATGGACTTTTTATCGATGAACAACCTAGGGTAAATATTTCAGGGTTCACTATCATGGATTGTCAACAGGGAAATGAGTTAAAAGGAACAACGGCGGGTATGTATGTAACATCAAGAAATAATTCTATTCATACTATCATTTTTAAGAACAATTCAAATGGTATCTATACATTAGATTCATCTTATAATCAAATTTATGATAATGCTTTTATCAATAATTATTATGGAATCTTGTTGTATACGTATTCGGCGAATAATTCAATACATCATAACCTATTTTTATCAAATAATATAGGTTGCAGAGTGAAAGGATCCAATCAAAATATGATCTATCAAAACTTGTTTTCAGCAAATACGGGAGGAACCTATGTGTGTTGTGTTTCAAATGATAATCAGTTTTACTTGAATACGTATGTTAATAATTCAGATTTTCATGCTCAAGATTGGTGTTTAAACACTTGGAACACTACAAATCATGGTAACTATTGGAGTGATTTTTATCAGATAAAACCAGGTGCAGTTGATCAAAACAATGATGGAATTGTTGATGTACCATATAATATTTCCAGAGGATATCAACCAGAGGATTATCCTAATAAAGATTATTTTCCATTAGTAAACAGTCCCCTAATTAAGAATATCTTTACTTCAAAATATGGGATTGGCATGGTAAACTAAAACAGGGTGCCCTTCATTTTCAAGCACCATGTTTAAACCATAAACTATTTATCTAATTATAACCTATATTATTCTAATCGGTTTGTCACGGGGGCAGATTATGAAATCAAATAATAGATTAAAAAAACTCATTCCAATTTTTATATGTGTTCTTTTTATAGGAGCAACTTTTGCAGCTGCAGCATCTTTTCCAAATCAAATAGATACCAATCGCTTTGAAACAGAGATGAATCCTCTTCCAGAATCATTTGATCTTAGAGATTATAATGATGAAAACTTTGTAACTTCCATCAAAAGCCAAAGTGGTGGCACCTGTTGGACACATGGTGCGATGGCAGCGATGGAAAGTAACCTATTGATGACTGGAACCTGGAATGAACTAGAAGAGGAAGAAATCGGTGAACCTAATCTAGCGGAATATCATCTTGACTGGTGGAATGGATTTAACACCTTTCATAACAAAGATGATCCCGATGGATCAGGGTTAGATGTTCATTATGGTGGGGATTATCTAGTCACTAGTGCCTATCTTTCCAGAGGAGATGGAGCAGTACGAGATGTTGATGGGCAATCATATTATGATCCACCAACGTTTACTGATTCTTCATATCATCATTATTATCCTCATGACATAGAATGGTATACGGTGGGAGAAAACTTAGAAAACATCGATGTCATTAAACAATCGATAATGACGCATGGGGCAATCGGAACCTGTATGGCGTATGGTGCAGCATCCTTATATGATTGGACTCATTTTTATAAAGGACCTGAAGATCCAAATCATGCTATTGCTATTGTAGGCTGGGATGACAACAAAGTAACTATGGCACAGGATCCTGGAGCATGGCTTTGTAAGAACAGTTGGGGAGCAAGTTGGGGATTAGATGGATATTTCTGGATTTCGTATTATGATGCTCATGCAGGACATCATCCTGAAATGGGTGCGGTTTCATTTCAAGAGGTAAAACCACTTTCCTTTGATACATTTTATTATCATGATTATCATGGTTGGAGAGATACAAAAGAGGATTGCACTGAAGCATTCAATGCGTTTATTGCTGAAGACGATCATAGTATGTCCGCGGTGAGTTTTTATACTGCTGCAGATAATGTGGACTACACCATTAGTATTTATGATGATTTTGAGAATAACGAACTTGAAAATCAGTTGCTTTCAACAACGGGTAGTATTTCTTATCGTGGTTTTCATACCATTGACCTTCCAGAATTAGTACAACTTAATTCTGGTGATGATTTTTATCTTTATCTTTCACTTTCACATGGTGGTCAACCATACGATTGTACCTCTGAAATACCAGTGCTTCTTGGAACATTTTCAACGGGAACAACTGTTGTTTCTGATGCAAGTCCCGGAGAAAGCTTTTATACGGATTATGCTGGCGACTGGGTTGATCTCACTTCATTTGATGAATCAGCAAATTTTTGTATCAAAGGTCTTGTATCAAAAAAAGCTGATCTAGCATCGGATGGATCCATAACCGTGAACAGAGCAAAACCAGGATCAACTATTCAAACACAAATTTCCATTCAAAACAATGGTGAATCTTTTTCAAATCTTGATTGGAAGATTGATACATTTCCATCATGGGGCGAATGGGAATTTTCAAAATTGAATGGTAATGATATTTATCCGGAATCTGGAGTAATCACTCTTAATCTTAGTATCATCTTGCCTGATGAAAAAGGGCAAAGTTTTGATGGTGAAATCGCCCTAGTAAATCAACATGATGAAAGTGATGCTGAACATATTCCGGTTACCATATCTACAACTAACGCTTACCATCGATTTCAGCTTTCACCACTCATTGAAAAGATTATATTCATCATTGATGAATTTCTTTCACAAATACAAATTTAATCAATTCCATTCTTTACACAATGAACAAATCATAGTTTGGTGAAAGCAAGAATGAACAAATGGGCAATATTGTTTAGATGTCAGTCTCTTCTAATTTTACTTCTTTTATTGTTTGCTATTTGTTCAGTTCAATCTCAGATTATTAATCCGGAAATGAGCAGTTTAAATGTTCAATCCGAGCAAAAGACGTTTTATGTGGGGGGAAGTGGCCCGCATAATTATTCAACGATTCAACAGGCTATTGATAATGCTTCAAATGGCGATACGATTTTTGTGTTTGAAGGAACCTATTATGAACATGTTATCGTTGACAAATCTCTTCATCTCTATGGAGAAAATAAGAATACGACAAAGATACATGGAAGTAACACTGGTGATGTTCCTTGTGTAAGAATATATCATGATGATGTTACGATTGAATCGTTTACTATCCTTTGGGCGGATTGGGAATATCATGAGCCTGGCATAAAAATTTATTCAGATGATGTAATCGTTAAAAATAACAATATTTCTATTCATGACAAAGGAATTATTGTGTTTCGATCTGCCCGAAATAGCACTATAAAAAATAATATTTTTTATAACAATCATGAATCAATTTGGCTTTGGCCACCAGGGACTCATTATCATACTATTAAAAACAATATTATTACAACGGGTGATTATGGAATTATTGGAAAATCCTCACATTTTAATGTTATTAAAAACAATACTATTAACACTCAATCATGGGGAGCGATATTTTTAGAAGATTCTTCAGATAATACCATTATTGAAAATACTATTAGCGATAATTCACGTGGTATCGTTATTCAGGGGGATTGTGAAGGTAACGTATTGTATCATAATAATTTTATTGAAAATACTCATGATGCAGTGGATTCAGGTATTGATACTTGGGATAATGGTTATCCTCATGGTGGAAATTACTGGGATGAATATGAGGGAGTGGATAGTGATGGTGATGGCATTGGCGATCAACCGTATAGGATTCAAGGTGGAACAAATTATGATCATTATCCATTAATGCACAAACATAGTGAAAATAAAGATTCACTTCAAATTTCATTAAGTGGACCCATTGAAGGATTTGTTAATGAAACAATTCATTTTCAATCTGAAGTCAGTGGAGGAATATCTCCTTATGTGTACCAATGGGATTTTGGTGATGATATATTTGATTCCATGGCCTATCCGGATCATCAATTTCATGAACCTGGAAATTACATGGTTAACTGTTTAGTGACTGATACGTTAGGAAACACTGCTTCAGATACGTGGGCCATTACTATTTATGCTAAAGATACTTTGCCGCCTACTATTACGGTTCTTTCACCCGTTCATGGGATTTATAAAGATAACATGTTACGATATGAGTTTAAAAATGTTCCATACTCAGTTATTCTAGGTTCTTTAGATCTTGAATTGAGGGTAAATGATGATGAAACACGTATTGATCAGGTGAACATAACTGTTGGATCAACTAGGCTAGCATCTTTTGAAACCGGTGAGATTTCATTTCATGTACCAGATTCATTCGTAGGATTTTTTGAAATTGAAATAAGTGCAATTGATCTTGGCGGAAATCGTGCAATAGAAATACTACAATTATTTAAAGGCTGAATTAAATTTTTCTCTTCTTTTCATTAAAAACAAAAGTTTTTTTTATGAATTAATACTATTGGTAGATTCTATGCCAATGAAAACAAAGTTAGTTATTCTCATTCTTCTCTTACTCACACTTACCATCCCGTATTTTTCGGGTTGTATCCAAGAAAAATCTGAAGATAAAATATATGATTTTATTGTTGATGATGATTTTACTAATGAAACTGATGGATTCAACATTGATTCTTTTAAAAATTTGAGCGCTGCAATTTCTGAAGCTTCAGATAACACATCAATTTATGTAAAAAATGGTAGGTATAATGAATCAATTTCTATTGATAAAATCTTGATCATACATGGTGAAAATGCGAATAAAACCATTCTTGATGGTGGAAACAGAAGCGAAGATGTCATTCATGTTGAAGGAAATGGAAGAGTTGAACTCTCCGGTTTTACCATTACAAATGGTGGTATTCAAGGAAAAGATGATGAAGATGCCGCAGGTATCGATCTTCGATCAGATGAAAACGTGATCATAGGAAATATCATTGCCAATAATATTTGTGGAATTTATGGTCGATATTCGGATAACAATATCATCACAAAGAATCTGTTCTATCAAAATAGTGAATATGGATCGTATATGTATCTAAGTTGTGATAATATTAACTTTTCAGAGAATATCTTTAGTGAAAATCAATGTGCTCTTCGTTTGAAAGGATCGAAAAACTGTCATGTTTATTTTAACGCTTTTGTTAATAATTCAGAAGGTTTGTACTTATGCTGTGGAGCAAAATATAATCTTATGTATGGAAATATGTTCTGCGGATCAGATGAATGGGATGCGTATGATAAGGATGATAACCGCTGGGATTTAGGATCGATTCCCTCTTCGTGGAATCATCATCTTAACAGTTTTGATAATAAACTTGATAATAATTCAATTGGTAATTTCTGGGATTCTTTTTATTTGGAAGAACAAAATGCATTTGATAACAATAGTAATGGCATAATTGATAAAACATATGATATCCCAAATACCACATATGATGATAATCATCCGTTAACTGTTCCCGCTCAGATTGATAATCCTTTTAAAAAACATTTGGGGGTTTCATCCTTTTGTTTTTCACTAACAGATAATAGAAAGTAACTCTGATTAAAAATTAAATAATTTCTTCTTTTTCTTACTAAAAAATAAATGAAAAAATATAAGAAGAAGCATCTCTATTAAATCAGATTGTGAGAAATATGCTACGAAACATCAGTATTGTTCTAATTATTAGTATTGCTTTGTTAAGTGTTTCTGGATGTTTTGATGATAATCAACTGCCGGTTGCATCATTTACCATCTTTCCAGAGAATGTAACCAGTAATTCAACGATCTATCTAAATAGTACCTCATTTGATGCAGATGGCAACATTGAGAATGTTACCTGGTATTGTAACGACGAAATTATCAGTGAACAGTCCAATATTACTTATTTTATTGAGGAAAATGGATCATACACTTTTACATTAATAGTTGAGGATAATGAAGGATTAACTGATTCATTTGAAAAATCTATCGTGTTAGGTTCTGCTGATTCATTGAAAGAATATTTCATTGGATCATGGGAATGGAGTGGAAATAATCAAACTGGTTTATGGATTTTTTATCAGAATAATAGCTTAAAATCAACGTTTCAAGGGATTGGTGGCGCTTCGGTTACCTATTGGTGGCATTTCGAAGTGAATAGTTCATCTGAGATTTGTTTTGATCAACCAAGTGATCCTAAGTTACGTTCAGGTTGTTACGATTTTGAATTCACAGATAATTATACCACGTTACTGGTAACTAGTGAAGGTAACACGGCAGAGTGGCATAAAATAAGGTAATCAACCTTACCTTGCCTTTTTTTTTATAGAGAAAATGGAGAATGATTAGATGTGTTCTACGATGTTGTCTTCAACGATTTCTGCATAAGTGATGATTTGATCTTTTTCAAATCCAAAGCCTTGAAAGCTTACTAAGACATTTTTTACGGTGAAACTTAAAAGAAAAACACTGGTAAGATTGTCTTTGATCAAATGACTGCCTTTTATGAGAAATGATTTATCTCCGATTTTTTCCATTTGGTCTTCAGAAAAATTAGTATTTGTTTCAAGTAAATAAGGTTTATATAGTTCAATATTTTGTTGTGCAGTTTCATTAGATTCAAATCTGATGATTGATTCCATCATTCTACTCGTATTGCTGGCAAAGGTAGCAAAATATCCTTCTTGAATATCCCAAGCGATATTATTCCCCGTTAGATCATTAGCCGTATATGGTTCTGTGTAATGATCTTCTCCTACTTGATCAGAATCTATCAGATCACTTGCGTTTAATGAGATTTTTGATAATGAAACTGATGTTGGAAAGGTATTGTCTTCACCGTTTTGATTGTTCGGTTCTTCTTTTTGATCATTGCATCCACAAATGCTGATTACCAAAAACAAAATGGTAATGATTGAGATAATTTTTTTAATGGTATCATCCTCTATCTTATTATGATATCAAATTTAATTAAAAAGATTTTCGACTTATTTTTTTTACATACTTAATTTTTTTGAAAATTCATTGAGATTTACCTGTTTTATCAAAAGTTTTTAAAAGGGGTAGTTATCTTTTATTTATGATCGTATGCTGAAATCTTCTATTAACAAACGGAGTAGGATACTATTGCTTACAACTTGTCTTTTTCTTAGTATCTTATTTAGCGGATGTTTTGATGATAATTCGGATAAAGAAAATATCGTATATGTGAATGTTAATGGAGGTTTTGATTATACAAGTATCCAAAATGCTATTGATAATGTATCAGATGAA
>Ga0102934_1003141_pt1 | contig 11322 bp, 16 predicted proteins | sample SalPonR2_A_D1_MG_FD_78175 | JGI IMG/M metagenome (GOLD analysis project Ga0102934, IMG submission 78175) | Salt pond soil microbial communities from South San Francisco under conditions of wetland restoration - Salt Pond MetaG R2_A_D1_MG | ecosystem: Environmental > Aquatic > Marine > Intertidal...
AAAAGTATTGAAATTATTAAAAATTTTAAAAACCATGAGTTTAGAACAACGGTTGTCCCAGGTATTGTTAATAAAGAAGAAATTAAAAAAATTGGAGAGATTGTTAAGGGTGCTAAAAAACATGCCCTACAACAATTTAGGTCTAAAAATACTTTAAAAAAAGAGTTTTCTAAATTAACACCCTTTAAAAAAGAAAAATTAAAAGAATTTGAAAATATTTTAAAAAAATCAGTTGACAAATGTGAAATAAGGGGTGTTTAGCTTGACTTAAATTAAATTATAGCCTATATTTAAAATAAATCTTTAATTTAAGAAAGGAGGGAAAATGTCTAAAAAAGACGATTCTAGAAGAATTATTGGTACCCCTATTACAGCTTCAGATTACATAGAACAGCAAAAACATTTTCATGTTGAATTTGATAAAGATGCAATAATTGTTGAAACTCACAAGATATTTGTTTGTAAGTTGTCTGAGTTAAAAGTAGGCGAAATTTTTATTCTTGCTGCAGATGAAAAGTTCTGCAAAAACGTAAAGCCCTATTCTATTTTTATTAAACGGTCAATTGATGTGGGCAAAAGATATACTGTTATTATGGGTTTAAACAAAGCTTTTGGTTGGATTGTCCCTTATGATACTAAAGTGGTGCCATTAACAATGTAGAAAAAACAATAATTAAACTACCTACACTTTAATTTAGGTGTAGGTATTTTTTATAAAATTTAAAAATAAGATTTATTTTGTAATTAAACTTTTTTATGATATAATATTTTTATAACAAAATATTTAAATTATTATTTATGAAGGACACAAAATTATATCGATCTAATACAGATAAAATTATTGCTGGTGTTTGTGGAGGATTGGGAGAATATTTTGAAATTGACCCCCTTTTAATTAGGCTTATATTTGTAGTATCTTTTCTTTTTGCAGGTAGTGGTTTTTTAGTTTATATTATATTTTGGATTTTAATTCCCAAAAAAAATGAAAAATCTCTTTTAAATGAAGAGAAAATACAAGGTGTAGCTAATAATTTAAAACAAGGAGCAAAAGATTTAAAAGAAAAATTAGTTCAAAAAAAGAAAAAAAGACAAAAAAGGTTATTTTTAGCTTGTTTTTTAATTCTTTTAGGGGTTATTTTTATTGTTAATAAACTAGCCCTTCCTTATATTGCAAAAATAATATTTAGTTGGCCTATTATTTTAATTTTTATTGGAGTATTTTTATTAATAAGACATAAATAAAAAAGATAGCTTTTAAGCTTGACAAATTTTGAAAAAATGGTAGTTTTAATATATAAAATATAAAAAGGAGGGAATTATGGAAGTTAAAACTGTTAAGATAGAAACGTTAAATGTGGGAGACGTCTTTATTATTCCCCAAACAGAAGATGCTAAAGATGATAATACTAAATACCAGCTTTTTATTAAGACTGGATATTATCTAAAAGATGATGATTCTAGTTCTACCCAAACTTGGGTGGTGAAGGTTGGACATATGGATTCCCCAGTTAATAAATTTCTTGTATCTTCTGATAAAGATGTTGTTCCTATAACTTTTCATTAACTTATTAAATTTGCCTATATCAAATAATTGATATAGGCTTTTTCTTTTTTATATTTAAAATATGTGTTAAAATATAATAATAACTAGTATTTGAAAATAATATATGAAATTTTCTTTATCACGGTTTAGTTTTATTTCTGTATTATTTTTTTTGCTCGGTATTGGAATCGGTACTTTTATCCCGGTTCCTTTTTTTGTTTATATACCATTTGTTATTTTAACTTTCATTTTTTTATATTTTAAAAAAGGAGTTAAAAAACAATGGTTTATATTAGGAGGGATTTTTTTATTAGGAATAGCTTGGTATCAGTTTAGCTTTCCAAAACTTACAAATGATCATATCTGTTCTTATAATAACAAACAAGTTTCTTTTCAAGCTAGAGTAGTAAAAGAAAAAGACCAAAGGATTGACAAAGAAAAGTTAATTTTAGGCGACATTAAAATAGGTAACAAAGATATTCAAGGAAAGGTTTTAATAAATGTTGGCCTTTATTCTCAATATAAATATGGTGATATATTAAAAATTAATGGTTATTTAAAAAAGCCTCAAAAATTTAAAGAATTTAATTATAAAATGTATTTAGCTAGATATGGGGTTTATTCCATTTGTTATTATCCAGATATTAAAAAGATTGGTGAGAAAAAATATTTTTTTTATAAAAATATTTTAAAATTTAAACATAAAATCCGTTATTTAATAGATAATAAATTACCTGAATCTCAAAGTACAATTTTACAAGCTCTTATTTTAGGTTATAAAAAAGAAATACCTTCTTATTTAAGAGAAAAATTTGCTAGGGCTGGTGTGTCTCATATTTTAGCAATTTCTGGACTTCATATTGCAATTTTAATAAGCATTTTAAGTATTATTTTTACATCCTTTTTTGGATTAAAGCCTAAATTAAATTTTTGGGTTATTTTTATTTTTATATTATTTTTTGTAATTTTAACTGGCTTACCAGCTTCGGCAATAAGGGCGGCTTTAATGGGCTTACTTTTAATTATAGCAAAAAGGATTGACCGACCAGTTAATGGATTAAGGCTTTTAATTTTTGTTGCTTTTTTTATGCTTTTTTTAAATCCAAAACTTTTGGGTTGGGATATTGGTTTTCAATTTTCTTTTTTAGCAGTTTTAGGTATTTATTTTTTAACCCCAATTTTTAAAAAAGTTTTTAAAAAAATACCAAATTTTAAATTTTTACCTATTCGTTCTTATTTAGCTGTAAGTTTAGGGGCCCAAATAATGGTTTTGCCTTTAATAATATATTATTTTGGTAATTTATCTTTAATAGCTCCTATAGCTAATGTTTTAGTTTTGTCAATTATTCCTATTGTTATGATAGCTGGTTTTATATTTGTAATTTTTAGTTTAGCTTTTTATAGTCTTTCTTCTTTATTATCATTACCAGTATTTTTTCTTTTAACCTATATTTTATTAATAGTAGAGCTTTTGCAAGTTCCATATTTATCTTTTATTTTTAGATCTTTTCCATTATTTTTAGTTTTAATTATGTATTTAATAATAATTTTATTTATATGTAAAAAAAATGATTATTTTAATAAAAAAGATATTTAAAAAACAAAATTTAATTATTTTAATAACAGGTTTTTTATTTTTAAGCTTAGTGCTCTTGGGTTATTTTTATATATTAACTTATTTACCAGAATTTAACTCTTTGCGAGTAAATTTTTTAAATGTAGGTCAAGGAGATAGTATATTAATTCAAACCCCCCAAGGACAAACAATTTTAATAGATGGAGGGGCTGATAAGTCTTTAATTTTTAAATTAGATAAGTATATTCCATTTTTTAAAAGAAAAATTGATTATTTAATTTTAACTCATCCTGATCAAGATCATATTACAGGCTTAATTGAAGTTTTAAAAAGATATAAAATTGGTCAGGTTTTTGAAAGTGGTAGTTTAAGCAATATTAATAGTTTTAAAAAGTGGCAAAAAATTAAAAATGATAAAAATATAAAGTCTTTTATTATAAAGGCACCCTTTAATATTAATTTAGAAAAGGATCTAAATCTTAAATTTTTATGGCCAACCAAAACTCTTTTAAATCAATCGCAAGAAAATAATTTTTCCTCTATAGTTTTTTTATTGGATTACAAGGACCATGAATTTTTATTTACAGGAGATGCTGATAAAAGAGCAGAACAATTTATAATGGATAAGTATGAAAATTTACATGCAGATGTCTTAAAAGCAGGCCATCATGGCTCTAAATTTTCTTCTAGCTTAGAATTTTTAAAAAGAGTTTTACCTAAATTTTTTATTATTTCAGTAGGGGAGAATAATTTTGGTCATCCACATTTTAGGGTTTTAAAAAATGCTCAAGCTGTAAAAGCAAAAATCTTGCAAACTAAAAATTTAGGTGATATAATATTTTTTACAAAGAATAATCAATTATTATTAAAAACAAATTCATTATGGAAAAAACATTAATTTTATTAAAACCTGATGCTTTACAAAGAAATTTTTTAGGAGAGGTTATATCTCGATTTGAAAGAAAAGGCTTAAAAATTATAGGATTGAAAATGATGAGATTGAGTGATAAAACTTTAGAAAAGCATTATAGTCAACATAAAGGCAAAAATTTTTTTAAAGATTTAGTTAAGTTTATGAAGGATTCACCAGTAGTAGCAATAGTCTTAGAAGGAACTGGAGCTATAAAAGCAGTGAGAAATTTATGTGGACCTACTGTTGGGAGAGAAGCAGAAGCTGGAACTATTAGGGGTGATTTTTCAATGAGTCATCAACACAATATTGTTCATGCGTCTGATTCTAAAGAAACTGCTAAAAAGGAAATCAATAGATTTTTTAAAGATTCAGAGCTTTTTAATTATGAAAAGTATGACTTAACTTCGGTTTATGCTAATGATGAATTAGATGATTAAATTATTTAAAATAAGACCACTTGACATATTTAAAAAAGTTTTGTTATAATTGTTGATAACTTGTGATAAATAAAAGTTGCGTAGAAAACAATTTTTGATATAATAACAAAAAAGGTCTAGTGTATATTTTACTTTAAAATTTATACCCTAAATTTATAAATATTAATTTATATTAAATAATAAAAATATGGCAGAAAAAGAAAAATTTAAAAGAGGAAAACCACATCTTAATGTGGGGACAATTGGTCATGTTGACCATGGTAAAACTACTTTAACAGCAGCCATGTTGAAAAATTTATTAGCTGCTGATTATCAAGTAGATGATAAAAGTGTAGAGCAAATTGATAATGCTCCTGAAGAAAAAGAAAGAGGTATTACTATTGCCTTAGCTCATGTTGAGTATGAGACTGACAATCGTCATTATGCTCATATTGATTGCCCAGGTCATGCTGACTATGTTAAAAATATGGTTACTGGAGCAGCTCAAATGGACGGTGCAATTTTAGTGATTTCAGCTACTGATGGTCCAATGCCACAAACAAGAGAGCACCTTTTACTTGCTCGTCAGGTTGGTGTTCCAAGAATTGTAGTATTTTTGAATAAAACCGATATGGTAGAAGATGATGAGTTAGTAGAATTAGTTGAAGAAGAGGTAAAGGATCTTTTAGAAGAATATGATTATGATGGCAAAAATACTCCTATTATTAAAGGATCTGCACTTAAGGCATTAGAAAAAGCTTCTGGTGATAAAGAAGATGAAGTTTGTAAACCAATTTTTGATTTGGTTGATGCTATGGATGATCATTTCCCAGAGCCAGAAAGAGATGTTGACAAACCATTCCTTATGCCAATTGAAGATATCTTTACCATTGAAGGTAGAGGTACTGTTGCTACTGGTAGAATTGAAAGAGGTAAAGTTCATATTAAAGATGAAGTAGAAATTGTTGGTCTTAGAGATACCCAAAAAACAGTAGTAACTGGTATTGAAATGTTTAGAAAGTCTCTTGATGAAGGACATGCCGGTGATAATGCTGGTATACTATTGCGTGGTATTAAAAAGGATGATATAGAAAGGGGCCAAGTTATTGCAAAGCCAGGCACAGTTACTCCTCACAAAGAATTTGAAGCTCAAATCTATGTCCTTTCTAAAGAAGAGGGTGGAAGACACACTCCTTTCTTTTCCGGTTATAAGCCTCAGTTTTACATTAGAACAACTGATGTAACTGGAGAAGTCGAGCTACCAAAAGATACAGAAATGGCTATGCCAGGTGACACCATTAATGCTAAGGTAAAACTTTATAAAGATATTGCCTTAGAAGAAAAACAAAAGTTTGCTATTCGAGAAGGTGGACAAACCGTTGGTGCTGGTGTAGTAAGCAAGATTGATAAATAAAACATTTCTCTCTTATATAACTTTTCATGGCTCGCCTCTTTAATTGTTTTTAGGATAATATTCTAAAAACATAGAGACGAGCCATGATATATCTAAATCATTACATTTTATAATAATTAATAAGTTTATCAAGTTCTTTATTAAAAAGTAGTAATGGCTGATAAGAAAAACAAAAAAAAGAAAAATAAAACTTCAAAACCTCGTATTAGAATTAAGATTAAATCATATGATCACAGGGTGATTGATGAGGCGTTAAAAAACATTATTGAATCTTTATCAAGAACAGAGGCTAATATTATTGGACCTATTTTTTTGCCGACTAAGGTAAAAAAATATACTGTAACTCGTTCTCCTTTTGTTCATGAATCTTCAAAAGATCAATATGAAAAAAGAATTCATAAGCGCCTTATTGATATTGTTGATTTTAATGAAAAAACCTTAGAAATACTTCGAGGACTGCACTTGCCAGCCGGGGTAGATGTAGAAATTAAAATGTAGTTTATTTAATAAATATTAATTATTGGCTTATTACAATGCCAAAGTTACATTTATTTATTATTTGGAGGTTTTAATAATAAGGGCTAGTTTAGTTAACCTTTGGATCCGGTTGGATTTTTTAAACTAGGCCAAGCGGATTTTTATTTTATAATAAAATAATATGAAATTTATACTTGGAAAAAAAATTGAAATGACTCAAATCTTTTCTAATAACAAAAGAATTCCGGTTACTAAAGTAAAAGCCGGACCGTGTGTTGTTACTCAAATTAAAACTGCTGATGGAAAAGATGGCTATTGTGCAGTTCAGATTGGTTTTGAAAAAAAGAAAAAAAATATTAAAAAATATCATGGTGACAAGCCTTTTAAATATTTAGCTGAATTTAGATTAGATAAAAAACCTGATTTAAAATTAAAAGATAAATTAACAGTTAAGCAATTTGAAAAAGGGGACAAATTAAAAACAACAGGTACTTCAAAAGGAAAAGGGTTTCAAGGTGTAATGAAAAGACATGGCTTTGCTGGTTTTCCTAGAAGTCATGGTCATAATAAGGGCCATACTAGATCTCCTGGCTCTATTGGTGCCACTGACCCAGAAAGAGTATTCCCTAATAAAAAAATGGCTGGTAGAACTGGCGGCGATACCATTACAACTTCAAATTTGGAACTTGTTGATATAGATGATTCTAAAAACATACTTTTTATTAAAGGTTCTATTCCTGGTAGCAGAGGATCTTTTTTAAAAATTAAATCTGATTAGTTATGGCTCAAATTCAAGTTTATAACCAAAAAGGAGAAAAATTAAAAAAGAAGAGATTATCTTCTGATATTTTTGGTATTAAAATTGATCCTAATTTAGTTCATTTAGTAGTAACAGCCCTTCAGTCTAATAAAAGGCAAAATTTAGCCCATACTAAAACTAGAGCTGAAAAAAGAGGCGGCGGAAGAAAACCTTGGCGCCAAAAAGGGACTGGTAGAGCAAGAGCTGGATCAAACCGTTCTCCTATTTGGTCTGGTGGAGGTGTAACATTTGGGCCAAGAAATACACGTAATTTTAAGAAAAAGGTTAATAAAAAAGTCAAGAAGAAAGCCTTATTTATGAGTCTGACTGATTTAGTAAAAGAGAATAAATTAATTTTAGTAGATAAATTTGATATTTCAAAACCAAATACAAAACGTTTTTATTCTATTTTAAAAAACATTTTTAATATTCAAGCTAAAAAAAGTAATTATAAAAATAAAAAAGTCCTTCTCAGTTTACCAGAGAAGGATTTAAATATCTGTAGATCTGCTAAAAATATTGCTGGACTTAAGATAAAACCTATTTCTGACATTAATGTACTAGATATTTTAAAAACAGATTATTTAGTAACTACAGTAAAAGGAATTAAAAAATTAGAAAAACAATATAAATAATATTTTATGAGTTTAGTAGATAAAGTATTAGGTAAGGATAAAGAAAAAAAAGAAAAAAAATCTAAAGCTAGTAAAAAACCTAAAACTAAGAAAAAACCTAAAACTAAGAAAAAACCTAAAACTAAGGAAAAACCTAAAAAGACAAAGAAAAATACAAAAAAATCCAAGCCTAAAAATCAAAAAAATAAAAAACAAACTAAAAATTTAAAAAGTTTATCTTTTCAAAATATTGCCCATAAGGTTTTGACAAAGCCTGTTATTACTGAAAAAGCAACCCGACTTCAATCTCAGGGAGTTTATAGTTTTTATGTTGCTCCAAATGCTAATAAAATTGAAATTAAAAAAGCTATTAAAGAAGTTTTTGATGTTATGCCTAAAAAGGTAAGGACTATAAAAATTCCTGGTAAAAGTATTCGCAGAGGTTTAACTCAAGGCAGAACTAAAAACAGAAAAAAGGCTTTAGTTTATTTAAAAAAGGGTGATAAAATTGACTTAGTTGGTAAAAAATAATTTATGTTAAAAAAATATAAACCTACAACTCCAGGTCGGAGAAAAGCCAGTGTTTTAAATACTAAAGGGTTAAAGGGAAAACCTTTAAAATCTTTGCGTAAAACAAAAAACTATAAAGCTGGTAGAAGCAAGGGTAGAATTTCAGTAAGGCATCAAGGCGGGCAGCATAAAAGATTTATTAGGTTGGTTGATTTTAAAAGACAAAAAATGAATATTCCAGGGATTGTTAAATCAATTGAATATGATCCTAACAGAACTGCTAATATAGCTTTAATTTTTTATAATGACGGAGAAAAATCATATATTCTTGCTCCAAAAGATTTAAAAGTAGGGGATACGGTTTTAGTTTCCAAAGAATCTGTTAAAATAAAGCCAGGTAATAGAACTACTCTTGAAAATATTCCCACTGGAGCTCAAATTTATAATATAGAATTTATTCCTAATCAAGGTGGTAAGATCGTTCGTTCAGCCGGAGCTTCCGCCACCCTAATGTCAAAAGGGGAATCTTATGCTCAAGTTAAGCTTCCTTCAAGTGAGATAAGGCGTTTTCCTTTAAAAGCAATGGCTTCAATTGGTCAGGTTTCTAACCCTGATTGGCGCTTTATAAGATGGGGTAAAGCAGGCCGTAAAAGACATAAAGGAATTAGACCATCTGTTAGGGGAAAGGCAATGGTGCCAGCTGCTCATCCTCATGGAGGAAGAGAAGGTGGTGGTCATATTGGTAGAAATTATCCTAGAACACCTTGGGGAAAACCTGCTTTTGGGGTTCAAACTAGAAATAAGAAAAAACAAAGTAAAAAGTTTATAATAAGACGAAGAATTAAAAAGAAAAAGAAAAAATAAATTATGAGTAGATCACTAAAAAAGGGGCCATGGGTAGCTCCTAAATTACAAAAAAAGATTAAAAACGCTAAAAGAGGAGATGAAATAAAAACTTGGTCTAGAGAATCAACTATCACTCCAGAAATGGTTGGCTTAACCATAAAAGTTCACAATGGTATAAAACATATACCTGTTTTAATAGTAGAAAATATGGTTGGTCATAAATTAGGGGAATTTGCCCATACTAGAAAGTTTATAAAACATGGTGGCGCAATGCAAAGAAAATTAGACAAATCAGAAGAATAATTAATTATTTAAAATGGAAGTAAAAGCAAAAGCAAATTATCAACATATTTCACCTAAGAAAGCACGGCTAGTAGCCGAGGCTGTTAAGGGCATGGATGTATTAGAGGCTTTAAATAGACTTGATTTTATTCAAAAAAAAGCATCTGGTATTATTAAAAAAGCTCTTAATTCTGCCCTTGCTAATGCTGAGCATAATTTTAATATGGATAAAAATAATTTGTTTGTTAAAAATGTTATAGTAAATGAAGGGCCAACTTTAAAGCGTCAAAAAGCAAGAGCCATGGGAAGAGCCATGCTTATAAGAAGACGCAGGTCTCATATAAAAATTATTTTAGAACAAAAAGAAAAAAGAAAAGTTAAGAAGAAAACTGGTAAAATTGAAAAACCTGACATTAAAGAGGTTAGTAAAGATGAGATTAAAAAGAAAAAAGATATTAAAAAGGGTTCTAAAAATAAAAAACCAGAATCAAAAGGTAAAATAAGCAAAAAAAGAAAAGAGAAAAAAGGAAATCCTTTAAAAAAGATGTTTAGAAGAAAAAATGTTTAATTTAATGATTTTTTATGGGTAGAAAAATAAATCCGAAAATCTTGCGTATTCCTTTTATAAAAAAATGGGATTCAAGATGGTTTGGAAACAAAAAAGAATATAGAAAACTTTTACAAGAAGATTTAGCTATTAGAGATTTTTTAGAAAAAGAGCTAAAAGGAGGTGGTGTTTCTAAAATAATTTTAGAAAAATTAGCTAAAAAAACTAATATAACAATACACACTGCTAAACCAGGTCTTGTAATCGGTAGAGGCGGAGCTCAAATTGAAAAACTTAAAAAGAAATTAAGAAAAAAGTTTTTAAAAAAAGGCCATAAATTAGAGGTAAATGTGGTGGAAGAAAACAGTCCTATGCTTTCAGCTGATGTAGTTTTAGAAAAAGTAGTTAATGGCCTGGAAAATAGAATACCTTATAGAAGAGTTATGAAAAAGGCTATTAGAGAAGTCAAATCTTCTAGTGCTCAAGGAGTAAGAATTCAGGTAGCCGGGAGATTAGCTGGAGCTGATATTGCAAGAACAGAAAAATTAAGTTGGGGCAAATTGCCTCTTCATACACTTCGCTCTGATATAGATTATGCTAAAGGCATTGCAGCTACAATTTATGGTTCTATTGGAGTAAAGGTTTGGATATATCGAGGTAAAAAATTTGGTAGAAAAGAAAAAAACAAGAACAAAAAAGAAGATAAGAAAAAATCAGATAATAGTCAAGATAAGAAAAAACAAAATAAAAAGAAGAGTAAAAAGAAAAGCAAAAAGAAAAAGAATAAAAAATAAATTATAAAGAAGTAAATAGTTTAGTTTTAATTTATGTTAATGCCTAAAAAAGTAAAATATAGAAAGACTCAAAAAGGGCGTCGTCGCAACAAAGGAAAAGCTGGCCGAGGTACTACTATTGAGTTTGGAGAATATGCCCTAAAAGCTATGGAGTCTAAATGGATTAGTTCGCGTCAAATTGAAGCTTGTAGAAAGGTGTTTGTAAGAAATTTTGATAAAGGTGGTAAGCTTTGGATTAGAATTTTTCCTGATAAACCAGTTACTAAAAAAGGACTTGAGCTACCAATGGGGGGTGGCAAAGGAGAGCTTGATCATTTTGTAGCTCCTGTTAAGCCAGGTAGAATAATTTTTGAATTAGCTGGTTTAGATGAGCCAACTACAAGAAAACTTTTTAAAAAGGCTTCTCATAAATTACCAGTTAAAACTAAAGTAATTAAGAAAAAATAGTTATGAAAGCATCAGAGCTTAAGAAAAAAAGCAAACAAGAATTAAATAAGCTTTTGCAAGAAGAGCGTGAAAAATTAAGAAGCTTAAGGTTTGGAGTTGCTTTAAAACAATCAAAGAATGTAAGAAAAATTCGCAATACTAAAA
>Ga0102934_1003142_pt1 | contig 11322 bp, 7 predicted proteins | sample SalPonR2_A_D1_MG_FD_78175 | JGI IMG/M metagenome (GOLD analysis project Ga0102934, IMG submission 78175) | Salt pond soil microbial communities from South San Francisco under conditions of wetland restoration - Salt Pond MetaG R2_A_D1_MG | ecosystem: Environmental > Aquatic > Marine > Intertidal...
AAATTGGATTATTACTAAATTTTCATCACAAACGGATGAAAGATGGAATTAATAGATTTATATTTTAGTCTCTTGTGGCTCTCTGCGATTCTCAGCGGCTCTCTGTGTAACTTTTACAGGAATAAAAATTCACACCCTTTATTTAGGTTTCAGTGTGTTATTGCATCTTTACTATATATAAGTTATAATTTTTTAGGAGAATATTATGTATGATTTTGACAGTGTTATCCGAAAAGTACCTGACTTCCCTAAAAAAGGTATACTCTTCTATGATATTACTTCCCTGATTGCCGACCCCCGGGCACTGCAGGCAGTAAAACAGGAGATGACAGCAACTTATAAAAACAGGGATATTACTAAGATCATAGCTGTTGAAGCCAGAGGTTTTTTACTCGGCCCCTTACTGGCTGACGCTCTCAACATACCGCTGATACTGGCCCGTAAAAAAAATAAACTCCCCAATGCTGCCTACTCCCAGACCTATGAACTGGAATACGGCAGTGATACTATTGAAGTACAGCAGCTTGACCTTAAAGAAAACGACCAAGTACTGATCATTGATGACCTAATTGCTACCGGCGGTACTATTAAAGCCTTGTGTGACCTTATCCAAAATAAAACCACTGCCCGGGTAACTGATATTTTTGCGATCATAGGACTCCCGTTCCTTAACTTCCGGGAAAAATTAGAGGGCTACCGCATAAAAACTCTGCTTGATTATAATAATGAATAACCAATGCTGCGTAAACTTACGACTATAATGCTGCAGTTTCCCCTTTTCCCTGCTTTAATAAATATAATCAGCCGCATTAACCGTCCCCGTTTTCTGACCCACTTTATAATAAAGCTTGTTTTTATAAAAATATATAAGGTTAAAACTGATGAAATAGAAAAACCGCTCTCGCGCTATGATTCGCTTATACAGTTTTTTACCAGAAAATTAAAACCCGGCGCCCGTTCCTTTCCCGCTTCCAGCCGTGCCATCTGCTCTCCTGTTGACGCTACTGTTTTAAATTACGGCACTGTAACAGACAGCACCATGCTGCAGGCCAAAGGCCGTTATTATAATATCAGAGACTTTATCAATCCGATAAGCGCTGCCCGCTATTTAAACGGCAGCTATATTACTCTCTATCTGGCTCCTGATGATTATCACCGCATTCATCAGCCGGTAAATGGAGAAATATTCCGTACTGACTATCACCCGGGCCGGACACTGCCGGTTAACTCTTTCTCACTGCACTCTTTTCCTGATGTTTTTAGCAAAAATAAACGGATCATTACCTACTATAAGCTTAAAAAAAAATGCATAGCCATGGCAATGATCGGAGCTCTGAATGTCGGTCAAATTGAATTAAAATATGATCCTCTCTTTTATAAAAACCGAAAAAAAATAAAAACAGAGAAGGGTTGTTATTATTCCTCCCAGTACCGGCACCTGACAGTCAGCACAGGCGAAGAAGCAGCTGTTTTCAAGTTGGGCTCCTGTGTTATACTACTGCTGGAAAAGGGACTTGCCACGTTGGCTAAAATACAAACCGGGGTCAAAATAAAAGCAGGTACTACTCTGGCCAAATTAAATAAATAAAATATGAAAAAAAAAAATTATTCTCAATATCTTTATTTTTTACGTTTTATCAAAAAAAAAATAAAATTTAAATCTATCGCTACCTATACCCTGTTTCTGGGCATACTAACCATACTGATAATACTCTACCTGGTATCGCTTTATATTGTTGACCTCATTTATGACACCGAGACCGGATTCATTATTAACCGCACTGTGCTTTCTTTTCTTATCTTTCTACCTTTTTCTCTTCTGATATTTCTACTGGTTACTGCTGTACGTATGTTTTTCAACCGCATAAAAAAAGGATCCCAGGTCCGTTTTAAGCTTCTTAACTATTTTTTCATCTCTACGATATTACCCTCACTGCTTTATATCACCCTTTTATCTCATTTTTTAGATGAAGCTGTCAACGTTTTCTTTAAACCGGAAGTAATACACTCCATTGAAAAATCACTGCCCCCGGTCAAAAAAAAGGTACGCCGTGAAATCAATAAAAGCCGACGTCATTTTCAGTCTTTTTTACAAAACATTAAAATTTATAATAAAATAAAAAGTCTCCGTTTAAATACCAACATAGTAAAAAACCAGCTGCACCACGCATCACTAAACTGCTTTTTTATAATTAAAAATAAGCAAATCAGCTGTATCAGCCTGAGCAACTGTACGGCAGAGATCAGCAATGCTGTAAAAAACTTGGACTTTGCAAGCGGTATACTTATACAAAAAAAAATTTATACCGCCTATGAGTCACAGGGAAATTATATTATTACTGTTAAACTACTTCAAAAAAACAGCCGGACAACTGTACACGCCGCCGGTATTCAGCTCATGTCCGACCAATGGCAACAATATACTACTGCTGCCCTCAATCCCATTACCAGTATTAAGCAGTTTCAGATTCTGAAAGGCCCGCTTAAAAATTCACTTTTTTTAATTTATGTTTTCTTTTATCTTCCTGTATTAATGCTTGGTATTTTATTTTTCTACTACAAATCCAATCAGATTACGGTTCCTATCTCTGCCCTGAGCCAGGCCACCCGTAAAATTGCCGATGGAGACTTTAACTTTCAGATAAAGTCATCCGGCAATGACGAGATTAACCAGCTGGTACGTTCTTTTAAAGAAATGGCCTGGGAGATTAAAAATAACAGAGTTAAAATAAAATCCATCAGCCATCTGGATGCCTGGCGTGATGTGGCTATGCGACTTGCTCATGAAATGAAAAATCCTCTCACCCCTCTGGTACTGGCTCTGGAAAAAATTGAAAACCGCTTTATGCGCGCTAATTTTGATGCCTATTCCGAACTAAATAACAGTTTTAACCTTATCAAACACGAAATTAATAATATTAAAAATCTGGTGGCTGAATTTTCCCAGTTTTCCCAGGAGGTTAAAATTACCCCGCAAAAGAAAAAAGCCGGTTTTTTTGAAGAAAAGTTCAACTATCTTTCCAGCTACTACCCGGACATAAACTTTAAGATCAGCATTAAAAATAAAGAAACGGTTTTAGAGATCGACTTGCAGAAATTAACCCAGGTTATTACCAACCTTATACAGAATGCAGTAGATGCCTTTAAAAATTATAAAAGCAAAAATAAAACCATATGGCTTAAAGCGTATGCTGTTAAAGAAAACGGGAAAAAAGTTTTTATCATACTGGTAGAAGATAACGGTCCCGGTATAAGTACAGACAGCTTCGAAGAAATTTTTAAACCTTATTATACAACCAAAAAACATGGAACCGGTCTTGGTTTAAGCATCAGTCAACAGATAATCCATGCTCACAACGGCAAACTGCATGTTGAAAGCCATGGGAATAAAACCTCTTTTAAAATCATACTCACTGTTTATGAATGATATAAATGAACTGTATCAGCAGCTTTTAAACGCTAAAGATATTGCGGAACAGCAAAAAATCATAGACAGTCTTATTATCTCGCCGGCTTACAAGTTCAGTATTGTTTTAAAAAATTTCTTTTTCCATACCAATATAAAAAAAATGCGGCTCTATCTCATCAACAAACTATCGGAATATAATGACCGCAAAAGTCTCCGGCACATGCTGCTTGAGTTTTATACAATCAAAGATTCCGACCTGAGAATAGCGGTTTTACGCACCATAAAAAAACTGAGTGATCCCTATTACAGCCACCGTCTGATTTCCATTTACAAAACTACCGCAGTAACGGAAAAAAAAATCCTGATACTGGAAACACTGCAAAAAACAGGTGTAAATCTTTTTACTGATTTTTTTATAGAAAATTTTGAAAAAGAAAATAAAAGAGTTTGTCTGCACATACTAATATATCTTTTAAATACCAACAATTTAAATGAAGAAGGACTGAAAAAACTATTTCCCAAACTGGAAATACTGTTCCGTAACGCGCATAGCAGTGAAGAAAAAAATTTTCTGCTTACAAATTTTTATTTACTTATAAAAAATTATGATCCCCTGGTCAAAAAGTTTGCTGCCATAACTGATAAGTCTGCTCTGAAAAACAGTTATCTGTTCTATCTTGCTGAAAATAAATATGAAAAAAAGGAAAAAAACTTATCAATAGAAAAAACGGTCAATGATCTGTGTGACCCTGAGGGAGAGAGTCACTATACTCTCCGTTTTTCCAATACCAAAATTGAACGGCTGCTCACACCGCTGAAAAACAGAATACTATCTTTTGAAAAACGCCATAACGCGGGCCTGAACATACTGCTGGAAAAACTGATTTATTTTAACAATACCAAAATCAGTGAGATCATTATCAGCTGTCTGCAGCACTCTGCCAATGTTTCCTATAAAAAAATTATTCTGCAAAAGATTATTTTTTACCCGCTTACAGATGAACAAAAAAAGGATCTGCAGCAGCTTTGTTTACAGCTTTTTCAGGACAAAGAACACTCGCGTATATTTGAAACTCTGACCATGGTTATTATTGTTTTATACCGGCATGAAGGCTTTAAAAAAATTGAAAACTCTATACGAAACACTACAAATGACCGGCAAAAAGATTATATCATAAACGGAATCATTATAACGATACGCCAGTTCGGATACAACTTTGTTGTATCGGATTTTGATCAATACTATCTTAATCTTATAATCGGCCATACCATAACCTATCTTAAAAATGAAAAACCCGCCGGCACCCGCATTCCCTCGCGTCTGTTTAAGCTAATAGCCATCCTGAAAAACGACAGTTACGCAGAAGAGATGATGGAACTTTGTACCATCTACAATCCGGACTCCCAGATGCTAAAAGCATTGCTCTCGCTTGCAACCGTTAAAATTTACAAATATATCCTTTCTCTGCTTGACCGTTATGCTGATGAACCTATAGCCCAAAACACCCTGATCCGAGCTGTACTTGACCAATTATGCGAACAGGGACCGAAGCAATCAGCAGGCATACAGGAACAAACCCTTTTACGTATTCTGAGCCACCCTCTCTTTACTGCTGATATTATCCGTTATTTACATACCTTTAAAAACTTTCATTATACCGAAACCGTCTTAAAATATATTAAAGTGGAAAAACTTGAGATCCGTTATCAGCTCATTATGTATCTCAGTAAAATGCCCCGTAATCAGCAGTATTTGAATGAGTTGCGCTTTCTGCTGAAAAACAGCGATCTTTTTATTGCCCAAAGTGCGGGTCTGCTTATATGTAAAAGCGGCAATTATGATCTTACCAGAGAGATCTATAATTTTTTTATGATTTCCCGGCGCAGTTTCAGGGAAGTACGCTTTATTTTACGCCATCTTCCGGAGAATGCAGCGGTAATCAAAACTAATTTTAATGCTTTACAGAGTTTAAATCAAATTCCGCTTATCAATAAACTCTCCCAAGAGATCAAAGAACTTTCCTACAGACACTTCTCTCTTACACGCGCTAATAATTTACTGCCGGAAATTCCTGCCCCGGAAAACCGCTCCGGGGAACTGGATCCGGTTTTTGACCGGCTCTCCGCCCATATCCCGGAAGATGCCCAGAAAGCAATTCAAACCGCTGAAGCCTTTTACAGCTATGTAAAAAAGCAGATAAAAGCACCCGGACACAAACCGGATGATTACCATCTTTTTTCCATCATTAATGAATACTACAATTTTATCTACACGGTTATAAAATCTATCATTGACCGCCGCCTTGCCCGTTTACTTAACAACCAGGAGTTCCATCATTCCCTGACTAATATTTTTAAAAATGCCTATAATTTTATTAATTTTTTCAAACGGGAAAATTTATGGGAAAATATAATTTTCAATAAAACAGTAATTAATGAATTAATCAGACTGATCCTGGAAAAAAAAGAGAATGAACTTAAACAGTACCTGAATAATACCGGCAAACAACTGCATCTGCTGGCAATGGTTTTAAACCATAACACCTATTATTCCCTGACTAATCCCATGCAAATGCCTCTGGAAATCATAGACAAGTATAAACCATTAAACTCCCTGTATGAGCTTAACACCGCTTTTGCCTCTGTGAAAAATAATAAAACGCAGGTTACTTTTGCCGAAGTAACCACTATCAGAAACCATGCTTTAAACATAGCCCGTTTTGTTACTGATTATTTTACTTATGTGCGGGAATAAATTTTGAAAATAGCTGTAACTGTTTTACTAACTGTTGTTTTTTCCTGGAGCAGTCAATACTATCATTTCAGTTCCAACAATATTACAGTTCATTTCAGGCGCGGTTATACCAATACAGCTGTTAAAACCCTGGCCTGTGCCCAAGATATCCTGCCGCAGATAACCAACTTTCTTAATGTCAGCTATAATAATAAACTTGATATCGTGCTTAATCCGGATTACTTCAGCGCCAACGGTTACAGCACAGGTATACCGCAAAATATGATCGTAATCTTTACAACACCTGCGCACCAGGCTTTTTCCCTGCGCCAGGCCGGCCGGGACTGGCTTTACGAAATAGTTTTGCATGAACTGGTGCATGAGGTGCATCTTAACCGCAAAACAGGAATGATCGGATTTTTCTCCCATATTTTCGGTAACAGCTTCCATTCTTTCTGGAAAAATCCCGACAGCTGGAACAAGGAAGGACTGGCTGTTTACCTGGAAAGTAAATTTTCTCCCGGAGGTAAACTGGGGCGGCTGAACTATAACCTGTTTAAAACTATTGCCCTGACCGCTGCCGCACATGGAACCTTTCCCGGCATCAGAGAGGTAAACAATGAACCGGGTTTGTGGTCTATGGACCATACTTATTATATCTACGGCTCTCTTTTCACCCGTTATCTGGCGCAAAAATACGGTGAAAAAAAACTGGCACGTTATTTTGTAAAATCCACCTCTATCTTCCCTCTGTTCAAAGATATACCTTTTAAAAAAATATACGGTTGCTGGCCGCCGGAAATCTGGAATGATTTTCAAAAACACTACCGTAAGCTGGCCCGTCAAAGTACCGCTATCAATAGAGAAAAAGAGGCCTGTATAGAACACAGAACTTCCTTTCCCGCTCCGGTCACTTATGTCAGTAACAAAATACATTATGTAACCGGCACTGCTGCAAAACCGGTAGCTATAAAAACCGCTTATAGCGCGGGCCGGACAATTGCCATGCCGCCGCAGCTGTCGCATCCTGTATTAATCAAGGGCAATAATAAAAATATCTTTCTGCTCGCTAATCACAAACTGGGAACCCGGTTTATGAAACGTGATATCTATCTATATACCAACTGTAAATTCCAACGCTTAACCGGGAGCGGCAATATTATGAAAGCTGTCTATATAAAAAAAATAAAGTGTTTTCTCGCCATGGCCCGGGAAAAAGAAAAAACCGTTTTTTATCTTATAGGCCCTAATGGTTATATACACAATACCAGGGTTGTACCTTTAGACGCTAAAATGGCTGTGCTTGATTTTGCCGTAAGTCCTGACGGACATATAAATGCTTTTGAACTGGAAAACCGGCAGGGAGAAAAAAATATTTTTATCTCTTACTATAATTACGCGAACAGTATCTCCAACACTAATGCTGCCAACCGACGTAAATATGTTAATTTTGCTAAAGTTATTAAAATAACATCAAATAATAATTATAAAGCCGATCTTTTTTTCTCTGAAAACAACAATCTCTATTTTACGACCATCTCTCGTGACCAGTGGCGTCTTCATCAGTACAACGGTAACCGCATTAAACAGATACATACTGCAGCAACCGGTATTTTTTATCCCTGCATTAAAAATAATACTCTTTATTATTTCACCCTTAACCGGCGCGGTTATTATCTGCAAAAAAAACCAATAGATGACCGCCGCTATGATTTCCCTGTTAAAATAAAAAAAATCCGTTCTCTTGAGCTAACAACCAACAGCATACCGGCCCTGACACCGCAATCCTCCTCCTTTTTTAAAGGTTGCCGGCCCTACCACCGCATGCCCTATTTTAACTTTTCCTTTACGCGTAAAAAAATAATCACGGCCGGATTACTGCTGCGCGGAGCCAATATTTTTAATGACTTCAGTTATATACTGGATATGAACTACGCTACCGTTACCAAAGCTTTCACCTATTTTTTTTCCATTAGCAAAAGATTCCCAAAACTGTTTACCAGGCTTTCCTTTACCCACAGCTTTAATGCTCATAAACCTTTCCTGAAAAAAAATTTTACAGCCGGTATCAATTTTCCTTATCATAAACCAGTTGGTAACGGTCTTTGGAGACTAACTTACCGGTACACCGACCCCCGCAACATTATATACAAACAGAATTTAAGCGGGAAGCCCTTTACTAATCTCTATACCAATAAATCACGCAGTTCCGGCCTGGTTGCCGGCCTGGTAAATAACAATACCAAACAGGTACGGCGTAGTACCTTTCCGGTAGCCGGTTCTGTTTTTCTGTTCAACACCGGTTTCTATAGCCCGTATCTGGGCTCACAACTGGAACAAATATTCATACAGGCTGATTTACACTTTTTCCAGCGTCTTCTGCCGCGTCTGACTATACACCACCGCTACGCTGCTGCTACTGCTTTTGGTAAAGACAAAGGACTCTGTTTCAGTTACGCCCCGGTAAATAATTTGCTGAACTATCAACATAATGATATTCTGCTGGGGATCAGGAACGGAATTGATTTGGTAACTTATTTCAACAGCAGAGCTTTCCCCGGCCGGCTTTTCGGCAATGAAACCAGGGGCAACCGCTTTTCCAGCATAGCTGCTGCTTCACTGGATATTTTTATTAATCTGGCTGATTATTATAAGGTCGTGCGCTTCTTCCCATGGTTTTTATTCCAGAACCTTACTCTTGCGCTTTATTATGATTTTAACTTTTTTCACCACCGCCATTATCAAATAATAAAAACCGGCCCGGGGCTGGCTTTGGATTTACGCTTTTCTTCATTTTTTAAAATAAATATCGGTACTTCCTGGGCTGTTGACAACAACCATTTCTATCATTTTCTTAATATAGTGGCTGATTTTTGAAAGTATAGTTTATGTAGCCAGGAGTTCGTTAAGCTTGCGCATAACTGCAAAAGCATCTGCTATATACAACACATCGGTCTTGCCCTGAGCCCAGCCGCAATTAGCGTCTGTATTAACCGCCCGTCTTTCCTTAATAAAGCGCCAGCCCACCACATGCGGCTCTTCACCATGGCAGCAGGTAGCAAGTCCCTTATCATGGCGGGGCGTTGCACCTGTCTGGCCTACCTGGTTAAGATGACTCATAAACTTCAGTACCTGCTCCCCTTCAGCATTAAGATCCACCAGGGATTTACTGCTGCCGAGTGAAGCTTTGCTTCTTTCCAGAGTCTGTAAAATAATATTCTCTGCCTCCTTGAGATCAGGCTGCCCGTCAGCCTGTTTTTTAGTCCAGCCGGCGCCGGCAACAAATAACAGTTCCGCATCCGGTTTAATAGTCTGACTGCCTCCTTCCGGCATTTCCAGACCGCTGACTGCGGTATCCTGCATATCATCACTAACCTCTATATCCAGCCCGTCTGCGTTTTCCTCAGCCTTTTCTCCCTGAAACGGCTCAAAAACACCTTTATCCAGAAGCAAAAACCAGGGCCGCTGTTCCCGTTTTAAAGTAGCTTCCATACGCTGCCGGTAGTACCAGCGTTTGACCAACAGTTCATCTTCTGTACTGATGCCGCTGATATGAGTATCTATACGGCCCCCGCACCTAAAGGCTGCGCCCGGTACTGACCGCATAAAGCGTACGGTACCAAAACCAAGTACAATATCAGGTTCTGTTTTTTTTACCATAGCTTCTACAGCAGCGGCATCGGTTGCATAACGGGAAACAGTAAATGCAGCGCCGCTTACAGTATAAAAATCATCAGCGCCGCAATTGCTGATACTGTTAGCCGCTTCTACGGCACCGCTGCCGATAACACCTACACTCAGGGAAAGCTTTAAATCCTGTTTTATTTTTACAGCAGCAGCCAAAGCCTCCAGGCTGTTATCAGATATAGTACCGTCTGCTTCCGTATGGGCAATATATAGTAGTTTATTCATAGTATTCTCCTATCCTCTGATCCAGTCCGCCAACTCTTTAGCAATCTCATCTACCGGTGCATCTTTTACGATTCTGGTATCACGCAGCTGAGAAGGTATGGCAACATCAGTAAAGGTAAGTCCCTCAGCATCAACTGCTGCTGAACGCGCCTGCTGCAGCGCAGGCATGATCATACGCATATTCTGCATACCAAGCTGCGGGTTATTGGGAGGTTCCGGTAAACTGCCTGTAGCCCAGGCCAGTACTGCGGGCAGCTGTTTAAATTTACTGACCAGATATTGTCCGCCGGCTGCCCGTTCCTTAACTGTAAAACCGTTCTCATTTACTTCTAGAAAATCAACTCCCAGAAACATGTTTTTAATACCAAGACGTTCACCCAGCATCTGCATGGTAGTACTGGCATCACGCGATGCCGAGGCATTGCCGCCAAACAGAAGCAAACGTTCCTTCTGCAGGTCACTGATACCCTCTATAGCGTCTGCAAGTGCATTGGCTGTCTCGCTGGAATCAGTAAAACCGGAGGCTGAACCATCAACAACAACAAGCCTAAAACTTACTTTTTGCGCTACAGCCATCATAAGCTGCTGTAATTTCGCTTTCGGACCCAGACTTACCAAAAAGACCCTGCTGCCTTCATGCCGGCCGGCCAGATGAGCTGCTTCGTATAATGAATGGGCTGCCCAGGGGTCCAATACAGCCGGAAGCATCATTTCATTTTTAAGGGCCGGACCCTTATCACTCTTTACCGGCTCCAGTGTCTGCAGCGGATCCGGTACCAGACTGCCGCAAACTACAATATCATATCCTTGACTCATATTCTTCTCCGTTAAATTTAATTTTCAGCAGAATGCAGACCGCCTGATCCTGCCTGGAAATCTATATTAGTATATTCCGGATTATTTTTATCCGCTCTGGTACAATTCCACATACAGGCACCGCAATGAATACACTTTTCCCGGTCAAAAGCAGGTACACCGTTTTCCCCGGGAGTTATGGCCTGCGCCGAACACATCTCAATACACAATTTTTCCGTACAGGTTTTACACACCTCAGGATCCTTGAACTTGATGTGGTCCGCAAAACCGTCAGCTGCCTGAACTTTACCGCCGGCAAATAACACATCCTGATGGGACATAAACAACCGGCCGTCAAAATTTATCTCAGGCCAGCCGCTTTTATTCATTAAATCATTATACATAGGCACTGTATTATGCTGTGACTTTTCCCGCAGTGATTTTAATTCTGCCGGTGAAATGTTTCCTTTGT
>Ga0102934_1003146_pt1 | contig 11308 bp, 6 predicted proteins | sample SalPonR2_A_D1_MG_FD_78175 | JGI IMG/M metagenome (GOLD analysis project Ga0102934, IMG submission 78175) | Salt pond soil microbial communities from South San Francisco under conditions of wetland restoration - Salt Pond MetaG R2_A_D1_MG | ecosystem: Environmental > Aquatic > Marine > Intertidal...
GACGCGCAACCGCGGCTACTTCAACTCGATCCGCATGAGTCCGGACGACAGCGTGCTCTACATCAACACATCGCTCGTCTTTGGTCAAGAGGAAGACCCGCACGAAGCTGCCATCAAGGCTTGTATGTCGGCCTGGACGCCCAAGCAGAGCTTCCTGACCGGCGTACCGGTCGACGACCAGCACCCGCACATGTTGCGCGTTCGCCAGGCCGCAAAGACCAAGTACATCCCGCTTGTCAAGTACATCCCGATTGACGAGCGCGAGGCTGCCGCCACGCACAACAAGTACGCCGTAATCAACATGAGCTACGACGAATATTCGACGCGTGCGCGGCTGCGTCAGCTTGGCATACCTCTGCACAGTCGCAGCGTGCCGATGTGCAACTATGCAACTCAGGACAACTTGGCCAAACAACAGCTCGGCATCACCAAAGAAAACACGCCCCGCTACCCAGAAGCTCGCCAGCGAAAGACTGATGCCGCCATGCGCAAGCGCAAACGATTGCAAACGGAGGCGTACAGCGGCGGCATTGGTCACATGTGTCGTCAGTATTTGCGCATGCGTGGCACAGCCGACGAGTTTTTGGTCAACAGTGTCGGCTACATCGACCAGCCCATGTCTGCGGTGGAAAGTGTGCGCCAACAGCTCAGTCAGCTGGACGAAGACCAACTGGCGGCTCCGGCCCCGCTGCCACCAGTCGATAGGTTTGACGCCCAACCAGACGCCAGCGAAGCTGTCACTCTGCAGCCGGTCCGTCAGGCCGCCACCACTGTCGCCGACTCGGCCAAGCGTCGTCGTCTCAACTCGCCAACGTGGCGCGACAGTAGTAGGCCGCGCATAGTTGCTGAAGTCAGCAACGGTCCGGGTCTGTCGGCTGCGGACTATTTTGATGACGACCACGAAAGCATGGACGAGAGACCGCCGTTTTTCTCGCACATCAAGCCCAGCGCCATGTTTTCCTCATCGGCCATGGTGGACGACGACGACGACGATGATGAGTAGTCAGGCAATGCGCTCGTGTCAATAAACGATCATATTTGACAATACTGTTCCTATCGACAATGAGTGCTAATGCCAGCGTGATTGCAAAATTCCTGCAGTACGAGAGGACAAGCAAAAGATGGTTGCAATCAGAATTTGGCCTGCAGAAAGCTGAGGCTGCAAGCGAGTTTAATTTTGTAAACGGACAATTGACAAGCAAGGGTAGTCTGGCAGCTGTTATTGTTGACAACCCAAGACAAGCTTATCAACCACCGGGTTCTGCAGAGAGCACCGATGACAATTCCACATTCTACTACATTTACGAAACGCTGGGCGGTGGTGCGTTCGGCACTGTGTACGAAGCATTCGAGTCAAAGGAGCTGACAAAAAAGCGCATTGTCAAAATGTTTTCTCGCCAACCTGGCCAATCGGCTGTGAAAGATACTGAACGAGAGTACCTTGTTTCAGTGCTCATAAAACGTCGGCTTGGTGATAGCTTTTGCCGCAGGCGCATATCATGCGCCTCGAATCGTTTCTACACAACAAGCAAGAATACCGGTTTCATTGTTTTTCCGTTCGCGGCAAAACGCAATCTGGAGACGTATTTGTTACGCGTGCTGTACCCCGAAATGCGTAGGTGGCGCGTGGACGTTCGCAAGCTGGCCCGAACAGTGGGTAAAACACCCACTAAAAACCAGCTGCAAACGTTATCTGACGAGGGCAATGACGACGCTACAAAGTTGTTGGTGCGGTTGGACACATTGCAAATTGTTGGCATGACACTGAGTCTGCAGATTGCAAAAACAGTCGGTCTATTGCATAGCAAGCGCATTTATCACAAAGACCTTAAACCAGAAAATGTTATTGTTGAAGGTGGCATGAAGCCAGAGGACTTTGTTGAGTTTAGGGCGCGTGTCATAGACTTTGGTCTGGCCTGTGTGACCGATGTGCTGGCCGATAAGCAAATTGCTAAAAAGCAAAGGGTGTTTCTGGAATGTCCTGCTAGACAGGAAGGAACAATTGAGTACGATGACCCATTGGCAGATACGGTCAAAGTTGGCTCCACTGTCCAGGGCAGCAAAATCGACGCTGACCAATTGTTTGGCAAGAATGATACGTACGCGGTTGCCAAAATTATACAGAATATCTTTGACGCGCCGCTCGACGGTCGAGAGAGCACCAGAATTGGCTATCCTGTTGTGCGACCGACGCCGTTTATGCCAAATGGTCTGATTGATTTGCTGCGTTCAATGACCGGTGAAAACAAGTACAAGCCGTCCAACTGGCCTTACGACGGGGCACCAGAAGACTTCAAATTCAACCTGAGTAGCCGCGCATTGGAGGCGCGCAAACAAAGTTTTATGAAGAGACCAACAATGGGCGAAGCGGTGTTGCAATTGGTCGATGTTATTCTCCAGTGGAAAAGAGGGTTGTAATGAACGCGTGCCAATGTTTATCTTTTTCTGTGCAGCTATTGGTAGCCGATTGCACGGCCACCTGACACAGCGTAAGAAAAAACAGATGTTTTCCAAGAAACAACAGCGCGCCGTCAACTTGCGCAACTGGTACGGTATCGAACTGCAGGAGGCGCTTAGCGAGGCTGAGCTGTTGGAGTCGCCAGCGGGCCGTCGGTTGTTGGGCATCACAATTAGTCCGGGCGGCCGACGCTATTACTACATACAACAGTTGGGCGAGGGTGCGTTTGGCACAGTCTACGCTGCCAGCAGCGATCGAAATCAGCTGAACAACAAAATGTACGCTGTCAAGGAGATTGAGACAGAGGCAGAGACGCGCTTGGTACGCAGCGCCGGCGACGAGCCTGCTACGCCGTATCAGGAGTACGAGTTTACAGACATGTACGTGGAGCGAGAGTATTTGGTCAGCAAGCTGCTGGACAGACGCCTGGGAGAGAGTTTCTGTGATCAGAATGCTGTGTGTGCTGTGGAGCGCTTCTACCGACTCGATCAGCAGCGCGGATTCATTGTGTTCCCCTACACGACGCCGCGCACACTGGGCACCTACTTGGCCAAGTTTTTACACAACCGGATGCAGGAGCTTGACAAAGAGTTTGCAGACAAGTTCAAGGGCAACACAATCGATGCTGAACAGTTGGACCGGTTGATTGTGCAAACGCTGCCATTTTCCAAGCAGCGCACGCTCTACCTGCGTTCACTGCTCATCAAACTGCGCGATTTGCAGCTGGTGGCGCTGACGTTGGCGATGCAGATCTGCAAGTCTGTGGCGCTGATGCACGCGGCCCACACGTTTCACGTCGACATCAAACCAGAGAACATCCTGGTGGTGGGTGGCGAAACCGATGCAACGCGCAATCAGTTGCGTGCACTGCTCATCGATTTTGGCCTGACGTGTGCGGCAGAAATTGCCTCCGATCAACAGCTGAGTGAGATAGAGCGCACGCTGCTCACCTGCGACGACCGCTACGAGACGAGCGAATTGTACCAGGACCCGTTGGCAGTGACTACGCGCGTCAGCGACGTCAGAGATCGAAACGCCCGCTTCTTCTGGCAGCTGGAAATGTATGGCAAGTACGACACGTACGCCGTGGGCAAGACGTTGCAGACCATTTTCGATCCGGCACTGCTGACCAAATTTGGCACACCCATTGCCTATCCGACTGTGCGCAGCACAAAGTACATGCCGCGCGGCGTCTTTGAGCTCATTTCTGAAATGACTGGCGAGCAGAACTTCCAACCGCCACTGAGCGGCATGGATAGGCTGACAGACGAGGAGCTGGAAGAGCGACAGTTTGCGTTCAAGCACAGACCGACCATGTCAGAGGTGGTCGTGCAGCTGGCCAACATCCAGTCGGTGTGGCTGTCGAAGAGCCAGAAATAACAATGAACCACTAACCGTCAGTCGGGGTGACATAAACAAGTTTTTTTGCAAAGCAGCCCAGCAACAGCCAATGCCGCGCCGTGAATTGATCAAACAGTTCAAAGCGCGCGATCTGGCCAGCGCGTTTGGCATCAAGCGCAGCGAGGTGCGCGAGATCCGCCAAGAGGCAGAGGATGCCGGCTTCCTTGACTTTGTTGTGAATCCGCGCACCAAGACGGCCTACTTTTTTGTCGATGAGCTGGGACGCGGTGCCTTTGGCCGTGTCTACACTGCTCTGCGGCGCGATCAGAACGTGCTGCGCAACGTGTTCAAGGTGTTTGCTATTGACGGCGATACGCTGCCCGACAGCACTACGACCAGCGGACGCAAACGTACACGCCGCTACACCGCACGCGAGCTAAACACACAGTCGGCGATGGCCGAATACCGCATCAGCCGGCTGATTGTGCGCCGGCTGGGCGAAGTGTTTTGCGAGACACGCGTCATCTGCGCCAAAGAGATGTTTGCCCTCAGCTCGCTGTCGCGTGGCTTCGTGCGCTTCCCGTTCGCCTCGGCCAACAGTCTGCTGCGCTACCTGTTCAGCGTGCACCATCCCAAAATGCGCAATGTGCAACAACAGATCAATAACGCCGGCTACCCAGGCCGCAAGCTAGTCGAGCTGCTGCGTCTGTACCCCACGCTGAAGAACAACTTTCCGCCCGACGAAGTCGCTGCACTGTACGCGCTTCTGGAGCGTTCCGTGGAGCAGTACAACAGCTTGGTGCTCAACAGCATGTTGATGGCTCTGCAACTCACAACGACGCTGGGTCAACTGCACAGCACAGACATCTTTCACCGCGACATCAAACCAGACAACATTCTGGTGCTGGACCGCACCTTGACCGTCAACACAGACGACGATTTCGACAGTCTAGACGTGCGCGTCAAACTGATTGACTTTGGTCTCGGCTGTGCTCTGCCAACTGAGAACGACGGCCAATTTGCCAATCGGCGCGACGACTTGATTGAGTGCAGCGAAGAGTATTTTACGACACCACTGTACCGCGATCCTTTGGCTCGTTACCAGGACACGCTGTACGCCAACAGCAGCCTCAGCGACAGAGACCGCATACGCGAGCGCGACGGCAAGTTTGACGTCTACGCGATGGGCAAAACAATCATGACAATCTTTGATCCACAATCGTTGACGCCAAGCGGCGAGCCGCGCTACCCCATTGTGCGGCAGACGCGCTTTTTGCCCAGCGACATCCTGACACTGCTCATTGGCATGACTGGTGAAATCAACTACAGCACTAACCGCAGCGCACCGGATTTGTCGTTTGGCGAGCAGAAGCTACGCATCGAAGGCTACATGCAGCGGCCTACTGCACAGGAGGCCGCAAAGACCATTGCCGATTACATTAAAAACTCGCTGGTCAACAGCTTGCTGCAGCTGCCGGCGCAATAGGACGCATAGAGTCGGTGTAATAAACAACGATGATAGCTTTTTTGTCAGACACAAAGAGTTGTGCATTGAACGAGCATGTCTGATGACAGTAACCGTCTGCGCCGCAAAGCGCATAGTGCGTCGACGAGTCCGCTGTTGCCGCCTCGACAAACAAAGCCGCTCTCTGTCAAGAATGGACAGCGGCGGCGGAGGCGACAAAGCCAGCAGTTGAGGAAACAAACGGTGTCTAGTGACAGCAGCTCTGGCGAACGACGTCTGGCTCCACTGGCACAATTTTCGAGCAGTGGTTCTTTGTCGCCAGAGCCAAGTCCGCGAGGCGCTGCCAGTGCACCGGTATCGCCAAAAGGCGTGTCTGTTGGTCGCAAATTTTTGCGCAGCAGTGGTCACAAGCTGCGCAAACTGCTTTCGGACAACGGGGACACCAAACGCATGCAACAGTCGCGCAGTGCGTATGCGGTCACCGGGCAGCGCAGCCAATTGGAAGCAGACACTTTGCTGGTGCGAGCCCAATCGACACCAAACAGTCCTCGTCACTTCAAGCCGCGCGTAGTGTTAAGCAAAACGCTGGTCTCTGTCGACAAGACAATCAATCGGACTAGACCGCGCAGTCGCAGCTACGAAGATTGTCATCAGTTGTCTGGCGTCGCCAATCAGTTTACCACATCACTGCACTCGTTCGAGCGCATGGGCAACAGTCTTGCTTCAACGACATCATCGGACGGCAGTGGCAGCTCTGTCGACAGCGAAGGCAAGTGGAAGACGTACAACAAAAAACGATTTGACGAGTACGTCAAGGCAACAGCTGGTGGATCTCCGCAACACGGGACCAGTGCAACTCTTGAGCTGGATAGCACAAACAATCAACCTATTGTGCGTGTGCGATCTCACTCCTCGGCTGACGAACTGAGAGCGCGGTTGCGCGAGCAGTCTGTTACGCAAGAGTGTGACTTGGACATTGCACGCCGTTACATGCAGCAAGAAAACCACAGTGATGGTTCGAAAGCCCCATCCAAGTCGGTTGGCAGTCGCCTGCGGTACAAGGTGGGTCGTCGGCACTCTCTGCGACAAAGTTTGCCACTGCAAAACACCTACACTCTGATCGAGTACAATCAGTCAATGCTGGGTCTGGCGGAGTGGGACACTATTGTGGTGCCGAACGACAAGATTAACAACACCATGCGTACGCATCTGCAGCGCGCATCGCGCAGTGATTCTGTCAACAAACCGTACCGCGTCTGCAAGTGCCGAGCGGCTTGCACAGAGCACGTGTCACCCGACGCAAGTGCCAAATTGTTTGCTATTTTCTTGGTGGACCCCGATTTTATGCCATCACCCGAGATGCGTCCAATATTGTCTTCGCTGCTCGGGCAATACAATGCACATAACAAACCAGTGTCCCGTGGTGAATTGCGCGACAATTACCTTGTCAGAGCGGTTGATGAGACCACGTTTGCCAGCACACCCATCACTTACCGTTATCGATTTCGCATGTTTTTTTGACATGCGCATGCAGATCAATGAAATCTACAATTCCATTTGTTTCCTGCCAAATGCAAAGCAAACGGCCTGCACCGCACACACACCTTGCTAAACAACTCTGTTTGCGCCAACTGTTGTCAAAAGGTACATGAATATTGCAGAGGAAGCAGCCCAGCTGCGCTCGGAATGCGAATGTGTAACAAACACGATCCGCGACGACGGCTGTGTTACAGTGGAACAACAGTGCAGCGCCGAGTTTCTGTCGATGCTGGACACCGTTGACAAACCAGCGGAGCACGTGGCACTGGTCACAGTGCGCACTGTGATTGAGCCCAACAGCGCAAGGCGCTGGCCGCACAACGTCAATCGACCGCACTGTGTGCAGCAGTTTTTCTTTGACACAAGACGCTCTTTCCACGACTTGCGTCTTGCTGTGGCATCGCACCAGCTGCTCAACCACATGACATACTCCAAGTGCATGCCGTTGCAGACACATACCGTTGCTGCCAAACACGCAAAGCTTTGCCAGTGTCGGCGATCCGAGTGTGTCGGTGACAGGCATCGTCGCAAACAACGCCAGAGGCTTGTCAATCATCGCGGCATTGTGCACAGAGGACCGGTGCCAATTAACGAGTGTCCTCTAGTCTCTGCCGACTACAACAAAATGCAGAGTGAGGTGTACAACAACAGCAGCAACGGTGTGCAGAAGTTTGTTGAAGAGAAGCGCATTGTGTCCACGCTGCTGTATCGTTGGTTGCTAGTCGATGCAGCGGTCAATGCAGTTGCAGTCGATGATACATCGCTGCTGCGCAGCTGTTTGAAATGCAAAGAATGCCAAGACGACGACGACGACACTTCAACGGCGTCTTACGAATACGAAACCGACGAGGACGAGTACGAAAGCTTTGGTGCAGACGACAACCCGTTCGCAGCCGATGCAGCAGAACCGGATGCTCTGCCAGAGAATACGCAGACTACCAACGTTGTCTTTGTGCGCGACATCGATATTGAAGAGGCGTACCGCCTGCGGCGACAATCTCATCACAGCTCGATCAACTGTGCCAATTCGGTCACGGAACAGTTTTTCGACCACATGAACGCCGATACCAATCTGCTGCGCACGACGGCGGCAATGCTGAAACGCATAGATCAACAAGAAACGCTGACACAAAAAAATGTCGCGGAGCTGCGCTCCATGATGGAGTCGCGCTGCACAACTACCACCATCCAGCTGGAGCGATTGGCAAAGTTGGCCGCATTTGCTGAAGAAGCTCGACACAGCGTTGATTGCGTGACGGCACGCAACGACCAATGCAGCTGTCTGTTCAAGCTGTTTTTGGAGAAGCGGTGCACCAAGCACATTGAGCTGTCGTTGGTCGCCCTGCCCGGCAACGGGGTCTACGACGACTGTCTCGACTCGATTTGGCACATCAGTTCGCCAATCATGCGCGAGCGCGCTCTGATCGACCTGATCGACGTCGTGCTGCCAAGCGAGCAGCCTGAATTGGCACCGGCCTTGTCGTACAACGCCGAAGCCAATCGGGGCGAAGATGAGCACTGCGATCAGGTCATTGCCGACAACATGGCGCTGCTCGATCATCACATGCAAATTGTCTTTGGCGACTTTGACATTGACCGCCGCGGCAACAACGACGTTCGCTTTGTGCCGAGTCGTGTGCAGCCGCCGCATACCGCGATGCAGAAGCGCATCAAGCAGACTGGTAGCAAGGTGGCGAAGCCTGTTTGCTATCAGTCGGTGCTGGAACGCACGCGCGAGATCTACGCCCTGGACGCGGACATCGGCAGCCTGAGCGAAGCTGCTCTGCAGCGCGGTCTGGTCACCGACAGCCGTCTGTGGCACCAGTACCGGCACTACATGCCAGGTGCCATGCACGCGCTGCTCATTGATCATGCCGTCGGCTTTGAGCAACGGGTCGAGCAGTACGCGTATCAGATGCTCGACACACCGTCCAACAATCGACGCATACTGGCCACGCAGTGCGAGCGCACCATCATCGAGGAGTTGTCGGTGCAGCCCAACCGTCGCTTGGTTCTGGCACGCATCGCCGACTCTCTGCTGCGCGGCGTGGATTGTGTCGGTGCGCTCCGCCAAGCAACCGTGTTTTGTGCGTGCGCGCTGGCTGTCGTCGTGCAGTACGATCAGGTGGCGCGCGCCAAACCGAAACGCCAGCCACCGCAGCCAGTCGAACAGAAGCCAAAGGTGCAAGCGAAGCCAAAGGTGCAAGCGAAGCCAGCGAAGAAGAAACGCAAGCCTGCCAAGCAAAAGAGACAATCAGCCAAAAAGAAGCCGGTCAAAGAGGAGCTACCACCGGTAGACCAGACAGAGGTGCAACCACAACCTATTGTCGAAGAGGAGCCTGAATCAGTCAACGAGAAGCAATCCTTGCCATCGAAGGCGATCGTCAACACTGAGCCGGCGGCGGTGTTGACGGACAAAATTGCACTGGAGACCAACAGAAAGACTGACGAGGAATGGGAAACCGTGCAATCTTCCAAAAAACGAGTTAACAAAACACCGCTGCGCCGTAAGCGGTCGCCGACACCCGAAGCAGATAAGCCGAGTAGAAAGCAAGTTTGCCTGCGCACCAAGCCAGTACAAGAGTGCAGCATCAAAGCAGCGCCGTACGTGCCATTGACACAGAATCGAAACAAAGTGACGCTGCGCACATTTCTGTGTTCGTTGAGTGGATTCGACTTTTTCGATTTGTCCTTGGACTCGCACAACAAGGGAGGCGTTCCGCTTGCAGCGCTGCCGGTGCAATAAAAAAAAAAGATGCAATGAATTTATTGTTGTTTGACGTGCTGTTGTTGCGTGTCGTGGTGGCAGTTGCTTGCCGACAGCTTGCTGACTAGCGAGTTCAGATCGTAGCTGTGCTGAGGCGGATAAGCGACCGGTTGTGCAGCGACAAACTGGCGGTTGTCGTGCGGCTTGGCGCCGTACATGGCGGCCTGTTGGACCGGCCCGCCAGTCAACGGCAGCACGTAATTGGCCTGCAAGTTGCGGTAGCAGACCGATGCCACAGCGGCGCCAAACGCCAGCACCAGCAGTGCGCTGACGAGCACGAATCCCCAAAAGAGCCAGCCAATGTAGCCAAACAGGTTGACACTGAACACCATGCACTGGCCGCCGGCGCAAAACTGCAAATACTCCATGAGGTCGGTGAACGCGTCCATTGGCGGCGACGAGCGCAGGCGACGCTCTGCAATGCGGCACTGGTCGTATTCAGGGATTTTGACACGGAGCTGCGACTTGGACGCCTGTGCACACAGCCCGTCTGGGTTGGTCAGATACTCGCGCGACTGCTCGACCAAGTCGGTGCGATCGTCCCAAAATTTCATGTACGGTTTGTAGATTGAGTTGTAGACGCCATTGAAGGTGAACCAGACGGCCAACAAACACGCGCCATACACAACGAAACGGCGCACCGAGCTGCTGCCAGCACGGCGCTCTGCGTTGTAGTAGTAATGATGGTCGCTGGAACGCGAGTTCATGAAATGTAGGTGTGCAGCGTTTATTGCTCGGTCACCAATGCGCTCTATATAGATTGAAACCGCGTGCTCTTGTGCTCTACCTCTCCGTTCTCCGTGGTGAACTCCCCCTGCAATGCCTGCACCAGCTTGGTGTGCCACGCCTGCTCCTCAACAACAACAATCTCTTCGGCTTCACACTGTAGCCCCAGCTGCTCGCAAGTCTGTCGCCAACTCTCTTGCTCTGTCGTCGAGGAACTGTTTTTGATGACGCACGGCAGACCCAGATCCGTGCAGACTTGCCGATACCGCTGGATGCTGTCCTCAGTTGTCAAATACAACACACCGGCGTCGTCCAGTGTATCAGACAACGACAATTTTTGACCAGTCTGCATGCTCAGCTCTATTTCCTTGCACCGGTCGTAGCTCTCGTCCGAACAAGGAGCGTCGTCGGTGGCGTACAATTCAATATCGTTTGCTAGCGCGTTGATGGCACACATGTAGTGCGTAATTGACAGCCCGGTCAAATATTGCAATGGTAGCCCGGTGTCGACGCCAGGTCTCTGTTGCAGTCGCTCATGGCACTTTTTGGCCGACACCACAAACAGCAAAATTTTAAACGACTGCTTCTTGACACCTTGGTATGTCAACAGTGCTGACGGGTGTCTTGTTGAGCCGTTGTGATACATGTCGTACTGCCACTGTTCCAAGTCGCATTTGACATAGTTCCACATGGCAAATGCAAAGTCGCCCAGCAGCGAGCGATCTAGAGCTGCCCAGCGATCATTGTACGGATTGAACATTGAACACAGTTCAAGCGTTGCCTGGCGCCGCTCACGCATGACCATTTGGAACGTGAAAGCCGCGTCGTTGGATTTGGAAAACTTGGCCAGCAGACCAACGTGCACGGCCTCGTCAACGTACGTCCACGGCATAACCTTTTGCATAGCCCGTCCGAAAGAAGTTTTGCCGGCACAAATGTTGCCCTCCAACAGGACAAGAGTATTTTCTGGTCGGGAAACTGGTTTCAATGTTTTGGTGCCCTTCGCCTGCTC
>Ga0102934_1003147_pt1 | contig 11306 bp, 10 predicted proteins | sample SalPonR2_A_D1_MG_FD_78175 | JGI IMG/M metagenome (GOLD analysis project Ga0102934, IMG submission 78175) | Salt pond soil microbial communities from South San Francisco under conditions of wetland restoration - Salt Pond MetaG R2_A_D1_MG | ecosystem: Environmental > Aquatic > Marine > Intertidal...
CTTATAACACCAAGCCAAGCTCCTTCCAATGTCATTCGGTGATGGTAAATCATCAATGTGAACATGATGGATGTTTTAACCGTACGTTCATTGCACCTGCGTACATCACGAGCAGGCACGAGCCATCAGTATGTTCCGGTACCTCCCCGTAACCCCCGTTTCAGCCTTCCTCCCTCCTTCCGATGTTATTAGGTGATTGTATGTCATAGATGTGAACATAAGGGATGTTTCAACCTAACGTCCATTGCACCTGCGTATACCACTGGCGGGCAATCCCCATCAGTATGTTCCGTTACCCCCCGTAACCTCCGTCTCGGCTCTCCTCCCTCCCTACATTGCAGTCTATGCCTCACATATCTACGCCAGACGTGGGTTGGCTAATCTTTAAATTTGAATGAATTTGTCTCTGTTTCTATAGAGTCATCGTTATATCGAAAACCGGAAGTTTTACCTGCCTTGATTCTTTTTCTCTCCTCCTCCTGCTGCTCTTACTTGTCCTCCTCTTGCATCTCATTTATTTTTTTCCCCCTCCATCTCTACTTTTTGTATTGTAGAATATTCAATCGATATTTACCAAGGACTTCATGAGGCAAAAATATCAAAGATCCCACCATTTCTGTTTCCCTTTCCCTTCCCTAGTCTCTCAGGCTATTTCAAGGAGGCTCAGCTTGCCTCTTCAACCTTTTTTTCCCTTTACCGACAAAAAAAGGCCAAATTGAATGTTGATGACAAGCAAGGATAAAAAAATCAACGATGATCGATATGCTGTTAGCGATTATGATTGGGGCTTGGACGCATATGTCTCCGCAATGACCGCAAGGAACGAAGTGCAGATGAGGGAGCAAAACAAAACGGATCGAGCGGCTTGGGAGGAAGGGGAGGAGAACGCCAGATCGTCCGACCCCTTTTCTTCGCCCGCTTCTCGTACCCCTAAACGACCCAGACTGAGCAAAGGCACGCATGGCATCGTCGCAGGCAGCGGACGAAGGAGCAGCATCTCACCTTCCAGCCTCCACGTCCACCTTACCTTACCACGTCATTCGCATTCGTCGTCCTCTTCCTCCACTCTTGCTTCCTCCGAGACAAACGGCCAATCTGGCTCCCTCCATTCGCCCTTCCTCCTTCCCCTTCTTCAGAAGTGCGGACTAGCTTTCGAGCAAAGAATCAGGCCCTTGATAGCTACCTACCTTTCTGCTCGTGACATCGTGTACTTCAGCCAGACCTCCAAGGTAGGTACAGAGGGGGCAGATGAGGGTGGGAAACAAGGAGAGAAGGGTGGACGAGTCTGGTAGAAGCCTCGGACTGCTCCTTTCCCGCCTCTAAGTGCAATCTTGTTATTCGCGAGCGAATGGAGTGAGGCAATCCCTTCTTCCTTCACCTTTCGTTGTCGTCGGGGGATACTTCCCTGAAAATGCGCCTCTCCCTTGGCAGATTCTTGTCGTGACAGCATGCTCCTCCCCGCTTTTAACTCTCCTCCCTTCTCCTATCCTCCCTCAGGGTTTTCTTCCCTCCAAGGGGGAAATTGCCTCTCTCCATTTTCGAGGACGCGTTCCCCTGTCTTTGCTGCAGTTAATAGAGGCGAACCGGGCGCATTTTCGCCTTCCTCCCTCCTCGTCCTCTTCCTCCTTTGCTGCCACGATACATCCTCCCTGCCTCCCTGCTCTTTCCCCCTCTGCTCCCTTCTTTTCCTTCCACATCTCCTCTCTCACGCTCTCGGTCAGGAAGCACACCAGGAAGGAGGGAGAAGGGAGGGAAAAGTAAAATATGCAAGGAACATGGGGAGACTGAGGGAATGGATGAGGGGGGGAGGAGTTATGATGGCGGGAAAAGAACCAGACAAAGACACGTGGAGATAGGTCCCTGTGTGGTCGAGAGATGACCTTTTCCTCACCTCCCACCCCTCTTTTTCGCGCATTTCCCCCTTCATATTTCCCCTCATCGTCATCAGGACCTCTGGACGCTCCACGACGTGAACATTCTCAAACATCTCTTCAAGCGCCTTCCTTTTCCCTCCCTCCGCCAAATTCGCCTTGCCTCCTTGTCCTTCGGCCCCATGGGGGAGGGAGGGAGGGAGGGAGGGAGGACAGGCATTTGCCGAGAGCCTACTGGCGGTGATCCCTGGTCTGAGGGTTCTGGAGATGGAGTGGCTGCCCGACAAGTCCTCGAGGAGAGAGAGGGAAAGCTGCGTAGCGCTCTGCTTGGAGGTAGGGAGGAAAGGGAGGATAGAGAGGGGAAGAATAAGAGAATAAAGGAAGAAAAGGAGGAAGGGAGGGAGGAAGGGAGATAGGAAGATGTGCGTGCATAGCCATGCATTCGGTGCAGGCGTCAGGAACGAGGCTTCTCTCTGCACTTTATGTGGTTTCTACATTTTTCTTTTCCTCATCTTTTCCTCTCCCTCCCTTCCTCCCTCCCTCCCTTCCTCCCTTCCTTCCAACTCCCAACAGACTTTTAGCAGCTTTCCCTACCTCCAGGTCCTTCGCATACATTCTCGCAAGGTACCCTTTCCTCCTTCCCTTCCTCCCTCCCTCCCTTCCTCCTTCCTTCCTCTTTTCCTCAAGTCTTTCCTTCCCTAATTTCTCCTTTCCTTAAAGAGCAACTCCATCCCGCCCTTTCATCATCACAAACCCTCCCCCCCCCCCCCCGGCGCCTCTTTAAGTCTCGTCCTTACACCCCTTCCGTGCTCCCTCTCCACCTTTTCCCCCTCGATACCATCTTACTGCTTTAGATCTCTGAGGACACCGTGGTTGCGTTGACCTATGGCCTTGACCGGATGCCCAATTTAACGACCTTGGAGGTGGGCCTCCCTCCCTCCCTCTCTCCCTCCTTCCCTCCCTTCCTCCCTCCTTCCCTCCCTCCCTTGCTCTCCTCCCTCAATCCTTCCTACGTTCAGGATTCAAAATGACTAAACATTGTGAGGATCTCCTGCTCCTATTTTCCTCCCCTTCTTCCGTTGTCCCCGCTTTAGCTCCGTTCTACCGTCCTTACTCAGGAGATACCTTCCCTCACCCTCCATCGCTTCCTGCACGCCCTGTTTTCTTCTCCTTCCTGTCGGACCGTTCCCTCCTTTCCGACTGCCCTCCTGCCTTCCTCTTACCCTTCCACCTCCTTGTCCACACTCACGCTCGTGGGATTGGGCTTGAGAGAGGGAGGGTGGGAAGGAGGGAGGGAGGGAGGGAGGGACAGCGGGCTGAGAACGGTAGTGAATGGAGTGCTTCAGGCCGTACAAGCTATCTCCTTGCTACAGAAATGCGCCACCGCCGACGAGGCGGTGGAAGTGATCGACGTGGACAAGATGTGGGAGGGAGGCCTCGAAGGGGAAAAGCGAGCAGAAAGGGACGGAGCGGAGGCAGGGAGGGCAGGGGAGGGTAAAGACCAGGACCATATTTCGGACTGCTTGGGGTGGGAGCGAACGAGAAATACCGCAGGCAGCGAAAATGTCCTCTTCAGTCCCGGGAATCCAGGAGGGTATCCGCCCCTCTCTCCTTCTCCCTCCCTCCCTCCCTCCCTCCCTCCCTACCTCGGGCTCCAAGTCTTGGACTTGGGCAATAATTTTCTCGGCGGAGATACCTTCCCCCACCTGCCCCCACCCCTTCCTTCTCCCTTCTCTCCTTACCTCTCGGGCTCGGCGGAGGGAGTAACAGATAGAGATGCATTGGAAGACAGTACTTTTACGGCCCAGCAATCGGAGGGAGGAATCGAGGGAGGGCGGGGAGAAGGGAGAATGGCACCCGCATCTCCCCTTCGGAGGGTACACCGGAGGAGCAAGACACGCCGTCGCCTCGCGCCGGGAGGGGTGGAAGGAGGAAGAACGATGAAGGAGGGAGGGAGGGATGGTAGGGCAGACCCATTCAAATCCCTCCGCCCCCTCCTTCGGCACCTGCCCTTCCTTCGGTCCCTCTCCCTGAGCCACTGCTTCCTAGACGGCGCCCAGGGACACCTGGACAGTCTCTGCGACGCTTTCCTCCCCTCTTTCTCCTTTTCTTCCTCAGCTCAGACCCCCCTCGCTCCCTCCTTACCTGCCTTGCACCCGTCCTCCCCCTTTTCTTCCCTCTACTCTTCCTCTGCCTCTCCCGCCTTCTCGCGACTTTCCTCGTTGGACTTGTCCCGAAATCCACGCCTTCTTCCCCCCGCCCATCGACCCTCCCTTGCTCCCCAACGTCTTTCAACAGCAGTTTCACACTGTTCTAGAGAAATGGAATTTACTGGGGATGAAGCAGTTGGTGAGCATGCGGAGGACAAAGGGGAGGGTACGGCATTAGTAGCCCGTCGGGGCAGCAACAATCCGCAGGAGAGCTACGTGGGCAGTGAAAAGAGAGCTGGACCACAACGAACGGTGTCATGGCGTTGCCATGGAAGCTTCCAGAAGGATGGAACAGAATCTCCACCCCCTAAAACCACCCGATCTGCTAGCCCCCACCTCTCTTTCCCGCCTTCACCGACCGCACTCCCCCTTCTCCTTCAACGTCTTCCCCACCTGCGATCTCTGTCTCTCTCCCACTGTCGACTAGGAGATGATGGAATCCTCCTTCTTCTCCCTGCTCTCATTTCCCTCCCTCTACTGGAGCAGCTTTTTCTCGCGAACAACGAGCTCTCAAGTGCTGGGATCCAAGAACTCGCATGCATGCTGGCAGGGGATGGCGAGACAGGGAAAGGGCAAGGCGCAGGACAAGGGATTAAAAAGGCAGATGGAGGACGTATCATGCACTCCCAGGGGGTAGTGAAAGAAGGGGGAAGGGCAACAGAGACACCTAGGCCGACAAAAGAGAACCAGAAGGAGCACGGTGGGGAGGATGGAGGGAGCCACGACGAATCTTCGCAAGGGGAGTGGTACAGTCCACAATGCGAAGCAAAGGCAGACGATGTCCACGTCCTCGCAGGAAAAAATGCAGGAGAGAAACCAGCTTCAGTGCCTCAACAGGGGGGAAAGGGAAAGGGAAGGGGGGGAACTATACTCCTTCCTTCTCTGACAGCGCTGGATGTGTATGGGAATGCCGGTGGTTCTCTGGGGGTGATGGCCTTGTGCAGGTGCTTGCAGCGTCGACGTGACCGTTGGGAGGAGAAAAAGAGGGAGGACGGGCGATTAATCGTTGATATGAGGCACAATGGGACCACGCTGGAGGATGCCAGGAAAATAGTTGAGATGATGATGGAGGGGAGGAGCCTAGCAGGCTACCAAATCACCGTCAGAACGGGGTTCGTGTGAGAATGTGTATAATGTATGTGGATGAAGGATATAAAGGCGGGTGATGTGACGAAACATATGGACGCTCACCCATTCTTTGCCCCATGGGAGTGCGCACTAATAACTTCTGACTTATGGAAAGCATAATGATTCTGCGACGCCTGAAAATTTGCAAAGATCAACGGTACTCATGCTTCACTCTCCGAAAATACTATCAAAGAATCAACCGATGGCGTGAAATGGTGAATAGCTATCCACTCTCGCAAGTTAAAGGAAATAGAATGGAAATAAATATGAGATCTCGAGAGATCCCCTTATTTGCTTAAGAAAAAGACGCCTTGAGCACTTCTCAAAGTGATTCAATGGCTTTCTCTCAGCATTAAATCAACACTATTTCATATCAATGTGACTGAAGGAAGCCTTTTCGATTATTGAGGATCGACTACTTTCGTCTTCATGAAAATGAGTACCTTGCAACTTAATTCGCGATCATCAACTCTCCCAACACAATTTCGGAGTTGACACACGTAAATGTCAGCTGCACCTCATGAATTGCGGGTTTGAATGTTGTGTCGTTCGACAAAAGCTCATCCGTTCGGCCACTCCGATTGTTTATTGCTTGTCTTGAAAGCGGCAACACAGATTATTTATTGATTCTTTTGAAAGTTTAAAAAACCGTTGCCGTGCACTCTCGGCTACCATTTGTCCTGCGAAGACGATATCCGACGGCGACAATTACTTGTCTTGTTCCTTCTTTGGTTTACGCCGTCTCCTCTGGATAGCTGCCTGCAAATATGTGAGTGTACCTTTTTCGGCTAAAGAAATACAAGATACATAAACTTAGCCGCGCGCAACCGCAGACCACATCATGATAGCAATAACCTCCTCTGTAACAATCTTTCTTTCCCCCTTTCCTTTCAGCTCCAGCTTCTATTAAGTATCATTATGCCGTCCTTTACTCCTGAAGCGCTTTCCCCTTATCGTCGGTTGCATACATTTACTGTGCCGGGCATGCAATTTCAAGATTTGGTGGTCAAAGTTCTTGAGAAGCCCCAGGCCTCGTCTACTTCTGAATCTTCATCCACCTTTCTTCGCGTTCTTGTCGGGTACGTTCGTGCGTAAAATTCACATGGCACCGAAATAAAAAGTCTATCAGAAGCCTTTAGATAATTTTGCAAAGTGTTTTCGAGGACAATCACAGAGTGTCATCCGTCACATCCCAAATTCAGGGACGAGACTGCGGTGATCGAGCTCGTGTACCGCGCCACACGCAACGTCAACGTCCGATTCGGACGATTTCTCCTCGTCTCTGGGCTTGTCAACTGTAAGGATGGCATTCTTCAGCTCCATTGTGGACCGCGCGCCCAAGACCTGCAGTCGTTGCACAAGCATGGGGGTGCATCCTTTCTGGTCCCTCCCGCCGCACGTGCCAACAATCTTTCGGCCGTTGTGCACCACGTGGGGGTATTACCGGTCCGACCGGTCCCCTTCCAGTCTCTGCGTAATGACAATGTCCAAAAGGAAGAGGAGACGCGTCGGGCCAGAATGGGAAGGCTCCAGTTCGTCAAGACTAGGACCGCGGAGAAGCCTTCCCCTGACCCTCCCTATACCGTCGAGTACGGCCTCAAGAGTCATTGCGGGGTGTGGTACGTGGCCAGTACAAGCCCTCGCTCCCACGAATCTTTCCTGGAGACGGCCGCTCGTGCCTTGGAAGAGGCTGTGGAAGGGGAGCATGCGATAGGGCGGGAAGTGGAGGAGGACGAGGAAGACACCATATGCGAGGGTTACCCATGCCGTCGGTCTTTTCAACTGGCCGTGCATCTTCCCTGTATCACCGAGCTCCACCGCCCGAAGGAGTCTGGGGACGAAAAGACGCATGCCTACCATTTTTACATCGCCCTGGCCCCCGCTCAAATAACCGAGGCCGAAGGGCAGAAAACCACTTGCTCTCTTACCCAAGCCGCCAGCGGTAGCTGTGGCAGTGGCAACAGCAGCAGCGACGATGGAAGCGTTGTCTCCACACCCACCATCGAGACAACAGCGCTGGAGACGACACATGACGCGACAGCCCTGTTGTGGAAATCCCGTCGGGAAGTCAAGGTCTGTCGTCATGAGGAGCAAGGAAAACATGCCTTTCCCCTGGTAGATCAGGCACGAAATTTGTTGGAAACCGGGCTTCGCACTGGAGGAGGAATATTGGCGGGGCCCGGATGGGATGCCTTGCGCGAATTTTTCCAGGAGGGAGCTACCGACAGGGACGAAGAGATCGCTCAGCCGGCAGGGGTGAGCGATCCACGGAGCATAAGAACGGTCCAGTCTTTGTTGCAGAAAATATCGTTACTCGAACGACCCGAGGTACTACCGGTGACGTTGTTGAGCGGCTTCCTGGGGGCAGGCAAAACGACGCTTTTAAGGCATGTGCTCAGCCAACAAGCGGGCTGGAAAGTCGCGGTGTTGGTCAACGATATGAACGAATTGAACATTGACGCCACCTTGATCACCCAGGACCGCCGGCGGCGGGTGGAAGTCGTAGGCAAGCCTTTGAGCGAGGAACGGATAGTGTCCCTCTCCAACGGTTGCATTTGTTGCACACTCCGGGAGGATTTGCTGGCGCAGATTGTCGATTTGGCCCTGACAACTACGTTTGACTACCTGATGATCGAGAGCAGCGGGATCTCCGAGCCCATGGCCGTGGCTGAGACGTTTACCTTCGAAGATGAGCACGGCCGTTCCCTCTCGAGTCTGGCCCGTTTGGACACGACGGTGACGGTGGTGGATGCCGCGGACCTACCACGACATTTGCAGGCGTGGGAGAAAGCCAGCACGGAGGAAGGAGGAGACCAGGCTTGCGCCCTGGGGGGAACAGGGGAGGAGAAAAGTTTGGCCGAGCTGATGGTGGAACAAATCGAGTTTGCGGACGTGATCGTCCTGAACAAGGTGGATCTGCTGGCTTCGCCGGCGGCACTAGCATCCAATGGTGTGGGGGGCAACCCTTCCTTGCCCAGAGGCTCGTTCCTATGGAGCCTCCCCGTCCTGATTTCGGCCCTGCAAAAACTCAATCCGCGGGCCAAGATCGTAGTGGCAGAGCATGGCCGCGTCGATCCGGCCCAAGTCCTGCACACACAGGCCTTCTCGATGGAGAAAGCGCAGGCCGCCCCTGGATGGTTGCAGACGTTGCGGGGGACGAAAATGCCGGAAACGGACGAATTCGGAGTGACGAGCTTCTGTTACCGCCGTCGTCGGCCTTTTCACCCGGCCCGGCTCCATGCCTTGCTGTTTGGGGAGGGAGGCGAGGATGTAGAGAGGGAAGGAGGGAGGGAGGGCGGGACGGAGGGCGGGCAGGCGGGTCCGGCCGAAGGACCCCTTGGTTCCCTCATCCGTGTCAAGGGTTACCTGTGGCTGGCCACACACATGCAACATATGGTGTTCTGGTCCTTGGCGGGCAGCGTGCACAGTTTCACGGCGAACGAGGAGGAAAAATGGTTGGCCGCCATTGACCCGGTGGAATGGCCCGAGACCCTGACGGCAGCCGAGCTCCGGGCGCATTGGGAGCCCATGTGGGGGGACCGACGGCAGGAAATCGTCTTCATTGGGGTTCACATGGAGCAGGCGAAGGTGGAGGAGGCCTTGGACGCGTGTTTATTGACGGAGGAGGAAATGACGCGCATGACTCCGGGGGACTGGGCGGAGGTCTTTGTGGACCCTTTTGTAAGGGAGGGCACGGACGGGCGTGACGACGAGAGCGAGCTTGGGAGCGAGGGTGAGGATGAGCTGGGGGATGATTGAAGAGGGGTGGCCGTGGGAGGGTGGAATAAAAGACCGCAAATCAGGGAGCAGCGGCCCTATAGTACGCTACCGGGACGAGGCAGCTAGCTAGCTGTGTACTTGTAGGGAAAGGGGAGAATGTGGCCAGTATTGTTTGTCCTCGATGCTTTTTTTGCTTTCTTTGGGTTTTTAAACGTCGAGCATCCAACAGGCAGCATTGGATGGACCGTGGAGGCAACACTGATCAGTAGGTATGGGCCATATCACAAGCGGCGGCCTGACCGCCATTAGAATGAGAAGGAAGACTAAGGAGGATTTAGATGATTGAGTCATTATAGTCAGACTGGCTTCTCCAATAAGTATTCAGAATGCTGCGGGAGGCAATGTACACGTGCGAAATGCTCTGCTATCCTGACTCTTGCACCCCTCCTTAAAACGTCACACTATGAAAGCACTCAGTCGCAAAAAAGGCGAAGTGGAGTGGTCTATGCGATTTTTCCCCCAATCTTCAAAAGTAAACATGGACAAATACCGGTAAAATGCGTCGCAAAACAGAAATTTTCCTATTCGCAAGGATAAGAGAGGAACTAGAGATTCTGACATGATAGAATGGCGCTGAGGAAAAACGAGTGGCAGTACACCCTCCAAAATCAGTTTATAAGGCTTCTTCGATGAGATTTATTTGCTTCGGCGGGTTGATTCCTGTTGCTTAGTATATAATTCCCCAAAACGAAATCCTGTCTTTTTTGTTCCGCTCGCGGACAAGAAAGCTTTCGCTTCAGCGACGGCTGGGCGAGGGGCAGCAAAGGAAGGAGGGAGAGCACAAATTAAAAAGATTCTCATAGTTCACCCATTTCTGTACTCTGTCCTGTCTAGCGATTGTTTTCTTTCAGTGAACAGGGTTGTGCGTGTTTGAGGTGGGATCGGGTCTGGGCGCTGGAATGTTCAGCAGCGGCATGCTGGGCTCGGTGAGAAAAACAGGGATTGGTCCAACGACGCTGCACCACGCGCATCAAGCATCAAGAATGGGCGGGTCTTCCTCGTCCTTGCCGCAATATAAAGGCATGGGATCGAGCGACATGGCACCTTTTAATGGGTTTAGAGAGGAGGGAAGGGGGTCGGGGGGGGACGACAGGAACCCTCACCTCGGCTCCTTGGTGAAAAACGAGAGAGGGCTCAGAGAAGAGGTAAGTGCGGCGGAGCACGACACGCATCATTTATAGTGCCGTGAGATGGCCATTTTTTTTTCATGGGAAGGACGCGTCGTGGCATTTTTGGCCATTGGAAGGGGATGGGATAGGACTTGAACCTAGATGACATGCGGATAAGTTGCTAGTGTCTACAAACTCCACGAGTGAAAAGAGGGTGATGCTCCTGCTTTGAGGAACCGGCGAAGGATATAGAAATGGAGATGGGACATTGGCTAGCATCCTTTCATCCCAGAGTATGCCTCTTCCTCATTTCCCTCTCTCCCTCCCTCCCTCCCTCCCTCCCTCGCACCCTCCCTCGCACCCTCCGTCCCTTTCGCAGGGAGTCCTTCCCGTCTCCCCGCTTCGCCGGCTCAGCACCTGTCTGTCCGTCCTCATCATCCTTGTCTCAACCGCCTCTCTCTGCTTGCACGGCCTTCTACTCCTCTCCCCCGCCACCCGATCCCTGATGACGGTGAGAGAGGGAGGGAGGAAGGGAAGGAGGGAGGGAGGGAAGGAGGGAGGGAAAAAAGGAGGGGACGGGGGTCGTGTATGATCAAAGTCAGCCTTTCACTCTGTCAACATCATCCCTCCCTCCCTCTCTCCCTCTCTCCCTCCCTTCCTCCCTCCCTCCCTCCCTCCCTCCCTCCCTCTTCTAGCTCTCGGAGATCATCGTTCGCCTTTACGCCTGTTCGCTTACGGTCGTCTTCTTGATCGCTGAAGTCCAGCACGCGCCCCTCCTCCCTCCCACCCTCGAGGCCTACCTCCCCCTCCTTCCCTCCCTCCGCCCCGCCCTCCCCCGCGCCTTCCTCCTCGTTTTCCTCGGGGCCCTCCTTCGCTTGCCTTCCCTCGCAGCCTCCACCCTGTGGGAGGGAGGGAGGGAGGGAGGGGGGGAGGAAGAGGGGGAGGGAGGGGTCTCACCCATTGACCTTGTGGGGGTGTGCATGCTTGGTTTGGGAAGTCTCCAAGCTGGGAGCAGCCTGCTCTGCCAGCGGGTGATGTGGAGGGAAGGAGGGAGGGCGAGGGGAAGGAAGGTAGGGAGGGAGGGAGGGAGGGAAGGAGGGAGGGAGGGAGGGAAAGAGGGAGGGAGGGAGGGATTAATTGACGAAGGCTTCTCTTCTCTCTCCTCCTTGGGCAGATCCACCGGGCCACTCAGCTCAAGATGGATCAAG
>Ga0102934_1003149_pt1 | contig 11304 bp, 9 predicted proteins | sample SalPonR2_A_D1_MG_FD_78175 | JGI IMG/M metagenome (GOLD analysis project Ga0102934, IMG submission 78175) | Salt pond soil microbial communities from South San Francisco under conditions of wetland restoration - Salt Pond MetaG R2_A_D1_MG | ecosystem: Environmental > Aquatic > Marine > Intertidal...
AAATTTTCATTTATATTTATTGTTCGTTTTTGTTAGTTATAGTTCGTTGCTATTATTATATTTAAACACAATCACATAGTCCCGAAATCCTAATCCCTAAATCCTAAATCCTCTTTTAACTCATCACTTCCCTAAACCCCTAAACTTCTCAACCTCTCAACTTTTCCTCCTTTTTCCCTATATCCTAATTCCTAAATCCTCTTCTCACTCGTCATACCTTAGGTATTTTGCTAAATTATTTGACAATTAAACACTAATTTTTTAAAATACAAATCCACATTCGAGGTAAACTGTAGCTCTATTAACAAAAAATTAAGTTAGCTGGAGGAAACAATGCTTAATACAATGTTTAAGCTTCAGGAATTTTCAGGAAAAGTTCATCTATTAAAGGTAAGTTTAGTTTTTTTAATGTTATTTTTCGTACTATTCACAACAGAAATTAAGGCAAATATTATCAATGTTCCCACAGATCACAATACCATTCAGGCAGGCATTGATGCAGCTGTGGATAATGATACTGTTCTGGTAGCGGTAGGAACGTATGAAGAAAGTATAAATTTTGATGGAAAGAATATCACTGTGGCTTCACATTTTTTAACAACTCAGGATACTTCCTATATTGATCAGACTATAATTGATGGAGGTAATACAGATAAGGTGGTGATTTTTGAAAATGAGGAAGACTCAACTACTCTATTAACTGGATTTACTATACAAAATGGTTATGCTTCGGGGAGCTATCCTGAAGATCTGGGTGGCGGTATATATTGTCATACTTCCAACCCAACTTTATCTCACCTAAAAATAATTGATAATACTGCTAGAAACGGCGGTGGAATTTGCTGCGTAGAAGCTAATCCTGTAGTAAAACATACCACATTTGATGAAAATAATGCAGAAGATGGAGCAGGCGGGGCTATTTGCTGTTTGGACAACTCAAATCCAAGTTTGCAGGATTTAACAATAATAAATAATACAGCAACAAACGGAGGTGGCGGTATCTACAGTGACGGTTCTATCTTTGTATTGGAGAATGCAATTATTGACGGAAATTATACCACAGCTTCCGGATTATATGCTTACGGACAGGGAGGAGGCTTGTGTCTATATAATGGAGCAGAGCCTACTATAGAAAATGTAATAATTAATGATAATTCATCACATTTTGGTGGAGGAATATATTGCAATGGTTCTTTTCCAATTTTAGACAATGTGCAGATAACCAATAATTCAACTTCCGGACCCGGTGGTGGTATGTATTTTACAGAGCAATCTTCTGTAGAGATGTCTAATGTAACCATATCATACAACACAGCAAGTAACTATCTTACCTACGTAGGATATGGCGGAGGAATTTATTTTGGCTGGAGTTCTGGCTTTGTTTTACAGAATGCGACAATTTATCAAAATACAGCTGCTGCAGCCGGTGGGGGCATTTTCTTCACAAATTCTGATGATATAAAACTTTGGAATGTTTTAGTAGAAGATAATACGGCTCAGGTTTATCATGGCGGAGGCATATGTTGTTACAACTCGGAGCCGGTTTTGACTAATCTTATAATAACTTATAATCTAGCCCCTAATGGAGGGGGAATTTATGGTAGCAGCCTTTCTTTGATAAATTCTGTTGTGTACAATAACAGTGATGGGATCTATGTTCCGGACGGCGCTCCAACCATAGAATATTGCAATTTTTATGATAATGCAAACGGAAATTTCATCAATTGCTCTCCCGGGACTGGCTGTATTGAAGATGACCCACTATTTTTTGATCCAGGCAATGGTGATTTTCACCTTACAGCAGGTTCTCCCTGTGTGGATACAGGAACTCCTGACACTACCGATCTTAATCTTCCAGCCTGGGATTTGGATAAAAATATACGAGTCTGGGACGGGAATGGCGATGATGTGGTAAGAATAGATATGGGAGCATATGAGTTTGGAGCACCACCCTTTGCAATTGATGATCCAAGTTCCGAGATTAATAATGAACAAATAATTTTTCACTATCCCAATCCTATACAAAACAGAGCTACTATTTCTTACTCACTCAAACAAAACTCTAGAGTCAAATTAGATTTCTATAACATAAAAGGACAATTAATAAAATCTGTCTTAAATAAGAGACAACCATCCGGAAAGTACTCAATTGAAGTTAATACAGTAGGATTAAATTCGGGGGTTTATCTTTATAAAATTCAAACTGATTATCAGGAACAAACAAAAAAGGTGCTGATTCTTAAATAAATATAACAAATATTTTTTATGAATAAATTAGCAAAAACAATTGCGTTTACATCAATCGTTTTACTTATCTCTATGCCTTCTCAGATCGTTGCCAGGCAAATATCTCTTGTAAAATTATTGAAAAGAAATACTTCATTCAAAAAAATACGATTTGAGAAGGATATTGATTTGGATTTGTTTGCGGCTAATGAGGACCAAAACTCCTTGAAAAAAGCCTTGAATAAAGCCGGATATGAGGCTTCATTTATGCGTGGCAAAGAGGATGCAGCCAGAAAACACTCTGGAATACACTGGTTTTTGGGAGGGTTTGGTGCAGGTGCATTGTTTAATCTTTTGGGGATAATTGTTATTACAGCAGCAGCGGGTGGAACTGCTCCCGAACGCATACCACAAGATGTGGTAGCAGAAGCTTATCTAAAAGGTTATATGAATAAATCAGAAAGCAAGAATAGAACCAATGCCTTCTGTGGGAGTTTGACGAGTACCATAATTGTTGCCATAATTGGTTATAGTTTATTATACTCGGTAGGTGATTAGAATAAATATGATGGACGAGTATTCAAGGATGGTGATTGGGGTTGTGTGGGAGCAAATTTAGAATCGTGGAAAAATTCTGGAGATTATCCCACAGCAACGGGTAGTTATCTTGGATTTCGATGTGTAAAAGATTTATTTTCAGTTGAATAATTTATTATAGCTAATTTTAAGAATTAAGCAACGAACAAAAGCGAAAGGATCGGATAGTATGTTTTACAATATTTTTGTTCGTGATTGTTAGTTGTAGTTCATTGCTAAATTTTTTTTCCAAAATCAAAACTGATGGGGTGTCAGGGAGCACTCGGTGAAATCAATGTAGTTAAAAGTTTAGAATTTTAGAGGTTTAGTGGTTTAGAGGTTGAGAAATTTAGAAGTTGAGAAGGTTAAGGTTAGTGGTGTTAATATAAATTATTTGGAATTTGTAGGTATTAATTGGAATTAATGGGATTTTATTGTTCAAGGAGAGATAATTTTCATTTTTAATTCTAAAATGACATGTAATTTTGAATTTTTTTATTTAGGATATTTCAACTTATATTAGGATCAGAGTCTGCTTTTCCCTTTTCCCATCTCACGTTTCCCATTTTCTTTTCTCCTTTCTAAGTGTAAGCTTATATTAAGACCAGAGTTAATTTCTACTTTCTGCTTTTTGCTTTTTTTTCTCGTCACTAGTTAATAGTTACTTTCTTCTAAATCCTGACCCTGTATCCTGTTTCCCCTCCCAATTGCTACCTCCTACTTATTCCTTACTACTTACTTTCAGTCGCGTCTTTCTGTCTTCGCAGTAAAATTATTTTTGAAAATAATCCCTCTTTTTACCTAATTTTTTTCACTAAATTTGACAAGCAATTTTGCAGATTGTTCTTGCGAAGATAAATAAATATGCTAATAAAACATTAAAAAACAAAAATATATTATGCGTCCAAGAAGAAAAGCAAGAGAAAAAGCCATACAGGTAATCTATTCCATTTACTCTGATACTGATATGGAGGATAAACCTACAGAATTTACAACTGAAATCGAAGAAAAAATGAGGCAAGTGCTAGAATTTGACAGGGTTGAGTTAAATACCATGCAAAAAAAATTTATTAGATTTCTAGTGATAAATACCGTTGAAAATATTGATAAAATTGATAAATTGATCAAAAAGTTTGCCAAAAATTGGGATTTTCATCGCATCTCTCTTATTGATAAATCTGTGCTTCGCATAGCGATCATGGAGATGAAATATTCTGATACTCCCAGTAAAGTTGTGATTAATGAAGCAGTAGATCTGGCTGCCAGTTTTAGCGGAATTAAATCCAGTAAATTCATTAATGGTATTTTGGACGCAGTTATGCATAAGGAGACAAATAATGATTAGTTGCAGCATAGGACTCCTGGCTTATAACGAAGAAAAGAATATGGCAAACCTTCTGGACGCTTTGCTGGAACAGGAACTTAAAACAGTCAAGATTGAGCAGATAATCGTCGTATCGAGTAATTCCACTGACAGAACAGATGAAATCGTTAAGGAGTATGAGCGTAAAGATGATAGAATTACTCTTATTATACAACCGGAACGCAGAGGCAAGTCTTCTGCCATAAATTTATTTTTGGAGCAAGCCACTGGTGAAGTTTATATCATTGAAAGCGCTGATACTATTCCGGCAAAAGATACTATCGAAAAATTATCAGCTCCATTTGCTGACGAAGAAGTTGGCATGACAGGGGGCAGACCTCAGCCGGTTAATGATCCTTCTTCTTTTATAGGATTCGCTGTCTGGTTTCTCTGGCATTTGCATCACAAGATGGCTTTACAATTCCCCAAAATCGGAGAGATGGCAGCCTTTCGAAATGTTGTAAAAGAGATACCCGAAAAGAGTGCTGTAGATGAAGCTAGTATCGAAGCCATAATTCACGAACACGATCTTAAAATTAGGTACATTCCCGATGCTATCGTAAAAAATAAAGGTCCGGAAAACATAAAAGATTTTATCAAACAAAGAAGACGTATTTATTCCGGACATCTCTGGTTGCAGGATAATCAGAATTATACTGTGTCATCCCAGGATCCAGGTTTAATCGTAAAACTTACCCTTGCTGAATTCTCCTGCAATCCGATTAAAGACCTAAAAATATTGTTTACAATCAGTCTGGAAGTTTGGGGCAGGTTCCTGGGCTGGTGGGATTATAAGATCAAGAATAAAAACCCCTTTAAATGGGATATCTCGGAATCTACTAAAGATCTGGAGAAAAAATAAAATTTAATTTCTTCTCTAAACTTGACTTTTATCAAAGGAATTGAAAATTTTTTAAATCAAAGGAAAGCAAAGGAAAAATGAGAAATATAAAATTATTATTAAAATTAATTCTGCTAAGACTATTCGGTCCTCTGGCAGAAAAGTTTGTTCTCCCTGCAAGTTATACAGTTGGCGTAACCTACCGCTGTAATTCAAGATGCAAAACCTGTAATATTTATAAAAAACATAGCGAAGAAATGAAGCCTGAGGAATATGACAAAATTTTCAAAAGCATTGGCAGCTCTGCTTATTGGGTCACTATGAGTGGCGGTGAGCCTTTTTTGCGCAAGGATCTGGTGGAAATAATTCAGGCTATTTATAATCGGTCAAAACCCAAAATCATCAATATTCCTACCAATGGCTTGCTCTGTGAAAGAATACCGGAAAAAGTAAAGGAAATTGCCCAAAGCTGCCCCAAAAGCACTTTAGTTATAAATCTTTCGATTGATGCAATTGGAAAGAAGGATGATGATATCCGCGGAATTGAAGGGGCTTATGATAAAGCGATTAAAACATACGAGAGCCTTAAAAAGCTGGAACTTGCTAATTTGAATATAGGCATTCATTCTGTTATCTCAAAATTTAACGTGGATGATTTTCAACATATTGCCACAAATTTGATGGAGCTGGCTCCGGATTCTTATGTTACCGAAATAGCAGAAAAACGAGTTGAACTCGGCACCATGGATTCTGATATCACTCCATCGGTTATGAAATACTCTCACGCTATTGATTTTCTTCTTTTTAAAATTAAACAAAAAGAATTTAAAGGTATGAATAGGATCACTCAGATTTTTAGAGTAGAATATTATAAAATGGTCAAACGTTTGCTAAAAGAGCAAAGAGCCCAGATGCGATGTTATGCAGGAATTCTTTCTGCACAAATTACTCCGGACGGCATTGTGTGGCCCTGTTGTATAAAAGCAGTAGATATAGGCAATCTGCATGACTATAGTCTAAATTTTAAAAAATTGTGGCGCAAAAGTAAAGCACTAAAAGAGGAAAGAAAAAAGATTCAGCTAGAGAATTGCTCCTGCCCCATGGCTAATGCTTCCTATACGAATATGCTTATGAATAACAAGGTGCTTTTTAAGGCAATTAGCCATTATTTTAAAAAATCTAAGTAGATTCTTTTTATGCAGCTAAAGGAAATTAATAAAAGCTATAATAAGACATCCGGTAGCTATATTTTTACTGATTTTCATCCTAATTCAGCCACCAAAGTTGCCTTGATCCTTAGATCAAATAGTAAAGAAGAGAATTCCAATCAGATTTTAGCCCAGCTGTTGGAAAAATTTCAGAAAAGTTTCTATACGGAAGAAATTGAAATTGAAAAACGTATGGAAAAAACATTTTTGGAAATGCATTGGAAAGTTGCTTCTATTTTTCACAAAAAAGAAAAAAAATATAACATTTCAGCTCTTTTACTTGTTCTAAAAAATGACACTATTTATCTTATTCAGTCCGGCAGATTATCAGTTATGGTATTTGAAGAAGAAGCAGAATTCTTTGGTCTGGGAGTAAAACAACTGATTGATGCTGATGAACCTGTAAATATGCTGGGTACGGAGCAAGATAATATTTCGTATAAAGTATTCTCGCGAAAACTTAAACCAGGTGCACAAATCGTGGCTTTGCCTGTTTTTTCTGCTCAAAAATTAAAAGATTTAAACTCAAAATCCCTTTTTAAAGAAGCTTTGGCAGATTTGGCAAAAGGGGAAGCCCATCCGATTTTTTCATTCTCGCTTAAAGCCAAAAAAAAGTTTGCCAAAAAAAATATTTTTTCACTTTCAGCTATTTTTTCATTTCGTGTTTTGGCTATCGTAGTAATTGTTGCCAGTTTTTATGCTATCTTGGGTAAGAAATGGATACAAGGCTGGATTAGCAGTGGTAAAGAATTTGTAAATGAAAAGAAGGTGCAAAATATAGATATAGAAAGAATATTGAGCCCGGATCAAAAATTAGCTTTTAGGACTATTGATAAATTGCCTCAATTGGAAAAAATAACCCAGAAACCATATTTTGACTCAAGTCATCTTTTTTTGGTGAGTAACAATAAAATTGTGACCATTTACAAGAATAGTTATAAACTTATCTGGGAAAAAAGTATTAAAAATGAGATTGTTTTTGTAAATCTCTTAAGAAATAACATGATAATTCTGGTGGATGCGTCCGGGAAGCAATTTTTGTTAAACAGAACTAACGGAGAGTTGATCTGGGAGAAACAAACGAGACTGAATATTTTACCGCATCAAGATGATAAGTCGGATATAATTGTGCTGGATTACATAAAAGACGGAAGGTTAAACAAAAATTATTATGTGACTGCTCGCGACAGTAAGCTGAAAATCTATTCTGCAAATTCAGGTGAATTGGTCAATGAAAAACAATTTGACCAGGCTTTTGATTTTATATCAGATTATGATTATATTAGAAAGTGTTTTTATGTAGTTCTGGACAATGAACTAATTAAATTGGATTTAATAATAGAATAAAAATAAAGTGAAGAATTATTTAAAAATATAGGAGTAATTATGTCAAAAGTTGCCACAGCCGGGAATTACGGTAAAAAAATACGATCGGATTGTAAGGTGACACTTGAACTGAGAGAAAGTGGCGGAATTCAAGTCGACTTGAACAGTAAAGTCGAAGATTATTTTGGAAATAAAATTGTTTATCTGGCAAGGGAAGAATTGAAGTTCTTTGATATCAAGCATGCCAGGCTCCTGATCGAGGATAGCGGTTCTCTTGATTTTGTTTTAGCCGCAAGGATTGAAGCTGCTGTAAAACAACTGCTTGATGTTGATAAAGAATATCTCTTACCAATTATTGAACAGAATAAGAATGAAACAAAAAAGAACCGTCTGCGCAGGTCACGTTTATATCTGCCCGGTAACACTCCCAAGCTGGCTTTGAACGCCGGAATTCACAAACCGGACGGTATAATTCTGGATCTTGAGGATTCAGTAGCCCCTACCAAGAAGAAGGAAGCAGCTATATTAGTAAGAAATACCTTGCGTTCGGTAAATTTTTATGGTGCAGAAAGAATGGTGCGAATCAATCAACTTCCAAGAGGTTTGAAGGACCTGGAAATGGTAATTCCCCATAATGTGAATCTTATTCTGGTGCCCAAATGTGAATCGTCACAGCAAATAAAAAAAGTAAATGAAAAGATTGCAGAAATTCAAAAAGATAATAAAAACAAATTTGCTGTATGGCTTATGCCAATTATTGAGAGTGCTTTGGGTGTGATTAATTCCTATGAAATTGCCTCTACAAAAAATGTGGTGGCAATGGCAATTGGTCTGGAGGATTACACAGCCGATTTGGATGCAGCCAGAACAAAAGCAGGAGATGAATCATTTTTTGCTCGTTCTCAATTAGTAAATTCAGCCAGAGCCGCCCGCATCCAACCAATCGATTCCGTCTATTCTGATGTGAATGATATGGAAGGTTTAAAGCAGAATGTGCTAAATTCAAAATCCCTTGGTTTTGATGGTATGGGCTGTATTCATCCCCGTCAAATTGAAGTTATTCATAAAAATTTTGCTCCAACTGAAGACGAAATTAAAAAAGCCCGAAAAATTGTTAATGCGTACGAAGAAGCTCAAAATAAAGGGCTTGGAGTAGTTTCTCTTGGCTCTAAAATGATTGATCCCCCGGTTGTAAAAAGAGCACAACAAACTTTAAAACTAGCAAATTTTGAAAGGAATGAATGATGAAAAAAGCGGATAAGTTTGTAAAAAATGCGGCGGGACGAACGGTTCCCACCCTTGTAAATGAAGAAAAGGTTGTTCCTTTTAAAGGTGTAAATGGATATAAGCCAAAACATAGAGGAGCAGCTCCTCGAGTTCCCACATGTATAGATTATCCTAAAGACGGAAATAAATTGGTGAAAACCCTTAAGGATGCATTGCAAAAATCCGGATTAAAGGACGGTATGACCATCTCCACTCACCATCATTATAGAAACGGAGATTATATTGCAAATTTAGTTTTTGACATTGCAGCAGAACTTGGGGTTAAGGATTTACGCTGGGTACCAAGTGCTGCTTTTCCCTGCCATGCACCAATAATCAAGCATCTTGATTCAGGTGTAGTTCATCATATTGAAGGTAGTTTGAATGGACCGCTTGGTGATTACTGTAGCAGAGGAAAAATGAAAGGTCTTGGATATCTGAGAAGTCATGGCGGTAGATATCGTGCCATAGCAGATGGAGAATTGCATATTGATATTGCCGTGATGTGTGCTTCTGCTTCTGATATGATGGGAAATGCAAACGGTGTGAATGGAAAACATCCTTTTGGACCTATGGCTTTTACCAAAGCTGATGTTAAGTATGCAGACAGAACAATTGTTGTAACAGACACCCTGGTTGATTTTCCCTGTTATCCCTGGGAAATCATGGGCAATGATGTTGATTTTGTGGTGGTAGTGGATGAAGTTGGAGATCCCGAAAAGATTGTTTCCGGTACTACCAGAATTACCAAAAGTCCGGACAGATTGCTTATTGCAGAAAATTGCGCCAAATTTATTGATGCAGCCGGAATATTGAAAGATGGTATGAATTTTCAAGCCGGTGCAGGTGGAACCTCGCTAGCATTTGTGCATTTTGTCAAAAAAATGATGCAGGAAAGAGGTATAAAAGCCAGAAGTATGGTCGGAGGAAGTACAAAATTTTTGGTTGACATGATGGAAGAAGGCCTGACGGATTATATCTTTGACGGTCAAACCTTCGGCCTGGAAGCGATTTCCTCCCTGAGAGATAATCCCAATCATATTCCCATCGGTATTTTTGATATATATGATTTTCATGCAAAGGGAAATCTTGCCCAGATGATGGATGTTATTGTACTGGGAAGTACTGAGGTGGATGTTAATTTCAATGCTAATTGTGTAACTCATAGCGATGGTAGAATGTTGCACGGTATAGGCGGATTTCAAAATTGTCTTTTAGCTAAGTGTACTATGATAGCCGTACCCTCATTCAGAGACAGGATTCCCGTTATAAAAGATGAAGTTACAACTCTGGTAGCTCCGAATGAACTGGTTGATGTTATTATAACTGAACGTGGCATTGCTATTAATCCGAAAAGAAAAGATTTGATTGAAGCAACACAGGATTCGGGACTTCCTATAAAAGATATCAAAGAGCTTAAAGCAGAAGTTGACGAAATTTGTGGAATTCCGGAGAAACCCAAATTATCTGATGAGCCTGTCGCTGTAGTAGAATGGGTGGATGGGACAATACTCGATATGATAAGGAAAGTAGATGACTAATAAATTATTCCAAAAATGAGCAACCAATATAAGTAGGATACAATTAGAGAATTAAAAATTTAAAATTTTATCCTACTCTCCTTTACGTTTAATCTCCATTTGAGAAAATAATATCTGAAATCACCTTTTTAATTACTTTCTCAAGTAAATTATTTTTTTAAAGGTGAAGTAACTTAGTCCAAGGCAGATTAGAGCTATTCCTCTTTGAAGCCAAAGAATCTCACCACCAAATCCCGGATCGTAAAAAAAGATTAATAATATACAAACACCAACCAGGATAGAAGTTAAAACCCATTGTACATAAAAATTTAATTCCAGCTTAATTAATCCGGCTACAAAACTACCTACAATAGCACAAGCCCATCCGGTAAAAGCTCCTGCTATTACATCCAGTGGCCAGTGAGCGCCTACGCAGATACGAGAGATACCTACCAGGAGAGCAATGAGTAATATGATATATTTTAGAATAGCAGTTTTGAACTGGAAAATAATAAGAGCGGCGAAGGCAAAAATTGTAGTGGTATGAGCAGAGGGAAATGATTTACTGGATAAAATTGCTCCCAGCTGGTTCATAAAATCCAGATTAAATACCTCATAAGGTCTAGGACTGTTGAACAGGGGTTTTGTAATTTTGATGAACAGGGTTACTGTAATTGCAATGAGTAGCCAGCGAAAGAGAATAGTTGGTTTTTTCCAGGTGAAAAGCAGTAGCAAGGCAGATATCCAAAGCCCATTACCGAAATTTGTTATGATTTTCCACAGTAAGGGAGAAGTAGAGCTAGGAAATTGATTAAACCAATGAAAGAGTGGGGTATTAAGTTTGGCAATGTAAACTACAGCAAAAAGAAGTGTGGAAATAATTAAGGGAAGTATTAGCCATCTTTCCTGTGATTTGATATTTGATGGATACATTTTGTCTTAAAATCCTAATTTTTTTTCTATGCTTGCCATGGCTTC
>Ga0102934_1003150_pt1 | contig 11302 bp, 12 predicted proteins | sample SalPonR2_A_D1_MG_FD_78175 | JGI IMG/M metagenome (GOLD analysis project Ga0102934, IMG submission 78175) | Salt pond soil microbial communities from South San Francisco under conditions of wetland restoration - Salt Pond MetaG R2_A_D1_MG | ecosystem: Environmental > Aquatic > Marine > Intertidal...
CCCGCCGTCCCACCCCCCCCCCCCCGCGCCCCCCCCCCCCCCTTGGTCCGTAGTCGTGACGTACTTGCGCTGCAAGATGGTTTTGATGTGCTGAGCAATCGTCGCGTCAGTCCCGATCCCTTTCTCGTCCATTCGGCTGATCAGGTCGGCCTCGCTGAGCAGGGGGGGGGGCTGAGTGCGGCCCGTCTCCAGGGTAAGGGAGGTAGGGACGAAGGCAGCGCCGACCTGTAGGTTGCGAGTTGAGGAAAGACAACGGTTGCAGGTCGATAATAAATACGGACAAAAGAAGGGGGTGTGCCTTCAGTCGTCGGAAAGGGGTGTCACAGGGAGAAGGGAGAAGGAGGAAGGCGCAAAGATGCGCGGGCATGGAAGCTGTAAACAAAGGACGCTGACTCAGCGTGGAAAGAATGATAGCCCGAAGACAGGGGGAGGAGAAAGGAGGAACGCGGTGCATTTTACCGGGATGAATCACGCAGGGGATGGATAGAAAGCGATCGATAGGAGACGAAAAAGCTCACCTGCAGAACGTTCGCCGGGAGAGTGGAAGCGTGCCACTTTTCCCATCCGTTGTATACGTCTAGCCAGTTTCTCTCCTGCGTGAGTAGATAGAGAAGGAGAGGAAGGGGTATCGAGGGAAGGGGAGAGGGGAGGGTGGAAGGGAAGGTAAATTTGTCGAGACGTGCGAAGTAAGTTGCAATACCAGGGATGGAAGGGAATGAGAATAAAATTTCAGCGCACGAGAAGCAAAATGCCACCAGGAAACCCACCAAAATGACGATGCCCGTGGCCGTGAATTCCTCTCCACCCATCTCGACAGTAACCTGCGAGCACGAGGGGCGGTGAAAGGGAAGGAAGAGAGGGGAGGAGTAAGAAAAAAATAGCACCAGAAGAGGAAATTTACGCGAGAATGAATCGCAGTGCCTTGTTTGGCGAACAGAGAAGATCGTGAGCTCCCAAGGTGGACAAGCGAGAAAAAGGGGCACTAAGAAGTTGATTGTACCTTGGTGCGTTTGCCCTTGGCGTCATCTGAGCAGCAAGCGAGAAAATGGCGAACGACCAGCTCGTACACTTTCTGTATAGCGCGTCGGTAAAAATAGGAGACAAAGAACAAAGAGAGGCATGAGTGGGATCGAGAACATGAGTGTGATCGGGTGCTACGGAGGAATCACGAGACAAAATGTGGCCGACACTCGGAAGCCTTTTCAAATGGATCTCAAGATTCTTTGCCCCCATCGATTACCCGCGTGGGCCTGGTTGTGCTCAAAGAAAGCACCGCGGAAAAACCCAGTAGCCACGCGCATACCCACCACTGCCAACCGATGGGCAAGACCCCCCACAAGCAGGCTCTGCACGTCATTGCGACGCAGAGCACGCTCTCACCAACCTGTTCGTCCGTCCCTTTCAGTTCTTGAGATGTCGCGAGCTTTGTAGGATGGATGGGGGGATGGGCCTGATCATCCTTGCTCCCTTTCCGCGGGAACCTGAACTTTCCTGCACCGCTGTCACGCCCGTGCTGCCCTCCTTCCTCTTCCCTGCCCCCTACAAGTTCTCTCGCGAACGCTCCCCACGCGGGATGCCTGCCTTGCTCGGCGATGAGGCTGCGCAGGTCTGCGTCCCGGGAGAAGCTTTCGGTTTCCGTGCGCGGGTAGGAAATAAAGCCTTTCGTATAAAGCTCTTCGGCCACGTGCATGCACACGTCCGAGCTCATGTTAAAGAACCTGAAGAAGAGGAAGAGTTGCGGGTTAAGAGGGGAGGTTGGTGAGCAACGGGACGGGCGCCAAGTTGTTAACTTATGTACCGCGCTCCAAAATTAGCTCTTCCCCAGGTTCCTGATGAAGCCCCCCTCATACGCCTCCATCGTCTCTCCTCCCACTCTCCTTTCTTTCCTATCCCCTTGCCCCGCCCGCCCTTCCTCCCTCCCTGCCCCAACCTGGACGCTTTCTTCTGCAGCTCAACGGTCGACAAGGGCAGCGGTCGATCGCGGGTGGCCGGCGCGGCATTCACGTGTGTGACCCGCGCCTCTTTGGCTTCCACCACCATCACGTACAAAACCGCACAAGCCGCCTCGTCGAACAACCTCTCCCGCTTCCATTGAAAGCGGGTGATTCCCTGTGGGCCCCCGTCCCCGTCTTCACGCCCCCCCCGGTACGCCATTTGGATCCGCCAAAACTCCTCCCTCTGGAACGACTCGATCGCTTTGTACCGATCGACCACAAAACCCATCGTGGGAAATTGGCAGGGACCATACGAAATGATAGAGTCCTCGACCCCGTCGAACTTCCCTTGGAGTTTCAGGGTCTGGAAGCGGGTGAAAGCAGCACCGATCCGTAAATCGATTTCCATCCGGGCATTGACGGCTTCCGATTGGTACACATTGGGTTCCACGAGGTGTTCGAGGGCGTGCCAGATTTCTCGGGGAATGAGAGCGGAGAAACGGGCACGTTCCACCCGCAAACGCGAGTTCGCGGCCCGACACACGTCCATCACCTCAAAGGCAATGTTTTCCCCTTCCAAATCGCAGTCCAGCCACAAGATCAGCCGCTGGCACACCCTTGCTTCGGATTTCAAGCATCTTTCCAAACCCTCTTTGTCCTTGCCCACTTTTTTCTCCACGGGGATCGTGAACAGGTCCCCCGGGCGACAGGCATGCCAATTCTTGCAGTAGGGTTCCACGAATTCCATCTCCAAGAGGTGGCCTCGGACCGAGGTAAACACCATATCCACAAGCTCTCCACGTATTTGACAGCCGAATTCCCATATTGGATTGTAGTCAGATCCCCCTTGGCGACGACGTGGGGCACGGTTGCCGCCAGAGAGTATGGCAGAGATTTCTTTCGCCACGCTAGGTTTTTCGGCCACATTCAAGACCTTGACGGGTGCCATGTATTTGCACGGGGAACCAATTCGAAGAAGCGAATAGCAGATTACAATCAGGCCCTTCGCACGTCGGTCCGATGAAGTTCAAACCGTCGGCGGATGGGACGAGGTGAGGGAGGAGGGAAGTAGAGAGGAGGTAGAACACGATAGATGGCCGCGGAAAATGCAAGGCAGGTGATGCGCAAGCTAAGTCATCACTAGCACACGTTACAGCAGTAGAGAAGATTGAAATATGCAGTTCATTGGCCCTTTCCTCTTTGCCTGTTAGTAAGCGTGTTGCCATGTGAGCGATGCGTCGCCATCGACCCTGTGTCACTCAAGCACAGAGAAAAGGTGGCTTGGAGCGAACACAAACATCATCCATCGCGAAGGAAATCACCATTGAGGAAAACGTGGAGATAAACTGCCATTTGCAATCATGCATGAGGGAAAACTTATCAGACGAGTGGCGCGTTTCCGCCAAATGTATTTGAGCGAGTTTGAAGGACAAAGTCTTGTGGAAAGGCGCCTCGGAGGAAGCAATGTGTGCGAGGGGGGGTTTGAGGTCGGCAAGCCTTACCGGCTTGCAAAGGGCGTGGAAAGCAGGCATTGGACACAGGCCGCGTATTTACAATCCAACACAACGTCGGTGATGGATCTTCGGTAGGTCGCGGTAGTAATGGCTTTTTGCAAGTCCTTTTTCCAGGCTACGGAGCGGTCTCCAAGAGGACCGTTGGCAGGCACGACAAGCGGTAACGGTTCACGTAATGCCTGCGTTACGTCGCATTTTTCGGTCGATGCGAGCGGTAAATAAGTGAAACTGTTCCTAGCCCTCTCAATCTCGGATATTAAATTGTGCCAAGTACTTTAATGCACAGAACAGAGCTTAATTCCTGGTATACATCGCTAATAAAAATACCCTAGTAACGACATGTATCCCGGCCCATCCCTACCGGCACACAGAGAGAACGAGCTGTGAGCGGACGCTTGCAACGTCAAAAGTCGGCATGTATCCCCCACGAGACCCACAAGGGCGCACTAGGAAGACAAAACTCCCCTCTAAACTGTACAACCAAACATTGCTTGGCCACAAGACAACATCGATAGCGGCTTCAGCTGTTGAAGCCATGCCAATTCAGACTGTATCTTCTTCCTCCTGCACGCTGCCGACTCCCTCCCACTCGGATCAAAAGGACCTCTCGGTGCCCATTCGAAGGCCAGATTCTCGTTGTAACGCAATTTCAAGCAATGATGTTGCGAACTCTTCGCTGAACATCGTGGAGAGCGATACTCCTCGACAAGTGACACGGCAAGGATTGACGCTTAGACAATTGTACCAGCTAAAGCGCAATGCAGACGCTTGGTATTTGATGGACACTAAACGCCGCCAAGATCAAATCTCTCATGACAAGGAGATACGCAAGAAGGTGCAAAACGAGAAGCGCGATTTATCCCGATTTTACGACGGTCAAGTGCGTGATCGGCAAGCTCAAGAAGAAGCCACGAAAGCTGAATCGCGCGCTTGGGCGCAGCAGTTGGAGAAAGACGCTCACATGCAAAAAGAGGCTGAGGAGGCAGCGCGTAATGCACATATGAGCAGTATGGTAGCATATCGTACGGAATTTTGCAAGGATATGGAAAGAACTCGGCAACAGAAATTACTGCAGCGCCAGAAGCAAATAGAAATAGAGCAAACGGAACTGGAGGAGGCTCGTCGTGTTGCCATTGAACAAATTGAAGCGATGCGACGCCAGAAACGGGCAGACCGCGAGCGAATGAAAGAGATTCAGGAAGATGTGCAGCAGCAGATTCGAGATAGGATCAAACGCAAGCAGGAGGAGGCGGAGGAGATCATCAGACTGGGGAAGGAGTGGGAGGCAGCGCAAGATAAGAAAGATCGAGAGCAGCACGCGGCCTTTCAAAAAGTCGTGGCCAGGCAAGAAGCCAAAGAGATTTCGTACAGTATGACCGCCCAGGAGGTCTTGAAGCGAAAAGTGGAGGAGGACGAACGTCGAGCACTTAGGCATCAAGAACTCGCCAGAGCCGCGCACGAAGCAGAGGAGAAAAGGCGCAAAGAGAAGCAAAAGGCTGCAACAATCGCACAGCTCAAAGCCTTGGACCTCGAAATGTGTTTAAAAGCCGAGCGGAAAGAGCAGATGCAAGCAGAAGAACGTGCAATGGCCGAGGCCATGCTTTCTCGCAATCAGGCGGCGCAGGAGGAGGACCTTGCAAAGCAACGAGCGACGCGTACCGCCCTCAAAGATTATCAGCGGCTGCTTGCCAAGCAGATTCAAGAACAGCAGGAACAAAATCAACGCATTATTGTTGGCTTCGTCCAACCCTCGGAAATGGCACTGAACAAGGCCCTCTTCGAACAAATCGGTTACGTGTCGCCTGACCCTTTGGCACCCCCTGTCGAGTACATACACAAAGACCCGCGAATTGCGACGGCTTCGGTCGAGCACGAACCAGTGACAGGGGCTGGAGACATGTCAAATCAGCGGTAAAGGAAGTGGCGGATGATAGGAAGTTATGGAGGAAACTAGACGGAAACCGGAAGTATCGATTATGACTCCGAGTCTCATGAAGAAGAATGACGCAAGAATAAATGTAATCGAATATCAATGTCAACCAGCGGTTCGTAAGATAATCCCAACGAAGCAACATTTCTACACAGGGATTCAAAAACATGCTTGTCCGACCTATTGGAAAGGTCCACATCATTGCTTTCACTCCTGACGCATCCGTGTGCACTTATGAATTCCCACATTGATTACACAGCCGTCATCGGCGGAGCTGTTACGATTTGTAGTCGTTTCCGCATCAGTTCCAAAGGTTCCTCGAAGCTACGCTCGTACCAGACGCACATTAATGGCCTGGCTTTGACTGCCGCCCGCACCGCCCAGGGTATATATTGCTCCTTAAGAAGTTTTCGCTCTTGCGCCGACAAAGATAAAGGCCCCACCACGCCACTAAAAGCCGCAATGGGCAAGCGAGTTTGGACCATCTCGAACCACTTTAGCGCCAACTCTCCCAGAACTGTAGGCGGCAGTCCGCACAACACGTGCCAAAAATCATGCACTTGTCGGTACCGTTGCATTACGAAGGCCAATTCCGCATCATCCACGAATCGGACCGCCGCGCGCTCATCGGGAGAATAGCCGTGGTGGTCGAGGAAACGGGCGTACTCGCGACCAAAGGTACCTTCGGGGAGTCTCCGAAGACGATCTGGACGCGTCGAGTCTTCTTTGATGTCGGGTTTAGCCGCCAGCAGTTCTCGTCCCACAGGGTCAGCAGACATGGCACGCCTCAGACGCTGCAAAGCCCTCGTTCCGGTTGTTTCACCCAAAGCTGCTACCATATCACCCCGCTCTGGATCGCGGAAAGCGGTAGCGGCTGAAAACCCAGCAATGTAGAGTTTCTGAAAGCCGCTTGTGGGAATGTGAGAAGAATACAATGGCGTCTCTGGCACTGCGGGTGGTGACGTTTCCTTGCCGCCAGATGACTGGGACGAAGTGGTGGAAAATGGCCGCATCCGCTTGAATGTGCGTGCGCAAGGGGCTTGAGGTCGACTTGGAACGCCTAGAAGGGAGGAGGTCGCGGTCGTGCACGTACCTCTCAAGCTCACAACTTTCGCGCGCATGAGGTAAGGCACTTTGGAAGTCAAGGTGATATTCCTGTGTAGCATATTGGTCAGTGGATGCATGTCGATCGATAGCGGAGCTGTGCGGGCCAAAATGGAGCAGCTGAGGTCTGAGACGTTCGAGTGCCCAACGACTACTAGTACCGCTGGCGTATGACGCTGCTTAAAAATAAGACACCTCTTTACTGCTCTCCTCACACGTTAGAAAAAAGCCTCGGCGGTGAATGTGTGATTGAGCGCACTGGTGGTACTCCCGCGATTAACGGTTGTAGAAAATCGATGTACTAGACATGTATGTTATGACAGAGCTGGTCTGCGTGCTTGCCAGGGGAGACGTAGAGATCGGAATGGAAGCCTTCCTTTGTCTCGCGCCCGCTCAACGTGGTTTTGCGTAGTGGAAAGACCCACACGGATACATGAGCCAGATAAAATATGGCATATGTGACACATTAACGCTGATTGAGGGGTTATGTGCGTGTATGTGGTTCGAAAGGTTGCGGTTAACAGGGCATCAGGAGCAGCAAGCTACAGGGTACAGGCGTGAAGGCTGGTTAGAGTCGTCAAGATTAAGTGCGTGCGCGCATTTTGTTGTGCCTATCATCACATTCATTCTCAGAGAATAATAGCATGCCGATACGTTGTGGTGCTTCAATGCCATGAATGTGGAAGCCTGGGGCCTAGGAAGGGGCAAGCATGTAGCACTAAGCGTGGGTCATCTCGAGGACTAAATACCTTTCCTGCCTCAACCCGGGCACCAAACACAGGGCACAGGATCGCAGCACACACATCAGGAATTCATGCTGCGCAATTCAATTACACGGCAGCTCGCTACTGTAAAGACAGCCTTCCGGGTTCAGCGCAGAGTGCATGCGCCCGCTATCATGAGCGCCCCTTCGCGGCGTTGCTTCTCTGTTCCCCCATCCTCGTCCCCGCCTTCAAACCCCAGCAACTCTCCGTACACTCACGGCGCGCACCGAAGTAATGCCGAAGAACTCGTCGCACAGTTCCCGGTGACAGAGGTGCATGGGACGGTGGCATTGTGCGATGGAGGGGGAGGGGGCATGGGTCACCCGATCGAGTACATCCAGCTCAACACAGTGGGGGAGGAAGTTGCAACCTGCAAGTACTGTGGACTGCAGTACAAGATGGCACATCACTGACGAATGTGGGATCGCTCTTCTTAAAAGAGTAGCCGCTTGTGGAGGACAAAATTTGTGCCCCTTGGATGTGGAAAAGAAATTTACAGGAAGCAAACTTTCCTGGACAACAGCGATCATAGTCCTACATTTGCTTTATATCCCTGCCAACGTGTCTATCGTACAGGAGCTTGATTATATTGTCCATTTCACAAGAAAGGAGTCTCCGATGGATTAGCAAACCCCTGGACAGGACGATTTCGTACGGTCCAATCCAGGGCTTTAGCTATATTGCATTCCTTTCCTGTAATGCAGGCAATCTAATAAGCTTTTTAAAGAAAACTATGAGAATTTTGCGAAAAACCTCTAGGTACACCCTTGTTTCCCACATTCCCTTTTCTGTCCCGCACTACAAGGATCTCCCGGCTGTCTACGTCCTGAGAATCTGCACAAATTGTCCTCTCTGCCCGCATCGCCTCTTTCTAGAGCTCCGATTTCATTTTCAGCACGTAAACTCACTTCCTCCGCACCGAATCCCAGCAAGCGGCGCCCCAAGTCGGAGAACTCGAAGACAGAGCCATCGCCATATACCTCCCTACTGTCGGAATTTTCTTTCCATTGGTCGTCCGGCTGCAACCCGTTGTAAAACCGTTGAGCTTGGCGCCGGGCATATTCCCGGTTCACTGGCACATCGGGAAGAAAACTGGCGTAGCTGACTTGCCGAGGTTCCGGCCCGACATGGTGCGTGGCGTTGGCATGGGGGATGCGCCAATCGAAGGCTATGACGCTTCCAGCCTGGTAGTAGACAGGAGCAAAGCGAGCAATCACCTCGGCGTCTTCCACGGGACGGATGGGGGTGAAGTCGCCGACGCAAGGCGCGGCTTTCCCCGTTTGACGACAGGTCGGTCGATGGTCCGCCCAGCTCTGGAAGGTACGATGCCAGCCTTTCACGCATTCAAAGCCGCCGGTCTGAGGCCCCAAATTGTCTGTGAGGGCCACGAAGCTCTGGACGGGGCGCCAGCGTGGGACCGCCTTGTCTGAGGTATAGAGCGCTGCCGGGCAACAATCGAGGTGGGGAGTGAGCGAGCGTTGCAGAGGCCGTTTCCCCTTGGCATGTTGTGCACTGATGCGATCAGGCACACGGAAACCACACCGGTCCAGGTAGAAATAGCCGCGCCGGGGGTCGAAGGGTCCGTGGGGATGGGCATACAGCGGCTGCTCGTCATCTGTCGCGTCAATCCCTCTTTCTTCCTCCCTCTCCTCTCCCTGTCCTTCCATCGTCCCTCTTCTCACATCCATACAAACGCCTCCCTTTGACGATGCGCGTCCTTCTGCGTAAGTAGCTGCCCATAATTGAGAAATCGCGCTGAAGAATCGAGGATTTTCTGAAAGGCGAAGCTTCCAAGGAGCGTAAAAAATGTCTAGAACGCCTCCGGAGCCCCCGGTGGTAGAAAGTTTGCGTAAATTACCAGCCGTCTTCTCAAGATCTTGAACGTCCTAATTTGTCACAGTGAGCGAAGGAAATTGAGAAGGTTTTTCGAGACATGGTGAAAGGCGACATAACAATATGTATCAGACAGGGGAGAACTTCGAGAGGGCGGAAGAAAACGGGGAAGTCATCATCGGCATCGCATCATTGTTTTGCTCACCACTTCATGTATTTTAAGTGTTGTCGCTAACCCGGTCTTGGCCTCGAGTATCTCCTCTTCAGTGAAGACTCCAGGCAATACCACGACCCCGTCTCGGCGAAAGGCCTCCAGAAGTTTTGGCGGTACAAGATAGCTGTCTTCATTCACCATTCCCGGGGCTGTGGAATTTCAGGATTCATGTGAAGGGAATTTATTAGAATGCGACAGAGGCTACTTGGGGATAGCAGCGATTCGTTTCGGGGGGTGAGGAGGTTAAAAACGAGAAAGGAATACATAAGCCATGATTGGCCGCGTAAGGGCTTCCTTGTCTCTTGGCTCGACGTCTTTCACTCTATTCTATCTCATGGCAGTACTAGGGTGTAATTAATTGCATAGTTGACGCAGAATGCTTCCGTCGGAGGAGGGAGGTTCCAGTTCGTACATATTAGGTACTCACCGACTTACTGTAGCAAGCTTTGCCATCTCCTCATTCAGATATTGTCGCGGTTAGGAAGCATCGAGAATGACCGCAAATAAATTCACAATTTTGTGCGTTTCATTGCTGGTTGTCATCAGCAGCATTGAAGCTTTCGTGCCACGTTCTACAAGTCATCGCCTGGTGTCAAAGAGGCTTCCATCGCCTTCAAAGGCCACATGCCCGAATCCAACGTCGAAGACTCTACTTTTGGCCAGTAGTGGTGACGATGAAGCCGAGGAGATTGGGGGAGCGGGTCTTGCGGTAACAGCGCTCGGACTTGTAGCATGTCCTGTTGTTCTCTACTCGGAATACGTCCTTAAGACGACGGGGTGCGGTCTTCCGGCAGGACCGGGCGGATCCCTTGGCGCTCTGGAAGGGATTTCCTATCTAGTTGTCGTCGGTATTGCGGGCTGGTCCATCGTGAAGAAAATCCGGACGGGCACGGGTCTGCCAGCAGGACCAGCAGGGTTGCTGGGGGCTGTAGAGGGCTTGAGCTTTCTAGCCATTTTGGTCGGAGCGGTGGTTCTTGGCACCACGATCCAGCAATACGGGTCTGTCCCTGAGGCAGTGCCCTTGGAAGGAGGGCGCTGCAGTGACATTTGAATTCTCGAAAGGGAGCATAGGCAACAGCAGTCGGTCTGTCGCGAAGTCGGTAGCGGGGCCAAGACGAAGATTCGGACGGACGCGGACAGGAAAAAAACGACAAAGGGATTTAACACGCTGAGTGCATCACCGCCTTTTTGTTTCGATTTCTTCTTTTCTTCGTTGGCTTCTCCTGTGGCTCACATGCGTACACACCGTCCTTGTGATAACGCAGCTTCGTCAAGGCTCTTCTAGCAAAAATACTAGTTTTGCGGCTTGCTTCCTCAACCGTCGCTTGCCTATCCAACATTTCCTGCTCGATATGTCTTTCCTATCAACGCATAAGGACTGTACGCACCCCTTCTACAACACATCGTCGTATGTCACAGCGGTTCTTCCCGCATCTGTTCATATCCTTCTCCTCTACAGATCATGACAACAACTCAAGGTACACGAGACATTAGAGCGACGTATAATTGCTCTTTTCTTAACGTAAAGCTCTTTCGATCCATATTTTACTGACGCATAGCCTGTGCATACATTCGATTCTTCCATCCCTCCCGATCCCTCACCGTACGCATTTCATCCACCCCCTGTATCATGCGCATGTTCCCCTAGCCTCACTTCTCAACAATACAACACTGACGACATAAGTCTGCCGGAGCAAGAATAAAGCATGTCGGAGAGGAAATGCGCCAGAGGAATTGAAAAATCGGATGTCTAGCAAAGCGCGTCCCCACCACGCAGGCGCAGCACCAAGTGCAGCGTAGACTCCTTCTGGATGTTGTAGTCAGACAGCGTGCGCCCGTCCTCCAGCTGCTTCCCCGCAAAGATGAGACGCTGCTGGTCAGGGGGAATGCCCTCCTTGTCCTGGATCTTCTGCTTCACGTTCTCGATCGTGTCGCTGGGCTCCACATCCAGCGTGATCGTCTTGCCCGTCAGCGTCTTGACGAAGATCTGCATCCCACCACGCAGGCGC
>Ga0102934_1003155_pt1 | contig 11297 bp, 8 predicted proteins | sample SalPonR2_A_D1_MG_FD_78175 | JGI IMG/M metagenome (GOLD analysis project Ga0102934, IMG submission 78175) | Salt pond soil microbial communities from South San Francisco under conditions of wetland restoration - Salt Pond MetaG R2_A_D1_MG | ecosystem: Environmental > Aquatic > Marine > Intertidal...
ACGATTGGCCTGGAAGATTAAACCCCTTTTCATCCCGATGAAACTACCTGTTCCAGGCACTTGCCAAAGCATTCATCAAATCAATGGAAAGCGTCTCTGCGACCTCCCCTGCAGAAGGCATCTGCTCGGAGTCCTTGTCCACAAACTGATAGCCATTTGACGTTGCCCGAATCTCCTGCTGCCGCTTCTTTTTCTGCTGCCAGTTCAAACTCGTCACATTAGCGATGATCACGCCGGTGTCGATCTCTTTTGCAGATGCCTTAAATTCATACCCATAAGCGGATGCAGGGGACCGGGCAATCAAAATTTCCACCAGAATATCCGCATAGCCTTTCAGTGCATCCATTTCCACTCTTTTTATCGACACGGAGGAAGCGGCACCCTGTTGTTTTTCCGTGGAAGCCGCCATGAGCCGCATGATCGTAGGGCGGTCGACAATTTTGGCACCGGATTGCAAAAAGGGTTGTATGAAACCATTTTCAAAAGCCCACATCCATTTTTCCCTGGGGCTGCTCCGGGCTCCGCCATCGGTGCGCTGCTGCCCATACCTGTAAATATTGGTTTCCCCCTGACTACGTTCTGCCGGCTTGCCCGGGGTCGTACGGCTCGCTTGATAGTCTATTGTCAAAACACCCCTGGCATCCGTCACCCAGTCCCGTACTTCATCGCTTAGCCTGCGGTTCAAAAACACGGCCATCCGTGGACTCTGCTCCGCATCGTAAGCGCTTTGAAACCGCGCCATCGTCCCCGAACAATCGCCGGGAAAACCGGATTCTCCGCTTGTCCCCAAGCGTCCCGCAGCATTCTCCATTTCATACCCAGTTTTTGGGGAGGTCTGGACTACAGAAGCCTCTCCGGCATGTTGATCCGGAACACTCCCTGATTCTGCTGCTGGAGGAGGCTCGGGGACCTGCCCCCGGGGCGTTTCCGTTTCCATGTAACGGATATTGCTACACCCGCCAAGCCAAAACACAGTGAACAAGGCCAATATCCAAAAAATCTTCGTCTTCCCCATGCTTATCGCGCCTCCCTGACCTCGATGTAATAGTAGCCCACATCCATCACATTCGTTGAAAATTCCTTATACGAGGCAACCGACTGCTGCGGCAGGTGAACCCTCTGCCAAGCAGTAGGCCCTTCAACCGGCGCTTTCTGACGATCAAAGAACTGTGTCCGGCATTCTATGGTGAGCGGGTAATCCGTGCGGTTCCGAAAAGTGGCCCATGCCTCTACTGTACCGGTGGGCGAACGGCGAGCGTTGGTCCTCTCCACCGCGATCTTGCTGTATTTCTCGTTCTCCGGACTTCCGCTGCTGAAAATCGATAACCATTTCGGACTACGGCTTACTGTTTCTGTTTCCCAACGCTGTAAATGTTTATCCACTATTACAACCGAATTCATCCGTATGCGAGCATTCGGCGCCTTTGCGTCCCGAACCCGAACTCCCGGGGCGGCGCCCTCCGGGGCATCCACAATCGTTGTGGTGCAGCCGCCTATGACTACCGCTGCCAAAACAAATAATACGGCAACCCATTGTCTCATTTCCCTATCCCTTTTCGGCATCATTTGATTGCGCTCCGGGAGCGTACCCAACCGACTCCGTTGCCCTTTGCATCGAACTGCAATGCCACTTTTTTCCGGGCCACCACATTGCCGTCTCCGTCCTCGAAGACCACAGTCGGCGTTGCGCTGGAAGCGGATGCTTTGCATGTAAAAACGTGTACAGCATCCGGCAGGTTATCCCAGTACCTTGTATCAGCGCGGGGTTTGGCACTCTGCGATATGGCCATTTCCGCCACGGAGACCAACCCGAGGGCGCCGGAAATACCCTGGATGTCGGAAGCCGCATTCTCAAACAAGGGAGCGGCCACCATGGCATTGGCGCTTATGTCCCCAACAACGGAACCGATTTTTTCATGCTTTTGCTTAAAGGCCACCTGGCCTTTCAGGATATGATCAATGGCCCGTCCTCCGCGGGTCATGGCCTGCCATGCAATATCCTCGATCGCGTACATGTCCTGCCATTGGCCGTCCATTCGGATCTTGACCGCCTTTTCCGCAAAGCCCTTTCCCCGGAACAATTTCAGCTCGTAGTGACCGACCCCGTCAGCCAATTTCCTCGGGGAATTTCCCGTGCCTGCGATTACCAAACAGTTATGCTCCGGATCGGGAGGGACAAATTCGGAGCGAAGCTTTCCGACTTCCCTGTAGGCCGCCTTCGAGAGAACGGTATCATCCAGCAATTGGGAGGCCCATCCTTCGAGGAAGATAAGCAGAGCGAAATCACAGCGATGCTGCTCCTCCTCCGCAAAGGCATCCTGAAGCACTCCGCTTTTAAAGCATGCCCTTGCATTTTCATAGTCCGCATCCATGAGATAGAGCAGGCCCCGGTAATAATAGGCCATGGCCCTCTCATAGGGCTCCCCCTTGAAATCCTTCATTCCCTCTTCGTACCAAAGACTCCGGGCCTTGGCTGCCCGCTCATTATCTGCGTAAACCTTTTCAATACCCGAGAGCGCCTGATCAAAGGATTCGGCGGCAAGGCAATACGCTCCTGTGTCCATTGCCGCCAAACCGGCCTCCATGTGGTTCAGCACGGCATTTCTCTTTCCTTCCCGAAGCACCTTCCTGTAAAAAGGCTTCAAGACTTCCGGTTTGTCCGCCAGATATGACACCATAAGCTCTTTGTCGACATCCACCGCGGCATTCTCCCGGGGACTGGGTGCACAGGAAGCTGTAAAAACCAGAACCAGGGGAAGTAATCCGATCAGAAGCCTATCGATATATGACATCATCCCGGGCGCTTTTTTTGAATTCATACATCCCGCTCCAAACGATGGAACCCGTTTCAAGTTCCACCATTTCAAAAATGATTTGATGATATCGGGTATTGGTTCCGGAATCCGGATCCACGGAATCCAGCGTTGCAATCCTGCCCCCCAGCCGATAGTCTCCGCCGGCGCTCTTTTGACTTAATCCCAGGGTCCCTGAATCCACCATCCCTTCGCGCTTTAGGGTTCTCTCCTTTTCGTACATATCCGAGTAATGTCTCCCGATAAAAGCCATTCTCCCATTGGCTGCACGGTTCAGCCCCACCCGCAGCCGATCGGTTATAAGATTTTTATTAAGACGGGATGAACTTTCATTGCGGAAATATTGAGAATCTATGATAACCCGCGGCGGTGTCTTTCTAGCGGCCAGCTTTCGGTTGCTGAGCATGTCCCGCACCATCTGATCGGTCATGGTGATCAGATCCTGGGACTCAATGCCGACTCCTTCAACCGCTCCGGGCTCTGCCGGATCTTCGTAGGAAGTCTGGGAGCCCGGTGCATTATCCACCCTTGTTCTGTATTGGTACGTCGTACATCCGGCGGCGGTCATGATAAGCAGCGCACAAACCATAACGGCTGCTGCTGGAAGTCTTGTATGCGGCATGATCCATCCTTACTTTGTTCCTGTTTTGTTTCTATTCGCGGCGGGGGGCCTGCATTATGGCTCGATGGTATCGCTCTTTGAGTTCGGGATAGATTTCCCTGGTAGCCTCCAGAACCTCCTCGTAGTGCGAGTGGTCCGATCTCTCCGCATAAAGGTAGACCGCCAGGTTATCCACACTGTTGAAAGAGAGGTCCGAGGTTTCTTGGATATAGTCCCAGCCGCCGGAAGCCTCTATGGCAATCTTTCTTCCAACAGCCTCACCTGCTTTCTGACCAAGCAATCCGCCGATAAAGGGAACCTGCTCAAGCGCTTTTTGGCCTGCATATGCCCCTGCATGTTTTCCGACAGTTGCGCCCATTTTGGCATTAACCGCTTTATCCACCCATTCCGCCACAACACCGTCAGATGTATAGGGACACATATATTCCCCGGAATTGCCATTTATTGGTTCCGGTGCCGCGATCTCGTTCGGCTGAATGCCGGGGCCTGACATTGAGGCACAACCAAACTGGAAAAAAGCAGCCAGCAATAAACCAATCACCAGAATTGAATACCGCCATTTCAACTTACGCATACTTCAAGTTCTCCTTTCTGTGTTGCAGGGTGATCTGAAAGAGCCTCCATTAATCCTTCCGAAAAACACAACTTTTAATAAAACTGGGTTTTTCGTTTTACGATACTGAGGTGCACTGACAATTCACTTACAAAGTCCCTGCGGGAATGAAAGAACGGCAATGAATTTTTCGGGTTTTCCATCGCGAAAGAAAAATCGCTTGCAAGCAGGGGCAATCGGAATACCTGGATAGGAAGGCAACGAAGGTGTTATTCGACGGAATTCCGGAGTCTTTGATACAATTCGGTGAGGGATTTTTCGGGGGTGGTGCCGAGTTCCTTCCGGAGTATATCCCGGCACTGCAGGTATGTTCTGATGGAACGAACCCGGTTGTCACGGGCTGCGTAACATTTCATGAGCAGAAAATAGGCTTTCTCCTCCAGAGGATCCCGTGACAAAAGAGCGCGTAAACAATTTTCGCAAGAGGGGTAGTCCCGCCTGTCAAAATATTCTTGCGCCAAGGCATGAAGCAGCCCACAATACTGCTCTGCATAATACCTCCGATACTCCTGCGCCCACTCTTCATATACAGCCTCCGGGAGGAAATCCCCTTTATAGAGGGTGGCCGCAGCGCTGCACTTTTGAAAAGCTTCGAAATCGCGCCCGTTTTTCCTGGCCTGTGCAGCTTCAGCAATAAGTCTGCTGAAATCAAAAGCATCGACATACGAATCTTCCGGAAGCTGAAAAAGGTATGCTCCGTTATCCGCCCTGATATATTTGGACTCCTTTTTCTGCGGCAGGCCGGGTTCAAGGAGGTGACGCAGGTGGGAGACCAGGGCCTGTACATGCATTTTCGCCTTGGCCGGTTCATCCTCGGGGAAAAAAATATCCATGAGTTTTTCACACGCGATCCTTTTATCCGGCCGCATAAGAAAATAATGAAAAAGCCCCGCGGCTTTTTTTCTTTTCCAGTCCGCCCACTGTACCTCCCTGGCACCAACCTGAAGCCTGAAGCCACCGAATGTATATACCCCTAAAGGCTGGGGGGGCACCCTGCGGAGCTTTTCTGCAGACGCCTTAGCGATGCGCCGCACTTGCTGGCTTCTGTCAGATGCGCAGGCAAGGATCTCCCGTTCCCCGTCACAGCAGTTATGGTCCGCCAGTGCTTGTATTATACACACCTTTTTCTCCGCGCTTTCCTCTTTGAGGCTGCGGCAGAGCTTCCGGCGAACTGCCGGATCCAGCTGAACCAGTATGCCGGCGATGAAAGCAAAGTTCTCCTCCTCCCGCAGCAGGAGATCCTGAAGCTGCAGTACTGTACTGCGCTCTTTATACAGGAACAGATCCTCATAGCCATGCTGCCTGGCGAGAGAAACCGCTCTTTTCAGAGAAAAGGAAGCCTCGCTCAACCGGCCCTGGCCACATAAACTGGAAGCAAACAAAAGCCGGGCATGGGCCTTGAAATACGGCGTATCAATAGGCCCCAGAAAAGCCGTCAAATCCTCCAGGAGTTCTTGGGCGGATTCCTGCCGCCCCAGTTTTATATATCTGACGGCGAGCAGAACACTTAAGAAATAAAAATCCGGAAAGCTTTCTTTTTCTCCGGCCCCTTGAATCGCGGCATCAGCATAGCAAAAAAATTGCCGCAGATCTCCTTCAGCCTCGGCAAGGGCGGCCTTGACGGCATACAAAAGATAGCCTTTCCCCATATATGCACCATGGGCATTCACAGAAAACCCTACATCCATGCTGCTGGCGTGAAATTTCTCCAGCGCTTCTCTTGCAATTTCAGGTCTGCCGCTGTCTACGGCGTACATGGCTTGCAGCAGAAGAAAGGGCTGCCGGGCGAACACTTGCTTGGATGCATCGCATTCTGAAATTGCCTGCTGCATAAGTTCCAGGCATTTATCAAAATGCCCCTGAATGTAGCTCAGAGTGCTGTAATATCCCAGTACCCTGGGATAGATACCCATTGCATCGCCTGCCGCAAAAGCCTTTAGTGCTTTGCGCATGCCATCTCCCGCTGCATGGAACCATCCATGCAAAAAAGAATAATGGTAGGCTTTAACGGCTGTGACGACCAAACCAACCGACTCATTTCTTTGAACCATATGGTGGGCTTCAAGCTCCTCCCATACTGCCTCGGCCTCATCCAGATAACCGAGATGGCCAAGCGCCTGGGCGAACATTCCCAGGATTTCAAGATAGTTTGCGGTGTTTGCGGTAAGCTTGTGCTTCCACTGCCGGATAAAGGCAACAAGTTCGCCGTAGCTGCCCATACTGAACAATATATTGGCAGTAATCCGGACAGTCAGCCCTATTACTCCCGCATGGCTTTCCCCCTGAGCCATCTTCAGGGCCTTTTCCAAAAAGTGCAAAGACTTCCGGCCGCTGCCGATAACAAACAGGGCCCAGCCCTTTGTGAGCGAAATAACGGATTTTGCATCCTTATAGGAATCCGGAAAACCTCTCGTTACCGCCAGAAGTTCTTTTGGAGGACTTTTGGCAAGACAATGCTCCAGATTTTTTTCCAGTATTGTAACTGCCTTCCCGTAAGCCTGCGCGCTCAGAAAATGTTTCACCGCTTCCAGCGGAAAGCCCGAGGAAGCAAAATAAAGCCCTGTGATTTCATGAATTTTGGATAATTCGGTCCATGGAATTTGTTCTTTCAGGCTATCGAGAAAATAATTGCGAAACATGGCCGGACTTTCGTACCAGGTATCATCAGAGTGCGTCTTCACCTGAAGCAGGCCCTGGTCAAACAAATAATTGATGATCCTGTCCGCATTATCTTCTTCGAGAATCTCCCTGCCCATTTCGCTGGTAAAGCAGTCAAAAATGGAACTACTGGTTAAAAACTCCCTTGTTTCCCGCGGAAGATCCTCCAGCAATTCTTTTCCCAGGTATCCGGAAAAGCCATGACTCTGAAACAGGCTTTGCAGTTCTATATTTTCAAGATCCGCGCCTGCATATGCCCCGCCTAAATACCGCGCCACAAGGCTGGCGCCAAGCGGCCAGCCCGCGCAGACATAATTGATTTGTTCCGCCTGCTCCCTGCTGAGCGATGCCCCGTACTGTTCATGAAAAAGCTGCTGGATTTCCCGGACAGTAAAGCAGAGCTCATGGCTTGTAAGAATTCCTGCCTGGTTGTACAGGAGGTATTTCGATGGCTTGAAACCGGAGAGGCCTCTCGAGGAAAGGACGATCCATAAATTTTCAGGGGAATTCTGAATGAACAGGTCCAGTGCCTTTTGGAAGGCTTCAGAGCGGCCGGCTTTATGAATATCGTCTAAAATTAAGTACACGTCAATGCTGTCGAGGGCTGCCAAAAAACCCAGTACCGCCTCGCATTTCGCCTTCCAGGAAGCTTCCGCCTTGGCTTTCTCCAGAAAAAAAGAGGAACGCGCGTCAGCATTCGGATGTTTCCGCAGAATGACGGAAACAAGGGAATTTAGCATGACAGCGGGGTCACCATCTTCGGAAGACGCGTTGTACCAGATGCAAGGAGCTAAACCACGATGCAGAAACTGAGACAGAAGGGTCGATTTCCCAAAACCGGCGGGCGCATGCAGCAACACAGCGCGGTGACGGGAAAACTCCTGGTGCAGCCTGGAAAAAAGTCGGGGTCTCGGGATTGAACAAGCAGAAACCCGGCAATCGCTCCTGTTCAAAGAAGGCATGATACCCTTTGCGCTGAACGCGTCCATTCCGGTACAGAAACAACCATTAAAACAACAACAGCAGAAATTGCAGCAGGCAGCCGGCTGCGTACTCCAGCACTCCGATGCGGGCAATTCTTGCTATCAGCCTGTCCCGCAGTCCCCCCCTGGAAACATTGCGCAATGCACTATGCCCCGTTTCCGTCCAGGACAGCGCAGGAGTATACTGCCAGCACAGAAAAAAATCAAATCCGAGTTGGCCAAAACAGCTTTTCCCCGAGCCAGCCGTTTTTTGGCTGAAAAACACGCTTCGGCAAAACAGAACCGGAGATAGATATCATCCGGTACGGCTCAAGGCATCGATTTCCTCCGCGGAAAGCACCTTGTCGATATCCAGGAGGATTTTCACCGCGCTCTCGGTTTTGGCCATACCCAGAATAAAATGGGTATCCACGTTCGTCCCCAGCGAAGGCGCCGCCTCTATCTGATCTCCGGAAATGTTGAGCACCTCGGAGACCTCGTCCACCACAATACCCATGATCAGCGCGCTCTCACCCCGCTGGACCTGTACCACGATAATGCAGGTCTTGCGGGTCAGTTCCTGCTCCGGCATGCCGAATTTGCTGCGCAGATCGATTATCGGGATCACCTTACCCCGGAGATTGATCACCCCTTTCACGTAGGCCGGTGTTCGGGGAATCTTCGTTATCTCCTGCATCCCGATGATTTCCTGGACTTTTAAAATCTCCAGGCCATAGCCTTCATTGCCCAGATTAAAGGTCAGATATTTTCCGGCAAGCTCAGACAGGTCCGCCTGTTTTTCTTCCACCTGTTGACTCATCGCTCCTCCTTTTGGGTTTGGGGGCGGCCCGGCGACCGCCCCTCTTTGCTCATCTATTGCTCATTTCCATAGGTTTCGCCCTTGGCTAGAAATCCTTGAAATCATCGTCATCAAGGGGTATGGCCTGCTCCGGGGATTTTTCCGTCCCCTTGCCGGGCAGCGTCCTGGAGGCCTGTTGCTGCTGGGTCTTTGCCGGGCGTTGCTGCTGCGGGGCTGTCTGTTTTGTTCTGCTGCCCGTATGCTGCCCCCTTTGGTTTTGGTGCTGCGTCCTCCCCTGCTGCTGCGTGTATCCGGTCTGCCCAGTGGTCTGACGGGTTGTCTGACGGGTGCTTTGATCCGGGGTCTGCCCGGTCTGACGGCTTTGCTTGGAGCTGCTGCCGACAATAACAGCTTCCAGTTCGGCCACCATATTCTCCATTTCCGTCGCCTGGGAAGAGAGTTCCTCTGCGGCACTTGCGGATTCCTCGGAATCCGCGGCGTTCTGCTGCACCACCTTGTCCATCTCGGAGACCGCGGTGTTTACCTGGTCGATGCCCTGGGCCTGCTCCTTGGAGGCTGCGGCAATCTCGGAAATCAGGGTGTTTACCTTGCCGGAGCTTTCCTTGATGGATTTCAACTGGGTCGCCACCTCTTCGGCCACGTTAACGCCGTTATTGGCGTTTTCCTGGGATTTCTCGATAAGCTGGGAAGTGTTCTGGGCGGCCTCCGCACTTCGCTGGGCGAGGTTCCGCACCTCCTCGGCGACCACGGCAAATCCCTTGCCCGCTTCTCCGGCGCGCGCAGCTTCCACGGCTGCGTTAAGTGCAAGGAGATTGGTCTGGAAGGCGATGTCGTCAATGGTCTTTATAATTTTCGAGGTCTCATTGGACGACTCCTTGATCTCGTTGATCGCCGCATTCATGCGCTCCATGGAAGAAACCCCGTTTTCGACCACCTTGGCGGTCTCTTTGACTGCACTGTCGGCCTGCTCCGCATTCTCCGAATTCTGCCGGGTCTGGGAGGCCATCTCCTCCAGCGAAGAAGAGGTTTCCTCGATACTGGATGCCTGCTCGCTGGAGCCCTCCGCCAGGGACTGACTGGTGGAAGCCACCTGGCTGGAGGCGGAGGCCACCTGCTCGGAGCTTTTGTTCAATCCCTGCACGATATTCATCACCCGGCGGCTGAGACTGTTGCCGAAAAATATTACCACAACCAAAGTGACAGCCAAAAATGCGATTGTCATCACCGTTATGAAGTTGCGGATGGCATTGGCCGTGCCCATGAAATCATCCACCGTCTGGGTGGTCACAACGCTCCAGCCGGTAAGCGCCACAGGGGCAAACGCGCCGATTTTTTTGTCTCCTTTGTAGACGTAGCGTTCCACGCCGGTTTTGCCGGCCAGCGCGGCTTGGGTGATTTCCTCCATACCCTGTAAATCATTAATATTGATTTCCAGAATCAGGTCATCGTTGGGATGCACAATGGTTCTCCCATTCTGATCCACCATAAAAGGATACCCGGTTTTGCCGATCTTCACCGAGGTGATCTTTTCCGCGAGAAAATCAATCTTGGCCACTGTGACCAGGGCGCCGGCAAAATGGCCGCCTTGGCCGTTGACCGGAGCAGCCACCGTCATCACGGGCTTGCCGGTCACCTTGGATTTCACAGGGGTCCCGACCAGGGCCTCTCCCCCCTTGACTTTCTGGAAATACGGACGATCTGCAATGGAGACATCCTTATATGCCCCGTCATTGCCATCCGCATAAATGTTGCCGTCGGGGCCCACCAGAAAAATGCCCTCATAGTCCTCCCCGATCGCTTCCATGATATCGGTAAGCCGTGCGTCCAGGGACTCGACTGCATCCCCGGCCTGCCTGGCACCCTTTTCCGCAACCGTCTCCGCACCGTCCCGGATCCTTTGATTCGAACTGATTCCCTCGACAAGCTTCACCTCTTCCTGCAGGACCAGCTGTGTCATGTCAGAGAGATCTTTTGACAGATTGAGCACCTGCTCCCTGCCCAGGTGTGCCAGAGCCCCCGAAGACTTGGTTACGGCAAAATAGCCGACCGCCAGCAAGGGAATCAAGACCGCCAGGGCGCCCCCGGCGATCAACTTGAACCGCAGTGACTTTGCTTTCATCCTACCTCCTGTTTTTTTCCTTTTTGCGCCTAAAAATCCTGTTGCTCCCCGGATTTCCGTCCGCGGCGGGAAATCCGGGAGCGACACCCAAAATTTTTTATACCCAAAATAACCGGCACAGCAGCCCGGTTATGGTTTCATTAAAGCTACTCATCGGCCGCAGAAAAAAAGTCTTTAACTCTGTTAAACCAGATTTTGCCCGGGGTTGATAAAGCGGCAAAAGCCCGCTATGGTTTCTATGATGCAACAAACAAGAAATCCGGGACTTTCCCCTTTGGCGCCGGGAGATCTATCTGATGCGACAACCTTCTCTGCCGCAACACCAAAATCGCAGACCCGATAAGAGCGTTTGGAACCGCTTTCTTCTTTGCCGCATGCCGGTGCTGCTCTTTATCATTTTTGTTTTGCTCTTTGGCAAAGCGGCAACGGGCCAGGAGCGCGAGGCGGCCGGAGCAGACGCCCCGGCTGCCTCCGCCGAAACCGGGGAGCCCCTTGTCATCTCCCAGGAAAACCTCCATCAACTGGTGCAGACCCTGGAGAGCCAACCGGAGCGGAAAGCCTTTATCCAAAAACTCAAAGCCCTTGCAGCAGCCGCCGGCAGGAGGGAGGCTGTGCAACCCGGCGCAAAAGCCCCGCCCGAACAGGGACTGGTCGATAAAACAGGCAGCTGGTTCGCAGGCAAGTTCCGGG
>Ga0102934_1003156_pt1 | contig 11296 bp, 11 predicted proteins | sample SalPonR2_A_D1_MG_FD_78175 | JGI IMG/M metagenome (GOLD analysis project Ga0102934, IMG submission 78175) | Salt pond soil microbial communities from South San Francisco under conditions of wetland restoration - Salt Pond MetaG R2_A_D1_MG | ecosystem: Environmental > Aquatic > Marine > Intertidal...
GCCCGCAATAGAGTCGGCGCATGTCCTTGGCGCTGTACCGCACGTACCGGCCTGCACGCCTGGCCGATGTGGTGGGCCAAGAGCACATCACCGCGCCGCTTACTCGGGCGCTGGAGAACGACCGCGTGCACCACGCCTACCTGTTCTCCGGCCCGCGCGGCTGCGGGAAGACCTCCACGGCCCGGATCATGGCCAGGTCCTTGAACTGCGAGCAGGGACCCACCCCCGAGCCATGCGGGCAGTGCCAAAGCTGCATCGATCTGGCCGCCGGTGGCGCCGGCTCGATCGATGTCATCGAGTTGGATGCCGCCAGCCACGGTGGAGTCGACGACACCCGCGAACTGCGCGAACGTGCGATGTTCGCACCGGCTTCCTCGCGCTACAAGGTCTACATCATCGACGAGGCGCACATGGTTTCCACGGCCGGCTTCAACGCCTTGTTGAAGCTCGTCGAGGAGCCACCCGAGCACGTGCGATTCATCTTCGCCACCACCGATCCGGACAAGGTGCTACCCACGATCCGCTCGCGTACGCACAACTACGCATTTCGATTGGTCGGTACGAAGGAGCTGCAACAACACCTCGCGTCGATCTGCGAACAAGAAGGTGTGCCAGCTGAACCGGCCGCGCTCGCGTTGGTGGCGCGAGCCGGTGCGGGCAGCGTGCGGGATTCGCTGTCCATCCTGGGCCAGGTGATCGCCGGATCCGGCCCCGATGGCATCACCTACCGGGAGGTCGCCGATCAACTCGGTGTGACCGATACCGCGTTGCTCGACGCCACGGTCGAAGCGATCTCCGCACGCGATGGCGCGGCGCTTTTTCAGGTGATCGAGCAGGTGGTGGACGCCGGGCATGATCCCCGTCGCTTCGTATCCGACCTGCTGGAGCGGATGCGCGACGTCATCGTCGTACAAAGCGTTCCCGATGCCGCGACGAACGGATTGATCGACGCCCCCGACGACGAAGTCGAACGGATCGTGCAGCAAGCGCAGTCGCTCGGACCGGCCGAAGCGAGCCGCACCGCAGACGTGGTCAACGCCGCATTAAGCGAACTTAAGGGCGCTACTGCACCCAGACTGCGCTTGGAGATGATGGCGGCGAGGCTCCTGGTTCCAGCCGCCGATGATTCCGACGACGGCTCACGCGCGCGCTTGGAGCACCTCGAGCGTGTGGTGGCTGCACTGCCGGTCACCGCAGGGTCAGCCGCAAGCGCATCTCCCGGACCCACCGAGAAAGCACCTCCAGCGCCACCCAAAGAGAAGACGACCAAGAAGACGACCGGCAAGCCCGCGAAACAACCCGCGCAGGCCCCCGCGCAGCCCTCAGCGGAAGCGCCCACGAAAGCCCCCGCTCCACCGAAACTGTCCGAGGTTGCGCCATCGACAGCCGCGGATACTGAAGTCGCGGATGATGAACCGAGTGCGCCGCCGCAGCCCCCGGCTCCCGAGCCGGACATCGCTCGACCGACGGCCGACACCTCCGATGTGACATTGGAGGGATTCGTCTCGATGTGGCCGGCGGTGATGGACGCAGTCGCCGGATACGGCCGCGTCGCCTGGATGGCCTTCAGCGGTTCACGGCCACTTTCCTGGGCCGAAGGCACCCTGGCGGTCGGCCTCGACAGCCCGGGCAAGGTGGCGAATGTCGCTAGCAGCGGTCACGGCGAGGTTCTGCAAACAGCGATCAAGGATGTGCTCAAGGTCGACGTCCGCCTCGATGTGGTCCTCGCCTCCGACGGCCCGGCCGCTTCGGGTGGGGGCTCGGCAACTACCGACACACCCGCCAGGGAAGCGGATGCGCCGAGCCCGGACGATGCGAACGTAGATGACGTCACCGGGGTCGACTTAGTGGTCCGCGAACTCGGTGGCGTGCAAATCGGCGAGATCGAGCATTGATGTACGAGGGCGCGGTCCAAGAACTCATCGATGAACTCGGGCGGTTGCCGGGTGTTGGTCCGAAGAGTGCGCAACGTATCGCCTTCCATCTGCTCGCGGCTGATCAAGCCGACGTCGAACGGCTCGTGGATGCGCTGCATCACGTGAAGGAGCGGGTGTCCTTTTGTCAGACCTGCGGCAACATCGCCGAGAGCGAGCAGTGCCGCATCTGCGTAGATCCCAAGCGCGATCCCTCCGTGCTTTGCGTCGTGGAGGAGCCGAAGGACGTCGTCGCGATTGAACGCACCCGCGAGTTCCGTGGGCGCTACCACGTGCTCGGTGGGTCGATAAATCCGATCGAGGGCGTGGGTCCGGAGGATCTGCGCATCCGCGAACTGCTCAGCCGGTTGTCCGACGGTTCGATCCTCGAAGTGATCTTGGCAACCGACCCGAACTTAGAAGGCGAGGCGACGGCCACCTACCTCGCTCGCACTATCTCCCCGCTAGGAGTCGCAGTCTCCCGGTTGGCCAGTGGGTTGCCGGTAGGTGGCGATTTGGAATACGCCGACGAAGTCACACTCGGGCGCGCTTTCGAGGGCCGACGCCGCATCGAATCAGGGTGAGTACTTTCACCCCTGGCCTCTAGTCTTCCCATCGTGGATGAAGGCCTGCTCTCCTACGCGATCACCGGTGTGATCGCACTCGGCGTTGCAGTGTTCATCCGGCAACGCGGGTGGGGGATAGCCCTGCCACTCATCGCGCTTGGAGCCCTCGTCGGTATCGCTCCGATCGGGCCGTCCGCGCCGCCGAATCCGGAAGTCATCCTCATCGTGATCTTGGCGCCGCTGGTCTTCGGTGAGGCGATGGGTTCCTCGTATCTCGACCTACGCAGGGTCTCGCGCCCGGTGTTGGCGCTCGCCATCGGCCTGGTCGTCACCGCCACCTTCGTCGTGGGCGGCGTGGTCAGTGCCGTGGTGGCGATTCCGATCAGCGTTGCGTTGGCGCTGGGGGCGATCTTGGCACCGACGGATGCGGTGGCGGTCAGCACTATCGCCAAACGAGCTTCCATTCCGCGTCGGTTGGTCTCCATCTTGGAAGGCGAGAGCCTGGTCAACGACGGCACGGGACTGACCGCGCTGCGCGTTGCCGTGGCAGCGACGATCGCCGGATCGGTCACCGTCATCGAAGCGACCGGCATGTTCGCCGTCGCGGTGAGCGTCGGGTTGGCCGTGGGTGCGGCCTTCGGCTGGGGGATGTCCTTGATCCTCAAGCGCAGCCGGGATCTGGTCGCCGCGAACTCGTTGATCGTCATCGCGCCGTTCTCGATCTATCTCGTCGCCGAAGCGCTCGAAGGTTCGGGAATCCTGGCCGTGGTCGTTGCCGCGCTGTGGGTCGCCACTTCGCAGCACTCCGACCCAGGCTGGTCAGGGCGACTATCGGGCAACACGGTCTGGAAGCACCTCACCTTCATCTTGCAAGTGTTCGCGTTCCTACTGATCGGCTTGGAACTGCCGATCTCCATTACCCGGTTGGATGCGGCGCAGTGGAACCTCGTGGTGATTCTCGTGCCGTTGGTGCTGGTGACCTTGATCGTCACCCGCGCGCTGTTCGTTGCGGTAATGGTGGTCGCCGAACGCGCACGCGACCGCCGGCGATCACGCCGCACCGGGATCGACCAGCGTCGCGACGGCCTCGGACGTGAGTCTGCGATCCTGGCGTGGGCCGGTGCGCGCGGGCCTGTCTCCGGGCTTGCCGCTTTCTCCCTGCCGCTCACTACCACCGCGGGCGAAGCATTCCCTTATCGCGATGTCCTGCTGGCCACCACGTTCGTGATCATCGTCATCAGCTTGTTGCTGGCACTGACGGTCGCGCCACTAGCACGCGCCTTGAAGGTCGGCAGCGACGACGACGCCGTGATCACCCGCGACATGGACGCAGCCCTCGCGCGCGCCGCGCTCGACCGACTCGACGCTGCGATCGAGGAGGCGGAGATCGATGGTGACCCCGTCCCGCAGGAGGTCGTGGATCGCTTGCAGCATGACGCGAACGCACGGCTGGATCGGGCCCGCGCTGAGCAGGAAGTGTCGGTCACGCGGGAACTGGCAACTGCCCGGATGTTCACCCTGGCCCGCGCAATGGTGCGTGCTGAGCAAGAGGAATTACTGCGGCTGCGCGATGAGGAGGGGCTGCCGGATTCGATCGTCCGGGCCCGCTTACGCGAACTCGATTTACGACAGCAAGCGCTCGGCCCCCAGGGGTAGCGTCGACTTCATGACGGACGCTCCCCTTTTCGACGCGTGGCGTGCTGCCCGTTCCCGGCCGAGCCGATCTATGCAGATTCCCGGCCACAAGATGCGCTACGGGTCGAAAGACGCCGAACTCTTCGGCGACGAGTTCCTCCGTGAGGTCATCAGAGATGACGTGCCACTACAAGGAGGTGCGGACGACAACTTCTTCTCCGGGAGGTTCTTGGAGAAAGCGGAGCAGTTGTGGGCCGATGCCGTGGGTGCCGACCATGCGCGGTTCCTGGTCGGTGGATCGACGCAAGGGAATATTGCGGCGCTGGCCTCGGTAGTCGCACCCGATATCGAGGTGTGCATCGATCGGACATCGCACCGCAGCGCACACGCCGGCCTCGTTGTTTCCGGGGCTCGGCCACGGTGGATCCTTCCCAAGATCCACCCGGACTTCGGAGTTCCCGTCGGGATCGAGCCCAGCGCCATCGACTTGCGCGGTAGCTACGCAACCTACGCACTGTTCGTAACCTCGCCGGCGTACGTAGGCACGATGAGTGACCTTGCAGTCCTCGCTGAGTTATGCCACGCCCAGGAATCGGTACTCATCGTCGACCAGGCCTGGGGTGCACACCTGGATTTCCTAGGTGATCGCGGGGCTCACGCGCAAGGCGCCGACGTGGTCACCACCAGCGTGCACAAAGCGTTGACCGGCTACTCGCAAACGGCAGTCACCTCCCTCAAGGGCCGCAGAGTGCTGCCATCCACGCTCTCGCATGGGGTCGACCTCACCGCGACGACCTCGCCGTCGGCGACTTTGCTGGCTTCGATCGATGCCACGCGACTTGCCCTGCAGGAGGACGCCGGGCATCGATTCGCATTGGTACGGGAGGCAGTTCACGACGCACGCTCTCAGTTGTCCCAGATCCCGGGCGTAATAGCCCTCGACGAGGAGAACCTCGGCTGTGAGGTGGACCCACTGAAGGTCACGATCTTCGTTCCGGAAACTGGTACCACCGGTACCGAGATCTCCCGGGAGCTGTGGGCGCGAGGCGTCGGTGTCGAGGCAGCTGATGCCGACACCGTGATCATGACCGTGAGTGTCGCCGATGATCCGCAGACCATCGGGGAGTTAGTGGAGTCGGTAGCGGCGGTGGTCGCTGGACTCCGGAGCAACCCGCGTGCTCCCGCCCCGGCGGCTACCTGGCAGGTGAATCCTGAAGTCGTGATCACGCCACGCGAGGCCTACTTCGCCCATCGCCGACGACTTCGCCTGCGTGATGCCATCGGCGAGGTGAGCACCGAGCAGTTTTGTCCCTATCCCCCCGGGGTGCCGCTTCTGGCGCCCGGTGAACAGGTGACGCCGGAGGTCGTCGAGGCCATCGAGATCGCCGGTCGGTCGACTCGAATGGCCTATTGCAGTGACCCCAGCGCCGAGACGATCGAGGTGGTAGCCGACGTCACGGAGCGGTGAGAAGCCCGCATTTCTAAGGCCCCCTTCGACGGCACCCGTGCGACAGATCCGTGATGATCGCGCCGAAGGTTGGGTCCGTCGCGGCGTCGAGTAACGAATGAATAACGTCACAAGTTCACCTTTTGGTAACGCTCATGTCGCCTGTGTCCCATGACCGTCTCAACCCCGGTCAGTGACGTGACCTTGCCCCAAGTACCCCCCACGGGCCCTACGAGCGGCACTACTGTCGAGACCGTCAGATGCCCTGCACTCAAGCAAACCAAGGAGTGAACGAATACATGGGTTCCATGAGTAAGAAGTTCGCAGTCATCCTGGGCGCCTCGGCGCTCGCGCTGGCCGCGTGTGCGAGCGACGACGGCGATTCCGCCGATAGTGGCTCCGACGACGGTGGCAGCGATGCCATCGCCGCGCAGTTCGACATGAGCGGTATCGATGTAGCTGTCGGGTCTAAGGACTTCGACGAGCAATTGATCCTCGGTCAGATGATGGTCCAGGCCCTCGAGGCTGCTGGCGCCAACGTCGATGACAAGGTCAATCTCGGTGGCACGGCGGTTGCCCGCGAGGCGCTGCTCTCCGGCGACATCGATGTCTACATGGAGTACAACGGCACCGGCTGGACCGTCCACCTCGGACAAGAAGATCCCAGCTTCGATCCGGACGAGTTGACACAAGGTGTGCGTGATCTCGACCTCGAGCAGAACGACATCCAGTGGATCGGCCAGTCGCCGTTCAACAACACCTACGGTTTCGCCTCCAGCCCGGAGGTCACCGAGGCCAATGGTGGTCCGTTCGACCTTCAGTCGATGATGGAGTACGTCCAAGCTAATCCGGACGCCGTCGTCTGCATGGAGTCGGAGTTCCCGGATCGTCCCGACGGTCTGATCCTGACCGAGACCGCTACCGGGATCGAGCTGCCCGACGCGCAGCAGAACATCCTGGATACTGGCGTGATCTACACCGAGACCGCAGCCAACAACTGCACCTTCGGTGAGGTCTTCACCACTGACGGCCGCATCCCGGCGCTGGGTCTGACCCTCGTCGAGGATCCGGGCGTAAACATCCTGTACAACGTGTCCGCGACCATTCGCAACGACACGTTCCAGGAGGCTCCGGAGGCATTCGAGGGCATCACCGATGCGATCCTCGCGCCGCTGGACAACGCCAAGATGGCCGAGCTGAACGCTCGCGTGTCGGCGGAAGGCGAGGAGCCCGCGGCAGTTGCCAACGACTACCTCGTCGAGCAGGGCATCATCGCTGGCTAGCGACGGAGAGGGCGGGGACTTCGGTCCCCGCCCTCTTGCCTAGCAGCCCTGCTTCAACAATCCAGGAGACCGCGTGGATGGCTTCGCCAGTTGGTTCGACTACATCTCGAGCCGGACAGATTTGGTTCTTGAAGGTCTAACGCAGACCGTCGTTTACGTCGTTTTCGTCACGCTGGCGGCCGGCGTCACCGCAGTTGTCCTCGCCGTCCTCACGATGCGCAAGCCGTTCGCCAAGGAACTCGCGCTCGCGATCTCCTCGGTCTTCCTCACGATTCCCTCACTTGCGCTCTTCACGATCTTCATCCCGCTGGTCGGTCTCGGCTTCACCCCATCGTTCATCGCGTTGTATCTCTACGCGATCATGCCGATCCTGCGGAACACTTCAACAGGACTCGACTCGGTCGATCCCAGCGTGCTGGAGTCGGCGAAGGGCATGGGTCTGACGAAGTGGCAAGTTCTTATCAAGGTTCAGTTGCCACTCGCGTGGCCGGTGATGCTGGCCGGTATCCGCGTCGCTGCGCTGCTTACGGTCGGCATCTCCGCGATCGCCACCCTGGTTGCCGGCGGTGGCCTCGGAGACTTCATCAAGAGCGGTCTGGCCCGCCTGCCGCTCCCGAACTCCCTCGAAGCCATCTGGACGGGCGTCCTCTTGTCGCTCGCCTTGGCCTTCGTGATCGACTCGCTGCTGCGCGGCGTTGGACGTTTGACCACCCCACGAACCAAGAAAGCCTGACGGGAGACACACCTGTGAATGCCGAACCTCTGATCAAACTCGAGGACGTCACCAAGGCGTACCCCGGCGTGGAAGAGCCCGCGGTGAAGGAGCTCAACCTCGCCGTGAATCCCGGCGAGATCCTGGTACTCGTGGGCCCCTCAGGCTGCGGTAAGTCCACCACGCTGCGCTTGATCAACCGCATGATCGAGCCGACCAGCGGGCGCATCATCTACGAAGGCGAAGACGTCACCAAGGGCGACCCGAACGAACTTCGTCGTCGGATGGGATACGTCATCCAGCAGATCGGTCTCTTCCCGCATCGCACGATCGCGGAGAACATCGCCACCGTTCCCAAATTGCTGAAGTGGCCCAAGGACAAGATCAACGATCGAGTCAATGAGCTGCTCGAGGTCGTCTCGATGGACCCGAGCATCTACCGCGACCGCTATCCGTCGGAGCTTTCCGGTGGCCAAGCCCAGCGCGTCGGTGTGGCCCGCGCCCTCGGTGCCGATCCCGACGTCCTGCTGATGGACGAGCCGTTCGGCGCTATCGACCCGATTACCCGAGATCGCCTGCAAAACGAGTTCTTGCGCCTGCAGGGCGAGTTGAAGAAGACCATCGTCTTCGTCACCCACGACATCGATGAGGCCGTCAAGATGGGCGATCGCATCGCGATCCTTCGCGAGCAAAGCGAGATCGCCCAACTCGACACACCCGAGCACATCCTCACCGACCCGGCAGATGAGTTCGTGGAGAACTTCCTCGGCTCCGGTGCGATCTTGAAGACCCTCACGCTGCGCCGCGTCAAGGACATCGAACTCTCCCCGCTGGTCACCTTCAAGGAGCCCTTCCAGCGTGACCAGGCACTGCGCGAGATGAGCGACGCCAACACGAACGTCGCCGTGCTGTTGGACCGCAACGATCACCCCACCCGATGGATCGACGAGAAGGCGCTGAACCGATCGTCGTCGCTGGATCGAGCGGGTCGCCCGATCACCGTGCAACTCCAGCCGGAGGACACGTTGCAAGACGCCCTCTCGGCGATGCTCACCTCCGCGGCCGGCATGGCCGTCGTGGTAGACGCCCGTGGCCATTACCTCGGCGGTTGCACTGTCGAGAGCCTCGCCGGCTTGCTGATCCAAACTGGCCAGGAGAGTGCTAGCTCGTGAGTACCGCTGTAGCGCTCACCGCGGAGGACGCGGAGAAGAAACCGACCAGCCGTCGCTGGCGGGCTGATTCGCTCGACCTGGTTGTCACGCCCGCACTGTTCTTGATGTTGGCGACGTTGCTGATCGTCGTGTGGAACTACTCGGACTTCGATCAAACCACCACCAACATCCTGGAACCGGCCAAGTTGTGGCGCCAGTTCCAAGAGCAGTTGTTCGTGGCCTTCTGGTCCACCGTGCTCGTGGTCGTGATCGCCGTGCCGATTGGCATCCTGGTCACTCGCGAGAACGTTCCGAAGATCAAGGACACCCTGGTCAGCATCCTTGGCCTTGGCCAAGCGCTGCCTGCCTACGGCCTGATCGTGCTGTTCTTCGTGTGGCTCGGGCAAGGCGCCGTCACGGTGATCATCGCGCTCGCGACCTTCGCTCTGCTGCCCGTGCTGCGCAACACCATCGTCGGCCTCGAGCAGGTCGATAAGGCCGTTATCGAAGCCGGCAAGGGCATGGGAATGACCGGTGTCCAGCGCCTGGCAAAGATCGAGATGCCGCTTTCGGTTCCGGTAATCCTGGCCGGTATTCGCACCGCGACGGTTATCAACGTCGGCATGGCCGCACTGGCCTTCTTGATCGGTGGTGGCGGTCTCGGCGAGACGATCAACGCTGGCTTGAAGCTGAATCGCCCGACCGCGATCTTCGTAGGCGCGGTCCTGGTGGCCCTGGTCGCCCTCGCCTTCGATTTCATCGGCGGACTGGCCCAGCGGTACCTGCGCCCGAAGGGCGTTTGACCGCTACTCGTTGAGTAGATTCACGGCGTGGATGATCGCCGCGGATCCGAGGTCGACTATCGGTTCCTGCTCGCCAACGAGCGCACCTTCCTGGCATGGATGCGCACGGCGCTGGCACTGATCGCCGGAGGCGTAGCCCTCGATCAATTCGTCGTCGTCGCTGGTGCCCGCGACCTCGTCACCGTGCTCGGTATCTTCGCGATCGTCCTCGGCGGGATCGTCGCTGTCTTGGGAACCGTCCAGTGGCGTCGCGCCGACCGCGCGATGCGTAGCGCGCAGCCGATGAACTCCTCGACCACCGTCGTCATCCTGGGCGTGATCGTGGCGCTCTTCGCTTTGACCATCGCGCTCCTCCTCGGTCTCGGCTAGCGGTCGCCGGCTATGTCCGAGATTCCCTACGACGATCCGGCAGGTCGCACCCGGTTCGCCTGGGCGCGCACCTTGCTGGTCACCTTCGTGGTTTCGCTGTTCGTCGAGCGACTGTTCTTCGCAGGTTCGCTGTGGAGTATCGCGGTGCTCGCGGTGCCGGTCGGCACCGTCGCCGCGCTCACCTTCTGGCGCTCGCGTCCGCTGCGGCGAACCTCGGCACCGATCACTGCGGCTTTCCCGGTGATCGTGACGGGCTGCGTCCTGCTGATCGCGCTAGCGGCGCTGGTCGGAGTCAGTCCTTCTTCTTAGGCGGCAGACCGGGAATCGAGGAGATGAAGAAGAAGATCGCTCCGACGAACGTGCCGATGTTGGCGACCTGCGGATACAGACTCTGGTCGGTGAGCGGGACGATGTACGCACCGACCGCGGAAAGCACGAAGAAGCCGGACCCGATGATGTTCAGCAATGCGAGGAATCGAGCGCTGACTCGATCGTCCTGACGTTGCTGGATCGGGTAGCGCAGGTTGTAAAACATCGTGCTCGCGACGACGAAGCTCATCGCGCCCACCAAGTCCGGCGCCCACACCACCGATTCCTGCTGCATCGTCGATAGTGACCTGATCAATGTGCCGGTCATCGAGGTCTGGAAGAGCACGGCGCCGAATGCCTGGATGATGGCCGCCCGGGAGTTGCGATCCGCGAACCGGCGGGTCGCCTCCGGGTCCCCTTGATCGTTGATCGACATCTTGCGCCCCTGGATGGCTTGGATCACCGCTCCGATGAGGTACAGGCTCGATCCAGCCAAGTAGACGACGTTGATGATCTCTTGCGGAAAGTTCGGGATCAGCGGGAAGGCGGCACCGAGACCGAAGAGCACCGAACCGACGATGAAGGTGCTGGCCACCCACCAGCCAGAGTCCCGTGGCGCCCACAGCACCCTGGGCTGGAAGTACTTGCGCAACATCGGCGTCAGACTAGAGGACTCGTGTAAGGCTTGGCCCCTGCCTACTGCGAGGGAGCAAGCGTGCGGTTGTCCGATCGAGCACTGGCACCTGGGAACACCCTGCCCGGTGATGTCGAAGTACCCGGATACGACCGCTCCACCATGGCTCCAGGGATCGTGCACATCGGTGTCGGCAACTTCCACCGCGCCCACCAGGCGCTGGTTGTCGACCGGCTCGCGCGTCTGGGAAAGGCGCACGAATGGGGGATACGGGGTCTTGCCCTCCTGCCCGGTGACGAATCACTCGCCCGGGCCATGCAGACCCAAGACGGGCTCTACACACTTATCGAGAAGCACGCCGATGGAACCTGGGACTACCGAATCATCGGCAGCCTCCTGGATGTGACATTCGCGCCCGACAGCGCAGATGCCGCGATCGAAGTCCTCACCGATCCCCGCATCCGCATCGTCTCC
>Ga0102934_1003160_pt1 | contig 11294 bp, 12 predicted proteins | sample SalPonR2_A_D1_MG_FD_78175 | JGI IMG/M metagenome (GOLD analysis project Ga0102934, IMG submission 78175) | Salt pond soil microbial communities from South San Francisco under conditions of wetland restoration - Salt Pond MetaG R2_A_D1_MG | ecosystem: Environmental > Aquatic > Marine > Intertidal...
ATATCTCATCTATCAAAGCATCCCCAGTAGTATGATCTGTTATGGTCTGCGAATCATTCATAATATGATTATACCTCTTCAAAGCAACCGGTTCTGCTTGATCTGTGACACTAGCATCTGCGAACTGCCCTGTGCTAAGCCCGGACATACTTCTAAACCTATCTTTAATATCTGTTGCGGCCATGCGAATCCCTCATAGAGCCATTCTAAGCGTTTCTAAGAGCATTTAGGAAGGGCCTACATCTACACCGCAGACCCCACCAAAGTTCCTTAGACTCAAACTATACGCTTACATCACACCTTCTACTATACCATCGAGCTTTCCGGTTTGGGAAGCAGAGTAATCGGCAGTAAACAATATATGAACATAGGGCTTGGACCAGAATATCAGTCCACTGTCAGAAGCCGACAGACTAAGAGAATCATACTCTGTCCAATCATTCAGATTGGCTGTGCTTGGGTCCTCTTTTAGACTTATATACATTTTTATTTCCGCTGTCTTTGCCCCATCAGTGTTCCAAAACTGAGCCACTCCCCCTCTCTGTGTGTTCTTGGCTGATAGTGCTTTCCCAGTCGATGAACCGTCCTCAGCACTAGTCCAAGTAATTATGGTTTCAGAACCATCATTATCGGCCTCTGTGAGAGTCCCCATAATAGTTGTATAGAAGTTCCTCCCATTTGAAATCTCTTTATGTTTATATAATACCACGATGATCATCTCCTATTTATATTATTAGTGTTACCTCATTTTTACAATTCTTTTGAGAAGCCCACCTTTTATACCACTAGTCGCTGAATCATTATCATTGGCATCTGTTATATCAGGAGTATCTTCATCGTTCGACATAGGAGGGTTCTGAGGCCCAACAGGTTCGGGGACATACATCATAATTAGAGATAATATAGAAATCATTTTATCACCTATTACATAGATATACTCAAACCAAGACCAGATAATAGTGTCACGACAGCTACAAATATTCCTATTATCTTATTCTTATGCTTGATTATGAACCTCTTCACGGCTTGCTGAACAAGGAAATTATCAAGCTTATCATCAAATCTCTTTTGAATATGAATGATATACTTAACATCGCTCCTCATCTTAGCCATTTCTATCGAGTTTCTCCTAAGTTCTTTGTATACTGAGTTTCTCTTGAGTTCACATTGATCCCTTGTAACAGCATCAGAATGTTCTAACGCAAACTCAAGCTCGTCCCTGGATATAGAATTGTCACTGACCAAAGATATCACCCAAGTATTTCAAATATCTTTGAAACCATGACATCTCCTATTCCATTGATGGCCTCGATCTCTTCTCTTCCTGCGTCGTATATCTCTTCCTCATAGTTATATCCGTTCTCCAAAAGCACATTCAGATACCTCTCAGGGATACCATGATCCCTAAGAATTGAGAGGGGCTTATCCGAGGTTTCAACTTCCATATCATCAACCTCGATCTTAGCCTCTTTCATCCTCTGTGCCCGAATCACGTAAGACGGGTCTGGACACATTCTAAACTACCTCCTCATAATTAGCTAGGCACTCCACCGCCGGTTCCAAGCAAAATCCTCGCCAAATGATACTGACCCGCAGTATCAGTGCTTGGGAATGGACCTATGAAAGTTGCAAAAGCATCGGCCCCAGTTCCAGCAGACTCACTGATAGTATAACCAGAATCAGCACCAGGAGCAACATAGTCACCAACTTCCAAAGTAGTAAGACTGGCACATTCCTGCAAAGCAAGGCCACTTACCTGCACAAGAACAACATCACCAGTGTCACCAGAGCCACAGAATATGCCAAAAGCTTCCTCGTCTCCATCATTTGCAGAGACTGCCTTGGGCACGATCCCATCCTCTGAGTGGGCAGCTATCATTCCTCTTACAACAGAGTCCTCGTTTAATTCCACAGGTATAAGATCGCCGAAAGCAGGTCCGAACCCATTGGAATATTTGTATACCATGATATCATCAATGTTCACAGTCTCCGATGTTCCCATAGAAGAATTGAACTTGAAAGCAATACTTGATATATATCTAAGCCTACCATTTCCAGAGAAATCTGATAATTTCAGATCAATTACTTGATTGGTCTGGTCGTGGTCCCCATCAATCGCAGGGATGTCCTGGGTTAGTGTCTGACCATCCTTATCAGTAAGGATTATGTCAAGATCGCCGCCCGCAGTAACCGCACCAGTGTAAATACCAAACCCTATATAGTTATAAGGTTCAAGATTGATAGAACCAGACTTGGTAAACTTATCTTCAAAGTGATTTCCAGTGTCTCTCGTCAAACTATGGCTAACAGTTACATCTGAAGCAAAGGTTCCTGTCCCAGTTGTAAATAATACCTGTGAGTCTCCTTCTACCTCGTCGCTCGTATTTCTGGTAGCCGCAACACCACTAGCAGCCACCGAATCAGAAGCAACCCAAGCAGCTTGGACAGCAGTGTCATTAGTATAAGTCATCTTATCTATGCTTCTAACCCTGTTCTTGGCCAGAGCATCATCTATTCTCATAAACTGTTCGTATAGAACTCTAGTCCTACTAAGCCTGGTATCATACTCGTCGTCCACGAGTCTTTTTCCATTGATAGTAGGATGTTCATACATTCTTGTCATATTTTTTCACCTCGATGTTAAATAAGAGGACTGGGACTACCGAGGAGGTCGTCCCAGACCAATATGGACATCTATTTATGCCGCAACCTTTACAAGCGCATAATACTTGGGCTCGAAAAGAACGGTCCTGAACTCGATGTCCATGTAGTATTTCAGAGCATTGTAATCATCGTTGCTCTTTGCTTCCCTAACCTGGAACTTTGCATCCTCTGACCACTTGGTATGGTCTGTTGAGATGTTCTTGGTCCAGTAATAGGTCGTGGCTGGAATCACAGAAGAGTCCTTCAAAAGGATATAACTCTCATTTCCTGACCAACCATCCACATCATTTACTGATACGAACCTCATTCCAGACATGGTTCCCATTTTCCTGCCACCAGGAAGAGGAGAAGTTTCCCAGGTCCTTGAATTGGTGTCCGCCCACTGTTCAACCTTCTCAAAGAGAGTGTTGTGTATGAACAGCGTGTCATAGTTAACATTGTATCCAGATATGTTCTTGCCAAGTGTCTGGAACTGCCTAGTATCCTTAAGATACTCAGCTGTCTCAGGGGAGTCCCAATAATAATCCTCATCGAGAGTTCCACAAACGAAACCAAGAGAGGAATCATATCCAAACTCAGAACCCGCAAGTTCATTATCTACATACCCAGAAAGACCGGTCCCAGACGTGAAAGAGAAATCGTTGAGAGTCGCATTAAGAACCTCATAAGATATAAACTCCTGAGAGAATCTAGAAGCATCCCTCATAGTATCATTATACTTTCTCCTATTCATCTTGGTATCCTGTCTGTCCTTTTCACCAAACTCAATGGCAAAGCCGAACTTTGACATGCCATATTCATTTATATCATAATACTGCGTCTTGATCCTCGGATAGGCGGTTCCCTCAACTCTCTGAGCTAGCTTCCCTTTATACTCATTCCTACCAGGGGAAGTCTGATTACCAGATGAGTCTGTCCTAAACATAGGCCCTTCTATCACATGCTCGGTGACGCCCTCGAATGATGTCATCATCTTGTCCTTAGCCCACCATAACTGGGGATCGGTCAATTTCTCGACCTTCCTTCCAATTACAGAGGAATTGAACAGTTCATTGAAACTCGGATTTATATAACCGGATTCACCTGCTGTTTCTGCCATATTTATCAAACCTCATTAATTATTTATGTATTAATCTTTTTAATCCTGAACCTGTTTGAAGTGCATATCAAACACAAGCTCTGTAACTCCTGAGTCGCTCGCCGAATAGAATAAACTGGTTGCTTCAGCCATCTGACCAAGATTCCCAGTATCATCTCCACTCGCATCGTATCTTTCTCCATCCCCTATTCCAAGAGTGCTAGCATAAACCCAACCATCTGCTGATAGGTCATATACACAACCATCTCCAGGGACAATCGCTGTTCCATTAGCCGCATCAGGTGTATCTACCTTTATACTAGACTTTGAACAGAAGAACCATATCTCGGCGATTCTGTAATATCCATCATCAAGCATATCAGACCAGGTTGTCTGATTGGAACCCGCAATCTTAACAGGTCTAGGTTCGCTCACACATATACCACAAGCAAGATCGCCCGGCCCATCAACAACCTCAACCACAGGCATACCATTGGTATTATCCAATGTATTGGCCGTGTCAGTATTTAATAACACAAGATCGTCAACCGAAACAGGATCAGCATAGGAATTAAAAGTCTTTTTTGACTCACCCCCGTGACTTGAAAGACCTGAGGTCGTTGCGGTTATGTTTCCTTCTTTTAAAATGCACGTTCTCCTCATGCCGTCCCAACCATAGGAGGACAGGGGAGTTGTATCTGCCATTTCTGTCATTTATCTTCACCTCTTATTTTATAATTTCAAAATGGTGCTTTGAATGTATCATCCTTCTTCTTGCTATCTGGTTCGACGGTTTCCATAAGCTTCTCGAAGTATTCATCGGTCACTCTTCCGTTTTCGTCGAACTTCTTATCTTTCTTTGGCTTCTGAACCACTGGCGGAATATCATCATCAGGATAACCATCATTTATAAGTTTTGCCAGATTATCCAATTCTTTCACCCGTGCCTCAACATCTTCAACGGTCATATCCTTTTTATTGAGAATCATCTCTTTGGGATACTTACCTTTATTAGCCTCAACAATATTATTTATGATAACATCTTGTAGTTCCTTTTTCTTTCCTGCTAATTTCTTGTTATTGTCGAGGATTTCCTTCAAACGATCATTCTGTTCTTGGAGTTTCTTTTTAAGAGCTTCTATGTCCTTGTCAGAGGTTTCGTCCTGTCCCTCCTCTTCTTCCTCTTCCTGCTCTTCCTCTTCTTCTTTCTTTTTATCATCAGACTCAGAAGAATCTTTCTTTTCCTCTTCTTTGTCTTTCTCTTCCTCTTCCTCTTTCTCAGGCTCTTTGCCATCTTCATCTTCCTTTGCCATGTTATCTCCTCCTAGTGCCTCATTAGGCGGGTCCCTCGGACCCACATTTGGACCCCTTGCTGTCCCATCTACCATTAGACCGAGAGCAGTAGGGTTAAAACTCGTCACATAATCATCTTCGTCGATGTCCTTTCCCCAATATCCAATCTCAATAGAAGGTTTTATCTCGCCCTTCTTAAGACCATTGTATATCTCATCATCGTCGGGGCAGACCTCAAAGAACAGTTCCCCGTTTCCAAAATCGAACCTAGTATCAGAAATATTTATTTCTTTCTCCAAATTAGGATAGTGATCCAACCTACCTTTCAAACCCTTCCAATTATCCTTGGCTAAATACATGGCTATATCATCAACATTTACAGAACCATGTTGATCATCCCTTAGCCTGGTTGTGGAATCCATGACACTCATCCAGAAAGGATTTCTTTCCTCTGGGTCAGGAGAGTCACCCCCCTTAGCACTCTGTTGATAGAAGGCATAAGCTTTATGCGGAACATCGCCCCCCTTTCCCTCGCTCTTCCTCTTGTTCTCCACCATATTGGCAACAATATGACCGAACTCTGTGCAAGATAAAGACTTACCTTTCTCTCCTTCTATCTTTGCTTTGAGCTTTTTCATCCGATCAGAAAGCTTACCTTCTCTACATCTCTTGGCTATGTTGCGGGCTACCTCTATAGGCATCTAATTACCTCCGGGTGAATTGTTCGTCTGAGTATTCTCTCCCTGCCTATGATTGGTGGGATTGTCATCATTATTATCCTTCTCCATTTTCATAGAATCTGGTTTGGAGTTGAGAGAGGTCGTTTCTCCTCCCTTATCAATAGGAACAAAAGTCTCTCCATTGTCCACAATTCCAAGAGTCTCCCTAAGATATTCTCTCGAAATAGCACCAGCTTTGAATAATATGGCTGCTTCTTCGGGTGAGAGAGAAGGCATAAATCTTACATCCACATCCTTGTCTGTTATTTGCGGAATTATCTGCTCTTTGAGATATCTCCTTATTTGATCCTTATATGATCTCTCTCTCTTGGCCATATACTTGGTCTGCTCTGATACAACAGATTTATTAGATGACATTTGGAGAAGTATCCCAGGCGGAAACAAAAATTCTGACATAACTATTAGAAGTATTGATTGGAGCTTTTCTATGACATTAATTATCCTACCATCGGAGGGGTCCCTCGAATCCGGCAACATACCTATAAGTCCCATCTTCACCCTCTGGTCTTTGGCTATAACATCAATGGCGGCCCAGTCAACCTTTTCATAAGCTTCTGTTGCCTGTTTGAGTTTAGTGACCTTCTCATCATCATCTATATTATCCAAGTCAACATCCACGCTCATAGGCAAAGACATCAATCTTTTTATAGCTGATAGAATATCCCAATCGACACCCTTCAAACCCTTTATATGATGCCAACAACCACGGCCCATTGAACGACCATAGGGCGTTTTGAGGTCCTCTCTTAGTTTTAGTAATGCTATGTTAGGGTGTATTTTGTCGCTGGCTTTGATCCTCGGATAATTCCTCATATAATATCTCTTTGAGGTTCCGCCGTCTGTTATCTCCACCCATCTCTCCTCGCCGAGCATAGCATTTTTATCTCTTGGGTCCGGGTTCTCTTTATTGAAAGGGGAATACGATAGACCGAAATTTGTGGCGTCTGGGGTATACAGTTGTGCCAACTTTCCATTTCTATTCTTATACTTATATTGGAAACCTGTGCCAAAAACAACAGCGGACCAAACAAGCTTCCTAAGATGAATCTTGGAACCCTGGTCAATCTCATCGAAATAATTAATGACCTCCTCTGCTCCGGGTCCCTCGAAGTAAATAGAATCGGTCAAGGTGTCAGTAGCATGATCAGCAAAGAACTCATACCATGGATTTTCGTTGATCTCCCTCCATTTCTCTTCATAGAAAGAAGGTTCACCTTCTGTGGCCCACCTTCTTCTATAACTCTGATCCTTGGTATACCTAGGGTCGAAATAATCATTGTAACTAGAAGAGGAAGTTTCATCCATCCATTCGGTTCCACCATAAGCAACATGGAACTTTTCTTTGTCATTAATAGAACTATCTGACATAGTATACCCCTTTCACCTTATATTATTCGTGATAACTCTCCGGTTTTTCCATAAATTTCTCGAAGTGGACCCTATTCACTATGATCCAACCTTTCTCTTTTCCAACAAACTTTATATTATATCCTATACTATAAGCTATCTGTGAAAGAAACCAACTATTAGGACCATAATCTTCCCTAGCCATAACATATTTGTGAACTGTTGAATATGGGATTCCAGTATCATCAGCACACTTATTTAAGCTAGCCTTTGGACCCTGATTTCTCCAAAACCACATGGTAATAGCTATACAATCATTTTTTAGATTGGTCCTATAATTCCTCTTCTTAAATCTATTTAATGACATGTGTCCTCCCCCCTTCAGCCACAACAGTTGTATTGCAGGTTCCTCCCTTCTTATATATATGTGACATTGGCCACACCAGGAAAGACATAGCATCCAATAGATCAATGGTTTGGCGACCGAACTTTGGGTGGTCGAACTTAATATGTCCACCGCTCTTTCTCTGCACAATACAATTTTTCATCTCCCATTCCAATGTAGATACAAACGGGTTCCTCTTTGGCCATTGAACCCTTCCCATGTTAATTTGCCTTCTGAGATTATTCTTGAAGTCCTTATTCATGTATTGTATCCACAGACCAGCAACCCCATTCTTCTCGGCTGTCTTGGTTCTAAATATCTTACTAAGAGGGAAGCCATCTATCTTCGTTCCATCCTCTGTTTTAAACCCATTAACTATATCATTTGAGAGATATTTCATTTTATCTCCAGTGAGATCAAAGAAGTATGTTTTTATATATGGCTTGAACTCATCGAACTCCTCGTGTATCTTTTCCAGAATTGGCCTACCTGCTGTCTTGCCTACCTCTCTCTTATCAGACTTAGACAAAGGATGAATTTCAATATGCTTTCTTACTTTCATGGTTCCATTTACCATCTCGCCGAGAACAGCCTGAGTAGGATACATCAAAGCACCAAAGTCCACAGCCAAGAAACATTCCTTTGTTATACCCTGCCAGGGGTGTTTGTAGAATCTCATATCCTCGTTGGCACACTCAGAGAATTTATCCATATCCCAATAACCAGACCCACGATCTGCAAAGTCCGCCCAATATTCTTCTACGAACTCGTTGTCGAAATAGCAACATTCATTACATTTCCAGGCATCCTCGTATCCTTCGTCCCTAGGATAAACGAGGGGCGGCTCTCCCCTTTTAAGTCTCTCCTCATCGAACCGCACCTCTTCTGATAATTGTTCCCTGGCACAAACACCATATGTCTGCCCAAATGGACATGGTATATTATAATCTTCATCATTGAAGATTGATTTCATGTAAGACCTCTGAATGTTTCCCATCCTTATACCATCGACCCAATTATATGTGAAAGTTTTTACTGCTGGGTCTTTCTTCAAAGTATTCCATGTCTGGTCGAGGTCTGGGTTTATGGCGGTTGTTGGAGTTCCAAAGCCTAAGAACTGTTTCTGAGAGAAAGCATCCGCACCCAACGGTTTAACTGCCACCTTCAACACAGTCTTTATAACCTGCCCCCACTCATCGACGACAAAGAATGTTCCCCCCTTACCCGTCGCCGATCTTCCTTCTCTCCCACCTGTGGCATTTTGAGACAGATTTGAAGCTTCCACATCACACCAATTGCGGCCAAATAATATATACTCATTGTTTAGCTTTCCTTTGTGTGCGGGGTCATCATTCTTCTCCATGACGAACTCTTCTTTGAGGAAAGTCGATCTCATAATGGAGTTATATATATCCTTCATAACCTTCAACTGCTTCTGCCTTGGTGCAAATATCTGGATATGCTCAACAACATGGTCGAAATCCCTTTTATTGGGATACTTTGCCATCCTATGAGGAACCAAAATTTGCAAATCTGTGGTCTTGCCCATTCTTCTGCTCATCAAACCGTATATTTTTTGATAATCTCCGCTCTCCACAGCTTCCATAAGTTCTGACTGCCACTCTGTTGGGAAAGGAGGCAACCCATTATCTGCGAGGCAATAGTTTATGGCAAATAACTCCGGATCGTCGATACACTTAGTATGATACCATGTTACCACATCATCTAGCTCATCTACGCTTGGTTTTTTGCCAAGTATACGAACATATTCCAAGAACTTATCATACACGGCTCTCCATTTGTCATAAATCCTTTTCTTATGTATTCTATAAGTGAGAGAGGCTGTTGGGAATCTGTAGGATTTTTCGATTAACTCTTTCTGGTCTTGAAACCATTCAATACCTGTGACAGAATATCGAAACTTTCCAAACAACCTCTCATATTCAATCATTCCTTTTCTTCCTCCTTCTCCCAATAAACCATGTAACCAACCAAGCGAGATAACCTCCGCCCATGCCTGCTATTACACATGCGATGAGTTGTGCTATTGCATCCAATATCTCACTCTGACTCCAAATCAACGTCAATCGGCTCCTCTTTTTTCCTCTTCTCATATTTAAATGTTTCCCCTTCTGTTTCCCCTTCCAATCTTGTGAGGTTCATCAGAGGATTCTCATTTCTATTATCTTGGACCTCGACCACCTTAGCCCTGTCCCCCAAGTCCATCACAACCTTCATAAACATCTTATACTTATTATATATAGATGATCCTTCTGTTAGCTCCGCTTTTCTCTCTTCTGGAGTCATGTTCATCAGCGTCGAGAATATATCATCCAAAATAACTTTGGCGGAAAGAATAAGTGTTCTATCCAAAGGTGAGAACTCATGCTTTTCATCACAATCTAAAAGCTCTTTGTTCTGTTCATAGAATGATCTAAGCAATGGATCGGTGACCATTTTCTCCAAGAACTCTCTCCTCTTCTTTGGGTCTACAACAGAATTTTTTGTCTCCAAGGAAATCGCCGCCTACAACTATATGGTTGTTCTACTATATAAACCTTTCGGTCTATATAAAGCAATAACATAATCTATAATATAAATATTATGGTTTTTCTTCATTAAGAATATTATCTGTATAGATAGTATTATCTATATAAATATTATCTATACAGATATTATCTATACATATATTATAGGGGGTATACATATATTGACAATGGGGAAAGAATAAGATACCTTGTGGGGGTCTACCTCCTTTCCTATCTCTTTCTTTATTGAAGATATTATCTATACAGATGTGGGAATATATATTATATGTAGGGGGTGGGTATACATATTATGTATAGGGGGAATACTATCTATACAAATAGTATCATCTATAAATATATTATATGTATAGATAATACTATCTATACAAATATTGTATCATCTATAAAAGATAATACTATCTATACAGATATTATATCTATATAGATATTATATTATCTATATGTATGTCTATAATATATATAATACCTATATTAATGTTTAGACTGTTAAACATTAATAAGAATATTATATTCCATCATTGTCAGTGTCTGGTATATGCCCGTCGGTGGAATCTCCTGTCCCCGCTTCGACGCTGTCCACCAAGTCGTCGTTGTCAGTGTCCCAGTCATTTGGGTCGAGGTTCCTTTGTAGTTCCTGAGAATCGCTGAGTCCGTCTCCATCGGTGTCCGGGTTCCATGGGTCTGTTCCTATCAGGGTTTCATCGTAGTCGAGGACGCCGTCCCCATCGTAGTCAGTAGGTGGCAACATTTCCCCATCTTCGCCCATTCTATCTGAACCTCCTCCGCCGCCTGTTGATCCTTCTCCTCCGAAGTCCCAAGGCCATGGATCGTCCGGGTCCAATATGGAATCGCCGTCTGTGTCTGGATTGTTGGGGTTGGTAGCTCTAAAAAGTTTCTTGCCAGTGTTCTCATCTACACCGAAAACTCTGTAATACTCATCATAATTATTATAATGATCTCCTGGGACAGCCGAATAGTCTGAGTTGATCTCACCGTCCCAGTAATCATTGTCCATCTCTGCGTCTCTTGGATCAGTAGGATCGAGCTTAGTTTCTACCTCCCACCCATCTGGCAACCCGTCGCCGTCCGTGTCATAGTTATTTGGGTCAGAACCAGCTATATATTCTTCTACATTAGTCAGTCCATCCATGTCTGGGTCCAACTTTGCATCTTCCCCGCTCAGAGGGTTCAAAGCACACGCCCAGATCGAAAGCATAAAAATTACTATTATACTTACC
>Ga0102934_1003161_pt1 | contig 11294 bp, 18 predicted proteins | sample SalPonR2_A_D1_MG_FD_78175 | JGI IMG/M metagenome (GOLD analysis project Ga0102934, IMG submission 78175) | Salt pond soil microbial communities from South San Francisco under conditions of wetland restoration - Salt Pond MetaG R2_A_D1_MG | ecosystem: Environmental > Aquatic > Marine > Intertidal...
CTTCGGTGTAGCGACCAGACACCATAAACTGCCAGCGATCAGTAGCTGGATCTCGCAATTGGGCATCCACCACACCGCCGACAAACCCTCCGTAGCGGGCAGGAACATTACTGGAATGAACACTGATGGATTTGATCAGATCCGTATCATAAAAAATACTGGCATCACCTCCACCGACATCGAGACTATTCCATCCTGCCCTATTATCGAATCCCGACGGGTTGATAGTATTAGTCACACTCATCCCATCAATCATAAAATTGTTTTCGTAAGGTTTGGCCCCGGAGATGGAGATACGGGGTGGGGCAATTTCACCAACGGTGAGACTTGACTGGCGCTCGTAATCAAACTGGATCTGCGACATCCCTTTCAGGGCTTCGGTAATCGAGCCGGTAGCGGATGGGAGCATCTCAAGTTCAGTGCCGCCGATAGTGGTTTTACCGGATTCAATGGAGGTGGCATGAACAATGACCGGCTTTAACGTGTGAAGGCTTGTCGTCGTTTCGAGTGGGACATCCTCTGGGGCAGGCAGAAGATCCTCAGCCCATAAAGGGAGGGAATAAAACAGCGCAATCATCAGCAGGAAGATTTTCACAGCATACCGTGGTTCAGTTGTTGCCCATATCCCCCCCTTTTTTTGAGCTGTTTATTTAGTCATTATTCTTTACACCAAGACGTTCAAGAATGTCTCTTTTGCCGAATCCACTGACCAGCACTCGTTTGTGGCGCGCCGTAGCCCCTGTGATAATTTCTATGTCACGTGCTGGAACGCCCAGCTGCTTCGCCAAAAAATCACAGCAACACTTGTTGGCGGAACCATCAACCGGGGGTGCGGTCAGCTTCACTTTGAAAACACCATCATGGCAACCGACAAGCTGGTTTTTTGACGAACGAGGCTGCACCTTAAGCGTAAGGATAACCCCATCCGCTGTTTCGGTGAGATAGTCAGACATCAATCAGGCAGTTCATCATCTGTGATGCCGTCGGCAAACAGAACCTGTAACTCTTCCGGATGCTGTTGCAGATCGATCTGCAGAGTACCAATATCCATGTCGAGAAGTTGCTGATGATTTTCAATCATAGCGCGTAAGCTGTTTCTGAAGGAGTGCCTGACTCGTTTGATTTCCTGAATTTCACCGACCAGCTGGATGCGTCGCTCATTGGCATCGCGCAGAACCCGCTCCCCCTCGATATGAGCTTCGGCAATAACAATTTCGGCATCACGGCGCGCTTGATCTTTTAGCTCCTCGGTCATTTTCTGCGCTGTGACCAGGGTTTGCTGCAGCAATTTCTCACGCTCACGCATCTGTTCCAACGAGGTTCTGGTTCGTGCCAGAGATTCCTTCAGTTCATTATTCTGGTGATATAACTGCTCCAGCTCATCAGCCAACATCTCCAGAAACTGATCGACGGCGGTGGTATCATAACCAAACAGTCGACTTTTGAACCGCTGTTGTTGAATCTCAATCGGGGTAATTCGCATAAAGTGCCTTACCGGGTTAGGCCGCTAAACGATATAAAAATCCGACCACCAGTTGCTGCACAACCGACAAAAGAAGCAACAGGGCAATAGGAGACAAATCCAGTCCGCCCATTTGCAGAAAAGGCATCAACTGCCGGAGTCGATAAAGAGCCGGATCGGTCATATTGTGAAGAAAACGCACAATGGGATTGTAAGGATCCGGATTCACCCACGAAATCAACGCCCGGGCAATAACGATAAAAATATAAATTGTAAAGGCCAGCTCCAGAATCCGGGCAATGGCGATTAGCAGAAAATCCATATATCACCTCACTTAACTAGGGGCCCTCCAAAAAATGCTGGTTGAACACCATCCAGTATCTGGAGGAAAAGTAGAAAATATCAGGTCAATTGCTTGGCGTTATATAACTAAAAGGCCAGGACAGTGTCAATAAATCCCTTAAAAAACGTGGGAAACAGTCTTTGACAGCAACGATAAAAATGGTTAGATTGCTATCCTCATTTGTGGATGGACACTAACCACCTGTTTTTTCGGAGACGATCTCATGGTTCAAACCAATAATCTGAATGTGCTTGATGTCACGCCTATTATCGCGCCGGCCGAACTCAAGCAGGTCTTTCCTTTGTCTCTGGATGGAGCCAACTTTGTCAATAACAGCCGCAACACGATTAAGGCAATATTACGCGGTGAAGACAAGCGCCTGATGGTGGTCGTTGGCCCCTGCTCTATTCATGACAGTGCCATGGCCCTTGATTACGCGCGGCGCCTGTCGAAACTGGCGGCGGAACTGAGCGACCAGATGTTTATCATCATGCGGGTCTATTTCGAAAAACCGCGGACGACGATCGGCTGGAAAGGGTTGATCAACGACCCCGACATGAACGGTAGTCACCAGATATCAAAGGGCCTGGGGATTGCCCGACAGTTATTCTGTGCCATGACCGCCATGAAACTTCCGATTGCCAGCGAGATGCTTGACCCGATCACGCCGCAATATCTTTCTGACATGATCAGCTGGGGAGCAATCGGAGCCCGCACCACCGAATCGCAAACCCATCGAGAAATGGCCAGTGGCCTGTCTTTTCCCGTCGGTTTTAAAAACGGCACCGACGGCACCCTGACCATTGCTGCCGATGCCATGGCTGCAGCCAAGCACCCCCACAGCTTCCTCGGCATTAACCGCGAAGGACGCTCATCCATCGTCCAGACCAGTGGCAACCCGAATGTCCATATTGTGCTGCGGGGCGGTAATGATCGCCCCAACTACTATCCGGAAGATATAGAACAAACAGCAGCACTGCTGCGCAAGAAGAATCTTTCCACCGCGATTATGGTGGACTGCAGCCACGCCAACTCCTGCAAGGATCACGAACGTCAACGAGAAGTGCTTGACAACGTCGTCGACCAGCTGGTTGGGCGCCCTGGCAACATCACCGGAGTCATGATTGAAAGCAACATCAACGCCGGCAACCAGGCATTACCAACCGATCCGCGGGATCTACAATATGGTGTTTCGATTACCGATAAATGTGTTGACTGGGATACCACGGTTGAGATGCTGACCGCGGCTTATCAACGCCTGAAAGCACGTCAACTGTAATATTAAACAGTGTTCAGGCCGGCAGGATGTTGAAAAGCCATTTCCAGATCCGGTTTTTCACGATTTTCTTACAGATCATTAAGCAACCGGTATATCAACTGTTCCAATTCCCAGATCATACCGGCAACGGTATCCTGCTCTGCTTGCTCAAGCTGAACGCGAGCGCGATCGAGATCACCATGGGCCTTGAGCAAAACCGGTGACAATTTGGTTTCAAGCTGGTTGCGGGGAATCTCTCCAACCCCTTCTATCCATTCAAGCAACTCCTCTGCTGCGCGATCAACAAAATGTAATGGCTTGGTCTCTTGTTCCGGCAGCATGGTATAAAAATCATCAGCCTGCTGCTCCAATAGTTGGACAATATCCCGGTAACGTTCAGAAATCGTCATACATGACCCTTTAAATCGTTTTTATTCTTAGCTCAACAAGTCAACATCAGGCATAAAACGGGCGTATCATACGCGAACCATCTGCAAAAAACCATGGGTTTAAAACCCCCTTCATCTGAGAATGTTCGGCCTTTGCTGTTGACTTAAACAAAACCGGTCTGGTAACTTTCGATCAATTGATAGCGCTAGGGGAGTCATTGTCACTGAGAGTTCCGCCTCAACGGAACGACCCTTGGAACCTGATCCGGCTGATACCGGCGTAGGGAAGCGGCATTAACACGAATATTCTTCGTCAGCCGCCTTGCATGGTGGCTTTTTTTATGAGCAAACAACTGATACAGATCTGCATCAACGAACGCACGCTGACAGTCGCTTCGGGCACCTTGTTGCGCGAACTACAGCAACTTCAATGCCCTGATGCCGATCTGCTAATTGTTAACGGCTACCCCTGCCCAGTAGACCAGATTCTTGCAGACCAGGATCGTATCGTCATGATCCGCCGCGGTGTTGCGCCAGAGCCTCAGGAACTAGAAGCCCTGATGATGGCGCGCCATACCCCTGGGGTTCACACCAAAGTTAAAGGAGCACGGGTTGGCATTGCCGGTGCTGGTGGTCTTGGCTCAGCTATTGCCATCGCTTTGGCACGGACCGGTATCGGTTTTATCAAAATTGCCGATTTTGATGTGGTTGAACCATCCAATCTCAACCGCCAGCAATATTTCATCGATCAGATCGGCCTGCCCAAGGTTCATGCTTTACGCGCCAACCTGCAGCGCATCAACCCACTGGTCACGGTTGATGTTTATCATGGGAAAATTACTGCACAGAACATGAAAGATCTGTTTGCCGATGTTGATATTCTGGTTGAAGCGTTCGATGCTGCGGATCAGAAAGCCATGCTTGCCAATACGTTTCTGCCCACTTTTCCGGAAAAATATCTGGTTGCTGCATCGGGGATGGCCGGCTATGAACCCGGCAACAGCATTCGTACGCAAAAAATTAACGAACATTTCTATCTCTGTGGCGACAACCTGACTTCAGCCGGACCTGGTTGCGGACTCATGGCTCCGCGTGTCGGCATTGCCGCCCATCATCAGGCCAATGCGGTACTAAGACTTATTCTCGGAGAGGATCCGGCAACAGAAGGATAACTTGACTATGCGCATTATTGTTAACGGCAACGAACAACAGATAACCGCTCACACCAGCATCAGTGCCCTGCTTGAAACGGCCAACATCGACCCTGAACAGGTCGTGACCGAGCTCAACGGCCTGATTATCGCCCCAGAGCATTATGAAGAAACCCATCTGAACAACGGTGACACGATCGAACTGATCCAATTTGTCGGCGGCGGATGAAGGAACTACCCCGCCGCAAGCAGAAGGGGTATTCTGAATTCAGAATTCAGGATACAGAAGAGAATTCCAAAGACAGCACCTTTATAATGGCAATGACTTCTGAATTCTAACTCTTCGTATTCCTTCACGTTAACGCAACAAGTCGTGGGGAACTAAACCCTATTTTCAATTAAATTTTATCTATCATATCTAGTGAGGTTTTAACTTTTATGGATCTATTAAAGATCGCAAATCGCACCTTTCGTTCGCGCCTGATGGTTGGCACCGGCAAGTTTTCATCCCATCAGGCCATGCTCGATGCCATGGAACACTCCGGCTGCGAGATTGTTACCGTTGCCCTGCGCCGGGTCGACATCAACAATCCGCAGGATAGCCTGCTGTCTCATATCGACCAGGACCGCTACCTGCTCCTTCCCAATACCAGTGGCGCGCGCACCGCTGAGGAAGCCATCCGCCTGGCCCGTATCGCCAGGGCCGCAGGCTGCGAGCCCTGGGTCAAGCTCGAAGTAACCCCTGACCCTTATTACCTGTTACCCGACCCTATTGAAACCCTTAAAGCGACGGAAGTTCTGGTTAAGGAGGGGTTTATCGTCCTGCCCTATATGCCCGCTGATCCGGTACTTGCCAAACGCCTCGAAGAAGCGGGCGCTGCCACCGTGATGCCCCTGGGGGCCCCTATCGGCACCAACCGCGGCCTGTTAACCCGCGATCTCATCGCCATTATTATTGAACAGGCACAGATTCCCGTGGTCGTTGATGCTGGCCTGGGTGCCCCTTCCCATGCAGCCGAAGCTATGGAAATGGGCGCCGATGCGGTACTGGTGAATACCGCTCTGGCCGACACGCCCGACCCGGCGGCCATGGCCCGCGCTTTTTGTAAAGGGGTTGAAGCCGGACGTGAAGCTTACCGTGCCGGGATCGGACCAAAACGTCAGCAAGCCAGCGCTTCGAGCCCATTAACCGGCTTTTTAAGGGATGAATCGTGAGTTTTTTAGAGCAGATCAATAACTATCCACAAGCTGCAGTACTGAACGCTATCAACACCTCAACGCCTGAGCAGATTGATCATATTCTCGGTCAACAGCGAATCAGCATAGAAGATTTTGCCTGCCTGCTGAATCCCGCCATTGAGGCTGGTCAGCTTGAACGGATGGCACTTAAAGCCCAGCAGATTACCCGTCAGCGTTTTGGCCGGACGATTCTGCTCTATGCCCCCCTGTACCTGTCCAATGAATGCCTTAACGGCTGCCGCTATTGTGGTTTTAATGCCGAGAATGATCTGCTGCGCAAAACCTTGACCCTTGATGAAGCCGAACGCGAAGCGCGCTATCTGCACGAGCAAGGGTTTCGACACCTGTTGCTGCTGACCGGCGAAGCACCGCAAACGGCCAATGTCGACTATCTTGAACAAGCGGTAAAGATCATCAAGCCGTACTGTGGTTCGATTTCGATCGAAGTTTTCCCCATGTCGACCGACGAATATGGACGGATGATTAGCGCCGGTGTCGATGGTCTGACCCTGTATCAGGAAACCTACGATCAGGATCGCTACCGCGACTTACACCCCTATGGCCCCAAAAGTGACTATGAATACCGCTTGCTCGCCCCTGAACGTGCTGGTGAGGCCGGCATGCGGAGGATCGGCATCGGTTCACTCTTAGGTCTTGGTAACAGCCTGACGGATTTATTCTACTCTGGTCTGCACGCACGCTATCTGATGACCCGCTTCTGGAAAACCCTGGTCACCCTCTCCTTTCCGCGCCTGCGCCCTGCTACCGGAGGATTTACCCCCGAGCATTTCGTTTCGGATCGTCAACTGACCCAGTTCATCTGTGCCCTACGCCTGCTGTTGCCCGATGCCGGGCTGGTTCTTTCGACCCGCGAAAGTGCTGACTTGCGCGACAATCTTCTGCCATTGGGAATCACCCAGATGAGTGCCGGTTCCTGCACTGCTCCCGGCGGCTATGGCAATCATTCGGATGAAGGAGGACAATTCAGCATCAGCGATGATCGCAGCCCGGCCGAGATTGAACAACTGCTCAAAAAAGCGGGCTATGATCCGGTCTGGAAAGACTGGGACACAGCCTTTTTAACTTCAGCAGAAGAACGTTAGAGCCCGGCGATGAAGAAGTCCCTGTTGCCACCCCTTTACTTGATAACTGATCGCCAATTAGTTCGCCCGGATCAGGATTTTTTTAAGGTGCTGGAACAATTAATGGTGGCTGGAGTGCGGATGATTCAACTGCGCGAAAAGGATTTGCCGGCACAGCAGCTTCATGCGATGGCGCAGCGTCTGCGCACCATCACCTTACGCCACAACTGCCTTCTGCTGATCAACGACCGCGTTGATATCGCCCTGGCGGTAAATGCCGACGGTGTGCATTTAAGAACTCATTCCCTGCCCCCTACTGTGGCACGAACATTATTAGGCAGGGATAAGCTGATTGGTGTTTCCACCCATTCGGATGAAGAGATCATCACAGCCGCCGAACAGGACGCTGACTTTGCCACCTATGGACCGGTGTTCTACACCCCCTCAAAGGCCGGCTACGGCGCCCCCAAGGGGCTCTCTGAGCTACAAGACGCATGTAGTGCATCTGCGTTACCTGTTTATGCCCTGGGGGGGATAACAGTCACTAATACCCCGGCGGTCATGACCACCGGCACCCATGGTGTTGCGGTCATTTCCAGCCTGATGGCGGCAACAAATCCAACGTCTGCTTGTCAAAAACTCATCAACGCCAGCGGACACATTTAGAAACGATCCCACAGTAACAAGAGGGCTCATCATGAAAACCCTGATTTTCTATTTACTTCTGACGATTTTCTTTCCATCCTTCTGCCTTGCCGATGATTACAATACTGACTACTGCCATGACCCCGTTGAGCTGCACAAGTGGGAACAGATGCTGAGCAACGACCCTGAATCCGAAGCCCTCGCCGTTATCCACGCACTGTGGATCGGGCTGTGCGTCAAGGTAGAGACCCGCCAACTGACGACAATGCAGGCCAATCGGCTCTTTGAACGGTTTCGCGATACCCTGATTGAGCAGATCAGACCACAGAAACCTTCTCCTGACGGAAAAAACATATAGCAATGGCGCAACATTGTCCTGATAGAATGGCAATTTCATGAATAAAGAAAAGATAAAGAAGTATGCCTCTTACAGTGGTAGCGCCACTGTTTTAGTGCTTTCACTGACGATTGTAGCCTTTAGTATTGAGGCTTGGAAAACCGCATTAGGTCTGCAAAGTGTTAGCGCAGGTGGCGGCGAATACTTAGTTTTTTTGATTATATCTCTTCCTGCGTTTATTGCCGTCAATATAGTTCACTGGCTATTGGTTTGGGCGTTATCAAGGTCATACCTGAACAAAAAAATTCGATATGTTTACTGGTTTGCCAACATTTTTGTCATCGGCTTATTCATGGTGGATATGTTGAAACAAATATAGGCAAGCGCCAAACAGGAGGACATAATTGATTAGAGAGATGACCAAGCCCGACAGATTAATCGCCATCGGCGATATACACGGTGAAGTGGATCAACTCAATCGGTTGCTCAATAGCGTTGCACCCATGCAAAATGATCGCTTCGTTTTTCTTGGTGATTACATCGACCGGGGCAAGAACAGCAAAGGGGTGATTGACTGTCTGATCCGTTTTCGTGAGGAATTTCCGGATTCTGTTTTTATTCGGGGCAATCACGATCAAATGTTACTTGATGCGCTCATCGAGACAGGAGCCTCCACCGGACACCGTTTACGTGATCAGTCAAGTGCCTATCGGGCCAGCGCCTCAGAATCTGACATCGAAATTTTCCTGTTCAATGGCGGCAAACAAACCCTGCACAGTTATCACATCACCCACCTCAGCGATTTTCCTGGCGAGCATACCTCCTTTTTACAATCGACTCGTCTGTGGTGGCAGTTCGAGGAATTTATCTTTGTGCATGCAGGAATTGAACAGGGCATCCCCCTAGAAATGCAAAATCCCTTCGTACTGATGTGGGAACGGCTGTCGCCGCCAGGGCAGGATGGTGAGATCCATGTCGTCGGTCATCATCCGACATCCGATGGCGAGCCCTACTTTGAACCAGGGCGATATAATCTGGATACGGGCGCTGTTTACGGCAGAACTCTGACGGCTTGCGATGTGCTCACCAAACAAGTGTGGCAGGTTCGGTGAAGTTCTTGCGGAAGCCTGTGGATTTTTGTGGATTCTTGTGTGCTACCATATAACCACTGGCCGACTCGTTCATTAACGGAGAATCTACCATGCGCGAACGCCTTGTTTTAACCGCGACGACAGATCGTCCCGACAATCCCTTGGAACGGATCAGGGGCGCCTGAAACGGATCAAAAAAGTCATTCGCGAGATGATGCTGTTTCTTCAGTCCCATAGCAACTATCAGTGCCAGGGCAACGAGAAAGAACCAGGACTATCATCCCACCGGAAAACTTCACACCGCCTCCATAACTTTATGTTGCATCCGCTATCGGCCCACTACCAAACGTCCGATAACACGGATGGCACCATCTGATGTCGGCTGAACCACGACCATTTCGCCGGAACTTGGCACGACACCCGTCAAGCCGGTGATATTGACCTGATGAGTGACCAACAGCCGCGGTGGCCCTTGATAAGGATGATTGAGAAATTCTCGCAGGGAGGCGGTTTGCGCAGGTCCGCGTCCGGGCTGACTGAAGAAGGAATCTAGAGACGGCAAGGGTTCTACCGGCCCCAGTTTCAGCAACCGCGCGGTTTCCAGACAGCGACACCAGCGACTCGACCACACCTGGGCGCTGGCAATGCCGTTCACGCGAAACGCGGTACCGATCTTACGCGCCTGATCTCGCCCCACTTGCGACAGGTTGCGTTGGGTCGCACAATCCTCCAGCTTGAAGCCGGCCGGATCGCCCATGCCGGGAGCCAGGGCATGGCGAATGAGCGCTACGGCCTCACCAGTGCCAAGGGCGGTCCAGAGGGCTTCTTCACCTTGATCTGCGCGAGATGCGCTATTCCAACCCAGTAAGCAGGCCAGCGTCAAGATGGTTAAAACTGCGTGCCGGAATATTGGTGGAGAATGGGTCATACTCCACCTACGCTTGCTTGTCGTCGACGACGACAAACAATTCACACGGGGCGACTGTTTTTGTGCAGGTTGACGGTCATTATGGAGCTTAGCGATCCACACAACCGGAGCCTGATGTATGGTCACCAAAGTGAAATTTTGATCAGCCCGATGATTTTAAGCCATATTCTGGCCTAGGTTGCTTTGCGCCGCGAATTGCGTATTGTGCTCGATGAGCTTTTCACTGTTGGTGGCCCGGAAATCCAGTTCCGCGATCCCGCTGATTATCCGGTGTTTGAAACTATGGATTTTCTGGCACTCGAAAAGGTTGTCGCTGCCAAAGGAGAAATTGCGCTGGGCGTATTTCGGGTGGCAGCGGATGAACATGGCCGCCATTTGTTGATGAATCCGCCTCGGAAGCAGTTGCTGGATTTGTGCGCGGGAGATCGACTAGTGGTTCTGTGTTGTAGTTGATTGCTCTCCCAACTCTCTTCAGGTTATTGCCCCTGCAGGCACTCCTGATTTAAATTGAAAATAAACGGGTTTTGCACTGTGGCACAAAAAATCCAGGGAGTTTCATCATGTCAAAAGTTCAACGGATAAATGATGGAAATTTGCTGGCCTGTGCCAAGGTCGATATCCGTTCAGGCAATGGTCAGGAAATCGATAGCGAACCGGCTTCGAACTGTCACTGAGCAATCGATGATGTGGATTGAAGGTTCGCTATTCGGGAAACCAACTTAATCACGTCATGCTGATGGGTTACCTGAAGATATGAGGCGTTCGTGGCCGTTGTTTTCTTGAAGGCTCATTATTTTGTCCACCAACTGGCGGACATCAGCGAGGCATCAGCGGCCCTGCGGATGTTTGACGGCACACTGGCATGTGCCCGCCTTTTTTTCGGAAAGGATTTTCTCCAATATCGTAGATAGTCCATGCCGACGGATGTCCTCTTCGATGTCGGTTGCGGTATAGCCAAAGCAGTAACAAATCAGATCATCCATGCGCATAATCCTTCTTTTTTTGTAACTATTCAGCTCCGTCCCCCGACCTGGTGCTGAACAGAGACCTTCTCTTTTTTGGTACGCTGTTCAAAGATCACTTTTAAACGGCCGGTCTCGTGCCGATTTGCAATTTTTCAAAAATAGAAAATTGTAAAAAAAGAACCGTCCTGGATTTTATTTTTATTTTACTGAACACTCTGCCTTAACAAAAATCCCAGCCTCGATCCCTAAGCGGGGTCTTTGTGTTCTTATGATCGCGTTAAAAGAGCGAACCCATTAGAGCATTGTAGCTATCTGTGTTGCTAGATCTGTCAATGATGCAGAGTTATCCAACCCATCCAAAAAACGTTGCGGAATACCTGAATAGCCAGTTTGCGCACCAGCAA
>Ga0102934_1003162_pt1 | contig 11289 bp, 10 predicted proteins | sample SalPonR2_A_D1_MG_FD_78175 | JGI IMG/M metagenome (GOLD analysis project Ga0102934, IMG submission 78175) | Salt pond soil microbial communities from South San Francisco under conditions of wetland restoration - Salt Pond MetaG R2_A_D1_MG | ecosystem: Environmental > Aquatic > Marine > Intertidal...
CTTTGTCCTGCCCCCTCCGGCCCCGCAGCCTCCCCCCGCCCTCCCCTTCTCTCCCCCGGTCCCTCGAAGGCCTCCACGAAGAACCCTGGGGTCTTGAGCAGGTCCACATCGTACTCCAAAGGCAAGGTCTCGATCAGGAAGTAGTACAGATGCCCGACGCCGATGCCCATCAGGGGGCTGATCATCGCCGAGGTGCCCCCCATCAGGAAGGAGAGGGCGGCCAGGGCCCACGGCAGGTACATGGCCGGGAGCGTGAAGCCCCAGAAGGAGACGAGCGCGTGGGGCTCCCGGCAGGACCAGAGGTAGGTGACCATGCTGACCAGGCTGCCGCCGAGCACGTAGTACCCGAGGTAGCAGTTCAGGAGGAGGAGGGCGGCCGCGCCGAAGACGAGCATGAGCAGGTAGTCCGCCGAGGAACCACCCCCGCCCGTGTTGAAGGGGGAGAGCTCGTAGCGGCTCGAGTACTGGACGAGCATGAAGAGTTGCATCACAAATTGCATGCCAAGGTCCCCGAAATAGGTGAAGGGGGTGATCAGGCGCCAGAGCTGGAGAAGGAGGGAATGAGGGAGGGAGGGAGGAGACGCTCAGCCAGTCACAAGGCAGGGAACCGTCAAAGCCCCCCTCCCCTTCCTTTCCTCTTCCCTCGGGCGGGGTTTCTCTGGCGGCCTCCATGCGTCTCTCAGCCCTCGAGAAAAACAACGAGGCATACACATACCCATTTCCTCCCCTCGCATCCTCGCGTCGACGTACTTCCTGTCCACCTCCCGGTCTCCCCTCTCCCATGAGTCCCCCCGGTCTCCCCTTACCTGAAAGCGTTTCAGCCCCGCCACGTCCCAGACCAGGGTGCGTACACCTACGACGCCAAAGTGGGAGAGGATCGTGGAGGCAAAGGCGGCGACGAGGTAGGCCTTCGTGATGGGGGGAAGGTTCCGGAACCACTCCTCTGGAGAAGGGCAAGGGACGGGAGAGGGTGAGACGATGCCAGGGAGGAATGTGAGGCCTCCTACGTCTCGTACCTGGGGAGTTGCCGCCGCCCACTTGACGGATTTGTGGGCGCGGCGGACGCATACTTTCCCGAGAAAGCAACCAGCCACCTGTTGAAGAGGCACGAGGGAGGACGAGGCGATCCCTGTGACTTGGGGCCGGTGGCCACGAAGGGGAATGAGGCCTTTATGTCCCAAGGCAGGCGTGCAACCGCATAAGGGCACAAACCTGTAGCAACACCATCCATGGCAATGCAAGGTACCACGTTTGCCCAATCGAACATGTCCTCGTACCCTTAGCAAGATGGGCAGAGGAAAAAAGGACGTGAAGCATCCCCCAACTATTCTTTCTCATGACGGGACGGCTGAAATTTGAGGTCGCGCACGACTAACTAGCCCCAATGCATCAAACCATGCGGTGGCTGCAACACACTTACAGGAAACCTCCACGTCTTCCGGCATAATATTCCTTAAAGTACCACAGGAGTGTTCCTACGAACGCTACGAAAGAGCGCTGCCCGCACGCTCGCCAAAGATTCAAAAAGCGGGTTAAATGCCTCATCTTTCAGGCCTGGGGCCCGTTAAGCAGGCATTAATGGAATGTGAAGCGCGATCATTCGCTGCTTGTAAGAAGGGACCGGGTCTCGGGGTGCTCGGACAGAGAGGGGGCGAAAAGCCATTTTTTCCGGGGAGGTCGAATGCCAGCAGTGTTTTTGACTTGCATTTGTCTTGTACATTCAGTACGAATGTCTCAGCGGTGCCAATGCATGCTGATGTGGAGAGTGCAAAGTGCAACGGGTCTCACTGCGCGAGCCGCTCCCTGTTCTTCGAACGGGGTTGGACTTTTCCCCTTTTACCGACAGGCATTCACTTTCTAAGCACTCATTTTTCTTGTCTTTTCTTCAGCACACATCCTATATTTCTGACCATGAAGACGGCAGCGATTTTCTCCCTGTTGGCTGTTGCCGCCAACGCCTTTGTGCTCCCTACTCCCAAAGCTCCCCAGGTAAGATCAAGAAAAGACATACGGCCTCTGACGTCCGGGAAAGTTTCCAGCGCTTTTACGCATGAAACATCGGTGGCTTTGTACCTGGCAGTCCTTTTCTTATGGGACAATTCAAGGCCTTTTCCCCCCGAAATGTCGGCTTGTTTCACGTGAAAGCACTGCGTGACGTACAAAGCAGATCTAATCACTCTCACGCGTTTTGTTTGCGTCTCAACATGTGTCAAAGCCAATCACTGCTTTCAGTTCCCACCACGAACCCAATTGCACATCCCCGTTTGCATTTTTCTTTCCTTTTTACTCAGACTGTCGTGAAGGGGACTCCCTTTGATACCGTTGACAAGGCGGAAATGGCGGTGGAGAACAAGGCCCTGTCCGGCATGAGCGTCTTTGAGCGCGCCATGGCCGATTTCAACGTCCGCTACCCCGCCGTGGCCGCGTTGGGCTTGGGCCCGAGCGTGAAGGCCGAGCGATGGAACGGCCGGCACGCCATGTTTGGGTGGATCGCCCTGTTGGCGACGGGGTACGCCCAGGCGCACGGGCTGCTCCCGGAGGGGGGCATGGACGCGAAGGAGTGGGGCACGGTGGGTTGAGAGGGGGGAGCGGCCCTGCAATGGCGTTTGCGTGGTTGGAAGAGGCGTGCGTGTGTGGCTCACGAAGCCCTCGGGCGTTCTCCCGTTTCCCCCTTTTCCCAGTGGGTCATCGTCAACACGGACCCTGCCACCGGCGCAGTTACCACCATCCCCGCCGCCCGAGCCGCCATCGCCATCGCCCACCTCCACCTGGGGGCCGTGGGTGTCTTTGCTGCCTACAGCAAGAACAGCGTCAAGGACAGGCTGCTCTTGGAACCGGGGGAGAAGGACGAGGCTCCTGCCGGCCTCTTCCCTGCCCTGCGCCCCGGGCTGACCAAGGACGCCGAGATCCTCAACGGTGCGTGCGGAGGGCGGCCGTGGGGTGGCGGGGTCGAAGGAGGGTAGGATCACGGCGTGTGGAAAGGGATTAGGGACTGGAGTCCTCCTTGGCTTTACGACGGGGAAACCCCGGAAGCGCGGGTTGTTCTCTGGCTCTTGTCCCGTACAAGCTCTCTCCCCCTTACCGCACACACCTCCCTTTCGCGATATCTCCTCGGTTATTATCGACCTTCCATGCGCACGTCCTGTCACGAGCTGCCCTTGGCCCACACACCTTCCTGTCCCTACCCAAACCCTGGTTTATTCACCTCCCCCCATGCACAGGGCGCATCGCCATGCTGGGGCTCATTGCCCTTGTCGCCGTCGCTGCCGCCACGGGGCAGGACATCCTCTCCGTCATTGACCAGGGTCTGGGGGGGCTTCTTCTCAAGGCCTGAGCAGGTTCCCAGGGAGGGAAACCCATCAGAGACTAGGGAGACGGTGCGGCGCAAGTTTAGGTGTGCCCCGAGACCCGGCGTCCGTTCTTTTCCCTTCCAGTGGTCGGGGATGGAGACGGGCCCGGGGCGACGCGTGCGGAGACAAAGGGTGGGTTTGTCCCCCCTCGCCGGTCAACACCCGCCTGCTGCCCGTGTCATCCTCAGTATCACCCATCCAGTGCGTTCTTTTGTATTGTCCGCATCGAAAAGAAGCATTCACGCAATAAGCTCGCCCGAGACAAAAGGTACCTCCGTTTTTTGATTTCCTGTCCCTCTTGCCCAACGTCATTTCCTTGCCTCCGCGCTCTCCCCCCCCTGGGGGGAGAGTCGCACGCAACACGAGATCCCGAAATGGTCGGAGGGGAAGACTCCCTCCGCCATGCGCTACCTCCCGAGCAACCGCCACCCCTTGACCCTCCCCTCCCCGTCCTTCTCCCCTCGCGCCCCCCCTTTTCCCTTCGAACCCTCCAATGTTTGGCCTCCCACGCGATCGCCCCACTTTCCATTGAGCAGGAGGCGGTCCAACCGCATCCGGGGCTTGAATCCCGCCGTCTCCATCTTCTTCTTGTCGTTCACGGTCATGTCCCAGGTGGCATTGGCCGTCTTGGGACTTCCGTCGGCCACCCAGGCGTCGATTACCAGCTTGTATCGGCCTTCGGCGCGGACTTCTTTCTCCCGGAGGTTGATGTCGCCGGCGAACAGGCCCGGCCCGGGGAAGGCTATGAGCGTCTCCAGGACGTGACCAAGTTGATGACTGCGCTGCTCCGAGCTGAGGGGGTCCCCCAAGGACTCAAGGTGCGCGGTCATGAAGAGCAGGTCGACGGTGGCAGGAAGGGCAGGGGGACCAGAATCCGATGGGGGATTAAGAGAGGCAGCCGATGGGGCATGGGTGCCGGCTCCCGGTTCGTTCAGTCTTCCTTGAACTTTGATCAAGTCACGTCCCATACGAGAGCCCGGAAAGGGCATCCGCACTGCACTGATGATGTGAATGCGACACGTTTTGAAAAAGGCAAGGGTGAAATAGGGGGGAAGGCTTTCGCTCGGGGGGGGCGCGACTTCGTAGCCCGCTGCGGTCAGGCGGGAGACAAAAACAGGGAGGTTCGCCTCCACCACCTCCTGCAATAAGATCACATCCGGTAGAGGTCGGTCGGGTGTTTCTTCAAGAAGTATAGAACACACCTCTCCTGCGCGCTGGAGGAGCAGGTTGCTGTCCAGCCCGTCCACATTGTAGGAACATACATGCAGGAAATCGGTTGCAGCCAAGGTGGGCCGGGCCTTTTTCCTCCCAGGCGAGGGCGAATCTCGAGAACTGCTCGCTTCAGCAGTTTTGCCAGGATATGTGGTCAGATATCGTTTCATAGAGAACGGTTTTACAAATGTTGTGGGCGAAGGGCGCCACTTGGCGATGACAGTGTGGAAGGGATGCAGACCCAGGAGGAATAAAAATGAGGAGGAAAGCTGCTGAATGGTCGACCCCCTTGTAAAGATCAAAATTATATAAGGTCGGTATGTGTTGGACTGAGAGCAGCTCGAGGTTATTTTCCTGTGTCTGGGGGGCAAGTCTACGGGAAAAAGATGCCTCTTCTCCCATGCACAGCCGATCTCTTGTTGCCGATTTTTCTGCCAAAGGCTCATTGAGGAAACCAACCTGCACAAGCATACCCTTGAAGGCTTGCTGCTCCAGGTGTCCATACACGCTATCATCGTCATTTGTGCCGTCCACCCTGACGATTGTCACAATAGCTTGCGAAAACGAAGCAACAACACGCATCGGGCTTCGACATGGAGACCATGCACTCGCTACAAGTGGCAAGGTTTTTTAGTGCATTACTGTACGGTCAACTAGCATTCGGCCCCGGCCAGAAGAGAAATCTTCTTATTTTCAAAACCCCGCGGATACAAAAAGTTTTTTCCCAATGCATAACGCCACTACCTGACCCCAGAGGGAGTGTCGGCGAACAGATGACGCGAGACGAGCCAAGCGTTTCGCTTGTCCGGTTTCGATCAATCCTGTCACACAAAGAATACCTTCTCACACATGTCGCGGCTCTTATGTATAATATGAAAAAATAAATGTCATTTCTCAAATTAATTTGTGTACTTACAAAGCTCCAGGTTCAACGTTTATCAGGGCAAAAACATAGTACCCTTGTTAGCGGCCCATTGCCCTCCCGAAGGACTTCAACCCCTTTGTTTGCCTCATCTTTTACGGTAGCTGGCCATGTTCTTGGGGTTTCAACGCACAGCGGGGAAAAAAGGAGGAAGTGGGAATAAATTGTCCAATGATGCTTTGACAAAAGGGTCATCTTTTGCTCCTTCTTCGAATTTGGACGCAGGTTACATGCTGCAGAACATCGATGAGGAGTTTAACTTGCTTTTAAGGCAAAACAGACAATATGAGGTCTCCATAACGCAGCTTCATGAGAAAATTGAAGAAAGTATTGATCGATTTCGAACGGCTGCTCAGTCTTTGTGTGCCATTTCCGAGGCCTTCGGGAGCGGTTGGGGCGCGACCAGGGGGGGAGGCTTATCTTTTGAGGCATGCGATTACATGAACGCCACCACGATCATTGCCGGTGATGCGATAAGCGATTTCGAAATTGCTTTGCGAAAGCACATTATTTCCACGAAAGATTGCATCGCCCAGGAGAACAAGCGCATCGAGATGAAATTGAGAGCTCGCCTCGACCTCTTGCGGGCACATGACATTGCCTTTCGGGCCTTGGCTCGCGCTCGGGCGATCTGTACAGGCACTACGATGGCAAGCAATGGGGTTGCCAATCCAAGTAGTTTTGAGGAAAGGACAACGGGGTTATCGTCGCGCCCTGAAAATGACCAGGATAGCCGTGTGGCAAGGCTTCGAACGGATTTTTTGAGGGGGCACGAGCTGATTAAAGGCGATCTCCGGGCCCTGCTTGCCGGTCGAGCGGCTCTCTACCACGAAATATTAGCCGAATTGAGTGACATCCAGCTGAGGCTTCTTGGAAGAATGTACAACGCCCTGGGTACGTCGGCGGGCTACCGAGCCGAAGTACCCGCATTAAAAAGGGAGACGAAGGCGGAGAGGAAGCTAGAGAGGACGGGCGCAGGAGCCAGTGGCGCTGCCCGTGAGGTTTTTGACACAAGACAGAAAGGAGGGGAGAGTAAGGTCCCCCACAGCAGTATGCACGCTGCTGCGACTGACATCAGTCAGTGGGGGAGGGGGGTGGAGGGGTTCGTCGGTCCAGCACCGCGTCTGGGAGAGCCCCCATCGGGGATGGATGTAGCGTCGGCGGTCTTGGAGGGGTTGGTGGCCCGTGTCGAAGCCATCGCAATCTGTGAGCAGCGAGTAGCGGAAGAGGAGCTGACAGCTTTATCCAACGTCGTGGCAGCGGCAGGCGGGGGCGGAGAGCGTCGCCTGTCCTTCTTCCTGTCGGCTCAGCCCAGGCCCGTCGTGACCGGTAGCACTGCCTTCACGGCGTCTTCCGACGCTCAATCTGTCTTGCCTGTACAGACCACACCTGTTGCACCTGCACCAGGCAACGCTTTCGTGACGGCCGCGGGGGAGACTGGAGTCCACGGCAATAGGACCGGGGGGGGATCCAGGGGCGATAATCCGTTGAATAGGTTGAGGAAAATGTTAGGAAGTGGAGGAATGAAGGGAGGAGAAGGAGGTGCTGCCGAAGAAAGCGATGTTGGAGGATTGGGAGGGGGGCAGGGCAGGGGAAGAGAGGAGGATCCGCAGAAAACGCAGAGTGAGCGGGAAGAGGAAGGGCAAGGAGCGGGGCAAGAGGAGGCAAAGGACGGGTGGGCACGCCTGGAGGACGACTTCCAGGCATCGCTTCTGGAAGCGGCTTCGAAAATTCCGACGTGTGGGTGGAGGAAGAAGGAGGAGGAGCCGGAGGAGGGAAAGGCATCTTCGTCGGAAGTGGCTGAAGGGACGTTTATCCCTTCAGCCAGCAGCCCCGGCACTCGCAGAGGCTATCTGGCCTCTCTCGCTAGCTTCAAGGCTTTCCACAACCCCTTTAGACCGATAGGGAGAGCGCTGAGATCTCCACCCTCCCAATGCGACCGCAGCGAGGACAGTTGGGGTACGGCTCCCGGGGCGAGGCATCAACTCGTCAGAGACAAGGAGACGCGGCCACAGGCATTGGGGTGGAGCCCTGAGAGAGACGCGGAGAAATACCAAAGCCTCACGCACCGAGAGGAAATAGCTACGCTGCGAAGCATCCTCTCTCCCTCCTACCTGCCCACCTGCTCCACCTCACCCTTAGCGGCTGGAAACGAGACGCCCCTAACAACCTCCTTAGGCATGCCCGGGGCATTCTCCTCGCCCTCGCATCTCCGCCCTTCTTCGAATACGACCACCACGCCTCCACTGCCCCCGCCGCCCTTCGTCTCCAAGCACCACCCGGACCGGCTTGCCTGGCTCGGTGCAGGCCTTCGGTTCCTGGACGTGGTGGGCCTGGCCGAGGCCTCATGCGTGAGTAAGGAGTGGGAAAGGTTGCTGAGGAGGGATGCGCGAGGACACGAGGCGTGGAGACAGGCAGTGCGAGGCGGGGGGGTGCCTGAAGGGGTACGGGCACGATTTTGGTACTACCTTCTGTACAGTCCCTCGATCCCATGGCGGCCGTCTTTTCCTCTTCGAAGCGGAAGAGATTCTAATGGCAAATCGAAGTCGGCACCCGATGCATGGGCCGGAAGCAGCCCGGTCCACACGCTTGACCTGAAAGACGAGGCGACCACGGGGGCGCATGGAGGGCGGACTCTTTCAGGACCCCGCCGTCCGGTTCCAGGCCTTTACCAGTCATTGGTTGCGCGCGCTCTGGAGCAGATCCGCCAATATCAGGAGGCAGGGAGGATGGCAGGGTCCGGCTCCCCTGAAGGCGTCTTGGAAGAAGCCGGCGGCGGGTCTGCCAACGAACGGGGAGACGAACAGGAACCTCAGCAGGCCTCTTCGGGCCTTTCGCGGGAAGGGAAAGGAGACGAAGGGGGGGAAATGGCAGGGACGGGGCGGTGCGGAGGAGGAGGAGGAGCACGAGGACTTGAACCCCGCGAGCCGCATCACTCTCCCCCCCGCATGCCCCTGGCGCGAGCCGATACCTACGGCCAGTATCGCTCCAACTGGATAAACGAGATTGCTGTGGATGTGGAGAGGACCTATGTGGTCGAACCAGACGGAGACGCGCGCGAAAGCCTGTGTTTTCAGTCCCCGACGCCCTCGGAGGGGTCATGCACCCCCGAGCGTCAGCGTCCCCGCCTCAGTCGGGTTCTCCAGGCCTACGCCATTTACCACCCGCGGTTGAAATACTGTCAAGGCATGAATACGTGTGTGGCTTTACTCTTGATGGTGACGAAGAATGACGAGGAGGCGGCCTTTTGGCTCTTGGTAGGGCTAGCGGAGGAGTGTGGGATGAGAGAGGTCTGGATGGAGGGCATGCCGCGCCTCAAAGCGTGCTTCGCCGTCTTTGATCGACTGCTCCGCATCCGCACCCCTGGTCTTCACGCGCATTTCCTCGAGACTGGAGTGCATGTGGCTATGTTCAGCAGCAAGTGGTTCGTCACGCTCTACGCCAATCTGGACACGCTGCCTCCGCAGGCTGTGTTGCGGGTATGGGATGTCTTCCTCGTGGAAGGTTGGAGCGTGATCTTTGGAGTGGCGGTTTCATTGATCGAAATGCTGGAAGGCCAGCTCCGCGATTTGGACCTGGAGGACATTCTTCGCCTTGTGCAAAATCCTCGGGCAGCGTTGCTTGCATGCTCGACCACGCGGGCGGATGGGGGCTCGCGAAGGGAGAAAGAAGAAGAGGAGGGAGGACAAGACGGAGGACAGACTCGGCAAGACGGCGACCCTCTGCAAGATGGCGAGAAAGGGGTAGCGATACGAGGAGTGGTTGGTGAAGAAAAAGGGGGCAAGTGTGGCATGGCTCACTGTGGTGAGGCGGGACCGATGTCAACCTTGTCTTGCATGCCTACTATCCTTCTTCGACGAGCCAGTGCCATCGCAGAGGGTGCCCAGGTCTTCGCAGACGTACAGAAGGAATACAATCTCTGAGCACTCTCAATGAAGTTTTTTCTTCTAGCGTACACTTTCGTTTTTCAAGCATCAAACTCAATTCAAGAGAGTATAGCGAGTGGAGCATCTCAAGCTCTCCTATTTGGCAAAGGCATTGGAAATGCGTAATAATCACATAAATGCGTGAAGATGAGAATCCGGATCACTACTGGATGTGCCATTCTGTACGGAATGAAACCCTTTGTGGAGGCGGCGTGTCCAAAAAGATAAAACCTTCATCGATTTGAACATATTAAATATCTATGTATCTATGAATAATCTTTCCTAAAAGATCAATCTTTAAATTAAATAACTAACAAAAGAAAGGTCATCAATTTCATGCTAGTAAGTACTTATATGTTTTGAGTTTGAGTACGATGTATATTCCATCCTGTGAAAATATTTGCTCAAATAATTACTAGATAAGATGTGTGAGCTTTATTTGAGAGTATCAAACATGGTAAACAGCTTTATTGTCTCTAAATATACATGTAGCTCTGCAGCAACTCGCGGCATCTTGCTCGTGGCTACAGGATACCCGGAGGACACGCTGCGGGGTCAGTTTGCGCCCGTCGGCGCCTCAGAACGTGTCCTTATGGCCATGCCTCGAGCTCGAAGCAGCGATTGTCCTGCACAATTTTATTTTCTCGAGAACCATTTCCATGAGAGGTGATGTGCTGCGGGGTATGTTTCAATAGATGATTGAATTGCAACTCCAGGCCCCTCACGGCCTCGGCCAGCATGGCAACACAAGGAGGGACACTCAAGCCGCTCAATTTTTGAACAATGTCTGTACAACTTTTCCCATCGTGAAAGTAATGAGGAGAACCTATTTCTAGAATGCGCAACACAACTTGAGTTGTATTGATCTTTTTTGCGCGTGCTTAGGGCGCCTTGAGAATTGGCGAGTCTCTTAGTCTTCCTTTTTCTGTTTCCACATCAAGAATCCGCATACGGCCATGGCGACCCCGCAGCAAACTGTCAGCGCCGATGAGAAAGTGGAGATGAGCCTCGATGATCTCATTAAACTCGATCGAAAGCAGCAGCTCGTGGAAAAGAAGAAGAAAAAGAAGCCTACTGTTCCCCCTGCTGCTGCCAAAGCGCAGCAGCAGCAACTGCAAGGCAAAGATAGTGCTAGAGCATCCAAACAAAGCGGAGCGCGCAAACCTCTGAAGCAGGTACAGGTAGGACAAATGCGAAAACCGGGACAAGCGGCGAAAAAGAGCGCTGTACAAGCCCAGAGCAAGCGAAACACCGCATTCAATCAGTCTCGAGGCATTCAAGTGACGCCCATGACTGGCATCACCAGCGCCGCGACGGGCAAGAAGAAGGCCAAGAAAAAGAAAGCTGGGGCAAACATGACAAGTGCGGGGAACGGGGGGGCACCGAAATCGGGTGCAAGCCAAGCAGGCAAGGCGATGGCTGCGGGATTCATTTTCGGGGGCTCGGGGGGGGCCGCAGGAGATAAAGCCTTGAGTCGCGAGGGTTTCAAACTGCCCAAGGGTACGACGCTGAAAATTTCCATCAGCAACACACCTAAACCGGCGGCCGCCGCCTCCGTTCCAAGCTTGCGGGTTCCCCTGAAAGCAAAGGGAGGCAATCGCGGGGGAGGGCAGCGCGTGAGTCTGAAAGCTGCCCAAAGAGAGCGGCAGATGGGAGCAGGGGCGTTAACCCGGCGCATGGGCCGCATTTCCGTGACCCAGAACAATCGACAGGGACTGTTTGCCCAGAGCCGCGGTCTGACCTTTCCCGAGCAGGTGCCCGTGGCGCAGGCGGGGGCAGGGGGGACGGGCGGGAAGAAGAAGAAGACGAAGACTGCGGGAGGGGTTTTCGTGGGGGGGAAGTCACGGCAGGTGATGGTGCGTCGGAAAGCTTGAGGCGA
>Ga0102934_1003166_pt1 | contig 11282 bp, 13 predicted proteins | sample SalPonR2_A_D1_MG_FD_78175 | JGI IMG/M metagenome (GOLD analysis project Ga0102934, IMG submission 78175) | Salt pond soil microbial communities from South San Francisco under conditions of wetland restoration - Salt Pond MetaG R2_A_D1_MG | ecosystem: Environmental > Aquatic > Marine > Intertidal...
GGAAATAAGTCCTTTGGATGGAGAAGAAGTTGATAAAAAAAAAAATGAGATTGTTAAAGATAAAAAAGAAGAAACTAAAAAGGAAGATACAGATACAGAAGATAAAGAGGGAACTGAAGAGGAAAAAAAGGACAAAGAAAAAACACAACAAACAGAAAAAGCAGATGAAGAAGAATTAGAGAAAAAAGAACCAAAGAAGTCAAAACTAGAAGTTAAAAGCGAGGGAAAGGCAAAAGAAAAACAAGGTAGTTATAGACAAATAGAAAAAGTAGAAGAAGATAAGAAAAATAAATTGAAAGATTATTTAGATAAGAATCTCCCTAGTGCTAGTAATAAAGAGAATGCAATATATGAAGAAGGAACCTCTCTTGTTATAGGAGGGAAGAGGTTTGATGTATATGATGGATATGTAAATAGAAAATTTGAGCAAGATAACAGAGAGATTATGACTATGAGTGATGGAACTTCTTTAATATATGACAAAAACAAAGGAGAGGTATATTATTCAGATAAAGAAGGAAACTGGTATAAGGTACAAGTAGAGAAAGGTAAGACTATCACAAAAAACTGGCTCTAATAATCTTTTATGTTTTAATTGATTGTAAAAAGAAAATTAGAAAATAATAAATATTACATAAAAAATATACAAAATATTCTTAGGAAATTAAAATGATTACCTTATTCTTTTTCTTCTGAAACCTTTTTACTTCTTTCTCTGGCTTCAGCTTCTTTTTCTTTGATTTTTTCTTCTAATCCTAATCTTTCAATTAGCTCTTTATATCTATTTCTTATTGTAACTTCTGTAATTCCTGCGATATCCGCCACCTCCCGTTGTGTCTTTTTTTCATCATTCATTAACGCTCCAACATATAAAGCTGCAGCTGCAATTCCTGCAGGACCTCTCCCAGAAGTAAGTTCAACTTGATCTGCTTGCTTTAGTATTTCTAATGCTTTATTTTGGGTTTTTGGAGATAATTTTAGTATTGAAGAAAATCTTGAAATATAATCTTTTGGAGAACTTAGTTTTACTTTTATTCCTAGTTTTCTTATTATAAATCTATAAGTTCTTCCTATTTCTTTTCTTTCAATATCAGAAGCTGTTGCCATTTCATCTAAAGTTCTTGGAACATTATAAGCTCTACAAGCAGCATATAAACAAGCAGCGATTACTGATTCCATTGACCTTCCACGAACAAGACCTCTTTGTAAAACATAATTATATATCCTAGCAGCTTCATCCTTTACAACATTAGGTAAGTTTAGATAAGAAGCAATAACTCTTAATTCAGCCATAGCAAGTCTTAAATTTCTTTCAATAGATGTAGAAACTCTTTCTTGCCATTTTTTAAGTCTTAGAAATTTTCTTGTTTGTTTTGAATCTAATTTATAAATATCTGATGTTTCTCCAACATTTGTTGTTAGCCCCTGGTCAAATTTTTGTCTTGAAATTGGAGCTCCTCCACGCCCTTTTTTTTCTGTTTTATCAAATTTTCCAGAAAGATCAATTCCACTATCTACCATGTTTTCTTCTACTACAAGACCACAATCATTACAAATAATCTGGCCAAGTTGAGAATCATAAGTAAGATTTGTACTTCCGCATTCTGGACATTTTTTAATAGCAGCCATGTTAAATTAGTATATATTTTAGTATAGTAAAATTTAAAAATGGTTTTTAATTTAAAAACCTTTCGGTTTTTGTCCTTATGATATAGAGGTAAAAGAAGTTTTTAAATAAATTTAAAAACAAAAATTGTTTTACCAGGTTAAGGAATAAAAAGATTATAAATTATTTAAATATTGTTTTTGGAATAATAGGGTTGGGTTTTGCTCTTTTTATGTTTTATAAATATTCTAACACATTAATTATAGGGGATTTAATATCAGTATGATCTTTGTTTTATTGGGTGTTTTTTTAATTTTAGAAGGTTTAGGAAAAATGAAAAAAATTGAGAATAAGAAAATTTGATTTTATTTGTTATTAAATTATTCTTTCACAAAAACACCGTTTATTGTTCCTTCTTGTGTTGGCCTGTTTGTTATTTTTGCATTTCCTTCAGGAGTTTCGACAATTGTTCCTTTTGTAAGTATGTTTTGTCTTGCTAGAAACCTATTTGAAGGAGTCTCAACAACATTTTTAATTTCTAATTTTTTATGTTTCTTTCCACTAGATGTTGGGATACTTATATATTTACCTTTTAATAAGAATGTTTTTTTACTCCCTCCCATGGACCTTTTTGATTTTCTTTTTTCTTCACCTAAATAAATTGTTTTCTTTTCCCCTGGTCTTTCTTGGAGTTTCTTTTTGTGGGGTTTCTTATACTTTCCGCCTGTTATTTTTCTTCCTGTTTTCATACTAAAATAGCCCTTTTTTTATTTATAAACCTTTTTGTATTAATTATATGTTTTATTGTAAGGAAAAATTTAAAAACTGTTGCCCTCTGAAAAAGATATGGCTGACGACATAAATAGACCACTGGATTTGTTGAACAATTCAAAAGGTCAAGAAGTATTGATAACCCTTAAAGGGGATAAACAATATGTAGGAACCTTGTTAGCTTTTGATGTCCATATCAATTTGGTATTGGATAATGTAAAAGAAATGCAAGACGGCGATATAAAAAGAAACATCGGTTTAAGTTTCTTAAGAGGGGATACAATAATATCTATTTCTCCGGCTTCAACATCAATGAAGTCAGAGTAATTGCGTTTTTGTTTTTAGTTTCGCAAGGTTCACAAATATGTTTTCTTTACTTGTAGGTGTGTTATAGGAAATTTAATAAATGATTTTTTATTTGTCTTAGTATTAAAATGACAGAAAAATTGAAAATAACTTTCCTTGGAACAAGTGATGCAGTTCCTTCTGCAAGAAGAAATCATTCTTCTATTTATCTCAATTATAATGGAGAAAATATTCTTATTGATTGTGGAGAAGGTACTCAAAGACAATTTAGAAAAGCAGGTTTAAATCCTTGCAAGGTAAATAAATTACTTATAACTCATTGGCATGGAGATCATGTTTTAGGAATACCTGGATTATTACAAACATTAGCCTTAAGTGGTTTTAGAAAAGGCCTTGAAATTTATGGCCCAAAAGGAACTGAAAAATTTGCTAAAGAGATACTTAAGTCTTTTGTTTTTGTGGATAAATACCCTCTTTCTGTTGAAGAGGTGTCAGGACGTTCGGGTAAATTTATTGATAATAAAGACTTCAGCATACAGGCTAGAGGTATGAAACATGGGGTTCCTTGTAATGCTTATTGTTTTAAAGAAAAAGACAGAATTAGAATTGATAAGAAAAAATTGAAAAAGACATCTCTTCCTGAAGGACCTTTGTTACAAGATTTAAAAAAAGGCAAAGACGTTGAATATAACGGGCAGAGGTACAAAGCAGAAAATTTAACATATAAGGAAAAAGGAAAAAAGGTTTGTGTTGTTCTTGATACAGGTTTTAATGATAAAATTGTTGATTTTGTAAAAGGAGCAGATGTTTTAATTTCTGAAGCAACATTTTCTAAAGAACTTGAGGATCATGCTAAACAATACAACCACATGACTGCAGAACAAGCAGGAAAAATAGCAAAACTTGCAGGAGTTAAGAAACTTATTTTAACACATATAAGTCAAAGATATGAGCCAGATAATTTCAAACAAATTCTTAAAGAGGCAAAAGAAGAGTTTAAAAATACTGTATTAGCAAGGGATTTTGATAGTTTTGAGATTGAGTGATATTTCTAAGAAAAGTTTGTTTAAATGTCTCAGGGATAGATTGTTTGCCTAGGAGGTTTAAACTATCTGAAGTTTTTAAACGCCCTATGAGATTTCCTTATTCATATGGTGATTCTCATTGTGGGGCTAAAAATTGTTTTAGCGCCCCGGACAGGACTTGAACCTGCGACCTACTGCTCTCTTCCCAATTTCGCGTTTCGCGATGCCTATGCGTAATGGCACATTTTATCCGCGTTTCGCGATGCCTATGCGTAATGGCTAGAAGGCAGTCGCTCTATCCAGCTGAGCTACCGGGGCAATCTATTTTTTAGGAGATTGAGAATATTTATAAATCTTACAGTTTTTAATTTTTTAGAAAAAATGCAAAAAGAGGACAATATAAAGAAAGTAGAAAAGATACTAAAAGATAATAAAAAGAAATCTGTTGTTATGTTGGCTCCAAGCTTTGTTATTGATTTTTCTTATCCTGAAATAATTAGTATGTTAAAAAAATTGGGTTTTGATAAGATTGTAGAGGTAACTTTTGGAGCAAAGATGATTAATAGAGAGTATCACGATATTTTGAAAAACTCAAAAGAAATGAAAATATCAAGTGTTTGTCCGGGAGTGGTTGATTTTATAAGAAATAAATATCCTCAATACAGAGAAAATTTGATTAAAGTAGATAGTCCTATGGTGGCTATGGGAAAAATCTGTAAGAAAACATATAAAAGATATAAGGTTGTTTTTATTTCTCCTTGTGATTTTAAGAAAAAAGAGGCAAAAGAATCAAAATATGTTGACTATGTTTTAGATTTTGGGGAATTAGACAGATTGTTCAAAAAAGAAGAAATCAAATCTTCTAAAAAGAAAATTCATTTTGATAAATTTTATAATGATTATACTAAAATTTATCCTGTTTCAGGAGGATTATTTAAAACAGCTCACTTAAAGGGAATTGTTAAAAAAAGACAAGTGAAAATTAAGGATGGGTTTAGTGATGTTATTAAAATATTGAAAAAAAACCCTGAAAAAAAATATAAATTTTTAGATGTTACATTTTGTCCTGGAGGATGTATAGGTGGTCCTTGTGTAATATCTGATAAAAAAATAAAAAAAAGAAAAAAGGATGTGAGGGATTATTTAAATAAAGCAAAAAGAGAGGATATCCCTGAATCAAGAAAAGGGCTTATAGAGTATGCTAAAGGACTAAATTTCAGAAAAACAGGTTTTTAAGTTTCTAAAAAGTTTTAAATAATATTTTCTTATAGATATTTGTATGATTTATGCGGAGGTGGCACAGCGGCTACTGCGTTCGGTTGCAGCCCGAAATTTCGCGGGTTCGAGTCCCGCCCTCCGCTTTTGAAAAGAGATTATATAAAAAGAGTAAAATGAAAAGAGTTTATTTAATTCATGGATGGCATGGAAGTTCTGAAAATGATCTATTTAGCTGGCTTAGTGAGGAATTAACTAAAAAAGGTTTTGAAGTAAAAACCTTTGATATGCCTAATAGTTTTCACCCAAAAATAGAAGAGTGGGTTGATTTTTTACATAAAGAAATTTCAAATGAAGAAATGGATGAAAATACTTATTTTGTTGGGCATAGTATAGGAGCACAAACAATAATGAGGTTTTTAGAAAAATCACATAAACATAAGAAAATAGGTGGATGTGTTTTTATAGCAGGATGGTTTAAGTTAGTTGATTTAGAACCAGAAGAACTTGAGATTGCCCATCCTTGGCAAGAAACCCCTATTGATTTTGAAAGAGTTTTAGATCATTGTAATAATTTTTTAGCAATTTTTTCAAAAGATGACAAAAATGTTCATATAGAAGAAGCAGACAAATTTAAGGAGAATTTGGGAGCAAAGATAATAATCAAGGAAAATATGGGTCACTTCAATAAAATTAAAAAAATACCAGAAATATTAAATTTTATAAAATGAAAACATATACAAAAAAAATTACAATAAATACAGAAAAGAGAATAGATTTTATTAACATAACCAACAAAATTGAAAATATTATAAGAGAATCAGGAGTAAAAGAGGGGTTGGTTTTAATTAATCCAATGCATATAACTGCAAGTGTTTTTATTAATGATAATGAATCAGGATTATTACATGATTTTCAGGAATGGCTTGAAAAACTTGCTCCAAAAAACAAAGATTACCATCATCATCAAACAGGTGAAGACAATGGTTTTAGTCATTTGTGGAGAACTATTATGGGAAGAGAAACAACAGTTGCAATAACCAAGGGTGAATTAGATTTTGGTCCTTGGGAAACAATATTTTATGGTGAATTTGATGGTCAGAGAAACAAAAGAATTCTTGTTAAAGTTATAGGAGAATAATTTTTATTTCAGGTTTATTTCTTTTTTTTGGGAGATTTTTTATGTTTGGATTTTTTTTCTTTTCCCTTCTTTTTTTCTTCCTTGTTTTTTGAATATTTTTTTACTTTAGGTTTTTTTTCTTTTGCTTTTTTTTCTTTTTCTTCATCTATTTCACTTTTAAGAAACCTAAGAAAATTTACAGAAGCAAGGAAAATAAATACAGCCATCATTAATATTGCTATTTCCTGAAGAAAAGGGATATAGATTATATTAAAGGTAATAAATAAATTAATTATTCTTATTAATATTAAAATTGATACAACAAGTATAAGATAGGTAAAGGTTGGAACAATTTCTTGCCTTACCTTTGATTTTATTTCAAAGAATACAAAAAGAGAGAGAAGATAGATTACTATTATAAGTATATTTATTAATGTAGGGTCTAAAATTTCCATCTTTTAATTAGTCATGAGTATCAAGATTAAATACAGATCCTGTTGATTTTAATATTTCAGAAACCTTGTCTGCAAGTTCTAATACCTCTTCTTTTGAAGGTTTTTTCTCTTTCCATGTATAAACAAAATCCACAGTTCCAAGAAAAGAATTAAACCCAACTTTATTTAGTTCTTTTGCTATTTGTGATGGTTTTTTTGTGTTTGATGTACCAAAATGTAACACTAAATGAGTTTTCCATTTCCTGTTTTTATTGCTCTCTCCCATATTTTTAAATAGTTTTTATAATTTATATATTTTTCTAAAAAACCATAGAAGCATATCCTACAACTTTTTCTTTTCCTAAACTAGGCATTGTATCCCCAGAGTTTTTATATTCAATTAATTCAGGTTTCCATTCTTCTTTTTTTGCTATTTCCATCATTATTAATAAAGGGTCTATTCCACATGCATCAAGATTTTCTGCATTTCTTTCTAGTTTTTCTATTGTATTTATTGTGCTTTTGTCTATTATGTTGGCTTTTTTATGGGAATTAAAATGACTTAAATCAGTTGAGATGATAATTATTGTTTCTTTGTCTTTTTTCTTTAGGACCTTTTTTGCTATTTCTTCTATTTCAGATATTGACACCTGTCCAATAACAAGAGGCAATACTTTTTCTATTCCAAGATACTGGAGAAAAGGGATTTGATTGTCTATTGAATGTTCATAACTTCCAGGAGAATAACTATTTTTCATTATAGGCATTTCTCCTAAGGGGGTTTTTAATTTATACACAGAACTAACTCCTCGAAATATTGCTTGGTGACTTGGACCTATTATTATGGCTTTTTTGAATTTTTTATCTTTATTATTAATTAGTGAATAGGCTTTTGCTGCAACAGAACCAGAAAATTCATATCCTGCATGAGGAACAATTAATCCATGAATTTCTTTTTCTTCTTTTTTTATTTTGTTTTTTATCTCTTGTACTTTTTTTTCTTTTTCAGCTTGAGAAAGATATTTTTCTATTTCTTTTTTTAGCTTTTTTGAATCTGAAGGATACCATTCCATAAAATATAAAATGTTTTGATGTTTATTAATTTTATGAAAAAAGCAGAATTGTTTGAGGTTGTAGATTCTCAGAAAAAAATTATTAAGTGCAAGGCGTGTGCTCAGGAATGTGTAATTTCTCCAGGAAAATTAGGATTATGTGGGGTTAGGAAAAATCAAGAGGGTATATTATATAGCTTAACATACGAAAAATTAATTGCTCAACATATAGATCCTATAGAGAAAAAACCATTATTTGATTTTATGCCTTCAGAAACAAAAGTTTATTCAATAGGGACTGTTGGATGTAATTTTTCTTGTGATTGGTGTCAGAATTTTGATATTTCTCAAATTAAAAGAGAATATGAAATATTAGGTAAAGATGTTTCTCCAGAAGAAGTTGTTAAGTCTGCTTTAAAGAACAATTGTGAATGTATTGCTTACACTTATAATGAACCAGCAATTAATATTGAATTTGTTAGAGATACAGCAAGATTGGCAAAGGAAAAAGGACTGAAAAATATCTTAGTTACTAATGGTTATTTTACAAAAGAAAGTTTTGAATATCTGAATAAAGAAAATTTAATAGATGCTATGAATATTGATTTAAAAGCTTTCAAAGATGAAACTTATAGAAAATATTGTAATGCTGTTCATGGATTACAACCAGTTTTGGATACAATTAAAAGAGCCTACGAGGCAGGAATACATTTGGAAATAACTACTTTAGTAATCCCTGATTTAAATGATTCTTCCAGGGAGGTGGAAAAAATTGCAGAGTTTATTTTTTCTTTAGACTCTGGAGGCGGAGGTATCCCCTGGCATCTCTCAAGGTTTTTTCCAATGTTTAAATTTGCAGACTGGGGAGGGGGTTCTACAGATATTAAGACAATGGAAAGAGCAAAAGAGATTGGAGGGAAAGTCGGATTAAAGAAAATTTATTTAGGTAATGTTTAGAATGGATGATGAAATAGGTTTTTAAAATTATAAAATCAAATAAAGCCATATAACATAAAAATGACACATCAACTCGTTGAATTAGCAAGAAAAACTCTTGAAAGTTACTTCCAGGGAGAAGATTTTAATCCTTCTAAGAATATCAAAGAAGAATATTCTGAAGAAAAATCAAGTTTTGTAACAATTACTAAAAAAGAAGAGCTAAGAGGATGCATAGGGAGCTTAGAACCTATCAGAGGAAGGCCTCTCTGGAGGGATGTCCAAGAAAACACACTAAAGGCGGCTTTTAGTGACCCTCGTTTTCCTCCTTTAGTAAAAGAAGAACTAAGTAATGTAAAAATAGAAGTTTCTGTTTTAGGAAAACCAAGAGAAGTAAAATTTAGTTCTGAAGAAGAATTGTTAAAGAAATTAGATAAAAAACAAGGAGTTATTTTAATTAATAAATATACAGGACAGACTTCTACTTTCCTACCCTCAGTATGGGAACATCTTACAAATAAAAAAGGATTTATGAATAATCTTAGTGTTAAAGCAGGGCTTCCCCCTGAAAAATGGAAGGACCCTCAAGAGATGAGGGTATTAGTGTATAATGTTGAAAAATATAAGGAATAAACTTATATAATCCTTTTTTCTTTTTTTCCTATGGCTTATATTGTTAAACAAAAAGTTAATGGAAAAGATTATTATTACCTGAGAAAATCTGTTCGTGAGGAAGGAAAGGTAAAAAGCAAATCAATTGCTTATTTAGGAAAAAACAAGGAAGATGCAGAAAAAAAAGCTAAAGAGATAATGGATAAGAGGGAAAGAAAAGAAAAAGACAATGATGAGAATATTACAAATAATCAAGAGGAGAAGAAAATTATTGATGAAAATCCGAGAGGTTTAGAAAAACAAAAACTTTCTGTAGAAGAGTTGGCTAATTTTTGTAAAAGAAAAGGTTTTGTTTTTAGGTCAGGAGAATTGTATGGTGGTTTTTCTGGTTTTTGGGATTTTGGTCCCGCAGGGGTTGAATTGAAAAATAACATAAAAAGAGAATGGTGGAAAGAACATGTTCATAGTAGGGAAGAGGTAGTTGGCATTGATGGAAGTATTATTACAAATCCAAAAGTATGGGAAGCTTCAGGACATGTGGAAAATTTTGTTGATGTTGCTGTTGTTTGCAAAGAATGTGGAAACAAGTCAAAGATTGATAAACATGAATTATCCAGTGCAAAATGTGATAAATGTGGAGGAGAAGTTACTTCTAGAGGAGAATTTAATCCAATGTTCACTACTAAGGTAGGAGCAGTAAAAGAAGATTCTACTAAAGCATATTTAAGACCTGAAACAGCACAATTAATTTTTTCTAATTTCAAACAAGTACAAGATGTTGCAAGACTGAAACTCCCTTTTGGTATAGCACAGACAGGAAAAGCATTTAGAAATGAGATAGCTCCAAGAGATTTTTTATTTAGAGTAAGAGAAATGGAACAGATGGAGCTTGAATATTTTATAGATCCAGAAGAAAAAGAGAACTGTCCATATGTTAATGAGATAGAAGATTTTGGATTAAATGTTTATTCAGAAGAGATGCAAAAATCAAATGAAAATAACCACCATAAAAAAATGAAAATAAAAGAAGTTTTAGAAAAAGGATTAATAAAATTACCTTGGCATGCTTATTGGTTGGCAAAGGAAGTTAAATGGTTTACAGATTTAGGAATTGACATTAATAATTTTAGAATAAGACAACACCTTTCAGAAGAGTTATCTCATTATGCAACAGATACATGGGATATTGAATACAAATTTCCTTTCGGATGGAAGGAACTCGAAGGAATAGCAGATAGAGGGACTTATGATTTATCACAACATGAAAAAAATTCAAAAAAAGAGATGAAAATTTTTGATGATAAAAAACAAAAAAAGATTCTTCCGATGGTAGTTGCAGAACCTTCTCTTGGTTTGGAAAGAGCTTTTTTGGTTTTTTTATTCGATAGTTTGTATAAAAATAAAAAAAATGAAAACATACTAAGGCTTTCTCCTAAACTTTCTCCTATCAAAGCTGCAATTTTTCCAATAGTTAAAAAACCAGAATTCCTAAATATTGCTAAAGAAATATTTGATGATTTGAAAAAAGAATGGAATGTTAGTTTTGATAAATCTGGTTCTATTGGTAAAAGATATGCAAGAAACGACGAAATAGGGACTCCTTTTTGTATAACTATTGATGAAAAAACACTTGAAAATGAAGATGTAACAATAAGAGAAAGAGATAGTGCAAAACAAATAAGAGTTAATAAAAAAAATCTTAAAAATGTTTTAAGAGATATGATTAACCAAGACAAAAGTTTTGGCGATTTCTTATAATTTCTCTCATTTAATTTTTGTCGTCGGCAAAATTAATTATGTTCTTTATATGATTGTTGTTAAAAGAGGCTTTCCCGAGAATAAAACAAAAGTTTTTTAAAGAATTAGAACTTATTTTTATTAACTAAATAAATCAAAAGAGGGTGAAATGGCAGCAAAAAAAACTTCTAAGAAGTCAACAAAAAAGAAAACCTCTGCTAGAAAGAAGTCTTCTAAAAAGAAAACAACTAAGAAACCTGTAAAGAAAAAAACTACAGGAAAAAAGAAGACCACAGGCAAAAAGAAAGCAACTAGTAGAAAAAAGACAACTAAGAAAAAGACTACTAAAAAGAAGCCTGTAAAAAAGAAGTCTTCTAAAAAGAAAACAACTAAGAAACCTGTAAAGAAAAAAACTACAGGAAAAAAGAAGACCACAGGCAAAAAGAAAGCAACTAGTAGAAAAAAGAC
>Ga0102934_1003169_pt1 | contig 11266 bp, 11 predicted proteins | sample SalPonR2_A_D1_MG_FD_78175 | JGI IMG/M metagenome (GOLD analysis project Ga0102934, IMG submission 78175) | Salt pond soil microbial communities from South San Francisco under conditions of wetland restoration - Salt Pond MetaG R2_A_D1_MG | ecosystem: Environmental > Aquatic > Marine > Intertidal...
AAATATTAAAACAGAAATTAACCATCTTCAGCCCTTAAAATCATCATCCGAACAATACTTAAACATTATTGATAAACTTCAAAAAATATCTTCTCAAACAGAAATTAATTTTGATTCTTATCCCGCAAAATTCATAAAAACCCCTATTTACCAATTTCTCCCAAAATGGCTTGAAAGGCCTACCTTGAAAGAAGTCTCTAAAATAGTTAAGTCGGGTAGATATGATAACGAGATAAAAGAACACTTAAAAAAATACACAAGAAGAAAAATAAAATTCACGCACGTTCCTTCTGAATTCAAATCACTAAAAAACAAAACCTTGAAAAAACTTTCTGATAATAGAGAAAAAACCCAGATTGAAACTATGCTTCAAATTATGAAACTTACTAATTTAAAGCCCGTTTGCACTTATTACAACGTTGATCAAAAAATTCTTTCAAAACTTCTACAATCAGAAAGTTCAATAATTGCCTCCAACGGAACTCATTTTGAAATACCCGAATATAACCCTTTTCTTGAATATCTCAAATTTTCAAAAAATAATAAGCTACCATTAGAAAAAGCAGTTGCTAAAATAACGTCTAAACCAGCTTCTAAACTAAACATTAAAAAGAGAGGTAAAATCAAAGAAGGTTATTACGCTGATATATCAATAATGAAAGATGACAAAATTGATACTGTTTTTGTAAACGGAAAAATAACCTACAAAAACAATAATCCTACCAAAACAAAAAGCGGAGAAATAATAAAATAATGAGTAAACTATTCAAAAAACCTCCTAAACCAAAATCAAGTCCTGATTATTTATTTATAATCTTAATTGGTATTCTTGTTATATTTGGTTTAGTCATGTTAGCTAGCGCTTCTTCAGATCTCGCTAAAGAAGAATTTGGTTCAAGTTATTATTATCTAAAACACCAAGTAATATACGGCCTCTCTTTTGGGATTATAGGATTTTTAATAACCACATTCCTTTATCATCAAAAACTTAAAAAATTAGCTCTCCCTCTCCTTATTTTAAATATCGTAGCTCTTATTCTTGTGTTCACTCCTTTAGGAATAAGTGCTAAAGGAGCCAGCAGATGGCTCCAAATTGGAGGCTTCTCTTTTCAGCCTGGAGAACTACTAAAAATAAGCTTCATCATCTATATTGCCTCTTGGATATGTGGTAGCAAAAAAAGAGGGGAGAGTGTAACTGAAGGATTTATTCCTCTTATTGTTATCATAGGAATTATAGGCTTACTTCTTATGATGCAGCCTGCAACAACAATCGCCATAATCATTATAGGATCCTCTCTAGCTGTTTACTTTGTCTCCGGAGCCAAATTCAAATATATTATAGGCATAATATTGCTTGGTCTAATTCTCCTTTCCACCGTAATATATTTTACTCCTTATCGAATGGAAAGAATTAAAACCTACCTTCATCCAAAATCCGATACTCTTGGAGACGCTTATCATCTTAACCAATCACAGATTGCAATAGGGTCCGGTGGAGTAAGTGGAGTAGGGTACGGCCAATCAACGACTAAACTAAACTACCTTCCTGAACCAATAGGTGACTCCATATTTGCGGTAATAGCAGAAGAACTAGGTTTTGTAGGAGCAACCAGCGTCTTATTAATCTTTTTCGCTATTGTTTATCGTGGTTTAGCAATAGCAAAAAAAGCATCCGATTCTTTTGGAAAACTCATAACTGTAGGCTTCATCACAATTATCGGCGCTCAAGCAGTTATCAATATTGGAGCAATCTCTGGCATCTTACCTTTAACTGGTATACCTCTGCCATTCATAAGCTATGGAGGAACTGCTCTCGCTACTTTCATGACAATGGCTGGAATAATAACTAATGTTTCTAAATATAGAAAATAAAATGATTAAATACTTAAACGATACAAATATAAAAAAATATATAAACAGAACCGCTTTTCTAAGAATCGATCTTAACGCCAAAAAAGGACAAGAGAAAAACTTCTTCAGACTTCAAAAGGTAATCCCTACAATTAAAAAATTAATAGAAAATCAATCTCGAATTATCATCGCTGCTCATCGAGGTAGATATAATGAAAACCCTCCCTCTAATAAGATCTTCCAAAAGATAATTCAAGAGAAAATAAATAAAAAGGTGGCCTTCATCAAAGAAACAAATCCTGAGCTGATAAAAGAAAAAATAGAAAAAAAGAAAACTTCGATAATTCTTCTTGAAACCTTAGAATGAACAAAAACGAACAAAGTAATGATATAAAATACGCCCAAAAACTCTCTAAATTAGCCCAATTTTACATAAATGACGCTTTCCCTGTGTGTCACCGAAAAAACGCCTCAGTAACTAAAATAACCCGCTTTCTACCATCATTTGGAGGTCTAGAACTCCAAAAAGAGATCGAAAAACTCACAAACTTTAAAGAAAACCCTCAAAAACCGTTTACTTTAATAATCGGTGGCAAAAAAACAAAAAGTAAACTAGCTACCATAAAGAATCTTTGGGATAAAATAGACAACCTTCTCCTTGGCGGAGGACCAGCTAATACTTTTCTTTTTGAAAGAGGCATAGATATCAAAAACTCCATATACGATAAAAACTCGGTTAAAAAAATAAAACCATTCTCAATAGCCGATAAAACCTTTGTTCCGGTTGATTACAAAACCTCTGATGGTAAAATTCTTGATATCGGGAAAGAAACCTCCAAGATATACGCTGATATGATAAAAAAATCAAAAACAATAATTTGGAACGGCCCTATGGGACTTTTCGAAAAAGAAAAATTTGCAGAAGGAACTAAAAAGATCTGGAATGCTATTGTAAAAAATCAAAAAGCCAACACTGTTATCGGAGGTGGCGAAACTGTCAGTTCAAAAAAATTAATCAACAAAAACATTCCGAAAAACGTATTTCTTTCTACAGGTGGTGGCGCCATGCTAACCTTTTTAGCAAATAAAAAAATGCCGGGAATAAATGCACTAAAAAATGAGTAAAAAAATAACAATTATATATCATAAAAATTGCGCTGATGGATTTTCTGGAGCCTGGACAGCTTGGAAAAAATTTAAAAATAAAGCTGAATACATCCCCTGTGACGACCGGAACAAAGACTTAGATATAAAAAACAAAAATAAAGTATACCTTATAGACTTTGTATTCTATAAACCAATACTTAAAAAACTAATCAAAGAAAACAAAAAGGTAATAGTAATTGATCATCACAAAACCGCCCAAGAAAGAGTTCAACTTGCTGACACCACCATATATAACAAAGAAAAATCAGGCTCTGTCCTTACCTGGGAATATTTCTTCCCAGAAAAAGATGTACCTCAAGCCCTAAAATACATAGAAGATGTTGATCTCTGGAACTGGAATTTAAAACACACTAAAGAAATATTTGCGATCATCGACTCAACAGAACACGACTTCAAAGAATGGAATAAGCTAATCAAAAAAATTGAAAATAAAAAATCAAGAAAAGAAATAATAAAAAAAGGAAAAATAATCGTTAACTCAGAAAACGAAATTATCGATCGTATTGTATCAAAGAAATACTTAATAAACCTAGACGGCCACAAAGTTTTTGCTGTAAACTCTCCTGTTTTTAAATCAGAAATAGGACACATCCTTTCTATAAACCAACCTCCCTTTGGAATTATATGGCACCAATCCGAAGAAGGAATTAAAGTATCATTAAGAGCTAATGACACAATTGATGTATCGGAAATAGCTAAAAAACACGGTGGTGGAGGACACCCAAACGCAGCCGGATTTTTAATCAAAAATAACCAATCAAAACCATGGAAAAAAATAAAATAAAAATAAACACTGACGGAGGAGCAAGAGGAAACCCTGGACCTGCTGCAATAGGAGTAGTTATTAACCTAAATAACGAAGAAAAAACATATAGTAAACCAATAGGAGAAACCACAAATAACGTTGCTGAATATCAAGCAATTATATTCTCTCTAAAAAAATTAAAAAAACTAATTGGGAAGAAAGAATCAAAGAGTAGAAAAGTGGTAATAAATACAGACTCTGAACTAATAACAAAACAAATTAATCACGAATATAAAATAAAAAACGAAGGCCTTAAAGAATATTTCATAGAACTTTGGAACCTGATGCTTGATTTTCAAAACGTAACCATCAAGCATGTAAAAAGAGAAGAAAATAAAGAAGCCGATAAACTTGTAAATCAAGCTTTAGACACACTTATCTAAATTTGACTCAATCCTTCTTTATTTATATAATATAAGTGTAGTTTAACAAGGTAAGTCGAGAAGTGGCGGTTATTTTTAATTAAATAACCGAGGAAAGTCCGGACACTCACGAAAGCATTCTTCTTCTATAGGGAAGAAGGCTTACGTTAAAAAAGTAGTGGGTAACACCCATCGTTCGTAAGAATCGAGGTGCGAACAGAGACGTTTTAATATGCAAATATTAAAACACCCATCCTGGGTGAGTCTAATGGCAACATTAGAAGTGAAACGGCTAAAACCTTACTTGAGTGCAAGGTCGTACCCCAAAATAGGGGAGTGCCGCATAAAGTTTTAGAGTAATCTAAAACTTAGATAAATCACTTCATAAACAGAATCCGGCTTATGACTTACCTTAAACTACAAAACCACCTTTAGAAAAGGTGGTTTTTTTAATCAAAGTAATTCATTTTATCCAACCACTTCTTATGCTCCCATTCCCATAATTTTTTAGCTCCTAAAAATCCTTCATAATCTTCCTCCCAATAAGGAAATTCTTTCAGTTCAACCTCTCCTACCACCTTACCCCAATCATGCTTACAAGTTCTTTGAAAAGTATTAGACCAATCAATCTTAACCTTCTTTCTACCTCCTTTTTCTCTTAACTTTGCGCCACATCTTTTACAAACTCTGTGTTGGTCAATCCTTAATATCCACTTAGTTTCCAAATCAGAAACTTCATCTTTCAAGCCAGCCATGTAAGCTGCTGTTTGAAGATTGTAATCTCGGTAAATTGATTGGGATGTTTTAATATCCATCACTCCTGTTTTACCATTAACCATCGCTAAAGCATCAACTGTACCAGCATAATGATCATCATGGTTTATAACTCTTTTTTCAATGTAATCAGAATCAACTTCTATTTTATTATTTTTTAAAAACTTGCGAAAAGCCTTCACAGAAGGAGCAATATCTTTTTTAAACTCAGGTTCTTCACCAATCAATATACTTTGTACAGCTTCATGAACCCGAGTTCCTTCATCAGCTGATATCTTCTTTATTCTTTCTCCTTCAGAGTAACTGTTTAAGCTAGCGTAAAAATAATGTAAACCAGGCTTAGATTTTATTCCTATTATCTTAGTAACCCTAGGAAACCACGTGCCATCTATCTCATAACCTGATTCTTCTTTAAACTCATCTAAATTTTTATATCCAAATGCCATAAAATATATAATATCAGTAATTAGTATTTTTTTAAACTTAAATTATTGACAATAAATATAATATAATATTTAATAAATTTAACCATCTTATTCAAAATAGAGCAGAGAAGCGGTTTTTCATTCCAACCCTCCGTGAAACTTCTTATGTACATCCTTTAATTTTTTATTAGTCACATGAGTATATATCTGAGTAGCAGTAATACTTTTATGACCCAAAAATTCCTGGACTGTACGCATATCAACTCCTTTGGATAACAAATTTGTTGCAAAAGAATGACGCAGTACATGAGGAGTTGTATTCGATGGCAGCCCTGCCTTTAATGCTGACTTTTTTACAATATTCTCAATAGAGCGAACAGTTAATCTCCTTGAAGCATCACTTCTTTTCCTTAAATTAACAAACAAAGCCTCAGCATCATCTTCTCCTCTCATATCTAAATATTTTTTTAACCATTCAAGCGTACGTGGAGAAAAATACACTGTACGTGCTCGACCTCCTTTGCCCACAATACCCAGTTCTAAATAATCCCCATCTAAAAATGAATCTACCTGATCTCTATTCAAATTAACCAACTCAGAAACTCTCATTCCGGTAGAAAACAAAACCTCAAGAATAGCCCGATCTCTCAACCCTTTTAATCTACTCACATCCGGAACAGCAAATAAACGCTTCAGCTGTTCTAAATCTAAAAACTGAACCTCAGTATCACCCTTATCTTTAGGTAGCTCAATTTTTTCCGGGGGCATTGCTTGAATATCCCGACTTGCAAAATAGGCAAGTAGTGATCGAAGCGCTATTAAATAAGAAGTCTGAGTTGATTTAGAAAGAGTCTCCGAAGAATTCTTAGAAGTAGTTTTCCGAGCTAAATAAATTCTGTAATCCCAAACGTGCTTAGAGGTAAGTTCATGAGGTTTAATATTAGATAAATTATTATTACTCAACCAATCAAAAAACCTACCCAAAAAACGAGAATAGTTTTCTTGAGTTTTAGAAGATAATCCTTTTTCTACATCAATCCAGTCTAAATAATCATTTATATGTTGGGGAAGTGGTTTATCGCTTTTTTTCATAAAACCAGTCTTATTATTTCGCTTAAGTTAAATTATACGAACCTTTCTTCTTACCTTAATTATAATACATCTCCACCCCTCTTTAAACTAACTTCACTACCATACTATCTATATCATATATATTCATTACACATATAACATATATAATGTAGGTTATCTTATAAATTAAACTCAACTTACCAATAATATTTATATAATACCTTTCTGATAAATTAATTAACTAAAGATATCAATAAACTTCCTCTAACTCACCCAATAATCTCTTACATTACCCAGTTTGAGAATGAACCTCATCTTTTACCTTCAGTCATAAAGGTAATTATACCAATAGAAAATAAAAACCGCTTAGAATCCGAATTAGAGAGATTACCCTGAAAAACCGCTTAATAAAGGCAACAAGAGAATTTTACCCCTAAACACTGCCCGACAAACACTGTAAAACATGACAAACATCGATAAACGTTTGATAAACATTTTATATACTAAAAAATAAAATAAATTTTAATCTAATATTTGAATAAAAAAAGATAAAGCTATAAAAAATATCTAAAAGTAAAAAAAGACCAATTATTTTAATTGATCTTCTCTACTTTATAAAAATTAATCCTTATAATATTTTACGACAGACTACCAAAACCTCTAACCCACCACCTTCGTAATTAACTCTATCATCACTCCAACTATTCCAATAGTTACGTTAATTAACTCCGTTAAAATTTGACCTAAACTAAAACCGGTTACCTCCTCTAAAAATGTACTGGCTACTCCCCAAACCGTTACTACCAAACCTTTCACCTCTTTCCCAAGTTTATACAAATTAGTGAAAAAACTTAGAGTTTCACCGGAAGAAATTCCCTCCCCGCTTGATTCAAATGAAAAATCCGGTAACTTATCTAGATTTAAATTCTCAAAATCGATCTGATTTAAATTTATCTCCTGAGCTTGAGCCACAGGAACAAAAAAGAAACTAAATACTAAAAATATAATCAATAAATACCTCATACCTATATAATAACACAAATATTAATAACAACTGCTCATTGATTTCATATAATCCATAGGGTTCAATGTTGCTCCGACAGGCACTAAACCAGCTGCTGGTGGAATCTCAATCAACCCTCCTTTATCTCGTGCCTTATCCTCAGAATAAGACTTCTGCCACCCCATAACCGGTGTAGCATAAAGACCAAAATGAAGATGGGGTCCAAATGAATAACCTGTACTTCCGGAATAACCAATAATATCTCCTTGTTTTACTTCACCTCCTTCAGAAACTACCTGTCGAGAAAGATGGGCGTACAAAGTGCTCAAATTATTATTATGTTCAATAATAATATACTTTCCATACTGATATTTTTCCCATCTTGCAGAGCCCTTATCATTATTATCCACCACCGCAACTACACCATCATCCGCTGCAAAAATAGGATCTCCTGTAGGAGCCCTGAAATCAACTCCTGTATGGAAATTTGTTCTATAAGCTTTCTTTGCAAACTCAGTCTGTCCATAAAACTGCGTTACACAAGAATCTGTTTTTACGGGATAACTTAAAAGACCCGGCCTCTTAGAAGGTAACAATGAAGAATCCAGCTGCAATCTTAACCTTTCTTCAATATTGGTCATTATCTGAGATATCTCCATCTGCCGTTTTTCAAGTTCATCAATCTTCTCTTGGTATAACTGCTCCTCACTCTTTGTTTTATTAAGTAGATACGTTTTACTCTCCTTTCTATTTTTAACCAACTCTTGCCTATTCTCAATAGTTCTCTGCTCTACTTCTACATCCTTCTTTTTCTCTGCTACCATATTTGACTTTTTAACTAATTCATTTTGTAATTCACGAAGATCCTTTACATTTTTTGTTAAGTTATCTCCTAAAGTCATTATGGACTGAATCTCAGAAACACTATCTGCTAAAGTACCATTTCTCAAAAAAATAGTTAAAAAACTCTCATTATCTTTCTGCTGAAGTTTTACAAATAACTTACCTACAGTTTTCTTTTTACCCCCAATTTCTTTCTCAATATTCTTTATATCTTCCTGTAATGATTGTTGTTCTAATCTTAATTTATCAATTGTCAAACGGTTGCTTCTCATTGAAACTTCCAACTGACTGATCTGCCAATTAATACTTGAAATCTCTTGTTGTAAAGAGCTTTTTTTCTCGCTAGTCTCCTCTAACTTTTCTTCAAGTGCTCTTCTTCTTGCCTCCAAATCTTGCAACTCTTTGCTTTTTTCATCAATCTGTTCTCGTAAGCTTTTAACCTTATCTAAATTTTCTTCGGCAAAAACATTCCCTGACAAACCAAGGGATAATAAAAAAATAAAAAATATTAACGTTATTTTTTTTAAGTTCATTTTAATCAAGCATGTGAAGTCCCTCTGATTTTTCTACAGCCTTCTTTAAGCTTCTTTCTGATTCATCTTTACCTAAAACTTCTAAAATATCTAGTCCTCCTGGTGAAGCCTTTTTACCTGATAAAGCTACTCGAAACGGCCAAAAAACTTCCCCCTTTCCACCAAATTCATCAGAAAGATCCAATAGAAATTTCTCTACCTTTTCTTTGTTAAATTCATCTTCATTTAAGTTTTTAACAAAGTTATAAACCTTCTTTAAGGATTTCATAGACTCTGCTCTATTCTCCTTCCAAATCAACATATCTGCATTATAATCAGGTAGTTCAAAAAAGAAATCGGCTAATTCTTTAAAGTCAGTCAACCGCTTCATTCTTTCCTGCTCTGCTTCTACTGCCTTTTTCAAAAGCTTTGGTTTATCCCCCCACGTAGAAGGAATAAAATCAGATAGATAACTTACAATCTTTTCTGCAGGCAAATTTTGAATATAATGACTGTTATACCATTCTAACTTGGTCTCATCATATCCTGCTCCACTTTTTTGTACTCTCTTTAAACTAAATTCATCAATAGCCTCTTCCCGGCTAACTAGTTCTCTATCCTCTTTTGGATGCCAACCCATAAGAGCCAAAAAGTTAAACATTGCTTCAGGAATATATCCTTCCGACTTATAATCCATTAATGACTTCTTCAAATCACGTTTAGATAATTTTTTACCCCCTGGTGCCAATATTAAAGGAAGATGAGCGTATTTTACCTCATTAAAACCTAAAGCCTTTTGGATTGCAATCTGCTTTGGGGTATTAGAAATATGATCCTCTCCTCGAATCACGTGGGAAACATCCATTGCTTCATCATCAACAACCACCGCAAAATTATACAAAGGATTCTCAAAATCTTTAGCGATAATAAAATCACCTATTAATTCTCCATTAAACTCAACCTTTCCTCTTACTAAATCTCTAAAACTAATCTTTGCTCCCGGCATCCTAAACCTTATTACATAATCTTCTCCATCTTTTATTCTTTTCTTTACTTCCTCATCAGATAAATTCCTACATCTTCCTGAATATGTAGGAGGTAGACCTTGACTCAACTTTGCTTCTTTATCAGCCTCCAGTTCTTCTTCCGAACAAAAACATCTAAAAGCCTTGCCTTCATCAACTAATTTTTTCAAATATTTTTTGTATATCTCTTTCCTTTCACTTTGATGAACCACTTCTTCATCCCAATCAAAATCTAACCAGTTTAATCCATCTAATATTAACTCCTCATATTCTTTTTTAGAACGCTTTTCATCAGTATCTTCAATTCTTAACAAAAACTTACCCTTCCTATGTCGGGCGTACAACCAGTTGAAAAGCGCGGTCCTTGCATTTCCAATAGAAAAAGGTCCCGTTGGTGAAGGTGCAAAACGTACTCTAACCTCTTTTTTTGAATTTGATGTCATGTTAAATTTTATAATACTTTAAAAATTAACCCCGTATATCTTTATTTTGCCAGAATTTAAAGGATTTATAAAGGTTTAATAAAAAATATAACCCAGAAAATTCTGGGTTATATAAATCATAATGATTTCATTTTATTCCTGTCCTTGATACGGCAACAGAGCCATTCTTCTTGCTCGCTTTATAGCTTTAGCAAGCTGACGCTGGTGCCTTGAACAAACACCTGTATGAACAGGATCAATTATCTTATGCTGAGAAGAAACATATCTCTTCAAAATATCTATGTTTCTAAAATCAATATGTTTTACATCCTTAGAACAGAATGTACATTGTTTTTTATTTTTTGCCATACTTAACTAATACTAATCAAAATTAAATTAACATCAAGCTTAAAAAGGAATATCCTCCCCTTTTATCTCATCCTCTTCTTCTCCTAAATCATCGATATCAATCTCAGGAACATCATCTTCAGCATCCTGATCTACATTTTTGCCCCCTGAAAAGCCTTTTTTATTTGACGACTTAGGACCAAACTGGATATTCTGAGCTACAATCTCAGTGGTTCTTCTTTTTTGACCATCTTGGCCTTCCCAAGTTCTGGTCTGTAATCTTCCTTCAATCATAATCAACGAACCTTTGCTCAAAAACTGATTAACTACCTCAGCTTGTCTTCCCCAAACAACTACGTTATGAAACTGGGTTTCTTCTTGTTTCTCTCCATCATTATTAGTCCAATACCGGTTGGTAGCTACACTAAAATTAGTAACAGCATTTCCTGAAGAAGTATTCTTTAACTCAGGGTCAACAGTCATTCGACCGATTATAATAACTTTATTTAAATTCATATTTTTTAAAATATTATTCAACTACGACCTTATAGGTAAATCATAACACATTATAAACTAAACAACGAATCTACTCACTAATCTCTTTTATCTTTTCTTCTAAGTCCTCATTACTAACAAACTTCTTTTCTTTTTTCTCTGG
>Ga0102934_1003171_pt1 | contig 11263 bp, 16 predicted proteins | sample SalPonR2_A_D1_MG_FD_78175 | JGI IMG/M metagenome (GOLD analysis project Ga0102934, IMG submission 78175) | Salt pond soil microbial communities from South San Francisco under conditions of wetland restoration - Salt Pond MetaG R2_A_D1_MG | ecosystem: Environmental > Aquatic > Marine > Intertidal...
ATGTTGATGACACCGGGAGGTAGACCGGCCTGAGGAAGGGAGGGAATGCGGGATGGAGTATCGGTGAGGACAGAGGACAAAGTCAGAAGCGAGAAAAGAGGGAGGGCTAGGAGGATGAAGAGAAGGAAGGCTTTGGAGCTGACGCATCACTAGAGCTACGAGTAGGAAGGGCAAGCGAGAGAGGACGCAACGGACGAAAAGGAAGAAGAAAAGGGAAGAGAGACCAAGAAAAGGAGGGAGGGAGGGAGGAAGGGAGGGAGGAAGGGAGTCCTGCTACCTCCGTGGCCATCTGAGCAAGGAGGAGGGCGGCCCCGGGATCTCTCTCGGAGGGCTTCAGTAGGTAAGTGTTACCGCAGGTCACGGCAACGGGAAACATCCACAGGGGGATCATGGCGGGGAAATTGAAGGGGCATATTCCTGAAAGGGAGGGAAGAAGGAAAAGACGGAGGGCGGGAAGGAGGGAGGCGTGAAGAGTGGTCGGGGGGCGTGACGGCGGCAAGGGAAGGGAGGAAGAGGGCGGGCACCACGAGGAAGAAAGGACTAGGAAACATCCCAACCACGGCCTGGGACAAACAGATGGATCGGGGGAATCGACTGGAAGCTCGGAGACATCAGGCAGCGACGAGGGACTCGCACTCACCCGCACAGACGCCAAGCGGCTGCTTGTAGGAGTAGGTGTCCACCCCTGGAGGGAAGAAGAAAGACGATTGAATGGCCTGATCCCTCAGATCCTCTCTTATATCCTTGTCTATCGCCCAATCCACGCCAATGTCCGTGCACGGAGGGGCTTCCTTCCCTCCCTCCCTCCCTCCCTCGCGCCCTCCCTCCCCCCTTTACCGTTCGCCAACCCCTCCATCGTCTCGCCCATCATCAGGGAGGCCGTCCCACAGGTCAGCTCCACAACCTCCAGTCCCCGGAATACATCTCCTCTCGCGTCGGCCAAGGTTTTACCCTGACGTGAACACAGAGAGAAAGAGGGAGGGTTCAATCCATGAAGGTACTCGCCCAAAGGAAGGCCCTCAGGCACGCAGCTTCCTCTTCCTGTGCGCCGGTGGCTTGAATCCCTCTTTATCAATTGCGGTTTCAGTACTGTCACCATTGTCTGTGCCCACAGCATGCAAGGCAAAGGAAGGAGCCAGGCGTCTCCTCATCCTTTCCTCCCTTTTCTTCCCCCCCGCCCTCCCCCCCGCCCTCCCCCCCGCCCTGCCCCCCGCCTTGGAACCCTACCTGTTCACGGGTAATGCTCTCCGCCAGGGCCTCCGTGTTTTCTTGGATCAAATGCTGCAGCTTGAACATGACGCGCTGGCGTTGTTGGATCGGTACCTCTCGCCATGCCACAAGAGCGTGGGAGGCCGCCGTAACGGCCGACTCCAACTGTACGGAGTAGGTTTAGGTTACGAAAAAGGTATTGAGGCAATCAATGTGCTTGAAGAAGGTACACATGCATAACAGCATTCGCATGACACATTTTGCCTTCATGGTTTCATCCCCTTCTCTCGCTTCCTTTCTCTTATTGCGGTATTGTTTCCACCCTTACCTCCCCTAGTGTGCTTTCGGGCACTCTGCCTAGTACTTCTTGCGTGGCAGGGTTTCGCAATGGAATCCACTTTTTGGCCTTGGATGGAACAAAAACGCCATTGATAAAATTCTGGATAGGCGGCTGGGATGTAATTATTAATTCTGTGAAATCATGGGTTTAACATGAGTTGAAAAGCGGAGGGAGACATATACGTACTGCAGCGTCGAGAAGATGACTCTCTTGCTTATTTTCGATATCCACGGCTCGGTGGGCAGTGGCGGCAGCAGCAAAGAAGCGTCCACGGAAGCATGTCGTCAATACAGGTTGTAATAAACATGTATTTCGCGAGGCAAAGGGAGGAAGAGCTTTGAGCAGAATGGATCGACGAAGCACAGGAGGAGTGATGAAAGGCATGTGATGGTGTCTCTGCGTGGGTGTAAGAGGAAAAGAGGAAAAAAGAATCCACCAAGTCATGAGAATCAAAAGACGATCTACAAAACGACGAAAAGGGGCTGCCTGTAATCGCGCACGCGGGTCTGTGTCCGGAGGAGATTTGACAGAAGGGTATTGGACATATTTCACGCAAGGAAATCGCCCGTGGCTTGTTCTTCGGGCGATCCGAGCCTCCCACCCTCGCACAAACGACGCCTGTGCACCACCAAAACCATGGATTTTGGTGGGTGTGGTTCATTCCCGTGTCAACATTGATCGTTCATACCTTTTCTTTACGTACTTTTGCCAGGTGTTGTGGTACCAGGTGCCTGAGTCTTGTCGATTGCTCGGCCCAGCAAAACTTCAACAGATACCAGCCGCCAATGCCGCCTCTCTTCGTCCGCCCCCCCCCTACCTCTATATATACTATCCGCACCGGCATCCTTTCCATGCTCCTCCTTCTCCTTCCTGCAAACGCCTTCATCCACACTTCCATGCATGTCAGCCCCCGGCGCTTGACCAGTGGAGGCAGCAATGTGTGTGTGCCTGCCACTGACCATGCTATGCTGTCTCCCTGGTCCCGCCCTCGCAGTCAGTACGGGGCTTCCGCCCTTGATAACACGGAGAACAACGAAAGGCCATCAACTATGGATTCTTCCTCCGAACCGTTGCCAGGCTCGACAATTGTTCAATATAACTCTCCACTCTTTCCACCCCAAGTGCTCGACTCCCTGTGGAACCAACAACGCAAGCCCCTCCTTCGCCTGGGAGCCAAGGGGGTGTTGAAAAGCCATTTAAATTCCCTCCGGGAACTTCTCGACGCGCATAACGTTGTCCGCGTCAAGGTGAATGGTCTATCCAATACAGACATCCAAGGACTGGCAGAAAACGCCCTGCGTATGGCGGTCGAGCATGATTCCGAGCCAGCGCTCGGTGTTCTATTGCGCGTGAAAGGGAAGGAATTTCTTGTCGGCCGCCCAGATAAAATGGAGGCGTTGCGGAAAAAGCTATCGTCGTCAGACGGTCCCCCGGGGGAAGCCATAAAGTGAGACGTATCTACGTAACTCAAGGGTTAGGGGGAAGGGAGTGAACGCCGCCAGGCTATCAATAAATAGCATGAAATTCTTTAACGGCTTACGTCTCTCATGCTCTCTATTTTATTTGAAATCACGTATCATTCACTTGACTCCTTTTCGGACAGCGTGCTCAGTTCCCGGAAGCCTTGATGCGATGGGCACTGGCCTTCCTCTTTGTACATCACCCTTGTTGTCGGCGCACGTGTCCCCGTCCTGTCTGGCACGCTTTCAAATTGATAGACCTTCCACACGTGTCAAAGCGAATCTCTACGTGTCTCGTCAACTCCCTGAGTCTTCGTCAGGCTCCTCTCCCGCTTTTTCATCGGTTCCCTTCGCTTTCTCTGTTGCCGACCCTTTTCTTTGCACATACTTGCCATCCTATCTCTTGCTCCAGGGTCCTGCATCCCCAATTCCAGGCCTGCACTATCCACTTTGTACTTGCATACATATATGGCGGTACCAGGGTTTACGGCCGGGGACCAATGCAGGGTGGCAACATCCTTACTAACGAGCTGTCCGGGTGCACCTTCACATCGAACAACCATCATTGAGTAGAAAAAGGTACCGCAGTCGATAGACATTAGTTGATATGGTAAGTGATTGATTCTAATCCTTTTGGGGTGGACGAAACTTATTTGAACGACATCTCGGCCCAGAAACGCTTACATGTACAATTGTGGGACACCGTGTGTGACATTTCTCGTTTCTTTCGACTGCTGCCGAATCTACGTGAGATTTCTATTTGCGAGACTGCACTCACCTTCCCTTGTTACTCGAGGTGAAATAAATATGATTCTGAAAATCAATTTCTTGGTGGCACTCATTGCTTTGGCTGCGAGCGGCTGCATGGCGGGAGGTTATTTTTTGAATTTGAAATAACTCGGCCACTTTGCATGCAGACATATTATCATCCATGACCAGTTCCTCAAAATAATGTACTTTTTCACAGTTACAAATACAGTGTTCTGTGCGCATAAAATATCGGTACCGACTGCCGCTCGGCACCGTTATTTACTCATCACGAAACCGCCATTCAATTCGAACGAAAAATGAGGTTGCCGCGAGACGTAGGTCAAAGTAAGACGACGTCGAAAATCTCGAGATTTAGAGTACAGGAGGGAACGAAGTGCATCACATTAATAAAAGCAGCCATTTCCAAACCTAGGCCGATGCTTTCCTTTGCATGTTTCCACTGTTTACCGCTTTGTCCATCTTTCATATCAATATGTATTTTGTCCACTTCCAGTCCCGACTCAACATTACTACCTCTCCAGACAGTCACAACGATTGGAGCCGCTACCCAGTACTCTCCAAACCACTTGTGCTTTAACACTACCGTCCGACACCGCAAAAGCCTTTAGTCTTCACGCCAAAAGCGTCGGACATTTGACGGGCCCCTACCTACCCCAAACCCCTTTCAAGTCAAGGCCCTGTCAATGGAGCAGGGGTGACCACGGGGCCGGACTTAATCCCACTACCCAAGCCCCCCTTCATGGAGAGCGGTGTCGCGGGGGCAGCAGCCTCCTTATCGCCGAGGATGTCGATGAGTTTGAGGATGAAGTTCACGGTGATGGAGAGGCAGAGAAGGAGGGTGAGGACAACGGGCCCCACGCGGTCTTCGTAGGGCCCAGGCATGCGGTTGCGGAGCATGAAGGAGCTGAGGGGGGCACAGGGCCAGGGGGTATAGGGGAGGGAAGGAGGGTGAGACGGCGTCATTCCACTGCCTGAGCTGTCTCGGCATGTCCAGCAACCTGTCCCAAGACCACATTTCCGCCAGCAACCACAAAGACGACGGGCACGGATCCTTTTCCCTGCTCCTTGCCTCCTTTTTTTCCTCGAACCTCCCCTCTTTTAACCCTTGGCGCCCGACCGAAATACTCCCTCTCAACTCTCTCCCACCTTCCCCCAGGCTTGCCTCCCCCTTGTTTCTCACCGACGTGTGTAGGTGGTCAACGCATAGATGACAAAGGCCACCGCCACAGGGAGCACGGTAAAGCCGTAGATCTGCGAAAACTCGTTGTGGTCCGCAAAGGCCAGGATGGCGACGGAGATGGACGCCAGGGTCACTGACATGTTCAACCAGGCGAGGAAGGTACGCTCGTTGGCAAAGAACACCTAAGGTCCAGGAAAGATAGGAAGGCATATGAGCAGGCCAAAGAGTACCGCGTCCCAGAGCGCGCGTGCCACGCATACAAGAGGGTCGTGTGACGAACACCCATCGGGTTCGCAATCCACTACGTGACTCTTCGTTGCATGTGACGAGGAGTCTGCCGGAAATTCCATCCTCTCTCAGCTGAAACATGACACACAGGCATCACGCGGGCGGCAGTCCTTTACCTTGGGCTCTACTTTGACAGGTGCTTTACGGATTTTGCCGTAGCGCGTCGTATCCTGGTAAGCGAATGGCCAGAGTCGTTCCAAGAACCCCGTGCTGCTGGGAAACTGCGAACGCCCGTCTTGTGGTGAGGGCGTATGGAATAAAACATTGGGAAGAATGAGGACGAGATGCACCAGAGTAGATTGCCTCCTGGCAAGGACAAATATGACCGAGAACGTCAGAGGCCAATTCGATAGGTAGCAAGCCCCGAAACTTACAATGGGGAGACGCCTTAACATTTTCCACGGTCACCCGGCTGATGCTGTTCGTTCGCGGGACCACGTAGACAGGCTTGGGCTCCGCGGATGACTTCAGGAGAGAGGTGCGCTCAGACATTTTGAGCGCTGGCGGTGGAAAAGCCCTGCTTGAATCTGTTGCGAGAGGGGCAAGACGGGTTGAGGAAGGGCAGTCCACAAAGCATTGAGATCGACGGTAAACGAAAATCGAGAGCCAGACACCAAAAGTACCTCCTCCTGGTGGCATAGAATGAGCCTTAAGATACAGAGAAACGTTGTCTTGGTTGTGCTCGCCCCGACGCCGTGAGTGGGATGAAGCGAGAAGGTACCACCACTTTCTTCCCTCACCGGAGGCGATGCAGGCGCTGAAGATTCATACGCTACGCAGGCTTCGAAATACCTAAAATTCATCCTCACGCGCACACCCAAAAAAGACTCCATATCCACCTTTGACCACCGTGCGACTGGACCGTCCAGCTTGCATCCGCGGGAAGTGATACAGCCACCGCAAAGGTGTGTGCATGCAAACGGGTCTGTGCACAGCAACAGACTAAAGCCCGAACATATCCGATATAATTAAAAGAATGACGCCATTGTTTTTCCAGCAGGAAAAACTTGGATTCTTCATCATTTCTTTTCTTCTTTGATCCATGTTGTTGGAGCAAAGGGGCAAAGTCACATGAAAGTCATATGCTAACTAGTTCTCGTAAGATTTGAGGACACCCATCCTTACTTTTGCCAATAGCAAGTCTTCCATCATTACCATGTTGGAGCGAGTTGTTATGGTATGATGATATGTGTTGTAACATTTATTATAAAAGTTCCTGTACGTGTGCCGGGTCGCAAGGAACGCAAGACGGCTACATGTCAAAAAATGTCTTTTTTTTAACTTCCTACTTGCCCGACGAAGCACTCGTGTAGTCGGGCTGCGATCCAGGAGTACCGTCAAGCGTGCTACTCTTTAGGACAGCCCTTGAATCCGAAATGTAGAGGACAATGTTGACACCAAAAAGCAAAAGAAAGAAACTCAAGAATACCCGACAGAGAGCTCAGGGTATCAGTAAAGAATGCATGTATGCCGCCCTAAAAGGATGAAACCGAATGCTCCTGATATTTCAGCACTTATTGTTGCTTGTCGATCATATTTTTAAGCCTCCAGCATTGCCACTATTATGTTGATTTTTGAATGACCCCTTTCAATACCACTGCACAATGCAGAGCTGTAGAGGAAAATCAGAAACGTTTTCTACTATGACATGAACCGTACATCCCCAACGACTCCACCATTCAGTAACAACAGTACGTCACAACACACGTCAACCCCATCGCAATCGGTGTATCCGTCCCGTCAGCACTGCACATGTATGCCGGCCATCCTGCCGCATTCTGCCCGACGCCTCCGTCCCTCGCCACTCTCTTTTCTCTTCCCCATCTCTTTTCGCTGGCCGCATCCATCTCCAGCCCTTCATCCTCCCACATGTCCCTTTTTTGTGTCGCCTTATCCATCACTTCAATCCTGGGGCCAGGCACCAGGCGCCGTTCCTATGCCACGTGCTCATCGCAAACGACGTTTGGTTTCCTGTGCCGCCGCTCCCTTCTCCTCCATTGCCCGGGCGGCACCCGCTGCCCCAGGCCCTTCGTCCTGCTTTGCCAAGAAAAGCATGTAGAGCGAGGGATGATTGGTCTCCCCCGGCGAGGTTTCTGCCGCTACGGCGAGGTCCGGCACTCCGTCCCCGTCCAGGTCGCCCAGACTTGTCACCGACCATCCAAATTCATCGTTGGAAGAAATCACCGCCTCCAGGTCCGAGTCGGAATCGGTGACGGTCTTGTAATGCCGCACGCGGCCTTCCTTGTCCAGGGAGACAATGAAGGCTTCTCCCCTCAATTCATGCAGGCCTGGGGCGCCGATCAGGAGCTCCTGCCGTCCGTCCCCATCCAGATCCCCCAAGGATGCCAAGGAAGCTCCAAACAGGGCTTCAGGCTCCAGCAGCGGGTCGAATTCGTCCAGGCGCCGCCAGTACTTGACCGAGCCGTCCACGTTCAAAAAGAGGACCCAGACTGCCCCGTAGCTTTCGCCCGCGGGGAAGCCATCGCCCGAGACGACCATGTCGGGCACTCCGTCCCCGTCGAGGTCGCCCATCCCCCGGACGGCGGAGCCAAATTGATCCTGCACGACCAGCTTGTGGTCCCAACCGCGCAAGGACGCGATCAGATGCGTGTTTTTGACCGTCCCGTCCTTGTTCATAAAGAGGACAAAGACCCCGCCCCGCTCTTTTCCCATGCCCATCGCCCCTACTGCCAGCTCCGTCACCCCGTCGCCGTCCAGGTCTCCCAGGCGCGAGAGGGAGGACCCGAAGCGCCAGTGCTGGTTCAATTGGTGAGGGAAGCCCCCGACACCCTCGGTGATCACCTTGTAGCTCTTGATCTCGTGCTCGGCGGTCAGAAAGAAGATGAAAACGGCCCCCTTCGAGTTCCCCGCCGGGTATCCTAACGCGCCCACCGCCAAGTCGTTGACCCCGTCCCCGTCCAAGTCCCCCACGTTTTCCAGCGCCCAGCCCAGCGCCGAATTGGGGCCCCACGCTTTCCCAAAGGACACCGAGCCCCCCGTCCCTCCCCCCACCGTCTCCACAAAGTCCTCGTGCGTCAGGTAGGAGTAGTTCTCCACGTCGCCCTCCCGGTTCACGTCCATGAAATAAATGGCCCCGCTCGTGTCCAGGGCCCCCGGGGCGCCCACCGCCAGGGTGGTCAGTTTCGTGGCGGGGTTGTAGCCCATGTTGACCATGGAGGAGCCGAAGTAGTCGTGGGAGTCGGCGTCGTGGTGGTCATCCACGCCGTGGGCGACCTCGATTTTGTGCACGTCTCCGTTCGTGATGAAAGGGTAGGGGAAATGCGCTGTGGCTTCCATGGCATGCAAGTCTTCGTCTCGGAGGAGCACGTCGTTGGGGTGCCGGACGTACTCTCGCCGGTCCTCTACAAACTCTTCCATGTCGTCCACATGAATGGCCCGCGCATTCCCGGTTTCGTTCCGGTGGGTGTTTGTCCCCAAGCGCGCCCCATGCTGGGCAAAGTGATGGACATTGCGGCGCGTGAAAGGTTCGTGGGACGGGATCAAAATGACGCGGGAATGGTGGTGGTCGATGTGCGACTGGACGATGCGACTACCTTCGCTGGTGACCACCTGGTTGTGGACCGAGCCCCGCAAGGCGCGTTTGGGCGGGAGGGGGACGTCGAAATCCTCCGGATCAAGGACGGCAGGAGAAGCGTAAGAGGAGGATCGAGGTCGGGTGTAGACATACGAGTTCGTCTTGCCTCGGTTGAAGAACCCTACGGTGGAGAGGATACCCAGCAAACCACAGGTGAGACAGGCGCCGATGAAAAGGCTTCGAAAGGCGCTCTGGCCCTGGGATAGGGAGGCAGAGGCAGGGGAGGAGAAGGAGGATCGGAATTTCTTGTTCTTGTCGTCTTCGTACGTCGAAACGGAAGAGGACAGGGAAGTACCGCGACGGGGCGGGGCGACTACTGTACGCTCATTTTGGGTATTGGTTTGCCACTGTAAGGATGCAGTGTGGAGGAACAGGACCGATCAATTGGATGTCGATGGATCAGGAAAACAAATGGATGACGGAAGGGGGGAAAGATGACAAGTAAATGACAAGCAGATCCTACGATCAAAGGGGTTGGTGAATGTCAGACGGATAATGGTAACCAGTCTTCCTCGTGGATCCCTCCCTTCCTAGCCAAAGCGCGTACCTGTGAAGCAGCGGTGGAACTTGAGCCGTGCTGGATCGAATGCTGCTGCATGTACGGCAAACCTGCGCTTGCACCCGATCCTGCACTGTTGCGGCTCACTCCGTGGCTACTACTATTGCTCATTCCAATGCCCGGTTGTTGGGTCTCAATATCAACCTGTGCGTCAAAACCATTCGGATTTGACGGCGTCCGCGGCGTGCGCCCTCGAAACACCAGTCCCGATGAATTGATGTCGTTCGCATCTCCAGTTGTACCGCTTGCTTTACGTGAACCTGAGAGATAATCCATAAATACCGTCGATGCCTTGGAAAGTACTTCAGCCGCTGCCCTGTTTTAGAAAGATAAGTGATCTCGATGAATGTAAAACTTTAAGGACATTATGGACAGATGGCAAAGTCAAGATAGGGAGAGGCATCATGTAGAATGCTTGCAAGAACAACATCTTTCTAAAATAGGCACAGGAACGCGAGTGGTTTGATTGAGCGACTAGCGACGCCATCCGATGCGACATTCGATGAAAGGCGTCAAGTAAAAGTTATCTGGCTACCACTCCTCGAAAGCACCTCTTCCACTCCACGTTTACAACTTTAAGCATCTATTTATCCATGATATGCTACATTAACATGGCACAGGGCTCTCCAGAGAATGGAGTGTCAGAGGAAAGATCTATTTTGCGAACCCTTTGTTCCGTTGGGCAGGAAGATCTACGAAGCGGCACGGCCGTTACTCCTTTCAATTTTTTAAATTTGGGCGAAAATAACTGCCCTACAGATCGAATGTCAGGAACCTGGTCTCAGTCACACATGCTGCCTGATCCCCCGACGTACATCCACAAGCTTTTAAAACACCAGTCTGTCCTGTCCGCGGCTTGTTTCGCTTACTGTCATAACAACGGGAAGAAAGGACAATCCTACAACTGTCCTTAAAGGTCGAATCCGGCAAAGTTCAAGTCGATTTTTTATTTCAAATCTTTGTCAGCAAGGGGCATGTTTTATGCTTTGAGTATATGACATTTGCTACATTTCTTCCCTCTTCTACCCGAAAATTAAATCCTTATACTGTTTCGCGATGTCCTCCATCGGACTCTCGGGACAGGCGCACCATATCTATGCTTCTCCCTGTGTTCCCCCTTCCCGGCCCTCTAATCCCACCCAGAGGCGACAAAGATGCCAGCATTCCTCTGTTCCTGTCCCAAACACTCTCAAATCCTTGTTCACCGTCCAAATGCATGTAACCTCGCATGCGTTGCCACAGCCGAGAAGCTCTTGATAGGTGGGATGTGACTGTGTTCATGGTGTGAGAGCGAGCACGCTCCGACGCCAGCGAGATGGAAGACCCCATAGAATCGTCTGTCATGATTTAAAATATGTCGCATTTGAGCAAAGGCTTATTTGCAGGGGCGAATTCACAGCCGTGAAAGACAGTGCTGTATGGCAGACCTTACGCAAGCTCAACAAGTCCCTCCAGAACGTCCCGACATGACAATTTGCAGTGTCCCGACACCCGTTGAGACCCCACGAAACAATCTCAACTGAGACACAGTCCTGCGAGAAAGGATAGTCCGCATCCTTACCTGAATCCAGACGCCCTCGGCTCATTCCTCTCCTCCTGCCCTCTTCCTCGTCTTCCTCCCGCTCCACTTCCCCCAGCACCAATGGCTGCAGCTGCGAGGCTGTCCTTTCCCTCCTCTCCCGTCTTTCTCGCCCATGCCGGGCAAAAATCGAGCCAACTTTGTCCAAGTCGGGCCGTTGGTAGAAGCGGAGGGCCAAGCAGGACATGACGACAGGGAGGGCGGACATAGTCATGGCCAGACCATCTTGGCGGGGGGGAGGGGAGGGCAAACAACGAAAGAGCGACCGGGGGGGCGCAGGCG
>Ga0102934_1003176_pt1 | contig 11256 bp, 7 predicted proteins | sample SalPonR2_A_D1_MG_FD_78175 | JGI IMG/M metagenome (GOLD analysis project Ga0102934, IMG submission 78175) | Salt pond soil microbial communities from South San Francisco under conditions of wetland restoration - Salt Pond MetaG R2_A_D1_MG | ecosystem: Environmental > Aquatic > Marine > Intertidal...
GATCTCAAGAAGGTTTTTGAGGCCGCCCGCGCCCGGCGCTCGACCGGCACCGCCACCCTGCTCTTCGTCGACGAGATTCACCGTTTCAACCGCGCCCAGCTCGACGCTTTCCTGCCCGTGATGGAGGACGGCACCATCACGCTGGTCGGCGCGACCACGGAAAATCCCTCCTTCGAGCTCAATGCGGCGCTGCTCTCGCGCGCCCGCGTGCTCACCTTCCATGCCCTCGACGAGGAGACGATCGCACAATTGTTGACCCGCGCCGAAGCGATCATGCAGCGCCCCCTCCCCATCGACAACGACGCCCGCGCAGCCCTCGCGCGCATGGCCGATGGCGATGGGCGCGCCGCGCTCACCCTCGCCGAGGAACTCTGGCGCTCCGCCGGCGAAGACGAGCGCTTCGACACGGCTGAGCTCGTCAACGTGATCCAGCGCCGGGCACCGATCTATGACAAGGGACAGGAGGGCCATTACAATCTGATCAGCGCCCTGCACAAATGCGTGCGCGGCTCCGATCCCGACGCGGCCTTGTATTATCTCGCGCGCATGCTCGATGGCGGCGAGGATCGCCTCTTCATCGCGCGCCGGCTGGTGCGCATGGCGGTGGAGGATATCGGGCTCGCAGACCCGCAGGCCCTCACCATCGCCAATGCGGCGAAGGACGCCTATGATTTTCTCGGCTCGCCGGAGGGCGAGCTGGCACTGGCAAAGGCCGCCGTCTATCTGGCGACGGCACCGAAATCGAACGCGCTCTACAATGCCTACAAGGCGTCCATGCGCGCGGCGAAGGAACACGGCTCGCTGATGCCGCCGAAGACCATCCTCAACGCACCCACGAAACTCATGAAGCAGGAGGGCTACGGCGCGGACTACGTCTACGACCACGACGCGCCGGATGCATTTTCGGGCCAGGATTACTGGCCGGAGAAACTCGGTCGGCAACGCTTCTACGATCCCGTCGATCGCGGCTTCGAACGCGACATCCGCAAACGGATGGAATGGTGGGACAAGCTGCGGCGGGAGAGGGGGTGAGCGACGGCGACAGGTTCGCGAAAATCACGTGAAACGCGATTAAAGATTGCCATATCTCACAAAAAACACTATATAATTGCATACAAACACAGGCCAAACAGGATATATTCGAGTATGGCAGTTCGCACCTTGGCGCAACTTTCGGTGAAGAGCATGTCGCGGAATCTGGTTGATACGATCAGGCTTTTCTGCACGGTGGCGATTATCGTTGCCGCGATTGCACAACTCGCCTCGGGCCTGACCGAACCGGCCATCTTCCTCCTGTCCACCTTGGTTGCTGCGTTGGTTATCGGCTTACCGAAGCTTCTTCGGGCGATTTGGCCTGACGGCAATACAGCGTCCTGACGATACGATTCATGTGATGGCTGTTCTCGGGCCGGAAGCGGTTGCGACACTGACGATAGTGTTTGGCGTGCTGTTTGCTCTGCTGGCGGGTGTGGTCTTGATGCTGCTGCGGATCAGTTGGGATCACTTGTTCCATCTCGTCAAACAGATATCCAGCTATCCGTTCTCGACGGTACCCTTGGCAATTTTGTTGTGGAATTGTGTCGCCATCAACTTCAATGCCTGGCAGGACAATACCGAGGCCATAGAGGCATGGAGCCGCATCCAAAGCGATTCAGCACATGTCTTCGGCATCGGCACCACATTGCTCGCCTATGCGCGTTTCTCGATGATCATTTCGGCAACAGCGGATCTGGTCGACAGCGTACGGGAGCGTCTGGCCGCTTTCTCTCGCCAGCCATAGACACAACCCAAAATTAACTTTATGCACGCTTAGCGCGCATAATCGCGCTAGACAACTATTTCATAAGTTGTATTGACTGATTGCACCCGCAATACGTGTGCAGCTGGTCATGCTCGAAGATTTCATTGCTGAAGCGCAGGCCGCCTCTGGCGGGGCGGAGCGCTCGAACTACCAGATCTTCGTGCAGAAGCTCTGCGAAGCGCTCGACGTCGCGCCGCCGGGAATGGCCGGGCCGGATCATGAGCGCAACGACTACGTGTTCGAGCGCCGCGTCGATTTCAGGCATCCCGACGGCACCACCACGCCCGGCTATATCGATTGCTACAAGCGCGATCACTTCATCCTGGAAGCCAAGCAATCGAAGCGCCGGCAGGCTCCGGATGCGCCCGCGCGCCGCGTCGCCCGACCGGGCTGGGACCGCGTCATGGCCGAGGCGCGGCGGCAGGCGGAAAATTATGCGCGCGCCCTGCCCGTCGATCACGGCTACCCACCCTTCCTGATCACTGTCGATGTCGGGCAGGCGATCGAGATTTATGCCGATTTCTCCGGGCTGGGGAAGAACTACGCCCATTTCCCCGATCGCAATTCCTACCGGATCAACCTCGACGATCTGCGCCGCGAAGATATCCGCAAGCGCCTGCGGGCGGTCTTCATCGCACCGCGCAAGCTCGACCCGACCCGCCACGCATCCCGGGTGACCCGGGTCATCGCCGCGCGCCTCGCCCGTGTCGCGCGCCGGCTGGAGAAGCGCCACGAGCCGGTCGAGGTGGCGCAATTCCTGATGCGCTGCCTCTTCACCATGTTCGCCGAGGATTCCGGCCTGCTCCCCGCACGCGGCTTTCGTGATCTCCTCGGCCAGCTCAGGCTGAAGCCGGACAATGCCGTACCGGCGCTGACCGATCTGTGGCGGCGGATGGATAGTGGCGGCTACGAGCCGCGCCTGATGGCGACGATCAAGCGCTTCAACGGGACCTTGTTCAAGGACGCTACCGCGCTCCCGCTCGCCTGTGAAGAGCTGAACGAACTCGCCATCGCCGCATCCTATGACTGGCGCGATGTCGAGCCGGCGATTTTCGGCACTCTGCTCGAACGCGCTCTTGACCCCCGCGAGCGGGCGCGGCTCGGCGCCCATTACACGCCGCGCGCCTATGTCGAGCGCCTCGTCGTGCCCACCATCCTCGATCCGCTGCGCGCCGAATGGGACGAGGCGCGCACCCGGGCCGATGTCCTGCACGAAGCGGGCGATGATCGCGGCGCCGTCGCCGTCATCCGCGCCTTTCACCACCGCCTGTGCACCATCCGCGTGCTCGATCCCGCCTGCGGCACCGGGAATTTTCTCTATGTGGCGCTGGAAATGCTCAAGCGTCTCGAAGGGGAGGTGCTGGAAGCACTCGATGCGCTGGGCGAGGACCAGGCGCGTCTCGCCATGGAAGGTGAGACAGTGGGCCCGAAGGAGTTCTACGGGCTGGAACTCAATCCCCGCGCCGTCCCCATCGCCGATCTGGTGCTCTGGATCGGCTATATCAAATGGCAGCGCCGCACGACGAGCCTTGCCTCGCTGCCCGAGCCGATCCTGCAGGCTTATGGCGCGATCCGCCAACAGGATGCGATTCTGGATGCGGATGCGAAGATCCCGCACCGCGACGATAGCGGCGCGCCGGTCACGAAATGGGACGGGGTCAGCCATCGCCCGCACCCGGTCACCGGCGATCCGGTGCCTGATCCGAGCGCTCGGATCCCGGTTCATGATTACCGAAATCCGCGCCCGGCGCCCTGGCCGGAAGTCGAGTTCATCATCGGCAACCCGCCCTTCATCGGCGGCAAGGACATGCGCGAGGAACTCGGCGACGGTTACCGGGAGGCCTGCCGCAAGGCGCGCCCAAAGGTTCCCGGCGGCGCCGATTTCGTCATGCATTTCTGGGACGAGGCGGCAGTCCGGCTCTTGCGCAAGCCAACGAAACAGGCCCCCAACCCGCTGATCCGCTTCGGTTTCATCACCACGAATTCGATCACCCAGACCTTCTCCCGCCGCGTCATCGAGCGCCATCTCGAAGCGCGCGAGCCGCTCTCGCTGGTCTATGCCATCCCCGATCATCCCTGGCTCAAGGCACCCGACAAGGCCGCCGTGCGGATCGCGATGACCGTATGCGAGCGCGGCCGGCATGAGGGCGCGCTCGAAACCGTCACCGAGGAAGCCGATCTGAAGACCGACACCCCGCGCGTCGAGCTCGCGCGCAGGACCGGGATGATCCGGGCGAAGCTGACGCTCGGCGCCGATCTGAGCCAGGCGCGAGCGCTCGCCGCCAACGAGGCGCTGTGCAGCCGTGGCGTCGTGCTGCACGGCGCGGGCTTCATGGTCACGCCGCGACAGGCAAAGACGCTCGGGCTGGGGCGCATCGAAGGGCTCGAGGCCCATATCCGCGATTACCGCAATGGCCGCGACATCGCCGGGCGCCCGCGCGGGGCGAAGGTGATCGATCTCTACCCGCTGGCGCGCGAGGAGGTCAAGGCGCGCTTCCCGGCTGTCTACCAGCACGTTCTCGAACGGGTGAAACCGGAGCGCGACCAGAACAACATGAAGTTCCGGCGCGAGAACTGGTGGTGGTTCGGCGCGACCCACAAGGAACTGCGCGCCTTCCTCGACGGCCTGCCGCGCTACATCACCACCATCGAGACCGCCAAGCACCGCTTTTTTCAATTCCTCGACGGGGATGTGCGCCCGGATAACAAGCTGATCAATATCGGCAGCGACGACGCGGCTCTGCTCGCCGTGCTCTCCTCCTCACTGCATTGCTGGTGGTTCCAGGCGAATGCCGGGAAAATCGGGGTCTATGCCCTCGACAGCGTCTATGTAAAGACCCGCGTCTTCGACACCTTCCCCTTCCCGCCCTGCCTCAATCCGCGCCTGCCCGACCACCATCCGCAGGCCGCCCTGCGCAAGCGGCTGCGCAAGCTCGGCGAGAAGCTCGACGCGTTCCGCAAGGAGCGCATCGCCGCCCATTCCTTCATCACCATGACCGGGCTCTACAACGCGCTCGAACAGCTGCGCCTTCGCGCGGCGGGGCTCGTCAGGGAGCCGATGAGCGAGGCCGAGCGGGATTTTCACGAGGCCGGGCTGATCTCGGTTCTGGCCGAGATCCATGACGAGATCGACGCCGCCGTGCTCGAGGCCTACGGGCTCGACCATCTCGCGCCGGCTCTCGTCGGCCAGCCCGGCGCGACGACACCGCTGTCGCAAGAGAAACCCCCAGCGCTCGCTTCCGCAGAGGAAGAGCTGTTGAGCACCCTCGTCGCGCTCAACCAGGAGCGCCAGCGCGAAGAACAGCAGGGCCAGGTGCGCTGGCTGCGCCCGGAATTCCAGATCTCGCGGCTGGCCCACAAGCTGCCCGCGTCTCCGGACGAGCAGCTCTTCGCCGATCTCGTCGTCGCCCCGCAGGATCTGCGCATCAAATGGCCGAAAGATACCGCCGAACAGCTGCGTCTGGTGCGCCGCCTGCTCATCGCGACCCCGTCCCCCGCCCCCGATATCGCCATCGCCGAAGCCTTTGCAGGAAAGGGCAGCAAGCAGCGCCGCGCCCATGTGCGCGACGCGCTGGAAGCGCTGGCGACGCGCGGGATCGTCAGGAAAATTGCAGGCAGCACCCCGGCACGATACTTCATCCCACGCTGAATCATGACAAGAGGATTGTATCTTCCTTTAGGGAAGAGGCATAATTTGACTTCGAATCGCAGATCGTACCGGACATGAATTCAAGATTGGCCTCTTTGATAATTATCGCCCTGATCGGCGCGCTGGCTTTCTGGGATGAGGCTCCCTGGCAGGGCGAAAACGGGCCATCGACCGTCGAGCCGGTCGTCATCACGGATGGTCGCTCCGGCGGCACGCTCGCGCCGCGTCTGACCGGCCTGGTGCGCGTCGTCGATGGCGATACCATCAGTCTGGGCGAGCACCGCATCCGCCTGCACGGGATCGATGCACCGGAATCCGATCAGGCCTGTCTCGATCCGCAAGGCGCACCCTGGCCCTGCGGTGACGCGGCGACGGAGCGACTTGCGGCCCTGATCGGCGACGATCCGGTGCATTGCAGCGAGCGCGATATCGACCGCTACCAGCGTATCATCGGTGAATGCTTCACGGACAGCACCAATCTCAACGCCACCCTTGTGGCGGAAGGCCTCGCCTTCGCCTATCGTCGCTTCAGTCTGGACTATGCCGGGCTGGAGGATGAGGCGCGCGAAGCCGGGCGCGGTATCTGGGCGGGTACGGTTCAGGCGCCGTGGGACCATCGGCGTAATCCGCAGCATATGTTGATCCCTGATGTCGGCGCGACCGGCAGCACGTCAGCCGCGCAGGATGCCGGCTCCGGCCTTCAACCGCCCGGCGATTGTGCCATCAAGGGCAACATCAACCGACACGGTGAGCGCATCTATCACACCCCGGACAGTTCTTCCTACAGCCGCACCCGGATCGACGAGAGTCGCGGTCAGCGCTGGTTCTGCACGGAAGAGGAAGCCCGCGCGGCGGGGTGGCGCGCGCCGCGCGGCTGAGCGTTACGCCTCTTCGGTGACGATATGCTCGTCTGACACGCCGAGACTTTTCACGGCTTTCTCGACCGCCTCGATCATCGGCGGCGGACCACAGATATAGACGTTGTTGCTCCAGTCGGGGACATTGGCCTTCAGGAAATCCGCCGTTATGTCCTGACGCGGCACGGTAGCTCCGTTCTCGTCAGTCACCGTGAAGATGCATTCCAGCCCGGGCATCCCCTCCCATTCCTCGCGCAGGATGATGTCGCGCTCGGTTCTGTTCGAGAAGATCAGCGTGCACCCGGAGAGCTTGTTGTCTCGCGCGCGCCTGCGCAAAATCGGGATGAAGGGCGTGATCCCCGCCCCGCCGGCGATGAAGACACCGGGGCCCTGATCATTGATCGCCCCCCATGGCTCATCGATCAGCACCGTGTCGCCGGGGCGCAGATCCGCGATGCGTTTGGTGACGCCGTCATGATCGGGATAGCTCTTGATCGTGAATTCGAGGATCGGCTCGTCCGGCTGGCTCGTGAAGGTGAACGGCCGCTTCTCCTCGCGCCAGCCATCCTGATCGAGGGCGAAATCCGTCGCCTGGCCGGGCGTGAAGTCGTAGCCCTCGGGCCGCGTGAAAACAAGGCGGTTGGTATCGTGCGTCAGCGCGGAAATTTCGCGTAGCGTGATGCGATGCATGAAGTTCCTCCTTTGCCAGAAGAAACTGTGAAGCTACGCTGTCGGTTCCGGAAAATGACCGGCTCGACCGCATCTGCGGCCAAATGTCTGCCCCGCGCACTCCCGGCCAAACCGTGCATGCCTGACGAAAAAAGGCCCCGCCAGTTCTGCTGACGGGGCCGTAACATGCCAGTTCGGGCAATGCGCCCCGCAGATCAGCCGGCGAAACCGGCGATCCACTTCTGCAATTCGCCCTTGGGCGCCGCACCGACCTTCTGGCCGGCGAGTTCACCGTCCTTGAAGACCATGAGCGTCGGGATCGAACGGATGCCGAGCTGGCCGGCGACGGCCTGGTTCTCGTCGATATTGAGCTTGGCGATCTTCACCTTGCCGCCCATCTCCTCGGAGATCTCCTCCAGAGCGGGGCCGATCATCTTGCAGGGGCCACACCATTCGGCCCAGAAATCCACCACGACGGGTTCGGAGGATTTCAAAACGTCGGTCTCGAAGCTCGCATCGGTTACTTTCACGGTCGCCATGGCGTCACCTTTCTCGATTGATTTCCCAACACATATGCGCCTGTCGGCACTCTCGCAAGTTACGCACCATGCCGGACATGACATTGCACACGAAGATGTGTCTCACCCGCCCGGTTCCGGCGGCGCGATCAGCCGCAGAGCCGCCTCGAGATCCGCCGCAGGAAGCTCGCGCACCTGCGGCCCCGCCGTCCAGACCATGAAGGCGCGGATCGTCCGGTCGGGATAGATCTGCGCCAGCAGCGCCCGGTAGAGCGCCATCTGCGTGAGATAGCGCGGCGAGAGGGGGGCGTCCGGATCGGGCGGGCGGGCGCTCGTCTTGAAATCGGCAAAACAGATCGCGTCCGCGCCGATGGCGAGCCGGTCGATCTGGCCGGTCACCCCGACGCGTGCGCCCGCCTCCCCGACGCCGACCAGGCCGGAGACCGGCGCTTCGGCCAGCGCATCGGCAGCGAAGAGTGGCGTGAGGCGTTCATCCTCGATTACCTTGAGCGCATCGGCGACGATGGCCGCGCGCATCGTCGCGTCGAGCCCGCCGGCACGGGCGGCGACGAAGGCGCGGGCCGCTTCCGCGCGCCGATCCGCCGGGATCGCCGGCAGGCGCTCGATCAGGGCATGGATGAGCACGCCGCGCTGGCGGGCGCTGGGGTCGAAGGGGCGATCGCGCAGGCTGGCCGGCGCATCAGAGGCGCCGAGCGCGCTGGACGGGCGCAGGGGCGGCGCCGGCTCCGGCTCGGGGGCGCTCATCCGGGTGAGCCAGTCGGGCAAGGGGAAGGCCTGCGGCGCCACCACCGCGCTTTTCTGCGGCGCGGCGGGGGCAAGCGCCGGGTCGTACCACAAGCCGACCGTGCCATAGGGCATTTCGGTCTCCTCGAGCCCGTAGGATCCCGCTTCGAGCGCCCGGCTGATCCGCGCTGTCCAGCAATCGGGGGGCAATTCCTTGTCCTTCTTGCCGCCATAGGGGGCGAGGACGAGATGATCGGCGGCACGGGTCAGCGCCACATAGAGCAGCCGGTTACGCTCCTGCGCATCCGCCGCCTCCTTGCAAGCGCGCGCCTCGGCGAGAATCTCCGGCTCCCTCTCCTTGCCCGGCGACCAGACCGGCAGCGCCCCGCCGATATCGTACAGGGCCGCCCCGTGATTGCCCGCCCGGGTCGCCTGGTCGATGACCAGAACCAGCGGCGCTTCGAGCCCCTTGGCGCCATGCACGGTCATCACCCGGACCTCGCGCCCCTCGGCTTCGAGATCGCGGCGGATCTCGCGCTCGGCGCCGGAAAAGCTCTCCAGAAAGGTCGCGAGGGACGGTGTCTGCGGATGTTCGGCATTGAGCGCTTCCGCGAGGAAGGCGTCGATCGCGTCACCCGCCTCGACCCCCAGCCGCGCGACGAGCCGCCGGCGCCCGCCCTCGGGCCCGAGCAGGGCGGCGAAGAAGGCGAAGGGGCCGTGCCGCGCGGCGAGATCGCGCCAGCGCGCATGGTGCGCGAGCGCAGCCTGCGCCTTGGCATCCCCTGCCTCCGCATGGCGTTCGAGCGCATCATACAGGCTCACGCCGTCGCCGCGATCGACGCCGATGCGGATGAGATCGTCGTCGTCCCAGCCGACGAGCGGCGATTTCAGGACGGTGGCGAGGGTAAGATCATCACCGGGCAGAAGCGCCGCGCGCCCGGCCGCCACCAGATCCTGCACGGCGATATGGGCGGCGATGTCCAGCCGGTCGGCACCAGCAACGGGGATGCTGCGATCCTTCAGGGCGCGGATCGTGGCGAAGAAGGCCGGGTTGCGGCTGCGGGTCAGTATCAGGATCTCGCCGGGATGCCAGACCCGCCCCGTGGCATCACCCTCGCGCGTCCAGGCCTCCACCGCCTGCGCGATCCGCTGCGCCAGCCGCACCGGCGGCGATGCCGCATCCGGCTCGTCCAGCGGATGCGTCCAGGCATCGGGATCGGGCGCCTCCTCTGCCGGCTCGAAAGGCCAGATCTCGACCCGGGCGGGCTTGCCGATGCGGCTGCTCTGATGCGACGTGCCGGTGATCTCGTCCTCGAAGCTCAAGCCCTCGAAATTGCGTTCATCGGCAAAGACCGCATCCACCGCTTCGAGAATGGCAGGCGCCGTGCGGAAGGAGACGGTGAGTTGCACGTTCTCGAAGGCCCGGGCGACGCCCTTCGCCTTGTCCTGCCAGTAACGCCGGCTTTCCGAGAACTTGCGCGGCTCCGCGCCCTGGAAGGAATAGATCGACTGCTTTTCGTCTCCCACCGCGAAAACCGTGCGCAGCGCATTCCCCGCCTGGCCGGAACCGGCAAAGAAATCGCCCGTCACCGCGCGCAGGATGTCCCATTGCGCCGGGTTGGTATCCTGCGCCTCGTCGACGAGGACGTGGTCGATGCCGCGATCGAGCTTGTAGAGCACCCAGCCGCCGGCGGGGCCGGCCAGCAGATCACGCGTCTTGCCGATCAGATCGTCGAAATCGAGCATGGAGAGCCGCGCCTTGCGCGCCTCGATACGCCGGAACAGATCGCGCGCGACGGTGAAAAGCGCCCATGTGCGCTGCCAGGCCTCGATGCGCCCCATCCGCATGCGCAGGGAAACGAGCCGTTCCTGCTCGGCGGCGAGGCGTTCCTTGACGTGGTCCGGGATCGTCTTGGTGCCAAGCGACCTGGCGGGTGTGCCCCGCCCCTCCTTCGTGAAGAACAGCGTCAGATACAAGGCGCTTCGCTGCGCCGGATCATCCGTCGCGGCAGCAGCGATCAGCGCATCAGCGCGATCCTTGTCCGTCTTGCCGCCGGTCTGCAGGATCGCCACCAGATCGGCCCATTCCGAAACCGGAATCCCGCCATCGAGGATCTGTGCTTCCAGCGCGGCGAGGCTCTCGCCTTCGCCGACTTCGAGCCTTGCCCGGATCTCGGCGAGCGCCTTTTCGAAAGCATCATCGTCACGCAAGACCGCGCGCTTGCGCATTGCCGCCCGGATCAGAGCGGTTCGCCCGTCTCCGCCGCCATGGGCCGCGTCAAGAATATCGAAGGCCGCGCGCATCGTGGCATCGGCGCCGGCATGGGCGAGCGTGTCGGACATCGCCGCATCGAACAGAACCGCGCCCTGCACCTCGTCGAGCATGGCAAACCGCGCCGGCACGCCGGCCTCGAACGGGGCGATATGCAACAGGCGCTCGCAGAACGCATGGATCGTCCCGATCTTGAGCCCACCCGGCGTCTCCACTGCGCGGGCGAAGAGCCGCCGCGCCAGGGCGAGCCGCGCCACATCGGGTTCGCGCCCGTCGAGATCGCGCAGAGCCTGTGCGAGCGCCGCATCGTCATGCGTCACCCAGGCCGCGAGGCGGTCGAAGACGCGCATCTGCATGTTGGCCGCCGCCGCCTTGGTGAACGTCAGGCAGAGGATGCGGTTGGGCGCGACTCCCTCCAGCAGCAGGCGCAGCACCCGGTCGGAGAGCACCTTGGTCTTGCCCGAACCGGCATTGGCCGACACCCAGGCGGAGCGATCGGGCATCGCCGCGCGGCGCTGGCGCGCCGTCGTATCGCTGATCGGATCGCCGCTCATGCTCGCACCGCTCATGCGCTCTGTCCATCGCCGCCGCCGCTGACCGACCATTCCCTGACCCGGGCGAGATGGTCGTAATCATTGTAGGCCTTGGCGAATTGCGGATAGGGCCGCGACATGTAGCCGAGCTCCCCCTTGATGAAACGCGCCACCAGACCGCGCAGGCGGGCCACATGATCGGCGATGATCTCC
>Ga0102934_1003178_pt1 | contig 11247 bp, 11 predicted proteins | sample SalPonR2_A_D1_MG_FD_78175 | JGI IMG/M metagenome (GOLD analysis project Ga0102934, IMG submission 78175) | Salt pond soil microbial communities from South San Francisco under conditions of wetland restoration - Salt Pond MetaG R2_A_D1_MG | ecosystem: Environmental > Aquatic > Marine > Intertidal...
CACGCCGCCTCGAACGAAAACAGCAAAATTGGAACCATGATCAGATTGACCCAATCAATACCCGCAGGGCCCCAGGGTGTGTAGTAGTAAAGGATGAACACAAGATCGGCGGCGTAAGCGACCTTCGACAAAAACTTACCGTTGGCTTTTTCGCGGTAACTGAGGTTGTTGTAAGTAGCCTTCAGCCACACCAAGGATTCGGAGTCACTGCTACTAATCTGCAATTGGTCATCTGTGCGCTTTTCCGTTTCGATCATTAACTTAAGCGCTGTTTTGTTGGCGTACATGATCACCGGAAACAGTTGCAGACTTTGAAACAGCGCCCAAATAAAGACGCCCACGACCACAGCGAATAGGTATGACACACCTCCTAAAAATCCTCCCAAAAAAGGAATCGATCTCCACCACTCATCCCCAGCCCCCTCGCCTAAAATTGCCATTACATAAGGTGTGCAATTTTTGTAACCCACATAGGTAACTGCCACAAGCAACGCGATCTTAATAATCCACAAGAAAAAGATTCGCCAGGCTACTGATTTCTTTTCAGTTCGTGTTGCAGATGTTTTTGGACTTGTACCAGAGCCGCTATTCATCACTGATTTACCCCATAGCAAATTGAATCTTCGATGTTCGCTGGCGCTGTATTGGCGCTGCTGGTTTCAGCGGCATTACTAAATACAGCGTTAAATGCCATACCCGTTTGGTCTTGAATAAAGTCTTTGTAGTCATCCAATGTCTCTGTGCGAACTGCAGCTAAGGATGACTCTAGCGGGCAGCCGTAATCACCAATGATTGCAGTCATCCCGTGCATATCCATTACGCACGTATTGGGATTTAGCGGGTATCCGTCATTCGGATCTAAGACAGGTTGCCAGATTGAGATCGAAGTTGACTTAGAGCGATCGCTACCATCTACGATCGGGATGCAGCCGCCGTTGATTCGTCGCCACGCAATTTCAGAACGCTCATCTAGAGAGTCTTCCAACACCGTTAACTCTTCAGTTCGGACTTGATACTGGGCTTGTTCAACGTTGCGCTGTTGCCGCTCAACGCTGGCGTTAAATGTGCCTTGAATTGAATCAAGAATCGTGGGGCCGCCAATCACTAAAATGCCAACGCCAAAAAAGGTGTAACTCAGCGGCTGAATCCATGCCGGAAATTTGAACGGTTTGGGTTGGTATACCTCTACGTCGCTGTCGTCTTCGCCGTCAATCAATGTTTTCAGTTCTTCGTCGGTTAGTGCCATGATGATGCTCCTTTGTGTCTGTTGTAGTGTGTACTTGTAAATAATTATTTAGCTTTATAACCAAATCGCTTAGCCTCGGTTTCGCTCAGCACTCGTAGCAGCCCTTCACAATTAGGGCTATTCCAAACAATGATTTTTAAGCCTTGAACGCGAGTGGCTCGGGCCGCGGGTACGTCTTTCACCACGTCAGGCGAAACGGCAATGTAAGCGGGGGTTTCGCCAACTTCTTTTAGAAAAGCGATATTCGCTTTAACGATCCCTTGGAAAATAGTTGAAAACAGTGAACCAAAGTCTTCACCGTCATCAACGATCGCGGTAATGTATTTGCTCATGATTTTCTTTTGTGTCTTCTGTATTTGTGCTTGCCTGATAAACTGCTAGCCCTGTGATCACCAACGCAATCGCTATTCCGATTGCTCCGATTGCTGCCCACCAACTTCGTCGTTTAGGGACTGCGCTAACTTCCCCAATGCCGCAGCCTCAAGTGCTTCTGCCGTCGCGTCGATATTTTGCAACGTTTGCGCCGCGCGTACTTGTGCGTATTGAGCTAGGAGCGCAGTTGCCCTTCCTACGTTTTGCCCTGCTACTGATTGCAGGTGCGCCAAGTGCTGCCGATGTCCGGCGATGTCGTGGCTTAGCTGCATAGGTGGCGCAACTACCAATCCTGGCACTGCGTACTTTTGACTTTCAGGTGAAAATTCAGCTTTCAGATATGGCTGAAAATTTTCAGTTTCGCTTTCAGTTGCCTGAAAATTTTCAGGACTTTCACCTGAATTTTCAGCATTTTCAGGAGTTTCAGCCTGTATCACTTCCACCTCTACAGGCTGAAAATTTTCAGCTTGTGCCTTAAACTGCGCGGGCACAAACTCTAAGATCACTTCAATTTCTTCTGGGCTGTACACCGTCACTCGCCCATCCATCGGAAGCGGCGACCCCATCTCGCCATATACCGCTTCCGCTTTGCGGCGATACTTGCCAAAAGCCTGTACCGTGCACCCTAGGCGATTAGCCATTTCTGCCGAAGTCATTTTATCTTTGCCAAAATCCACTGTTTTGCACTCCCAAGTGTTGAAATGTTTCTGAACTTTTCTGAAACGTTTCTGAATTTTTCTGAAACGTTGTTGAAACGTTTCACTAAATCTAACCTGAAAGTTGCCTAAAAGCAACCTGAAAGTAACTGAAAACAGAAAAAACTGTCACAGTGCTATGCATGACAGTTCGTGCTACGGTATTTACATCAACACTCTCAGGTGTTCTATGGATGATCGAAAAAGATTAAATTTAACCTTGTCACCAAAAATGTTTGGCGACATCGAGCGGTTAGCAGGGTATTGGGGATGTAGCCCTACTTCAGTTGCACATATGGGGTTAGCGTTTTTGGTTGCCAAAAACTACGGGTTAATCACTGAGTTGAAATCAAAGGAGCAGGATAATGACGACTGACAAAACAACGGTTGAAAGCGCGACGCCCAACCGTGATCCTTATTTTCGAGTGGAGATGATCCGCGCAACGCCCAACCCACAACAGGTAATTTACGCGGCAATGCATCAAGACTATAGCGATGAGTTTGTGGCGGATGGGTGCGTGGACTGGCCCAATGAATCCAAGTCGGGCGAGATTGTGGTGAAGCGCTTGCTCAGCGGTAACAGAGGGCACTATGGACCGCTAGAAAATCCACAGATTACGTTTAACTGCGGCTGGTTTCCCCATAGCACCATGCAGCAGATTCGTACCCATCGCGTCGGAATTTCGTTCGATGTGCAGTCGTTTAGATATACCGGAAAGCGCATCTATGAGTTAGGAGTCCGGTGGCGAAACGTAACATGTAGTGATGACATAAAAAGAGCAAAAGCGTTAGCTAATACGGTGTTTTATGTTCGCCCTGCTGGAACCTACACCGATCGGCAGGGCAAGAAATACGATTACACTGAAGATCAAAGAAATGGTCATGTAATCGCTTGTCTAGCAGCCGCGCTACGATATGCCGATGACATTGACGCTGGACTGTCTGAAGAGCACGCCCGTGGACTCATTCCCTTTGATGTGCGGCAGCATTGGGTGATGTCGGTTAACGTGCGATCGCTCATGCACCTGCTGGATTTACGCTGGAAGGCTGACGCCCAACTGGAGGCGCAACAACTATGTGATCTGATATATCCTCATTTTGAGCGATGGGTTCCGGCGATTGCAGATTGGTATCTAGAACATCGGGCACACAAAGCCAGGCTAGCCCCTTAGCACGTTTTGAAAAACAAACCGCTTCCCCTTGTGACAAAAGAACAAACCGTCACAAGGGGAAGTTTTTGCTGGTGTTATCCAATATATATTTAATATGTTGAGTTAATTAAGCGCATGATTGAACTTAAACAAGCAGCAACACCAGTAACTTGGCGAGTGATGCTGGTAGACGAAGAGCATGATGAAGGTCGCTTTGAATATGTGGATGCGATCTGCTCCATAAAAGCTCGCGAAATCGCAAGAAAGCTATCGCCTGGGTTTGCTGTATATGCCGTAGACAGAGCCTCCTAACCTGTTATTCAATCGCCCAGCACAGTAATAATGCGTCAATGTCCGGCTGTAGCCTTAAAGTTACAGCCGTTTTTTCAATAGATTTAAACCCTTCAAACGCCAAGCTACGTTCGCCTTGCAAGACTCGGTGAATGTGAGAACGGCTCACGCCCGCGCGATCGCATAACTCAGACTGCAACCGTTGCTTGCCTGCCACAGCCCAACACGCTGCCAGCCATTCGCCCGCAACAGTAGACTGGTATGAATACGTGATGGTGATAGGGGTGCTGTTTTTATTTCTCATGACTAGATCATTTCAACTCCAACTGAGATCGGATTAAACGGCAGCACTGGTAACGTTCGAGAAAACTGATTCGCTAACTCTAAGTCAAACCCAACGACAGGCTCACGCATGGCGACCCGCAGCGCGTCCTTAATAATGTCATCGTTTGGCTTTTCAATTGGCTCTATTAAATCAATCAGTCCAGGGTGGCAGCCTTCGGGTAGGTTGTCGCTGGCATCGCCAAAAATACACTTAAATCGAAATACATCACGCGGCTCAAATTCCTGATACCGTGGCAGTTGCCATCGTCCTTGTTTATATTTGGGCAACTGGTCATGCTTTTTCTTGAGCCATGACCACACATGAATCGGCTGTCGAATATGCGGTTCATGGCAAGGCGATAACACGGTGACGCAATCGCTTACTAACCCGCTCCAGTCAGTATCGGTAGACAGCAAGTAAGCCTCGCAGCCCAATCCCGCGATTGCCCCAGCCAAATCGTCTGCCTCAAACTCTGCCATCCCTAAAGTGTGGCAGTCAGCAGCGATCGCATTCAAGCACGCTGAAACATCCAAGCGCTTGCTTGTATGCCGCGTTGCTTTGTACTCCGGTTCATACCGTGATCGCCAGTAGGGTTTGCTGTCTATAAGCCATAACGGACGCACGCCAAAACTGCTAGCCAGAAACAGCCTGCGATCAATCCAGCGGATCATAGCCAAGCGGCAATCTGGATTATCGTGCTGTTGGTATTCGTGCAATTTGCCCTCGATAAGATACGCCATACATGATGCGTCGATCAGTAGCAGCGCTTCTCTATTCATGGCTATCACCTGCCATGTTTTTGCTGATCTCTACTGACTCAAATCGTCGCCACTGAGGCAATTGCTCTAGAGGTTGCCGTGCAGGTGCATCACCAAATCCAGGCGCGATCGCATCCCAAAACAATGTCGCCTGCTCAAGACTCATATCGGCAAGTTTGCCCATCGCCACGTTAAATATCTCTTTCAATTTGGACGCATGATGTATGGCGCAATAGTAATAAACGTGATCATGCACCTCAAATGCAAAAGTCGCATCAAGCTTAAAATGTTGCGCCATCGCATCAATCATCGCTATCAACACGTGTTTTTCGTCTACCCCAGCAGATTGAATTGGGTGGTTTTTTCGCAGCAACTTAAAGGAGCGATCGCGACTTGGTAGGTACTTGGGGTTAATTGAATTGGGCTGTTTTACTCCCAGTAGATACGTCCTAAGGTCATCAATGTTTCGCAAGTATTCCAAATTCTTGTACGTGCTTTCGGACATGCCTCCGTGCCCTGTCAACCGCGCCATGAATTCAGCGGCCAACTTTTCAGCATCGACCCTGGACTTACCCATGGTTTGCAAGGTTGCTGTTAGCAGGTTTAGCCCGCCACCGTATTGCAGCAAGAAGTTAATTGTTTTTGCGTCGGCACGATCAATCCCAAGCATCTGGGCAGTGCGACTGTGAATATCAGTTTTAAGCGCTTTGTCACCTTGCAACACAGCCATGCTCCATTCACTTGAACCGTGCCGACCGACGCGGCAATCTGTAAATACTTGTGCGGCTAGTCGTGATTCCTGACTGTCAAAGTCAGCGCCTACCAAAACGAACCCATCCGGCGCGACAACGTGGCGCATGATGCTAGACCCAATTTTGTCGCTAGGCTTGGGCCACACTACGGGCAACCCTTTTGACCGCCTGCTAATCGTGCCGCAAGTATTGAGGTCAAACGTACTGCACATCAAACCGTCGGCAACTTGTTGGTAGTTCTGGTTCTCGTAACGACTACGGTAGTTTTGCCACTGACGAATTGATTCCAGAATTTCAAAGACTAGCAGCAGTTTCGCCTGTGGCAATTTTGGTAATGCTGACGCTAACCGACCCGACCGCGCATGGTCATGGTATCCAGACACCAAGGGGTTTTCTACAAATCCATTGCCGTCAGGATGTGGTAGCGACACACCAGCAGCTTGCCATTTTTCGCGTCCACCAACGTACTCAATAGGCGCGCCGTCCCACGTCAAACGCATCAACTGAACCGCGATCGCCGTGCCCATTGGACTGCCTTTATCTAGTTCACCCTGCCACTTAAAGCGTCCTTTGTTGGGGCCCCGTTTGTATTCATCCCAGTTCAATGTTGGGTAATTTGTTTCGCGTTCGGAATCGGCAATGGCGATCGCCTCTAAGTGCTGCTGTAGTTTTTCCAGTCGCCCTATTGCTGTTTGGTACTCTGTTTCAGACTGTTCCAAAAAGCCCTGCCAACCACGCAAAAAATATCGCGCCTGTGCTTGGCGGATCATGCCATACCAAGTGATCGGCGATGACACATACGCCTGTGCAAGCTTCCACAACTTTTGGAACAGTCTCGCTGTCAGCCAGGTGTCGTGAGCACAGTATTTGTATATCCCTATACCCTTAAGCTTTTCGTCGCCAAGGTAGCGCTGCGCTAGCGTGTTTAGATCACTAGGGTGTGTTTGGGCGTACCATTCCGGTGTGCCCTTGTCTTCAGTATGCTGCGCGTGGAAGGCATTCCACTGGCTACGCATTGCACCGGGGTCATCATCACTATCAGAAAGTCCAGCGATCAGCAGGCTAAGTTGCAGGATGTCAAAGTGAATGGTGTTGCAGTCGAGGCTATACTCACTGCTCAAAAACCGCCGATCGTGCGCAATTGAGTTACAGCCGATCACGATGCGATCACCCGGAAAGGGCATTGTTGCGCCGCTAGATCGACTCCAGTAAAACCAATCGCAGCCCTCCTGGTCTGCGCTGAAAATTGTGGCGATCGTGGGTAGCCACCTATCAAGGTGCTTGGACTCAAAATCTAATACGTTTACACGTCGCAAGCTTTCTGGGTGTGCTTGTGCCCAGCCGCTAGACTGCCGCCAACGATACAGCCCCGGCTCCGTTGGCGGCTCTAACGTGGGGTATGGTTGCACCAGTCCTTCGGCAGCAAACCAGGTTAGCTCTCTCAACGCCAGCGCAACACCATTCAACCCATATTCATCCCCAGTGATCGCTTGCTCCAGCGCTTGCAGCCTTTTTCCTTTCGCAAAGTCCACTTGCTCAACCTCTCGCTTGTTGCTTGCTGTGTCTTCAGTCTAGCGTGTTTGTTGCCAGATTGGCAACAGTTGGGATAGAATTGGTTTGTTGAGTCAAGCGCAAATTATGGATGCTACAAGCACAGTCGCGATCGCTAGGCAGAATTCGATCGCGTTGAACGATTTGATTGGAGAGCAGCGTGAGGCATACCCTGCGTTCGTCCGGTTCATGGATGGCGCAAAACGAATGGCCGTCCTTTCGGGTTTGGGTGGCACGGGGAAAACGTTCAGTGTTGCCCGATATTGTATGGCTTACGGGTTGCAATCTTTGCAGGTGTTAGCTTGCGCCCCTACCAATACCGCTACAAAAAACTTGGGTGCGGCAATGGATAAAGCGAGTTTTTCAGTGGCGTACAAAACAGTACATCGGCTGTTAGGGCTTGCACCTGTTGAGCCAACTTGGGACAAAGAAGATCAAGAAGAGTTGGGCTTTTACAAAGATCAAATTGCCGCGTGGGATAAATCCGGTGTGTTCGATCCAGCGGTCTACAATATCGCCCAGGCAAAGCTTCAAGCCAAACTGAGGATGCTGGATGCCTTCAAAAAGAAAGAGCTGGTGTTTGCCAGTAACGCCGGGGTTGAAATTGATAACTTGCGCCTGATCATCATTGACGAGTGTTCAATGATTAATAAGGAAATCTATTCTTATTTAGTTGCAGACATCGCACCTTACTGCAAAGTCTTATTTATGGGTGATCCCAATCAGCTTTACCCAGTAAAAGAAGGGTTATCTCCCACCTTTACCAATCCCGCGATCGCTGAATTTTTCGACGTTCGGCGGGCGACCGGATCGATCGTTGAGACCTGTAAAGAAATGGTGCGCGGCAATAATCCAAGAATCTCTTACGACTTGCTGCAAACATTGGACTTTTGGGACGAATACGCAAACGAGCCTTGGGAGGTGCCCAGCGGAACGGCTTGTGCAATTTTGCGGCAAGATGCCAAGCGATTATTGCACCACTGGATTAAGTCAGGCTTGCCTTTGGATGGCGCTGAGTTTCGGGTGTTGTCATTCCGAAATGAAAACGTCAATAAGTATAATAATGCGGGTCTGCTTATGGGACAGTACGATCGCCCACCTATTGGCTCTAATGTGATTGGACATAATGCAGTGCGGCGGTTTTACGTGGAGCCAACTACGGTCACCAACACTTTGCTAACCAATTCCGAAACCGCTGAAGTTCTAGAGCATGGCGAACCCTATCACCTGCAAATTCCTGGGTTTGAAACTATTACGGTGTACCCATTGCTAATTGATACACCGTTAGCGATGCCGGGTTTGGTGTTGCATGATAAAGCATTTTTACGAAAGAAGCCTGAAAATGCGGGCAAACAATCTTGGATCTACTGGACGAATGACCCTCGATATCAGGAAGCGGTTGATTTTTGGAACGGACTACGATCATCGCTTTTCTGCCAAGGCAAACCTCCCGGCAAGGAGAACGATCGCGTGGCTTATCTGTTCGACCTACTGGGCATTGATTCATGGACAGCGTTCTACGCCACCCCTGGACTCAAAACTTACAAGCCAGTAGGCAACCTTAATCTTGAGTGGGCCCTCTGGTGCGCCAGTGCCAAAAACAAAAACAAGTGGATGGACAAAATCTATAAGCTTGCCAAAGACGGCGATCGCAAATGGTCGTTCTATGGGATTAGGTCGTTAGTGAATGCAATCGCCTTATGGCTTGAACGTGATGCAGTAGATGCTGTAAAGCCATTGTTCGCATCAACTGTCCACAAAGCTCAGGGGGCTACTATTCAGCGCACGATTATGGACTTGCCCGACATTTACGACATGGGCAAATACAACAAGTCCAACGGTGTTCAGTTGCGGCAGCAAGGGTTGTACACTGCCGCATCACGCGCTGGTAAAGTGCTGTATGTCCTTGTTAACTAGGCTTCAATAGATTTGTTGTCAATTCAGCAACAGTTTGCTAGACTAGATTTACAAGGCAAAAAACCAAGCGCAAATAGGAGCTACATTATGCCTAAGATTAATCTGACTACCGATTTAGTTGCACTCGCCGAGCAAATTAGCTCAGCCGATCCTGACACTGTTATTAGCCAGCTTGGTTGTCAGGACGCTGAAACGGGTGCCGTCGCGTTTGACGTAACAGACAAAACGTTCTCAGGGAAGTTATCTGAAGACGATCGCGCGGCCCTCTCTGAATTTGCCAGCGCGTTGGGCGTTGAGTATCAAGGCAAAACCTTGGTGCTATATCAAGGGCGAGATGGGGCGATCGGTGTCATGCTGCCCCAGGTATATAGCGATGGGCAAAAACCGGTTATTCGCTGGGGTGAAGTTGTTCAGCCGATGGCGGGTGAGTTGCCTGGTTCAGTTGTCCGAAATGCCGAAGGTGGGGTGAGCCTTCGGTTGGATACCAAAAAGTATATTCTCAATATTCCGATAAAATTGGTCTACTCGGAAAATCGAGATACAACGGCCGAAGACGCGACGGCGGCAACTGAGTGGATCGATCTATTACCTTTGCTACAAATCCGCGCACAGTGGATTGATCGCGGTGAATTGTACGGTGGCGACATTAAAGAGATCGCCGTCATTTCTTCCGAGTCAGTCGAAGGCCCTACAGGCATTTACAACGTGGTCATCGGCAGCGCCGACGGACGAACCTTTAAGTTCTCAATGCCCGAAAACGCCAATCCACAACCCGGCGATACTGTATTAGTAGACGCCGAAGGTAACGCGCTAGAGCTTCATGGGGTGCGTTTTGAAAGCATTTCGTTCGTAAAAATGAACGAGCTTGAAGCAGGGCAAACTTACACCTGTACTGAACTCCGACGTAAAACGGGCGAATATCCAGGGTGGACGTTTGCCGTTCCCGGCACTGGGTTGGTAGATGGGAATAGCCAAGCTTGCCGCTGGGTTGAGTCAGGCAACATTACTCCTGAAATGGTTTCATCTAAAACGCCAATCGAAATCAAAGTGATCAACGTTGCGAAACTTTGCAACGGTCATGACAGTGCTAAGTTAGCGCTTACCCTAAAGGATGGTAGCCACGATTTCCTTTCGCTGATTGGTGCGTCAAGCAAGCCTAGTGCGTCAAGCAAGCCTTCGGCGACACCCAAAGCACAGCCTGCGCCTGCACCTGCTACAAAATCAGCAACTGTCGGACAAGGCTACGAAGATATTGATTTTTGAGTTTGGCGATAGTATTGAATTATCGCAATGGTTATTGCCCGGTGATCGGTTTTTGGGTCGCCGGGCTTTTTGTCTAGATGGGTTAGGAGGTAATTTGGTGGGCCGTATTGCATTCACGAAAGACAACTTTTGTAAGACGCTCGAAGGAGCAAAAACTCAAACTCGTCGCATAGGTGGTTGCGTACAGCTACCAATTAAAACAGTAGGCAGTCTGGGTTAAGGCAATGCAAGCAAGCGCAACAAAAACAAGCGGCAACAATTTCCAGTTTCACGTCACGGGTGATCGGCTAGCGCAGAAAGAATGGCAAGGAACACGGCGATCGCTGCAACAGCAGTTTAATATAACCCTACCCGGCACTTGGGTGATTGACCGGGAAACGTGGGACAAATTCAGACGGTTATCACCGGACAGCGTATCCGATACGGAACTGCAAATCGCTTTAATCCAAAACGGATATGTCGGACTAACCCCCAAAGAAATTACAGCAATATGGGGGGATGATTTGCAGCCGCCAACACGCGGTGCAACCTGGGACAGAATCAGGGTCATCTTTTATCGTGATCCGTTTGGGGCATGGCACGATTACGGAACGGGCAGCACACCTTACGCACGGCTGCGACTGCCACAAGAGAACGCCAAAACAGCCAAGTATTTATCGCCAAAGGGCAGTGGTGCAAAACTATTTACGCCGTACAAGCTAGGTAAGTTCTGCGGCGTCGAGCCGTGCCAAGTGTGGGGGTATACGTCCGATGGTGACGATTCGCAGTGGGCCCGTCGTGGTCAATGGCTACTAACCGAAGGAGAGGATAAAAGCATTGTCGCTAGCCTGTATGGGTATCCCACAATTGCGATCGCCGGGGTCGATATGTGGCGATCGCAGGGTGGTGTTATTAACCCGTGGTTGTTTGATTTTTGCTGCCGGGCC
>Ga0102934_1003180_pt1 | contig 11245 bp, 5 predicted proteins | sample SalPonR2_A_D1_MG_FD_78175 | JGI IMG/M metagenome (GOLD analysis project Ga0102934, IMG submission 78175) | Salt pond soil microbial communities from South San Francisco under conditions of wetland restoration - Salt Pond MetaG R2_A_D1_MG | ecosystem: Environmental > Aquatic > Marine > Intertidal...
CCCCTCCTTCCCGCCCTCCCCTCCCGCCGGGAACGCCTCCTTGTGCAAACTCCCCACCAAATACAACTTGCTGAAACCGCCCTTGCTGAATGCGGAGATCTGTTGGCAGTACGCATCGATCTGCGTGGCTGTCATCACCGTGTCCAACCTGTTCGGCTCCGCATTTCGCTCTTCCTCCTCCTCCTTCCGCCTGCTCCACGACCGAGGCCCCCCATGGTAACTTCCCCGACCGCCCTGGCCCGTGGCGAAGCGTTTGCATTTCTCCAGTTGCCCCGACATTCGGTCCACTTCCTCCGACAAAAGCTCTAAGTTTCGAGACAGGAATGGGTTGAAAGACAGATCCAATTTCGTGAAATCAGCATCCAGTGCGCCCTCCCCGCCCCCCGCCCCCCTCGACGGCATCCGTTCCTCTTGGTAATCCCAGAGAAAGGCGGAGACAATGCCCGGATTTCGAATCACCACGGGTATCTCTTCCATCAAATCTTTGAAAGAGGAGACGCTTTCCACCTCCTCCCTGGTCGTGGGAACCCGCACGTGTCGGAAAGCCTTCACGGTCAAATCTCCCATGGCGGTTTGGACGGGGTCGTACAGCATCACAATGTTCGCCTCCACCATTTCGTCCGCCAACGCCACGGGGATGTCGAACAAGGTGCGCTGCGCCCGAAGGCCAGCGGCGTCCACCCGGCTGCCTGCTTCCGAGAAATGCCCCAACTGCATGGTTCGGTACCATCCCACCATGTTATTGTCCACGTTCACTTCCTTGAGCAGCTTCATCATGTGCCCCTTGTATTCGTGCTTGGCCATATCGCCACGCTCCTCTTCCGCCTCCTCGTCCTCCGTGCGCCCACCCCGCTCCTCTCCGTCCCGCGTCCGGGGCAGGGCGAAAGCGTACGTCACGTGCATCACCACCTTGCCGTTTTCTTTTGGCACGTCCAGACCCAACAATGCACCCGTTGAATTCCCTGGTAGATTATCTTCGCAATGCTTGACGACGCGGAGCAGGGCTGACCCGTCGATTTGGACCTCGGATATGATCCCGCGGGGAGGGGCCGTAGATGGAGGAGATATATCGATATGAGGATCCATGATCGTCCCACCAAGCTACCACCTGTGAGTCGCGTGCAAAGGAACGTGTTGAGAAGGACATGGGTGTGCCGAGAACGGTGACAGAGGTGACGGCATTGCCGTGTGCGCGGTCAAAGAGATGGAGGGCGACTCCATTCTATCGTCGCTCTCGACTGGGAGGTGGGACCTTCCACGAGCACGACATTCAAGACGAGCAGGGCTGTGACCATTGCCGAGGGATGTCAAGAAACAAGATATAGCAAGTCCTACGTCTATGAATGCAATTGCTTGGGCGCACAAAGTGCGTGGTGTGTCCGTGGGAAGAGGGTGGACACAATAAGGCGCCTGAGCGGCGGAGAGCGAGTCAAGCCTCTCACCTCGCTCATCACCGCCATAATTCACACATAGCACTCGGGAAAAGGGTCCCTACACCCGTGTCCGCGCGCGTCATGTCTTCAAAGGGACGATGAGCATGGGCATGAGTGGGCTTCGTGGGTTTCGATTTGAGCAAGGGCTGCTTTGCGACGATAGCCTTTCTTGGTGCCTTCTATTTATTGACTTTCTCGCAACTTCTCGTCTCCGAATCGATGAAAAAACGATTTAACCTGCCCACAACACTCTCCACGAAGCCAAGCGCAGCGGCATGGTCGACGCGGGCCTGGAAGCCGAAGAGCCAAACATTTTGGTCATCGTTATCGATGCCGATCCAGCAAGCTGGCAGCGGATACACTGTACGTGACTACCTCCTCTCCCTCGACATAATACTTCAGGTCTTCGTGGTTGTCCTTCCCGCTTTTTTTACCGAATTATTTCCTTTCCCGAGACGTTCAGGCCATGTTTCATGCCGTCTTCTTCCTTGGTTCCGGATCGATTGCTTGTCGAACACGGTTGTTTTTAACCTTACGTCGTTCCTTGCGTACCATAGCAGCAGGCGAACTCGCGCGCCCACAGGATAGGCCTTCCTCAGAAGCCCCACAGATATTCATGACCTTTCCCCACCTTCTCGACACTCTTATGGTCTTTATCGATGCCTACCTGCTAACGCACCGGGCGAATCGCGTGGCAGTGGTCGCCGCTTTACCCGACAAGAGCGACTTCCTCTACCCGCCTCCCGTCCCAGCTCCGCCGCCGTCAGACCCCCCCAAGTCCGAAGGGCCAACAAAAGCTCCCGTCATCAAGCTCGAAAAGATGGTCTATGAGGCTGCGTGCGACCAGCATGCAACCGTCGCAGCAGTCGAAGGGGGGCAAGACGGCGTGGATGCCCTCAAGACGAACGGAGCGACCTCAAAAGGCCCCCCCCTGGCCCCTGTGTCCCCGCCCTCGGGAGGGAGTGAATCAGAACGCGTCAGCCACGCGGTCACCCGCGGTCTGCAACGCTTGCTCGCCCCCACATCTGCCGTTGCCTTGGACGGTCCTGAGGTCTCGGGGCCAGGAGCTCGGCCCTCCCTCCGACCCGTATCCCGGACCTCCCAAGCGCTCTCCAAAAGCCTGTGCTACATCCAACGGGCCCTTCGGGAATCACCGTCCCTGTCCGCCCGCATGCTCGTACTCCAGGCCTCCGCGGACGCGCACGGGGACTACAACGCCTTCATGAACTGCACCTTCTCGGCCCAGCGGTCCTCTGTGCCCATCGACGCCGCCGTCTTTTCCTCCCCGGCCTCGGTCCACAAAGACTCGTCTTTCCTTCAGCAGGCCTCGTACATCACGGGGGGTGTCTACGTCCGACCCGATCGACCGGAGGCCTTGCTGCAATATTTCCTCCATCTCTTCCTCCCCTCCCATCATCTCCGCCAAGCACTGCGACTTCCCAAGCAGGAATCTGTTGACTTCCGTGCAGCGTGTTTCTGCCATCGGAAAGCAGTGGAGCAAGCCTACGTGTGCTCGGTATGTTTGAGTATTTTCTGTGCGTTTGCCCCGGAATGTGCCACCTGTGGCACACCGGCCCGTCCCCTGAAAGGTAGCGGAAAAGGGGCAGGGAGACGGTCGCGGGACTGACGGAGGTCAAGGAGGGGAAGGGAAAGGTGCAGAGAGACGGTGTCGTGTCAACTCATAATATGTACAGAGGCGAAACTAATTAACAGGGGCAAAAGCTTGTTTCTTCCTTCAAAAACAAATTAAAGAAAATCAACTATTCAGCTTAAACAAGGCACCGAGGCTGTAATAGTGTAATAGATAGTCAGGAAATTGGCTGATTAATTCCGATATGCCGTGGATGAGATGCTCGACGTCGACTTTACATGAGATGAGCATACCGGCCTAGGTCCCGAACCCGAGAAAATGGACACATGGGGGCAAAAGCCGGATGTGCACGATTTAAGGTCCCGCCAAACTCATGCTCTTGCATGGCCGCGCCTGCCGCCGTAGCGGCAGATTGTAGGCAGGCCATTTCAAAGTCCTCTTCGGAAAAAAAGCGTTGCGCGGGTGGAGAGAAGGCAATGGGAATATCGGGGTACAAGACGTTACGGAAAAAGCGACTCCGACCGTCCCGCCTGGCGCCGATGCTGCCACCGTGGGGCACCCCCGCTTGACCCCCGGGCGGGTCTTCCTGTTGCCTTGCTTGTGTACTGCGCCAAGCCTGGTGCCTTTCATGTGCCCCGCTGCTCGGTGTTGGAGGGCATATAAAGACCTCTGCGCGACGCAAGCTTCTTAGGGTCGCGGCATTCATGATGGTTGCTTTGCAGGGATTCGCCTTGTTGCCCTCCTCCATCCCTACATTTCCTACCCCTGAGACCTTCAAATTGGCCTCACGCGCGTCTGCGCCTTCCCTCGTGTGTGGTGAGGTACCCGTTCGCAAGATTGACAGGACTTCGGCCTCGCTAAGCGTGGGCTCGGGAATGAATTCTACCAATGGGAGCACCTCGTAACGCAGCATGCAGCGAATGAACGGGTGGCCGCATGCAACACACACGTCCCCGATCCGCATGACCTCGTCCCTACTGACTTTATCTGCATGATACCCGCGTAGCTTCGTTTGCCGCGCCTCCCCTTCGGGTTGACTTGAGCAGCGGGTTCCTCCGACAATCAAACTTTCTTTGACGCGATGGTTGGCTGGGTTCAGGAAGGGGTTTACATGCCCGCATTGATAACACACGGGGCGCAGTTCTTTCTCTTCCCGTCCTTCCTGTTGAAATGGACTCGCCAATGAATGCAGCATGTCCACCTCCAAGCTATCACGCCAGGCCGGAGGCAAGTTCAGGGTGAACAATGTGGAGTAACAGGCATGCGCAAAGTTCCACGCCCCGAGTAGCTGGGCTTGTTTCGTGATGGTGTAAAGCGTGGCTACTTTAGATATACCAAACGGAGCTTCACCCCCGCCGAGAGTGTTCAGTAGAAAACGGGCGACCTGAAAGAGAGCGAGGGGCGCCATACTCGTAAAAGGGTCCTGCGTGTACGCGTGAATGTGCTGAAAAGCCGCGTACACGCTCGCCAGCGTGGACAAATACTCGTACTCCTCTTCACGATGGGCGCTGTCCTCCTCATTCAGCACAGATTTGTAGAACACGTCCACGGATAACACCCAGCAATAGTAAGAAGCGTCCTGATATCTTCCTTCAACCACCGCGTTTCGCACCAAATCCTCAACTAATGGCCTCGCCCGAACGCCAGCCTCGTAGCGGTAAAATAGAGACATGGCCAGGTCGAATGCATGGACCGGATCCTCGACTAAGAGCCATACCGCATACGGTAAAAAAGTGTGTGGGTCAAATTGACCGGCCTTCTCCTCTGCCAAGGCCAACGCCTCCGCCCACTTTTTCCCGCGCGTGTAATGCGCCATAAGCATAGACACGTCTTCAAGTTTACCCAGGCAAATTTCCCTCATTGCTCGATCACGGTCTACATTGGCCTCATTTGCTTGAGTGAGCGAGGAAGTGGCTGGAAGTGGGGTCTCCGACAAAAGCAAGGCACACTGTCTGACAAGTCCAACATCCTCCGCGGCGCGGGCCACGGCCAACACTTTGCTTTCCCAATGGCGTACCCGGGTGAGAGAGGAGAAATGAGAAGACGCTGAGGACTGACATGATTGAAACGATGTGGTGAGGCGCTTGACTGCCACGAAGGCACTCGTAAAGTCACCGTTTGCCATGTGCTTTTCAATGGTATTCTCCCAGTCAGCTTCAGCGCCCGCAGAAGATGCCAACGGGGTGGGCGTTTGTAGAACTGTTATCCTGCCATCTGTAAAACCTATAGCGAGAGTTATATGAGACGCCGCTAGGGCCACAGAACTCCCTGTGGACCTACTGGCTATGTCACTTGCGCTCAGTAATTTGGCAGGTAGCTCGTCGTGTCGGTATGTTACTACACCACCGTCATCAAGAAGCAGCCAAAGCGTATGGGAAGCCGGTTCATAGCGTGCACTATGGATCATGGCGTCCAGAGGCACCTCATTTTTGTCCGTCCCATCATGCTCGTAGACCGTTATTTGGTTGCTTTGCCCTACCACTAGGACGTCTGCATTCATCCAAGTCATCACATTTATGTCAGCGCGATGCACGATGCGGCTCATCTCGCAAAAGGTACTATTGTCACGTAATGAAATCACTCCATCAACAAAGCCTAAAGCCAGAATTTTGCCGTCTTTCCGCCAAGAAACGTGGGATATGCTGGTTTTCACTTTTTTTTTAACGACTGCGTTTTGGGTGGGTGACCAAAGGGCGATTTCTCGCGCTACAGCAGAGCACAGCTTATGAGTCACCGGATTATGTTCAACGCACTTAACTTGAAATGAGGCAGTCGCATCATCAGCGATGCATTTGCCATGGCTGTATTTCAGCAAGCCCTCACCTTCACTAGTCCAAATGATGACCTTACCACCAGAATCACCAGAAACAAAGCGCGTACTATCCCATGACCAGTTAATGACCGAGATCATACTTTTATGCGCTTTCAAAGTTTTGATTAGCTCACCTGTTTCACCATCATACAGCATGGCACGGGTGGCTACGGCCGCCACGACTCGTGTGCCGTCGGGGGTTATGCTCAAGGCGACTACGTCTGTGCTGCATTTTTGCTCACCTGACACCGAAGTCGTCCAAAGAACCGGATATGACATAACAGATGTAATCAATGTCCTCTTCTATATTAATGGGTCTTTGATATAATGCAGAATAGTGTCAGTGAACCGCAGACTATTTCCAAAAAAAGAGAAAAAAAGAAGTTAAACGGCAGGCCCATGGGAGGAGGTTAATAAACTGAACGTTAGGATCCTTCCTGAGGCTGAAATGTAGAAATGTTGCCTTCGGCAGGAGAGGACTGTTCTGTTGCTTCCATTGTACCCTAAAAATGTCCCTGAAAAACAATGTACGGGTTCATCTACGACAAACGCGTAAAGTTTCCATACATTGAGAATGCATGAGAAGACGATGACTACCAATCCTCATAAATCTCTCACCAATTGCAAATCTCATTCAGCCGTTGTCTCCAATATTAGAATTTCGATCATTTTTTAATCATTAAGATGGAAGGCACAAGCTCAAAGCAACCGCTCGCGGAAGCGGAGGGGCCTTGTGGATGCATCGTGGAAGTGGGATCCGAAGAAACAGGTGATATGTCAACCAGTACGCACGGACGATGCACCTGCTCCTGCTGTGGTGCAAATTGCCGTTGTATCCAAACTAAGGGGCGTTGCAATTGTGCAGAGCGCATGAAATCTGCAGCTGAAGCGCATCGACCCACGACAGGCAAAGTCGTTGCCCCCCCTGGATGTGTCGTTGAAATTGGTGCGGAGGACGTTTGTTCGATATGTGGGCTTAAAGGCTGCCGTTGCGACCATACAAAAGGGCACTGTGAGTGCTCTGTACAAGAATAAAATGGGGAAGTCCAAAGATGTGAAATGGTGAGGACTTCACACTGTGATGTCTGGTATCTGTGAGCTATATACTAGTTGAAAGCAATGGCTGGACATCGAGGTTATTTAGTAAATAGACGATGGGTAGGCAACAACATGAGACCAGGAATAATAAGACCACAACCTCTCAGTGATTCCTTATCCCCTTAACCCCCCCAAGATGCAACTACGATTCGAATAAGTTGCTCCTGCATTTTTATGTCCTTCCATTGCCGTTTTGCTGTATATACCCCTAGAGCGTGACATCGCTTTGAAAGTGTGAAATTTACGATAGATATATACAACCTATACTACCCACGGTGGAGAAAGGGGAATAACAAAAGAAGGGTAAAGCTACAGAGGATTGTGACGCTGGATGCTCTCGCAGTTAACATCAGTCACGCCGTACTGTCGCATGTCGAAGCCTTCCAGTCCCGTGCGAAAGTATTTGAACATTATAAAACGCCCAATTTCTATGGAAAGGGTCACTTTGCATTAAATAAATGCATTTTGGCCAACCGATGGGAAGAGAGTCATCGACTGGTACCACACCACATCAAAGCACAAGCACCGCATCAGGATACCCGGAGGAAGGAATGACAGGCAGACAGTATTACCCGCGCCACTATTTAATAGCGCTCTAACTTGGGTGAAGCATTCATATCTTCAAAAGACGCGTGTGATTCTTCCACAAAAAAGAGATGAGGTATACTTGCTGGCATATTTCCTTTTACGAAGGAAAAAGTATTGCCGTGGTCACATTGTCCCGGTAGAGGATGTCTGTATGGCCCCGCGGAAGGAGAACTTCAAGACCTCGCTTGTGATTCCTTTTTTTTATTAAGCAGGACATACAGCGCAATGTGGTTCCCAATAGAGAGGAAGTCGTACTTTTGCTTCGGCCCACCAGGTGTTTGGTCAAAGTCGTGCGTTTTGCTCCGTGCATTTGTCGTGCGACTTGTTTCGTTTGCTGGTGCTTCGCATATTCTTCGTCAAGCGGCCGAACGAGCCGTCCTGTTCTGTTCGAAAAAGTCTCTCAAAGTCATCACTTTCCCCTTTCTCCCACTAATCATAAACATCATTGGTTGCTTCAGACTCGAACGAAGTATGGCCAGCACGTGTTCCTCCGACCATCGCGTCATGCGAACCGAAGGCCCGTGTGGATGCGTCGTGGAAGTAGGTAGCAGCCAAGCCGGAGCTACCCCCGCCAACACGACGTCCCCAAAATGCTCCTGCACCTGTTGTGGAGATAATTGCCGTTGCACTGAAACGAAGGGGCGATGCGACTGCGCGGAGAGGATGGAGGCGGCAGCCAAAAAGGATCAGCCAACGACGATTTGCGCAGAAGCGCCCAAGGGCTGCGCATTGGAGCTGGGCGGGTCCGATGTTTGCGCGACGTGCGGCCGGAAGGGCTGTCGTTGCATTGCCTTGAAAGGCCGCTGCGAGTGTCCCGTCACGTCCACAGGATGTTGCACTCCGGAAGCTGGTGTGGAGGAGGCCTGTCCTACTTGCAACCGAACGGGCTGCAGATGCATCGCTCTCAAAGGACATTGTGGATGCGCCAAGTGACCGTAGAAGGCCATTGTTCGAATTTTCGCCTATCATACCAAAGATGTCTCGAGGTTGAGGCCATGGTAAGGAATACATATACATGTTATGAGAGATACGCGTAGTGAAGTTGAGGTAGCCAGAGATGAAGTTGTCAGCTCATGAGGAGTGGCGCAGGCGCATGCCAAAATTGTAGGTGAACATCTCGCTTGGCATGATTCGTAGGTTGGAGAGTCTTGAATTCATCTTTGCGCAGTATTGAACAGCAGTATCGGCCGGTCCAGAAGAGGCGTAAAGCTGACGAGGAAGAAATGAAGTCAATAAGTGAGCGAGCTTGTCGTTCTACTTCGATAAAAACGTATTTCAAACTAAGTTTTGGGCGGAAATGTCATATGGCACACGCCTTTTCTGTTGGCTCTGTCTCGTTCGTGGGAAGAGAAGTCTTGAGGCCCCCGCAGACTAATACGGGTCAAAACTATCCCCACGACCCCCGTGGACGAAACATTCTCTCACTCAATCTTAACATTGACAAATTGGAACTCAGCTCATCAAACGACTATCTTGATTGTATTTATCATCAGTGATCTTATCGAAGAGACATTCTAAACTTCAACGCACAGCAGGACCCATCGGTGCCAGTTTATATTCTCACCATATAAGCAACACCTGCATTTATACTTGTAAGTGCACATCCTGCTCTGCCTCGCACCACTCGGTACATTTTCTCGTGCAAATTCTCTTTCGCAGTCGCCGCCGGAGTAGACTTTCGCTCTTTGAAGTTCAAAAGCGACGATATCCCCTCCCCCCCAACCTCTCAAAGCACCGCATCTTTGCACCCAAAAATCCAAGCAGGCTCACAACCAAATTGGTTAATTAACACGTCGTTTGCAGCTCTGTTCTCGTGTCTGCGGATGATAACGGTCCCTTTGCACCGAAATTTTCGATGAAATAACCATGACGGGCGCCACGTACTACGTAGTACTACGCACACGGAAAACCGCAGGCCTTCGGACGACAGTAATTCGATTCATGTCAACCAAAATACCCTTGTAATACAAACATTCACTTTTTGATCTCATAAAAAACTTTATTAAACGTTATAATCTTCTTATAGGACGCGAGCCTTCCATCATGTCGAGTACAAAGGCATTTTTGTCGCGGAGCGTCATACTCGTCGCCATTTTGGCTTACCTCTTGCGTCCCATCAATCGTCCATCTTTTACCGTAATTGAACCTCTTAATCCACAAGACCCCATCAACCTACCGTCTGGTACTTCTCGCCGCGTCCTTGTCGCAGGAGGCGGCCTGGCAGGGTTATCGGCCGCCTTGGAATTGGCTGAACGCGGGTTTCAGGTTTCTGTATGGGAAGCCTCCCCTGTATTAGGTGGCAGATTGGCCACGCGAACGGTGCAACTTTGCAATCAGACCTTTGCAATAGAGCATGGTTTCCACGCCTGGTTCGCAAATTATCACGTTTTCGCCGACATTCGAAAACGATTGGGCATTGACCATTATTTTCGACCGTGGGGTGCCGTCCAATTTATCTTTAAAGACCCTCGGTACAAACCAGAAGCTCTGGAAAGTCAAGGGCCATACCCATGGAATCTAATCTCCATCGTCCTCCGTTCCCCCAATCTCCGCTTCATCGACGCCATCCTTTCCACCCGCCATGTCGTGGATTTGCTCTGGTTCGACCACAAAACTGTCTGGGGCAAGTACGACGAGCAATCTTTTTCGGAATGGGCTCGGGCCATGGGGATTGCCCGGGTATTCTACGACGTGCTGTACGCGCCCACGCTATCCGTGACGGTCAACGAGCGGCAAAACATCAGTGCTGCGGAAATGCTGAGCATGAACCACATATATTTCCTCAGCCATCCCAGGGCGGACCGTCGCGAGGTGACCCGGGTTGATTACGAAACGGCGATTATCCAGCCGTGGGAAATGCGGTTGCAGGCGTTGGGGGTGAAGATCGAGCGAGGGAAGAGGGTGGGAAGACTCAATTTCACCGAGACAGGGGTCCATGTTGTCGAGGAAGAGGAAGAGGGGGAGGAAGGGGTAGCTGGGAGCGACTTTGATCATGTCGTGCTCGCCACGAATCTGCAAGGGGTCAAGTCGATCCTGGATGCTTCCTCCGTCTCCCCCCCTTCCACCCTCTCGTCCCCCTCCCCTCCTTCCACCGCGTCGTCCTTCTCGTACGTGACGAGCACGGCCGCCCTCGCCCAGCTCCGTCATCAAACTTCCTTTTTAGAAATTGCTCCCCCTTACAAGGTGTTCCGCGCCTATTTCGACCGACAGCTCCGGGGACCGTACAACCAAGAGATCGTGCTGGAGACCCCAGACTCCTCCCCCATCAACCTGATCGCCCAGTATCACCTCCTGGAGGAGGAGTCGGCCGAATGGGCCCGCCGAACGGGGGGCAGCGTCATCGAGTTCCATTTGTATACGTGGGAGGGGGGGTACGACGGGGGGAAGGGGGACAAATTCGCAGCAGGAGGGGAAGTGCGTGTCCTCTGGGAGTTCCTTCGGCCCACCGTGTGCGGGCATCTGCTTCCCGAAATGTGTGCGCAAAACTTCACGTTGGTGGATGGGTATGTGGCCCATTACGAGGATTTCCCGTCCTTCAAAAAGGGCTTGCACAAATACCGCCCCCGAAGCCAGACGCCCCACCAACTGGGCCTGACTCGCTTGAGCCTCGCAGGGGACTGGCTCTCCACCAGTTTCCCCTCCGCGCTGATGGAACGGGCGGTGGCAACGGGGCGGGAGGCGGCCAACGTGGTGTTGCAAGAGGAGGGGATCCGCCAGGCGCCA
>Ga0102934_1003181_pt1 | contig 11242 bp, 9 predicted proteins | sample SalPonR2_A_D1_MG_FD_78175 | JGI IMG/M metagenome (GOLD analysis project Ga0102934, IMG submission 78175) | Salt pond soil microbial communities from South San Francisco under conditions of wetland restoration - Salt Pond MetaG R2_A_D1_MG | ecosystem: Environmental > Aquatic > Marine > Intertidal...
CGAGCTACCATTAAGAAGCCTCCAGGAACAGGATTTTGATGGTGAATACGAAGTAATTGTGGTAGATAATGCATGTACCGATAACACGGCCGAAATCGCCGAGAGGTTTGGGGCAAGGATAGTTGAGGAGCCTATAAAGGGTTATACACGGGCTTGTCAGGCGGGCTTTGAAGCGGCCCAAAATTCGATAATTGCGATGACTGATGCAGATACAAGGGTCTTACCGAACTGGTTGTCCGAGGTCAGGAAAAGTCTGTCAAAAGAAGGTGTGGTTGGAGCCTACGGACCAGCAACTTTTCACGACAATGAAGGTTACTATAATTGGCTAGCCAAATATGCCTTTACAGGGTTTTTAAAACTAAATAGTTGGCTCCATAAACCCCTTTTCCTTGGGGCAAACATGGCTATTTCGCGTGCGGCATTCGAGGAAGCTGGTGGTTTTAAGCTCTCAATGGAGTCTGCCCCTGATGTTGATCTATCCCAGAGAGTGAAACAGCTTGGGAAGGTTGTGTATAACGGCGACATGAAGGTTCAAACCTCTGTGCGGAGGTTGAGCGACTGGGGGTTCAAATTTTTCGTTCACCATGCGCTGAACTATTTTAATGTCGTCTGGCTGAGGAGACCCGGGAGCGCTAGAGACTTTGATGATATACGATGAATGTATTTGTTTTTGCAATTGATGGGGCGAGTCCGGATCTCGTTAATGGCTGGATTTCCCGGGGACATCTTTCACATATAGCGAAGGTCAAGGGAAAAGGATTATCCGGTCATTTAGAGAGCACGTTCCCTCCTTTAACGGGACCAGCCTGGAGTTCTTTTCAGACAGGTGTTAATCCGGGTAAGCACAGAGTTTACAACTGGCTCGACCTCTCTGGTTCTTATGAAGGAAGAGTAGTCAATCGCAGTTCGATTAAGGTAAAAACGGTGTGGAATGCTCTTAGTGCAAACGGTTGTAAAGTGGGTTTACTCTCACTGCCAATGACTTATCCGCCGGAAGAAGTAAATGGTTTTATCGTACCCGGTTTTTTAACACCCGAAAAAGCACCAGACCAATCTTACCCCGCTAGATTGACCAAAGAGCTCACGAAGGCACAGCCAGGATTTCAATATGGCGTTAACCAGTATTTTGGGGGGTCAGCAAGAAGCTGGGTTCAAGATATTAAGGAAACTGTTAGTGCCAGAGGTCAAGCTGCTCGATTTCTTATCAAACAAGAGCTTTCAGAGTCCTTCTCTAATGATAATGAGGACGTTATTTTTCTGGTACACTTCCTGGCCTCAGATTCAGTCCAGCATTACCTGTGGGACCGCGTTACAGACGATTGGGACCCCAGACTTGACGTATTCAACTCAATAGATGAGCAGATAGGTAGCATTATGGAACTTGCTCCGTCGGATTCCGTGTTCCTGATTGTGTCCGATCATGGATTCGGTCCCGTAGAGAGAATTTTTAATGTAAATAATTGGTTGAGGAAGGAAGGTTACTTGAAGCTGAAACGGGGAGTAGGCACTTCCGTAAAACGTGGCCTGTCAGGGATTGGCTTTAATCAGCACAAATTAGCTCCAATGGGAGAGAAGGTTTATGGCATGGCAAAGCAATTGGGTTTTCTGAGCGGGAATTTGATGAACGATACTACCCATCCTTTACTCAAAAAGTCTTTTCTTTCCACGAACGACGTGGACTGGGAGAATACAATCGCGTACTCGAGGTGTGACATTGGTCACGTTAGATTAAACTTAGCTGGTCGAGAACAGAAAGGAATTCTCGGTTCACGCCACTCGTCCCAGATTCGGGATGAGATTATTCAGAAACTAGAACAGGTTACACTCCCGGGCTCGGACGTACGTATGGCAGACTGGGGTAAGCCGAAAGAGAACATTTTTGAGGGTCCTTATCTGCAACATGCACCTGATATATTGTTTAACCCCTTAAATCAAAAAACACTGGGTTTTGGAGGGGTGATGTTTGTCTCGAACAAACAGTTCGTCAGCCCATTTAGACCAGGTAATCACCGTAGGGATGGGTTGATTATGGCTTGTGGCCCTGCCATTAAGCAGGGAACGGTTAACGCCTCGATTCTGGATGTGGGGCCGACTTTACTGAACTTATTTTCAACTCCGGTACCAGTGCAGATGGATGGGAAGATCCTTCGTGAAATTGCTCCGGAACAACCTAGCTACACTGAGACCAATGATTTCTACATTCCCCATCAGCCGACAAAAGAACGTGCAGGCTCTCGAGAGAAACTGGAGGGGTTGGGTTATTTATGATTTTCATTGAGTATTTAAGGTATCTGTTTAGAGACGAAATAGGTTATTTGAGATTGGAGGAAGAATGACGACTTTTGTGATTGCGCTGGATGGTGCTAGTCCTGATTTAATTAACGATTGGATAAAAGAAGGACATCTTAAAAGTTTAGCGAAATTTCAAGACCAGGGTTTATCAGGCAATCTGGAGAGCACGTTTCCCCCGTTGACTGGTCCGGCCTGGTCCTCTTTTCATACGGGGGTCAATCCCGGGAAGCATGGTGTCTATACGTGGCTTGATATGGCGAATTCCTATAAGGGCCAGGTGGTCAATAGAAGTTCGATAAAGGCGAAAACCGTCTGGAATCAAATCAGTTCTCATGGCGGCCAGGTAGGTTTATTGTCGGTTCCTGTGACCTATCCGCCTGAACGTGTAAATGGTTTTGTCGTACCTGGTTTTTTAACGCCTTCTGCTGCAACCGATAGATCGTATCCCGAGGATCTGGTGTCGGATCTTTACGAGGCGGTGCCCGATTATCTGTACTTGCCGGAACCCTATATGGTTGGTAAGACGCCGGAATCCTGGATCGACGAATTGAAAAAGGCAGTAAGAGACCGTGGAAAGGCGACCAGATTTTTGTACAAAAATTATTTGAACAATCAGGAAGATGAAGTATTAATGGTTCATTATTTTGCTACCGATCAGGTCCAGCATTTCCTCTGGGATGAAGGGTCAAAAGATTGGGACCCTCGCCTAGAAGTGTTTCAAGCGGTTGATGAAGAAATAGGGAAACTAATGGAAGTAGCACCAGACGATTCTTTGTTTATCATAATCTCTGACCACGGTTTTGGACCCATCAACCAAACGTTCAACGTGAACAAATGGCTCCAGCAGGAGGGTTACCTAACTCTTAATCGAAACCCGGGGACGATGTTCAAAAGTACTTTGTCAAAACTTGGTTTCACAGAGCAAAATACACAGCCTGTAGGTGAGTTTATCTACCCGCTTGCCAAGAAGTTGAAAATAGTTGACAACCCAATCACTGGACTAGCTACAAACGATGCGTTGAATTCCCTGTTTTTGTCCTCAAAAGACGTTAATTGGGAGCGAACCAAAGCTTATTCTCGATCTCATATCGGTCATATTAGGCTCAACTTGAAAGGAAGAGAAGCGAGAGGATCCGTTGTTGAAAAAGAATATCATCAGATAAGAGACGAGATTATGGATAAATTAGAAGATGTTAAAGTACCACACACAGACAAAAAGGTGGCTGAGTGGACAAAGCCAAAGGAAGATCTCTATTCAGGACCTTATATGCACAATGCTCCCGACATACTGTTTAATCCTCTGGAAGGAAACAAGTGTGCGGGTGCTACTGTGGGTTACGGAGCTATTATGTTCTTCAATTCTACCGTCTTTAGTAAGAGAATCCACCCTGGGCATCACAGACGAGATGGGATACTAATGGCTTATGGAAGTGATGTAAAGCGACAAAATTGCGACGCATCTTTGTGGGATCTGGCGCCCACTCTGTTGAATCGGTATTCTTATTCAATTCCTGAGCAGATGGACGGAAAAGTGATTGCAGAAATAGCTCCCGGGAAGCCGGAATACTACAGGGCAAAGCATTTCTATGAGAGCGAAGCCCGGGTTGAAGCCGACGAGGAAATCGAGAGCAGGATGAAGGACCTGGGATATCTCTGACGTTTACATTTCTGAGTTATTTTAGTGCTTTTTCGTAGCTGGATACAAGCTGTTTTGTGAACCTCTGAACGGAAAACGATCTGGCCACTTCCAGTGCTTCTTTGCCTTTTTCTTCTCGCAAGCGCGGATCGTTGAGAAGTTTTAGTGTTTTATTGCTGAACTCTTGAAGGTTCTCCTCAACGAGGTAACCACCTTTTCCTTCTTTTACTACATCTCGGACTCCGGGTGCATCCACGGCAACGATTGGTGTACCAGAAGCCAGTGCTTCTGTTATTACCAAGCCCTGTGTTTCAGTTAACGAGGCAAATAGAAACACGTCTGCCTCTTTGTAATAACCTGCAAGTATTTTTTCGTTTTCTACATAGCCGGTAAAATGAACACGGCGGGACTGGTTCATCTTACTCACCATGGAAAGGGTTTTTCCCAGTCCACGTCCTCCACCCACGATAATAAAATGTGCTTCTGGGTGCTCTCTGGCAATCCTGTCGAATGACCGTAGCAGGAACTCTATGTTTTTTTCGCTACCTACACGCCCCACGTACAGAAGTATCTTCTCGTCTTTGTGGATCCCAAATTGCTCGCGGAGACTTCTTGTTGTCTTCGTTTCGGGAGCATTGAGAATCTTAGTGTACATCTCGATGTCGATACCTGTGGGTAACACCTCTATGGGGGGCTCTAGCCTGTATTCACTTAGTAGCTTTTTCATGTCCGTGGAAGGAACGAAAACTTTCTCCGCATTTTTGGTTTCTCGATAAGTGTAAAGTCGGGTTGCAGTTTTTGAAGCGTTATTCGGAACCCCGGGAACGTAGTGTCGAATATAGAGTTCTAAGTTAGTGTGATAAGTACAAAAATGTGGGACTTCGTAATAGCTGGATAACCAACGTGCAGGTAAACTCATTATTGTGGGTAAATGAATATGCACGACATCTAGGTTGTCGAAATGCCGCCTAAAGGTTGCCGCCGCTTGGAACGGGTCTGTTAGGCGAAAATCCTTTAGTAAAGGACTGTAATAAGAAGGAATTCTAATTACCGTTTGTTGACTTTCGTTTTCTACCTCCTCGTCTGGGTACTCTGGACAGAAAACGTAAACGTCGTGGCCAAGTTTTTCGAGCTGTTTGGAAAAATTTACTACGGAGGTAGCCACACCACCAGGGGCAGGTAAATAACCTCCTGTGACGAACCCAATTTTCATAATCCCCCTCATTCAGGCAAGTTTTGGTAAAAAGTAAAAGTGGTGTAAGTATAGCAGACTAGAAACCTTTTCACTAACTTACATTTTCCATTCTAAGTCAGGATAATTCAACTCTTGCCATCTAAGAAACCTATTGGGCAAACAAAATCAAAATATTCTCGCACAGGTAAGGTAAATGTATAATTGCTATATGATAGTAGCTAACCGCAATAGAAGGTTTTTTTGAAGTAATGTTAGTGTGGACTTATAATCAAACTGACGGCTCAAAGAGAAGTGATTATACTGGTGATAATTATGGAATTAAGACCTGGTGAAAAAGCGTCCGGAGTAGTGAAAGAAGTGAAACAGGATGGTTATGTTATAGAGCTAAGGAACAATGTTAAGGGTTTTGCAACCGATGAGTGTAAATCTGGGGTCGATTCTTCAACTATAAAAAGGGGTACAGAAGTAAAAGTGGTAGTCGATGAGAAAACCGACAGGGGATTTTTTCGGTTAACGGTTATCGAAGTGTTTAACAAGGATAAATATTTGAAGAAACCAGATAAATATTTGAAGAATATTTCCGCTCAGAATAAATCGGGAGGTGAGGAGAAAGTAAAGGAAGAGCTTTCTGAAAAGTTGACTCAGTGGTTTAAAGAAGCTGATAGGGCGCTCAAATCTATTAAGAAACACCGAAAAGAAAGACTTGATAAAGATTTTTGGGTACCGTGATCAAGGCCTTCAGGAGGGGATAGAATGTCGAGGGGCCAAGTCATTGTAGATCGTGAACGCTGTAAGGGGTGTGGGCTGTGTATTAATGCCTGCCCCCGGGACGTACTAGCTTTCTCTGAAAATTTCAACTCCGATGGATATAATTACGTCAAAGTTATGCACCCGGAAGACTGCATTGCTTGTGGGTTTTGTGGAATTGTCTGCCCGGACGTTGCATTAACTGTTTATAAGATCGACGAGAAGGAGGCAGTTTAGATGGGTAATAAACAGTTGATGCGTGGTAACGAAGCCATTGCAGAGTCAGCGATAAGGGCAGGCTGTCGAAACTATTTTGCCTACCCAATTACCCCCCAGGCGGAGCTTTTACAGTGGATGGCAACTCATATGCCTGAAGAGGACAATGGAACTTTTCTCCAGGCAGAGAGTGAAATTGGTGCAGTTAACATGGTTTATGGAGCCGCTTCAACCGGTGAGAGAGCAATGACCTCTTCCAGTAGCCCCGGGATTAGTCTTAAACAGGAGGGAATTTCTTACCTTGCGGGTTCAGACTTGCCGGCTGTCATAGTAAACATTATGCGTGGTGGCCCTGGTTTAGGAAATATTCAACCCGCTCAGGGCGATTATTTTCAGGCCACAAAAGGCGGGGGACATGGCGATTACCAATTACTTACCCTTGCACCATCGACAGTTCCCGAAGCTGCTCAGCTTACCTACGAAGCTTTTGATCTTGCTGATGAATATAGAACTCCGGTAATGGTTTTGGCTGACGGTATGATAGGCCAGATGATGGAACCTGTTGAGCTACCTGCGAGGAAGGATTTAAACGAGCTTCCTTCCAAACCCTGGGCAACCTCTGGAGCTAAGAATAGGAAACCTAACGTGATTAAAAGTTTTGCCCTGGGTGGCGATAAATTAAAGGCCATGAGCGAAGAAAGATTTACGAAATACAGAGTTATTGAGAGAAAGGAAGTGCGTTACGAGGAAATTGGAGTTGAGGGCCCCGATATTCTGGTTACAGCGTTTGGCACGGTTGCCAGGATTGTTAAATCCACCATTCGATTAGGACAGGAAGAAGGGATAAATATTGGCTTGTTTAGACCTATTACCCTATGGCCGTTTCCGGGAGATCGGATCGATGAATTGAGTGGGAAAGTTGATACTGTTTTGACTGTAGAAATGAATTCCGGGCAAATGGTTGAAGATATTAGATTGTCAGTATCGAAAAATATCAATACGCCTTTTTATGGAGAAATGGCGGGTTGTGTCCCTACGCCCAAAGGGATACTCGAGGAGGTCAAAAAGCATGTCTAATCAGATCGCTTCGGTAAGTAAAGAAGAAAAAAAGCTTGTATTTGGCAAACCTGATGCACTAAATGATGAAAAGTTCAGTTATTGTCCTGGTTGTCATCATGGTATTATTAACAGGTTAATTGCTGAAGCTATCGACGAGTTAGGGATTAGAGAAACAACGGTAGGCACTGCCCCTGTAGGCTGTTCGGTCTTTCTTTATGAGTGGTTTGACATCGACGTAGTACAGCCTGCTCATGGGCGGGTTTCCGCGGTCGCAACGGGGATGAAACGTGCTCGGCCAGACCTGACGGTGTTCGCATATCAGGGTGATGGGGATTTCGCATCTATTGGAACGAATAATTCCGTGCACGCAGCAAATCGTGGAGAGAATATCACCGTATTCTTCATTAATAACACATTGTACGGAATGACAGGTGGCGAGATGGCCCCGACTACTTTAATAGATCAAAAAACAACTACGACTCCGGGCGGGCGGAAGGCCGAGGACTTTGGGTACCCGATTAAGATGTCTGAAATGCTATCAAAGCTTGATGGACCAACTTACATTACCCGGCAGGCAGTTTACGACGTGAAAACCATTAAACGTGCGAAGAAAGCTATCAAAAAAGGTTTTAGGAACCAGCTCGAAGGCAAAGGTTATTCTTTAATAGAGTTCCTATCCGCCTGTCCGATCAATTGGGGGCTAGACCCGGTCGAAGCCATTGATCGAATAAAGGAGGAAGTGGAGCAAGTTTACCCTCTTGGTGATATTCTTGATAGAACCGCGGGTGAAAAAGAATGAAAGAGTATTCTACGGTAATTTCAGGTTTTGGTGGCCAGGGTGTAATATTGGCAGGTAAGATAATTGCGCGAACCGGAATGGAGCTGGGCTTGGAAGTTACCTGGTTGCCTTCTTACGGGCCAGAGATGAGGGGAGGTACGGCCAACTGTACGGCTATTGTATCTTCGGAGTTAATTGGATCCCCCATCGTGGACAACCCGTCCGCGCTAATAGCAATGAATCCCCCTTCACTAAATAAATTTGGCAATGTAGTGCAGCAGGGTGGTCTGGTAGTTTCTAATAGTGCCTTAATAGAGAGCCCGAGTGTTAATAACCACGTCGAGTTGATAGAAGTCCCGTTAAATACAATTGCCAACGAAATTGGTAATACAAAGGTAATAAATATGGTCGCTCTGGGTTCTTGGGCCAGGTTTACCGACGGCATAGATCTCGATGACTTAATGAACGGCATGGAACTCACTCTTACGGATTTAGGTAAAGAGAAGTTTGTAGATGTGAATAGGGCTGCTTTAGAAAAAGGTTACAATTTTGTAGATTAATTCCTGCTGTACCCTTCCTGCTTATACTAATGTTAAGACAGATAAAGGATGGTATAAATTGAGTAACACAGAAGAAAGTATTTTGGAAGAGCAAATTAGCTCCAAAGACGTGTTTTCCGGGAAATTGTTGGAGGTTAGCCTGGACAAAGTTAGCCTTCCCTCAGGGCGTACAGCTCGAAGAGAAGTCGTACATCATCCTGGCGGAGTGGTGATAATTCCAATCTTGGAAGAAAATGAAGGTAATAAAATACTGATGGTTAAACAGTTCAGACAACCTATAGCCAAGGCTATTTGGGAGTTACCCGCGGGTACATTGGAGCCCGGGGAAAGCGCGAGAGAATGTGCTCATAGGGAACTAGTTGAAGAAACTGGCTTTGCCGCAGAAGATTTGGATAAGAAGGTGGAGCTTTATACATCTCCTGGTTACTCGGACGAGGTACTGGCTATCTTCCAGGCTACTTCCCTGGTTGAAGCGGACATTTCTGCGGAGGAAACACCAGAAGACGAGACGCTTGTCGTGCGTAGTTTTTCGGTCAATGATTTGCTCCAGAGGGCTATTCAAGGAAAGATTAGAGATGGGAAGACTCTAGCCGGCTTATTCTTTGTTCTCTGGGATAGGTCCACAGAAAAAGAGTGATCTCGTAGGAGCACCCAAGCCCACTAATGATCCTTGTGCCAAACGCCCACGTCCAGTGCCCATCCAGGATCGGGCAAGGGAGATGGAAAGCTCCTGTGTATAAATAGTTACTAATCCCCAAAGCCTATTCGGAACAATCTTTAGGGATGGGAAAGAACCACACTACGACCACGGAGAGACCTGGCCGCAGTGTGGATAGAGTCCTAGATTATATCTTTCAGTACGTAATTGAGCCTGTCTGTATTTTTCATCAAGTCACTCTTCATCGCAGGGGAAAGATCAATGGTCTCATTAAACATGTTCGTCACCGTACCCTCTTTTTCCAGCCAGGATCGTATGGGAACAAACATGTCGATTCCACTTGTTTCTTCCCGTATTCGAGTGAAATTTACTACCAACTCGTAGGATTCAAGGTCTATTTCGTCAAAACTTGGAACTCGATCCCATATCAGTAGGACTTCTCCGCTACCGAGCTTCTTGTCAATAGGGAGTTCAACTAAGCCATTCCCGTTGGCAGCGACGCTCGCTATTATCCTTCTATCAGGCTTGCCCCCATCTTCCGGCATCATTACGGCTACGCCACCGTAGGACGGGAGATTAGTTAGTTTGCTTACAAGTTGAGCGCCATCGCCCACGGCTTTTTTCACTAAAGGTTTGAGAATTGGACTTAGCCGATAGGTGTCTTCTTCAACGTAAACTGCTTCGGCAGAAACCAGATCCGGGAGGGCGATATTAGATCGAGAAGGGAGGGGGAATTGGGTTGATATGTTGCCACCTGATTGAGATGCAATTTGCTTCAATAGTTTTGCCTCTTCGGATGTGGTGGATACACCAAGAAGAACATCTATGCGTCTATTCGTTAATATCTTAGGGACTTCCGTCCACTCCACGTCTTTCCAAGAGCTATCGGTTCTACGTTGAGTTCGATCTATTTTCTTTGACCAGTCCGGTAGCGCGAAAAATTTCCCTTTATCACACAAGTGGCCACCGTATATTGACTTCCTGGCGGGGACTATTCGCAATGGTCTGTTCCCCTTGAACTGTACTACGGCTGGACAGGTAAGCCCACAGCCAAGACACCGGGTTTCTACCTCTCTATCGGGCTGAAAAGGTCCAGGTTTTTCTCCTGCTACGACTTCCTGTAATGCCCCGGTAGGACAATGGTCCGCTAAGTCGCCGATCAGGTCGCTGTCTGTCTCGCTCAAGGGACTTTCGAACTTAGGGGCTACCTCCGTTGAAAAGCCCCGATGGATAAATTGTAGTACTCCTTCTCCGTGTACTTCCTCTGTTATTCTCACACAGGCTCCACAAAGTATGCATTTGTTGGGATCCACCACGATGTGCGAGTGGGAACCATCGATTTCTTCTTCAAGAAGTTCTCCCTTAAAGAAGTCTTGTTTAGCGTGATAGAGATCTGCGTACTCTCGAAGTTTGCAGTCGAACCGATCCAAACAGCCACATTCCAAACATCTATTTGCCTCTTCTATAGCTTGACTTTCGCTAAAGCCACGCTCGATCGGGGAAAAGTTATTTACTCGAGTTTTCGGATCACGGCTTGGCATCTTTACCCTTGATTTTTTCTCTTCCTCAATGAAATCTTCCTCGGTCTTTTTATCTTGGTGCACGTAGCCAAATGGCATACGGAAATCTTGCGGGGGATCGTAGTGATCTATTTCGTTGTTCAAGTAGGCATTGATCGAGTAAGCAACCTCACGGCCTTGACCGGTGGATTCCGCAATTGATGATGGTCCAATTGATACGTCTCCTGCAGCAAATACGCCGTCAAAGTTAGTTTGGTACTTCCCGTGATCCTTGATTGTATGATCTTCAACCGTGATGCCCTGGTCTTGGAGTAAATCTTCTTCTGGAGCTTCTCCGATTGACATTAATACTGTATCACAGTCGATTTTTTCGGTTTTACCCTCTATTTTAATTGGTTTTGGTCGGCCTGATTCGTCTGGTTCACCGAGTTTCATCTTCGCACAGATCATTGATTCCACTTGGGTTTTGCCGAGTATTTCCTCGGGATTTAACAGAAACCGAAACTTGATTCCTTCCTCTTTTGCCTCTTCAATTTCTGCTTCAGGAGCCGGAGCTTGTTCTTCCGTTCTTCGGTAAACGA
>Ga0102934_1003182_pt1 | contig 11240 bp, 13 predicted proteins | sample SalPonR2_A_D1_MG_FD_78175 | JGI IMG/M metagenome (GOLD analysis project Ga0102934, IMG submission 78175) | Salt pond soil microbial communities from South San Francisco under conditions of wetland restoration - Salt Pond MetaG R2_A_D1_MG | ecosystem: Environmental > Aquatic > Marine > Intertidal...
CTTTTTGAACTATTATTTTTTAAGTATCTTTTTCTCGGTCAAACAAGGTTTTGTCATGATACAATATTTTGAAAATTCGGTGATGCGGAATCATAGCATCAACGGTTTTAATAAAAGTTATATCAACGGAAATAACTTCCGATCCTGTGATGATTTTAGTATTCTTTGGTGCCCCACGATGAATATAATAAATCTCAGTATCTTGAAAAACAAATTTTTTTCTCCATTTCAACTCATTAAGAATGTCCCGAATTTGATTCATGTACTATCCCAAATAACTATCTTTTTTTATCCAAAATAATTTATATTTTTAAGGGCAAGTTGAATATGATGATTCCCATTTTTTTCAACGATCATTTCATGACCGGGATACAATCGTTTAACATCAAGTTTTGACAATTTTTTAATGGATTCTTTTAATTCTGCACTACTTCCACCCGGAAAATCAGTTCGTCCAAATGATCCATTGGCAAACACCGTATCACCAGAAAACAAGGTTTTCGTTTCTTTACTATACAAACAAATACATCCCGGTGTATGACCTGGTGTAGAAGTAACTTCAAAATCTTTATCTCCAATTTGAAGAATTTCTCCACCAGAAAGTTTCTGATCCACTGGCATTTGTGGCATGGTGCCACCAAGAATCCGAGCAAACATACTTTCACCTTTCTCAATTTTGTCCGCGGCATCTTTATGAGCAATAACAATTGCTTTTTCATTTGTAGATTCAAACAATTGTTTCACACCACCAGCATGATCAAAATGTTCATGCGTAAGAATGATTTGAGAAATATCATTGAGATTAATATATTCGCTGATTTGAGATAACACCTTATTTTTATGCATTCCAGTGCCAGTATCAATTATTGTTGGTTTTTCACCAGGAATGACAAAAATATTTGAATCATAACCTGAGCCTATAATTTCAAAAATGTTCATATCAAAACTTACATTAAATATTGTTACAAAAAGATTCTTATTTATTTTGTTGAGTAAGATGTTTTTATATGTGAGGGGTATAAAAGAATAATATTTAATCTTATATTAACCTAAAGTGTAAATATTTATAAATCCATATTATTTTAATGTGTAACAAAGGGTAAAATATAAAAAAAACTTTTTCATTAGAATGTTATTGAATGATGTCTTGAATGGGTGGAGACTGAAAGAAAAACATTATCAACCATAGTATGAGATCGCGATCTTAAGTCATTGGTGTCTGTAAATACTATTGAATCTTAGATGAAAGAATTAACTTATGGGGAGTCTTGGATTCCGATAAATATGCTTGCAGGTTTATCTAATCCTTGTACACTGCAACAAAAAAAGTGGACTGAAATATAAGAAGTGTTGCGGAGCAATTGATAAGAAATCATAAATAAAAAGGTGAGTACATGACAATAAATAAGGATTTTATCATTACCAAAACTAAACCTACACCACTTATTAAAGATTTTACCGCTTTTGTACAGTATTTAAAAACACATGATATATCCTTAACACCAACAAATGAACATTTCTCAAGAACTGATTTATTTGAACTAAACAAAAGGATGACGTATCCAAATACGAAAAATACCCGTCGTTCTGATCAAAAATTTTATCCTCGTTTACATTTTTTTTATCACCTAGCAATAGGTGGAAAACTGTTTAAAAAAATTCCGGGTAAGAATAGTCGATTAACTTTGCAGGAAACAAAACGACTTCGCTTGTTTTATGAATTAACCACAGTTGAACAATATTTCTTTTTACTAGAAACCTTTTGGGTTGATACTGATTGGGAAAAACTTCAATGTGGCTATTTTGGAAGAGCACCATTTTATGGAATGGAAAACGTATTGATAGCGATTGGTGAACTGAAACCTGGAATTAAAATTTTATTAGAGAAAAAGGAAAACGATATTTTAAAAAGATTATTTCAAGATTGGGAATTTTTCTTAGTCTTTTTTTCTTACTTTGGATTTTGGAAGGTTACTCGTAAAATAAAAGATGAACCTAATTTTCCAAAAAGTTATTTTATTGCTGAATCAATCATCTTTTTACCGGTTGGTGTAAAAATAGCACCGATCCTTGGGAAAACAAGGAAATTGAAACGTTGGAATCTAGCCAGACGCCGTCAGATGTTTGGTGAATGGAATGGTTTACCTGGTTCTTTAATTTCAGGTGAGGAATTATCTGAATTTACAGAATACTTTTTTGATGGAAAACAGGCTGAGGAAAAAGATAAAGATTCGGAAAAGCATGAACCATTTTTCTTACCATTCGTTTCTCTTTTTAAGAAAAATCAATTAACAAAAACAATTCCCCGAAAGAGAATACATTGTGCTGATGGAACGTATGTTTTCAAGATTTCGTTAGGGGGAGATCTGTGGCGTCGGATTAAACTTTCCTCAGATCATACACTTCATGATCTTCATCGATCTATCCAAAGAGCATTTGATTTTGATTCGGATCATCTTTATTCCTTTTTTATGGATAACAAAGCATGGTCAAAAAATTCTTTTGTTTCCCCCTCTGAAAGATGTGGGGGAGGTGTAGGTCCTTTCGCAGATGAAGGATATATTGGTAAATTAGGATTAAATGAAGGGCAATCTATTCTTTATTTGTTTGATTATGGGGATGAATGGCGTTTTCGAGTAAAATTAGAACAGATTCAAAAAGAAAAATCTAAACCAAAAAATCCTCATATAATAGATTTGGAGGGAAAACCCCCTAGCCAGTATGAATGATGATAAAATAATAGAGATGATATAATAAAAATAAGTGTTATACTAAAAAACTCGACAAACAATCTAGATTCAAATGGGTAAGATGATTCATGAAAAAAATAATCTTGAATGGCAAAATATTAACTGGTTTTGGTAGATAAAATGAAAAGGAAATATAGTCCAGCATTGAATATGATAAAACCAGATTCATTTGTTAAGAATGAACGTGATAAAACAAAGTTGAACTGGTTTTGCTATGAGATGTCCATGTCATTTTATGATGATATAAATGAAAAATTAGGGAAATCATTACAACGATATCGAATCAATGATTTGGAGATCGCTCGTTTTTCCATTCATTGTTCAAAAGAAATGAAACCAATCATTCTGGAAAAACTATCTGGAAAAATAGATAAGGTTTATTTTTCATATGAACTGGTGGAATCTTATTTTCCTCATCTCGGTGGCAGGATGATTAATAAATTGTTAAAAATCATTTCCAAATCATGGTATGATCAACTTGGTTTTTGTATCCACTGTCCAACACGATGTATTTCAGAGAAAGATATGTACTGTACCATGTTTGACTCGGAAGATTTCTAAAAGGAACATATTAGATTTAAACAAAATATTAGCTGGCATTATCTGATGAAAAGAGGAGATAAAATATGACTGAATTAGAATTTGTATGTAAAAAATGCCAAAAAAGATTTGTTTGCGATGTAGGGCATATCTTTTTTACACCAAATCAAGATCGTCCAAGTTTTGAAGCAGACATCGTATGTAGCACTTGTGGAGTTTTAACCATGGATGATGTTGAATTAACTGAATATGGACAAACACAGCTTAGCTCTGTGTTTCTTTCTTCTATTAACAAATGATGTAACATGCAGGATGGATTTCTCTATGTCGGGAATACAGGATCTTATCAATCAGATTGAAGGATCAACTGAATCAATGTATGCTCCAGGATATATTCAGCGATTACTTGAACTGTGTATCGCAGTTACCGGAAGAGGAGATATCAGTGATGATTACATGAAATCGATCGAATTTCCAATCAATGATATCGTGATTTATTGTGACTCATATTATGGCGAAATATCAATCTGGGAAGGAGAAAATCAAGTGATGAGGATTGATAATGAAAATGAGCAATTCAAATTGGCTCATGAATTAAAACATCGTTTACTTTCATTTGATAAGAAGAATAAAAAAATAAGAGATAAACTGGTCAAGGAGATTTTTGATACGCCACTTGAATCTGTTAAATATGATACATCAAAAGAGGAATTGTTATGATTGAATATGAGAATATATTATCTGAATTGAATGGAGAAAAAAGAATTGAGATAATTCTTACCGATGCGTATGGTGAAGATGAACAACAAATAGCATTCTGTTGTTATCTAGAAGATTATCTTTCCTTTCCATTTAAGGCAAGAATTCGAAACCAAAAAAATTCAGTGTGTTTTTCCGTTCTTGGCTTTACATCAGTAGTGCCACATCGGGTTGTGTGTAATATTGATTTGAACGGCACTTCATCAAGAATGCCAATTACTGAAATTGAACCAGTAGATGAGCAATCAATAAATACAATGGTTATCGATGATTATATCTGTTTTCTTGGCCTGTAAAAGTGGAGAATTACAACTTCCTAAATAGTATTGGATTTGAAAAGATATAAAATAAAAATGAAAAATGATGTGATAGAAGAGGATAGTATTATGACACTTGAGAACCATATTCTTGGTGAAATCAATGAAGCAGAAGCATATCATATATTACGAAGATTAATGGCGGAAGATAACAATATTAAAAAAAGAGCAGAAGAAATTGCAAAAGATCATTTTAGTGAAATAGATAGTGAGGATATCGCTGAAAGTGTTTATTCTGATCTAAATTTTATTGATGTCCATGATTTGTGGGATGAATCTGGAAGTACTCGTTATGGATATGTTGATATTGATGAACATGCTTGGGAGATGGTTGAAGACGTGTTAGATGCATTTGTTGAACAAATGAAAAAATACCAACGATTAAAAATGTATCCGGAGGCTAAATCTGTTTGTATTGGAATCTTAAAAGGACTTTACCGGTATGAAAAACAGGCAACAAATGAATTTGCAGATTGGGCTGTTGATGTACCAAAAAACTTTTTTGACACTATTTATGATGAATGGGAGAAAAATCAACCCGTTAAAGAAGATGTTGAAAAGGTTGATGAATTCATAAAAAATGAACTAACCGAGTGGTGATATATTCACGTTCATGAGTATTAGATCTAAAACACAGTTTGTAACGAAGTAAAAACGGATGATTCGATGAGGTTAATATATCATAAGTGAGAGGATAGATATGATAGACGATGATGATATACCCCAAGCTATTTTTAAGTATGCATATGAAAACTATGCTGATAAAGGCTCAGATTTTTTTGAGAAATTTATGGATGAATTCCCTGAAAAAGATTGGGATTTGGATGAAAAACCGTGGATGAAAAATTATCTCTGCTGGTTGTTTTATGAAAAAGTTCTCCCTGGAAAAACTATGACTGTTGCGGAAGAATTTGCAGCACAATCAAAAGAATTATCTGAAGAAATGAAAAAGAAAATATTTCAGATGCGAAATACAATCCGATCAGACTTTGTGGTTTTATCTGTAAGAAAAGATATAATTAAAATCAAAGATATGCATACTAAACGGGAATATACCCTTAAACAAGGGGAAGGTGGGTTGGGATTACAACCTAATATGCTCCTCACTGGACGCATCCATCCATTTGGAAAATATTATAGAACCACTGGTATTTTTACTGTTAAAACAACTCCACTTATCCTTGATCCAACAGTACTTATGCATGCATATGAACACGATCAAGTAGACCGATTTACCGATATTAAATTACATAAATCTTCTAAGTTTAAAACAGTGATGAAAAAATATCCTGCTCATTGGATTGATTGGATGTGCGATTATTATGAGATCGAAGAGCGATTAAAAAAAGATAAAATTTCTGAAATTGAAAAAAAATTAATCTTGGATTTACCTTCTATTATTCAGCAGCTTTCAACAACTGCAAAAGATGTATTGTACCTTTGCATGAAAAATGATGGCATGGTTAAATATAGAAAATTGAATAAATATGATGATGAACTTGGTTATTTTTGGGAGGAACAGTCAGAAATGTCAACAATTGGTGAACTCCGACAAAAAGCGTTATTATTTATTGGAAAAATGAGGATTGGACAAAGAAATTTTACGGTGGCTTTTATCCCTGTTGAAATACGAAATATACTTAGAGATCTATTTGATTTACCATCATAAAAGTTGTTTTTTAGATGATGCATAAAAATATGGGTTATTTTATAATTACTACTGAATTCGAATATTTGTTTAGTTTAGACTACATCTTTAAAGAAAAAAATGTATCAAAAAAAAAGAATGGTGAGTGAGAAATGGATGATTCAACGAAGCTGAAGCAGATGTATACTAATTTGACAAATGCAGATTTGAAAGCAATTTGTAAAAATCGTGTTTTTTCCTCAGATGAGGTATCTTCTTTTGAATTGTTTGAAACCGTTTATTTATCTGAGAAAGGAATAAAATCAGCTTTTCATTTATTATCTGATGAAGAACTCATTTTGTTACATCTTCTGAATCTTTTGGGTAACCATGTTGATATCTCGTTTTTTAAATCATTTTATGATCCTGACGTGAAAAAAAAAGATATGTGGTATATTCAAACGTTTAATGAACGATATAAAAAAACCTTTAAAAAGGTAAGAAAAAGATTAATTCGAACTGGTATACTTGCCTATTATGAAAAAAACATGTTTGGATCTGGGACCGTAAAATTGGAGCGATATCGATTTTTTTTACCCACAGAATTCATTTCTATTCTTCCGAATCCTTGTAGATCAATAAAGATTGGTAAACGAAAAGGAAAAAGAAATATCACAGTCATTCGATCAAAGTGTAAACAAGTATTCACTCAACATAAAAAGAAAAGTCCAGAAAAAATCCAAAGATATGATATAAGAATCTCAACGGATCATAAACTATACATGGGGAAAAAGAAATTCACAACATCTAATTTTGAACAATGGAGAGAAACATGTTGGCATAAATCAACCACAATTCCAAAGAGTGAAGATAAAGAACTATCACCATTTGATCTTATTTCATATATTTTTTCATTACTATCTGACGATCAGTGGATACTTCCTGATGATTTAGACATTTTTTGGAACGTTTATTATACGGATCAAACAGAGATTGATAATAAAAAAATTTGTGAAAATGGGTGGAAATGGGGTTTTCTTTTAAAATATACTTATAAAAATAACACATATTATCGTCCAGTAACTTCAATAGATTCTGTAAATCCTGAAAACTATATTACTATAACTAAAGATTTAGTATATGTTGATATAGAAAAAATCCCTCTTGAATATATAGAGATTCTTAATACAATATCAACGATGATCATTAAAGAAAATAGATTACAGATTACACCGGATATAATCGGTATTGGAAATATGCCTCATTCATTTCTTACTAACGAGATGGTGGTCTGGTTGAAACGTAATTCAACAGTTTTTAGGAATACATTTGACCTAGTTGATAAACGAAAGGGCAAGAGGATTGTCCATGATAATTTATTAGTCGCTGAAATTTCAGATATCAGTTTATTTGTAAAACTAGTAAAATCATTTTCATCAACAGATCTTATCAAAGTATCTGATGAAGTAGTTGCCTTTCCAAAAGGATTACTTCCTGATATTACTCACTTTGTAAAGAAAAATGGTTTTGTCGTGAAAACATGGGAGAAAAATGATTGAAATGAAGATATCACGGAAGTGATTTATGTATGAATATAGATAGATGTGACCAAACGGATTTAAAAAAAATTTTTTCAAATGAACGAGATATTCGAAGAGACATCCACATCTATGTTTCATATATTAATGAACGAGATGTAAAACGAAGACATCGAACAAATGATCTTGGCAAAGCAGATGCCAAACGGCTTTCAAAAAAAATTGGTTCGTTGACCTATGAGGAAATTAAAACAAATAATGAATCATCTTGGCTGAATTTCATTGATTGGATCGTTTTACAACTAGGATTCGTCTATTATGATACCAAAGGAACCTATATGGGTTATACAAGTACAGAACCCTCTTATCCTGATAACTATATTACCGTTAATAAAAAAGTTTATGATGATTTCCTTCAGTTATCTTTATATGGACAGGAACAACAACTTTTAAAAACGCTGTTAAATTTTTATAAATATTCCGATAATGAATTTTTTGATAATTCAGTATCTCCGCTTTCAACCTTAGATAAATTCACTATTCGTGGTTGTGCAACTAACGTTATTCCAATCATAAAATTCAATGAAGCTCGATTGTTTCTATTACGGATCTTAAAAAACTGTGAAGCGGATACATGGTATTATATCTCTTCATTTATTCAATATGTTAAACAACAACATCCCTTTTTTTTAATCCCAGAAAAACCAAATGTAACAGATCCATGGTGGGATAAAAACCGGTATAGTAATTTCTATGATGGACCTAAGAAGAATAATTTTTACAACCAAGATGATAGTATTCCGGGTGATGCATCTGACGGATTTGAACGTGTTGAAGGTCGATATATTGAACGATTTCTGGAAGGAATACCGTTAACTATGCAATATGTTGATGTCTCGTATGATGCTGATACTACACAAGATATGTATCCATCCATCAATAAAATAAAGGGATTTAAGGTAAATAAACGGTTTCTTAAAGTGATGCATAAAAAGATTGCTCAGCCCACTGCCATCATTCAACCAAATTTCACCATCCATATTAACGCAGATCTTTATCCAATTACCACCATTAAGAAATTTCAACCATATGCAGATATTGTCTCAGAAGATGTTAGTTTCATCCTTAAACTTAAAAAGAATAAGATTGCTAAAAAACTTGCAGAAAACCCAGATCTTGACATTATTAATGTACTAAAAAATAATATAAAAAATGAAATCCCTCAAAACATCCTTGCTGAGCTCAAAGAATGGAAAACTCATTCAGACGCATTTATTTTATATGATGGAGTTGGCCTTCTTGAATGTGATAAAAACTTTGATTTTTTAGAGAAATACATAGTAAAAGATATTTCAAAAAATATTAAAATGATTTCTTCACCAAAACGTGTTTTTTCAACACTTGAAAAAAAAGAGTTAATACCTGTAAAAATAAACCATACTCAAAATACATTAAAAAAGCCACCTTACGGTGTGAAAAGCATTTTAGTAAAAAAACAAAAAAAGAGTAATAAACAAAAAAAATCTATTTCCCTTAAACAGCGAACGCTGTATACACTGTTTTTCCCAACAAAAGAGTTTACAACGATGATTTCAAAGGAACTTAAAAAGATGAATTGTCCATTTGAATTAGATAAATCAACAAAATCAATTACCATAGCTGAAAATCAGAAAACAACAGTGAATAAGATTTTTCACAATTTAAAAGATGACTATATCATTAACATAAAGGAAATAACATGAATCCTGATCAAAGAAAACCACTCATCATTCAGAGTGATTATACCCTTCTTTTAGAAGTTCATCATCCATTATTTACGGAATGCAGAGATTTTCTTGCTTCTTTTGCTGAACTTGTAAAATCACCCGAATTCATTCATACCTATAAAATCACTGCGCTTTCAATGTGGAATGCAGCTGCATTAAATATCCCTTTTTCAGATATTACTCAGGGTTTAAAAAAATATTCACGATATGATATCCCGTCTAATGTTACCTGCTCCATTAAGGAATGGTATGATCTTTACGGAAAGCTGGTATTAAAGAAAGATAAAACTGATCTATTAAAACTAGTTATCAAAGATGAATCGATTTTTGAACATATCACTCATGAAAAATCAATTCAAGCCTTTATCATACGTATTGAACATGATGGATTTAGTCTTCTTGCTGAAGAACGAGGTAATGTAAAACAAGCACTTGTGAAAATTGGGTATCCTGTAAAAGATATCTGTGGATACATTGCTGGTGACCCCTATGAAATTCAACTCCGCACTATTGATCTGCAAGGAGCACCATTTCAACTAAGACCGTATCAAAAAGAGGCGGTAGATGCATTTTATCATGCTGGAAAAAAAACGGGAGGTCATGGAATCATCGTACTGCCCTGCGGGTCAGGAAAAACAATTATTGGCTTAGGGATCATGTCTAAGATTTCAAATTTTACCCTTATTGTATCAACAAATAACGTAGCTGTTCATCAGTGGAGAGATGAACTTGTATCAAAAACACAGATTACATATGATGAAATTGGGGAATACACGGGATTAAAAAAAGAAATCAAACCCATAACGATTACAACCTATCAAATGTTAACCTATCGCCGATCAAAAGAAGATTTGTTTGAAAATCTTAGCCTGTTCAATGATCATAATTGGGGGCTAATAATATATGACGAAGTTCATTTATTACCTGCTCCGGTATTTAGAGCAACTGCAGGTATTCAAGCAAAAAGACGAGTAGGATTGACTGCAACATTGATCAGAGAGGATGGAAAAGAAGATGATGTGTTTGCATTAATTGGTCCAAAAAGATATGATGTTCCTTGGAAAGACCTTGAAAACAAGGGGTTTATTGCTGAGGCATTATGTACTGAGTTTCGTGTGGATTTAATAAATGATGAAATGCTTGCATATGCCCATGCGACAAAACGAAAAAAATTTAGAATCGCTGCTGAAAATTCAAGAAAAATAGCGTTAGTCGCCCAACTTGTTGATAATTATAAACATGAACATATTCTTATTATCGGACAGTTTATCTCTCAATTAAAAAAAATCGCAGATACATTAGGATATCCACTTATCACAGGAAAAACAAAAAATGATATTCGTGAACAGCGATACTCTCAGTTTAGAACCGGGGAAATCAAGGTTCTTGTCGTATCAAAAATTGCAAATTTTGCTGTTGATCTTCCAGATGCAAACATTATGATTCAAGTATCAGGTACCTTTGGTTCACGTCAGGAAGAAGCTCAAAGGATGGGTCGAATTCTCCGCCCGAAGAAAGGAACCTCTCATTTTTTTACATTGGTATCAAAAGGAACCGTGGAACAAGAATTTGGGATAAAACGACAGCTTTATCTTGTCGAACAAGGCTATAAATATAACATTAGTTATTTCTAACACCATAAAGATATTTTACAACAATTTAGGATGATAAAGATATAACTGACATTTTGCACTCCTTATTTAAAAAATCAGGTTTTTTTAGAAACAGGGTGCGGAATCTCTAGCAAAAGATCATTTTAGTGAAATAGATAGTGAGGATATCGCTGAAAATGTTTATTCTGATCTAAATTTTATTGATGTCCATGATTTATGAGATGAATCGGGAAGTATTAATTATGGATACGTTGATGTCACTGAACGTGCTTGGGAGATGGTTGAAGACGTGTTAGATGCATTTGTTGAACAAATGAAAAAATATCAACC
>Ga0102934_1003187_pt1 | contig 11232 bp, 16 predicted proteins | sample SalPonR2_A_D1_MG_FD_78175 | JGI IMG/M metagenome (GOLD analysis project Ga0102934, IMG submission 78175) | Salt pond soil microbial communities from South San Francisco under conditions of wetland restoration - Salt Pond MetaG R2_A_D1_MG | ecosystem: Environmental > Aquatic > Marine > Intertidal...
AGGAAATAAGAAGGAGAACTCCATACCTTGAAGCGTTGGGGCTGTTGGAACCCTGTCCTCCCTCTTTTCATGCTCCTTCATCGACTGCGGACTTCCCCATTTAAACGAAGCGTGATCGATAGCAATAGCCCCACGAGGAAGGGCAGACGAGACGGCGGAGGACGAAGGAGAAGCAGGGAGCGGAGAAGGTGGGGGTGCCACCTCTGGCCGTGTCAAGAAAGTCTCAATGCGGTCAAAGGAAACGAGAGCTTTGTTGCAATAGTTGATGAAATCGGGTAGTACCACCTGATCACGGAGAATTGGAGGGCGTTGAGGAGAACATTTCTATGGGTTACGCATGTGCAGCAAAGAGAATGCATGAATCCTGATGCGCACTATTACGGTAAAGGCCATACGAAACGGGAGAAAAGGAAGAGAATGCATGAATCCTGACGCGCACTATTACGGTAAAGGCCACATGAAACGGGAGAAAAGGGTTCTCCTACCATACACTTCGAGTGCCAGCCAAGGTACACGTGCAAGAGAAGGCCTAGTGAGGATTGAGGGACAACACCACCAGAGAGGTCGTCTCAAAATAGACTCTTCACTCCAAGAACAAGAACCACGATGAAACCGACACTTCAAAACTGGCATCAAACAGCACTGTACCAGTGGAAACCGAAGCAGATCAAAGAGGGACAAGGCGGAGAAGCCATCGCTGCTGGTGAGGGGCCGGCCGAGAACGAGGGTATGGAAAATGAAAGTGAAGAGGGCAACCAGAGTTGGAGTAGCGTCCTTTCATAGTGGGAGGAAGCAGGAAAGGTAATGGCGATTTGAGCATGGTGACACTGGTACGTTGATGACATTGAATATACAGCAATGTGGGGGCAAACAATCGGCGGCGGAGGTAAGCAGCGTGGCACACGGAAAAAACCATGTTGTTCGAGTCTCTCCTTCCTCTCTCCACCCGAAACCCTCACCCAAGTGACGATGATGACTGCCCGGGTGTAAACGAAACACCGTAGCTCCCTCACTTCGTCCTCGCGGGCTCTTGTCACCCGCCGGAAGAATTCGTCCTCCCACGCACACATCTTCAGAATGCGCATGCCTGCGAGGTAGAGGACACGTTCAAAAGAAGTCCCCAGAGAGAGCAAGTCAGCACTCGGAAATATGTCCGGTCCTTCGTCTTTGCGCAGCTTACAGCCATCCAATCCCCCCCTTGCCTCATCCCGGATCTTTTTCGGTCCTTTCCGCGCTCCTCAAGAAGACCTTCCTCCAACATGCCATGGCACCCAAAAAGCGATCGACGCATACTTCCCGTGTCCCTCCTCTCCCCTCTCTCGCTCACCTTGCAAGATCTCGTTCATGACAGACATACGGGCGTCTTTCTTCCCCATCATTCGAGTCTGATAGACCTGGATTCGCTGGGAGGCCCAAGCGGTTATAGGAAGGCTGATATGAAGGGAGGGAGGGAGGGAGGGAGGGGGAGAGGGAAAGATAAGGAGGTAGAGAGAGTGCAATAAGTAAATACAAAAGGTGAGAGAAACAAGTTGACGAGAAACCCAAGGAGATTGACAGGGGAAGGAAAGATCATGCATGAAAACAGCGCAACGAAAGACGCGTAGGACCCGCCACACACCTGATGACCATAAACCCCAGGCCCGCAAAGGCGGAAGCTCCCAGAACATTGAAAAGCAAGGCTACCGAGACGACAATCTGCAGGATTGTTGACCAGAGGAAATGAATGTAGCCGACGGCCTCCACGCTTGGGAGATATGAGAAAGGGAACGGGAGGAAAGGAGGCCCGTCAGAGCATCTTGATGAGAGATGTCCTGCTCTCTGCCCCTTCCTCTCTCCCCTTGTATCTTCCCCTACATTCTCTTCGCTGCAACTACAGCAGTGTCTCACTCTGTAAAGATTTAGCTTCATGTTCCTATCTTCGTCCCATTCTCTCCCTCCCTTCCACTATTTCTTCCTCCTGGCCTGTCTCATATTACTAATGCACAACCCTGTGTGCTTCGCTCTGGTACAGCCGACAAGAAGCCCATCCCTTGTCCTTCCTCTTTTCTCCTCGTCCTTTACCTGTTGGCATCCACGCTGCACAAATTAGTAAGTTCCCCGACCGAATAGCTGCTCGCCGAGAGGTTGAGTCTGAGTGCTTTCCGAAAAATCAGATCGACAAGGGCGGCTCTGTAACGGACGATCAGGCGCCGGCCCTAAGAGAAGACAAAAAGGATGGAGGAAAACGGACCACCGGAAAAAGACCTGAGATTGAGACATGGGTATAAGGCAAGCATGTGTGTGGAGTCGGCGGCATTGGCAGAAAAGGAGATAGTGCGCAGGAAGGTAGATAGATGAAAGCGATCACAGAGCCAGAACTTCATACTATAACTGCCGCGTTCGCCTCATCTTGTATTTACCATGAAAAAATTTTGGCCATCGGAGACAGCCTGTAGGGCTGGACCGAGGAAGAGGAGAGCAGTGGCCACCAGAATCGGAATAGGGATGACCTGTGACTCTGAAGGAAAATAGATACAGGGTAGGAGGATGCCGAATTATATTCGGAATGGTGGTGACATGGATTGCGTGAAGCATATGATTCCCCCTTTCCTTATCTCCATCTTTCCATTCCCATCCATCCCTCGCCTTCTTCCCGCTCTCCCTCCTTCCCTCACTGTCTCGACCACTTCGAACCCTCCATACCTTCTGGTCGGTCCTGGCTGACGTAGGCAACGATCTTCCGAAGCGCAAGGGGGGCGATAAAGACGGCGAGCGAGCCCAACAACTGCCATACCGCCTGTACGACCACCTTCCCACGCGCCAGCTGAAAGAGGAGGAGGGTAACGGAGAAGCCTTTCCATCTTTTCCTTTTCGAGGAAGGGGAGAAGGGAGGGAGGGCGGGGTGCCGGGAAGGGGAAGACGGCAACAAAGGCGTATGCAAGCTATCCTTTCCCATCTCGTCAAGAGCAGAGGATGTGTAGGGAGGAAGAGGGAGGGAGCGAGGGAGGGGAGGCCAGGGAGGACGACATTGCACCCCGCCCTCCACCACTCCTTCCTTCTCGACCAACGGAGCGAATCGACGCGAGACGAGGGCACTGCTGTCATCGGGCAGAAAGGGCGGCATATCCTCCATGTTTAAATCTCGACACCACCCCTTGCGAATCACGGGTTCGAACCAGGTGAAAAGAGTATAGGAGAGGAGGGAGGCGCGTCCCTCGGGGGGGAAGGGGGAAAGAGGCGAGGCCGTGAGGGAGGGAGGGAGGGAAAGAGGGTAAAGCGCAGCGTGCACGACGAGGGGGAGGAGGACGAAGAGGAGGAGAAGCACGTTCCAGGTTGAGACGTAGGAGAAGAGGCTGCGAAGAAGGGAGGAGAGAAGGAGGGATAAAGAGCATGGTCGACGGTTACGACGCGTCAAAAGTGAAAGCTGAAAGACCGGGAAAGCTCAACATTCATGGCGAACAAAATGAGAACAAAGAGACAAAAGCCCCTGTCAGGAAAAGGCAAACCGAAAGTGGAGGGACTGCAACCTCAATAAACATCCCTTACCGTCGCACGTCTCCCACCTCGCCGTCACCCCCGGCCGCCACCAAGGGCCACGCCGACGCCACCACCGCCAAGACATAGACGGCTCCGGCCCACAGTGGCACTTTCGGCTTTGCTTCCGTCCCTCTTTCGATTCCCCTGCTCTGACCTCCCTTCCTAGCCACCCATTCCTCTGCGCCTACCAGGAAACACCAGACCAGAGCCGCCGCACCGTGCCCGACGGCTTCTTCCGTCCCTCCATTCCTCTCGGCCTTTCCGGGCACCTCCAAGCTATAGGAGGGGCGCACGCATAGACCGTATGTCAAAAGGGTGAGGTGAAAGACAATTTGGAGGCATCCCAAGCCTTGTCGCCACCAGAGAGCGTGAGTGTACACAGGAACGGGGGGTGTCGAGGCAGGTCCTGCGTCTGACACGGAAGCGCCCCTGGTGGTCACCGAAGGAGACGCGTCGCTCTTTTTGGGTGCTTTCGATGGATCCGAAGAAGAAGAAGGGGTAGAACATGTCGGAGAGAACGTTGTGGTGTCCGAGGTAGCGGAGTTGCTCCTGTCCCTACCATGAGGAAGCGGGCCAGGCTGAAATTTGAACACTCTTGAGGCAAACTATCACTAATTAGGCAATTCCATCCCACTTACCTGGATAACAGGTTTTCCTTGTCGTCGCACCGATTTTTGCCTTGTTTTTTATCGCAGTTTCTTCTTCTAGTCTCTTCATTCCTGTCTCTTTCCCGTCGGCCTGGCCCACTGGCTGGAATGGACGTACAAACATCCCAACATCCCTGGACAGCACAGCAAAGTACCAGCAGGCAAAACAAAGAGCACCAAAGGAGTGTAACAGAGCTAGCTTGAAGAATCATGGTTTGAAATCCTGGGTCCTACCTCATCGATTGATAATGTGTAACGCAAATAAGAATTGGGCAGGAAAAATGGGCGAGATGGATGCAGATCATGGTATAAAAAAGAGGTAGAAATCAACTTTAAATGCATCTCAAACTCGGACATCGAGGCCTCTCCAATGAAAAATGAAGCAACTTTCCAATCCATGGTTCAGCTCATCGAGTTGTGGCCGTGTGGTTGCACTTTATTGAATTCATGAGTGACCGGCTTAATCCACCTCCGGGGCCGTTGCCTGGAAGTAGTACGTCATCATCCTTCTTCGTTTCTCGGTGCTGCTAACATGTCTGCCGCCCCTCCGAAAAACTAATCAGGCGGTTTCACGTTTGCATACGGGCTGACAGGTTGCTTTGAAGCTAATATTATTTTTCCCCTCTACCTATCTGTGGTTATAGGACGCGTAAGTACCCCGAAAAGTAGCGAGTTTCACTTCGGATGTCGCATCAACCAATCCTGCCCCCCCTTAATGACCCCGCTGTAGCAGCACTCAAACCGGTTACACAATGCTACAAGGATCTACTAGCCTCTCTTCAGGTCACGTGTCTTCTATACACACTTCAAGGACATGCCTTGCGCACTTCTATCGAAGCACAGACGATACCGATAGCCGATGTTGCCACGCTGCTTGAGTCCTGCTCAACTCTACAGGACCTGATATCTTTCGCCTCGACTTCATTCCCATGCCGTAATGCAGATTATAAGGATGGTCATTGCACAAATCAAACAAATGAGAGCATGACATCCGCATCGCGAATGATGGGAGCCCTCTCTCTCCGCGTTGCTCCCTCGCCTCATCCATCCGCATCATTTGTGCACCCAACACCTCGAGACGACTGTCAAAGACCCACCTGCGCCCACAATTCCCACGCACCCCTTCCTACCAGTATCTCCATCGGCTCCTTACCGGACTCTGTGCTCATTAATGTTATATCCTACCTTACCGGCGGAGCGCGGGAGACTACGGACCCAGCAGGTGGCCATGTCAGCCATGCATTTCACAACCTTTCACACAAAGAAATCCGCGTTCAGCTAGGCGACATTCGAGCTGTCGCTTTGCGCTGGTCGGTGGTGGCAACCGCGGACGAGCTATGGGAGCCTGTTGTCCTCGCCCTCTGGCCTGTGACCCAAAGCCTTTCTCCCTCCCTCCTCCCCTCCCTCTCTCCCTCCATGTGCCGGTCGTCGCTTGAAGGGCCCAGCGCCAACGGTTCTGCTTCTCTAGGATTGTATCCCTCGTGGCGTTTTCATGGCACCCATTCCTTCCATGAGTTATGCCTGCGGCGCGGAAGAGCGATCGTAAACCCGGGCCTGTGCCTAGTGACCCCTCAGTGGTCGGCAAGGTAAGAGGAGAGGAGAGAGCCTACACAGCAGAGAGGGAGAGGGAAAATGCGGACAAGAAAAGCCAAAGGAGGAGACGAAGGGAAAAGTCAGAGCGGAATAACAGGGAAGGAGTACAGGCACAAGTGTACCGGCGTGATGCAGAGAGACAAGGGGAAGTCATCAACGGAGAAGGAGGAAGGGAGGAAAGAAGAGGGATGCAGCAAAGGAGACATGCGAGTGTTTCCATTCCCGTTTTATAACCCAGCAAAGGAGACATGCGAGTGTTTCCATTCCCGTTTTATAACCAAGGGCGAAGAGTAGTTGACCAACAGTGTTACTAGTCAGATGCTGTCTGCAGTGGCGAGCGCAGCGCAACCAGACAAGAAGTTCTTCCTCCCTCCTACGCTTCTTTCCTCTTTTTCCCTCCCCGCCTTTCTCCCTATCTCTTTTCCTTCTCTCATCTTCTATCGCTATCTTTCCATTTCTTTCCTATTACAGGTACCGTCTCCACTTCCACATTTTCGAAGAGCGTCATAGCATCCCTCTCTTCTCGGGCGAAGGTCCGCTGGTCTGTCAAGAGTGGCAGAACCATCACGAACATCGTACCATCCTACGCTTGGGCCCGGGGGCGGCGGTAGTGACCACTACCTTTTCCGCCAGTGGCTGTGGAGGAGGCGTGGGGGGAGGAGACGTAGAAGGGGATGGAAGTGCAGGGGGCAGGGGCGGCAGGCGCCAGAGGGTGGAGCGGTGAGTCGACCTCGGCGTCTTGGGCTGTAATATCTACTCTGCTTGCTAGATTGAAGATTATTGTTGTGTTGTTGAGATATGAACCCATCGGCCCTTTGATTTGTCGAGATTGCCTTTCACGACAGTTGGATGCTCGACTTTTGCCACATCGTTTGAGACTCCCTGGCATATCTACTCAATTACTGTCTCACTTCTACATTACCTGCCTCCCTTCCTCTCTTCCTATCTCCCGCCTTCCTACCCTTTCTTTCTCTCTTTCTAGTTTTTTGACCTATGGAGTCGCAATCCGCGTGACCGTTATAGAGGCAGCTTCAGGAAGGGAGGCGCTCATCTACCAGTCTTCGTGTACGCCCCCAAGCAACTTTCCTCTATTTTCCACCATTCTCCTCGACATTCCATGCACTCTCCTCTCATCTTTCTCTCGCTTTTGGGCGTCGTCTCCATAGTCTTCTCCCCCGCTTCCGTTTCCTCTATGTCATCATGAACCTCATTTCCCCCTCCCGTTGCCCCCCACCCCCCCTTCCCTCCCTCTGCCCCTCCTTAATAAGCCCGGACAGATCGACATTGCCAAGAAGCCGCCCCAGGCTGGCCCGTACCCCCTCACTCCATCGCAGTGACCGACCGCGCCGAAACCTGGATGTCTGGAAAAGGAGGGGGGGCGTCCCTCCCGCCATTGCGCTCCCTGTTTGACTTCACCGTCATTCCTGTCGGCATGACGCCGTCGGAGGGAGGGCGAGGCTCTGGCCGGAAAGGAGGGTGGGAACGGCGGTGCCTGTACAAAGTGCATGCCGCGCGGATTGACCCGCCTGTCAACACGATTGCTCACACAGGCATCGTCGGGTTGGTGTTTCTCGGCCACGTCCATGAAGTTGGCCTTCTCCTCGCGTCTTTGCAGTGGGCGTAATCGACCCGCCTCCTCTCTTCGTCTGATAGGACCCCGCAGGGGGAACTGCCTCTGGATCCGATTTTTTTTCGGACTGAGGATAAGGCTAGGGTTATGGCTGGCGATTTCGATGCTTGTATTGATCGGCCTTGTTTAAAAAATTCATGCCGTAAAAATGAGGTTACATGAAAGGTGCCTCACATGTCAAAATCAGGGTGAAGAGAGAGCAATGTATGCCGCAAAGTAACCTCCTTGTCTCGAACCTTAAATGTTCGATCTCCTTCAGGCAATGCGTCCCTTCCACCATTCCTTTGCCACCACGTGCTCTCCAAGTTTTAGTATACATACACATACATTCTGGTCCTCTGTCTACCACCATTTCTCCGCCACCACCTGCGACGCCTCCAAGCAGCACCTTCCTACCCGCGCTCCTTCGGCTTTTAGCTTTCCCAGCAGCATGTCCTCCACGTCGTCGATCATCTTCGCCGGTCCACAAACGTACACTAGGGCCTTTTTTCGTCCTCTTATACCTTCGCCACCCTCAACTGCGTCCCATATTACCTTTTCGTCCATCCTAGATCCCTCCCTATACCTCAACTGCCCTCCCTCCCCCCCTCCCTCTCTCTCCTTTCCCTCTCCTTTTTCTCGCGTCACGATAAACAAGACCGAGAACCATTCCGAATGCTGCTCTGCCCACTTTTGAATTTGTTCCTCGAACAGCAGCTCCGCCCGCGTCGCTGCACTGTAGACTAGAGCGACGCGGAAGGGCGCCTGGACTCTTACAGCGCAATTTTCCTCAACCCCCAGACCTCTGGCAATCCTATCGTCCAGCGCACCCTCTCCGGTCAATCTCTCTCCCTCCTCCCGTCCCTCCTTGCTTTTCACCTCCTTGCGCTCGATCCACGAGACTACGTGCGCCAAGATGCTCATCATCGGATTGATTCCCACGCCCCCCGCAAACAAAGTCAGCCTCGTTCCGTCTACCCAATGAGCCTCCGTCATTTGAAAATGGAAGCCTCCCCCAACCCGAAGTCCCACCATGTCTCCTTCGGCCACGGTACTGTGGGCCCACCGCGCATGTAGGGAGCGGGAGAGGGAAGAGCCTTTGATAGCGAGAGAGAGACGAGGTAGGATTTCCGGGGGAGAGACCATGGAAAAGCCGCCGCAGTGCGGCAGGGAGGGGACAAAAAAATCTACCCACTGTCCTGCCACAAAAGAGAAAGGATCCCGAGCTGGGAGTTCCTTGTTACACAGGAGACGTAGGTCGAGTTGACGCACAGTGGGGCTGAGGGTGTGTATGCCCGTGACGCAGGCATGCGTGATGGAGGGATCGTCAGGAAGGGATGCGGAAGGACGATTCTCCGCAGGGGCCGGCGAGGATGAGTGCAACGAGGGGGTCGAGGACGTGTGGTGGCAGCAGGAGCAGTGACGGAGGTGTCGAGAAGGATAAGTAGAGGAGGCCAGGACAGGCTTGAGGACTGCGCGCCGCTGCATGCCTGGAGGGGATAAAAGAACATTGGATAACTCTGAATGTGAGGACGATAAGGATGTTATATCTTTCATAGAAGGAGAAGACCCTCGCATGAGGAAAGTCATGGGTGATTCGTCAAGTCTTGGCTGTTGGAGCTAGACAAGGACATGAGGGGGGTAAGGCGATATAATTGCCTTTTACGCACACATATAGCAAATCAAAGAGGATCAAGCGAGCCAAACACTTCACTTAAGTGGCCATTCTTGTCATTGTGTTACTTCTGTGTCCGACACCGGACAGAAGGGCATGGACAAGGCTTGCTAAAAAACGTGGAAGGCGCCGTGTACAAGCGTTCGAGGCGGGGGAGGCGGCAACGTACGCGTCTGAGAAAGGCTCGTTCGACTATTGCAGACAGACACGTGGAACGCTTTTCGTGAGGACAGTCAGGGGCCCTCCTCGCCCACTCACGTTACATGCAATATCAATTCCTTTGTGTCCATGCCCGGCGTTGATGCATGCTACTGGTTGGCTTGGATGATATGAAAGGAGGACCTCCTGCCCACATCACGGGGCTCACCTACCCCGTATTCCCCCTTTTTTCACTCCAAAAGAAGCACAAACAATAATGAGAAGAAGAAGGAGAAAGGTTAATTGTCTGGAAACGGGACTCGCGGCTCGGAATATGCAATTTCTTGGGCCAGGAAGATCGCTGCCTGCAGAGCACCTGGGGACCAGACGGCACTCCTCCTTCGCCTTCCTGAAATATGCGTGTCTACATGCGGCTCTTGGGGTGGGTTTCCTGAGCATTACGTCCGCGAACATCAATCCCAGGTCAGCGTCGCATACGTTGTCGCGGAGACCGCCACCGGTCCCGTTTTCATTCCTTGTGCCATGCCCACAAGGTCTATCCTTTCAGCTGGTCGCATCGCCATCAGGGACTTCCTCACCACGACGCCCGTCGACGGGAGGCTGGACCCCTCCATCAAACAGCAACCCTGTGTCCATAGACCCCCATGTACATAGATATACCGGAAACGACAGGCCTCGGTGGCGCTTCTCCGCCATCAACCTCCCCTCGCGCTCCTCCCTACCGACCTTGCAGGCCCAGACGACTCCCAAGTCGTCTCGGGCTCCGGTCATGCCCCCTCTTCCTGCCCCCCCTTGCACGCTTGACGGGTTGGACATGGACCAACGGGCCGTCGTGACGCGCGGCTTGGGCCCTGCCCTTCTACTAGGGGGGCCTGGCACCGGGAAGACCTTAATTCTGAGACACCGGGTGGAATGGTTGATGACCCGGCAGCAGGTGCCGGGCCGCGAGATCCTTGCAGTCACCTTAACGAACCAAGCGGCACGAGATCTGGAAGGCGTATTGGATGCTTGGTTGGACGATGCAGGGTCGAGCGAGGAGGGTGGGAGGCCCTTGGTAGGGACCTTTCCATCCATCTGTCTGCGGATTTTGCGGGGAACCGCCCTGCCTTTTTTGCAGCAACGGTTCGGTTGGTCACCTTTTTTCACGGTTGTGAACGAACACGATGCGTTGGCTGTGATGAAGGAGGTCTGGGCGGAGGTGCTGGAGGACGAGGGGGGAGAGGAAGGAGATCGGGGTAGAAGGCGGTCAGGAAGGGTGTCAGGAAGGGGGGTAGGGAGGGGCGAAGGAAGGGAGGGAGGGTGCAAGGAAGGGAGCGATGTGCTTGCTGCGGGAGTGGAAGACGAGGAGGGTGAGGGTAGGGTGGGAGGAAGCGGGGAAGGGAGGAGCCTCGCTGCGATCCCGCCCGAGGACATCCTGCGGGCGGTGTTTCGCGCCAAAAAAGCTGGTTGGGACCCGGATGACCTGCGTGGAGTAGACAGAGAGGCATGTAGCCGCGTGACGTTGCTCTCCCCCGCGGTCTCCCCCTCCTTAATGGCTCGGATTTACTCGCAGTACCAAGAGGCCCTGCGCACGCAGAACGTGATGGATGTGGAAGATGTACTCCTTTTCACGCGCGCCTGGCTGCGTGAGGGAGGAAGTGAGGTGGGGCCAGGGAGGAAAGCGTTGCAGGAACGGTGGCGTCATGTGGTCGTGGACGAATGGCAAGAGGTAACGCCCGTGCAGTACGACCTGATTCGCCTGCTCTGCACCACCCCTTCCTCCCTCCCGCCCTCCCCCGCTTCCTCCCTCCTGGTGGCAGGAGACAGCTTACAAGCCACGCGTACTCTCCGTGGTATGGAGCCAGGGCGAAACGTTTCCTTGTTTGTATCGGACTTTGAAAAGGCCGAGGTGCATCGGTTGGTGAATAATTACCGTTCCAGCGCCCACATTGTTGGGGCGGGAGCCGCGGTGGTGGAGGAGGGGGAGGGAAAAGGGGCGGAGGTCGCCGTCGCCATGCAGCGATCGCCGCACCTGGTGACCGTGGTGGAGGCAC
>Ga0102934_1003189_pt1 | contig 11227 bp, 11 predicted proteins | sample SalPonR2_A_D1_MG_FD_78175 | JGI IMG/M metagenome (GOLD analysis project Ga0102934, IMG submission 78175) | Salt pond soil microbial communities from South San Francisco under conditions of wetland restoration - Salt Pond MetaG R2_A_D1_MG | ecosystem: Environmental > Aquatic > Marine > Intertidal...
CTCCTGCATCACATGATTGTCAAAGCCAATCTTTTTCTAATCAGCGGTGTCGCCCGGAGTGCCGGCGGGTCCTTTGAGCTCACCCGGATCGGGGGCCTTTATCGCCATCGGGGGTTTCTGGCGTTCTTGTTCTTTATCCCGGCGTTTTCTCTGGCCGGGTTTCCGCCCCTTTCCGGTTTCTGGGCCAAGATGGTCCTGATCCGGGCAAGCCTTGAGGTCCAGGCCTATGCGGTGGCCGGAGCCGCGGCCGTCGTGGGTCTGCTCACGGTCTATTCCATGACCAAAATATGGGGCGAGGCCTTCTGGAAGCCTAAACCTCCGTGTGAGCATGAGCCTGTCCGCGCAGGCGGAGAATTCTGGCTGCTTTTGCCGATCACCGTGCTGGCGATCATCACCATGGTCATCGGGCTTGTGCCCGGTCCGTTTTTAGCCCTGGCGGGGCAGGCGGCCCATGAGCTGCTTCATCCGGACATATATGTCAAAGCGGTGCTGGGGGGCGTATGAGCAATCTTTTTTTGTTAAATATTTTTCTGGCCGCCGGCTTCTGTGCGATTCTCGGGCAGATTAACCTGACCGGCTTTTTGGCCGGATTTGCCATCGGCTTTCTGGCCCTTTGGGTCACCCGGCCGCTATACGGGCCGAGCACATATTTTACGCGGGTAGCCAAGATTCTGCGATTGGGCGGCTATTTTATCTGGCAGCTGCTGGTATCCAACTTTCGGGTGCTTTGGGATGTGATCACCCCTAAGCATATCAGCAAGCCCGGTGTGATTGCGGTGCCCTTGGATGCGGAAACCGATTTTGAAATCATGATGGTGGCCAACCTGGTCTCCCTGACCCCGGGCACCCTTAGCCTGGATGTCTCCAATGATCGGAAAACCCTGTATGTACATATGATGTTTTTGGATGATGTGGCGGCCGCGCGCCGCGAGATTAAACAAGGGATTGAAAGACGCGTTCTGGAGGCGATCCGCTGATGGGCATGGAAAGTATGTTCTTAAAAGGCGCAACCGAGATGGCGCTCATTCTTCTGACGTTGGCGATTCTCTTGGCCTTAATTCGGCTGGTAATTGGGCCGGATCCGGCGGACCGGATTGTGGCGCTGGATTTAATCTCCGTTCTGATTGTTGCCTACCTTGGGGCGTTCTCCGTCTATACCGGGGAAAAGGCCTTTCTGGATGTCGCCATTGCCTATGCGCTCATTGCGTTTCTAGGCACTGTGGCGCTGGCCCGGTTCCGGGAGCGCCTGGCGAAAAGAACCGGCAGCGGAAACTCCGAAGAGGAGGGATAGATCATGATTGAAATTATTACCGCATTGTTAATACTCGCCGGCGGCATTTTCGCCTTTGTCGCGTCTGTGGGTATGCTTCGCCTGCCGGATACCATTATTCGCATGCATGCAGCCACCAAAGCCGGCGCACTGGGGTCCGGCCTGATTTTTATTGCGCTGGCCTGCTATTATCTGGAGCTCAGCACCACCCTCCGGGCTCTGGCCGCGGTGTTTTTTCTCCTGCTCACCGCACCGGTGGCCGCCCACCTGATCGGCCGGGCCGCCTACTGCAGCCGGGTAAATTTGTGGCATAAAACCTGGATCGATGAGTTTGCCAATGTCTGTGACTGGTGTGAGGCGTCAGGGGATGGGGAGGGGGCATCCGAGTGCGAAATAGAAGAGAAATGACCCCTGACCACTGAAACTCTACGGGTTGACCAGCTCCCGGTGCCTGAGGTGTTCGCAGATAATCTCAACCGCCTGATCCACCGAGGTTTTGCCCATATCGAGGACCAGATCATAGAGGCGCGCATCATTCCAGTCCTGATTGAAGTACTCCTTGATGTAGGCCTTTAGGTCGGCCTCTTCCTGTTTTACCCTTTTTTCAGCCGCCTTCTGGCTGTATTCGTGTTTTTCAACCAGTTTTTGCGTTTTCAAGGCCGGATCCTTTTTTAGCCGGACATGCAGCGTGTGCGGCTTGTCTTTCAGTATGCACTGGCCGCCCCAGCCGACAATGATGGCGTCTCCGGCCTCGTAAATCTGTTCGACCAGCTCGCGGGTTTTCTCATAATAGGCGCGGTCATCCAGGCACCCGTGTTCCCCGTCCACGACCCGCTGGACAATGGAGCAGGTGTAGCGATCCACAAACCGGAGCAGGGAGGATTTGGATGTCTGAAGAAAGGTCTCAGCTTCGTGCCTGGATAGATTCAACTCTTTGGCGATCTTCGCCAGCAGCTGATCGCCGATATATTCATAGCCGAGCTTGTCTGCCACCCCGGACGCCACCTTTTGAGCCTGCGTTGCGAATTCATTGCTGATTGTAATAACGGCCATTTATGCCTCCACCCGCTTTATGTATCTTCGATTAGGACACCTTGATGTCATCGGTCGTTTCCATACCTCACTGACCCGAGCCATTTCAACAAAAATTCTACCGAACAATCAAATTCTAAATTAACTTAACGTCCCCTTCATGTCCCGTCAAGGCCCTTGCATCAGCGGAAACAAAGAAATCGGGGGACGGAAAAAATTTTTGGGGCGTTGAATAAAGTCAATACCGGCCAAGGGCAGGAGAGGCTGTTGATGAGCCTATGACTAATAATCCCCCCACAAATATCCACATCATTTTGGGATGGGCTGGACTAAAATTAACCTCTAATAATCATTAGAAAAAAAAATATAAAAAATTAGTTTTTTTGTTGACATGAACCTATTTTCCGATATTATGGCGATAAAAGTGGAGTAAAATGGATATAAATGGAGATTCGGGCCATTGTTCCGGGGAAGTTCATATCATACAATTGACAGCAAGGGGCGGATAATCATTCCGGTCAGATTTCGGGAGCCCCTTCAGGAAAAAACCGCCCAAGCCCTCATGATTTCCCGGCTGGACAATGCCCTGTTTGCATATCCCCTTGATGAATGGGAGAAAATTGAAGAGCGAATCCATTCGCTGGCTGAGAAGAGCGAATCCATGCGCCGTTTCAGGCGGGTTTTTATCGGTGCGGTCCAGCACTGCCCGCTGGACAAGCAGGGTCGGATCTTGATTCCGCCTGAATTAAGAAATTACGGGAAACTCGAAAAAGAAATCGTTCTGGTCGGTGTGCTGGACCACTTCGAAATCTGGTCAAGACAGCGATGGGATGATGAGAATCTCAAGCTGGAAGAAGAGGATATGCAGAATGAGGAGGTACAAAGCGAAATTGCCAAGTTAGGGCTCTAATCTTATGAAATACCGCCATATCCCGGTGATGGTCGAAGAGACCCTCGGCTTTTTGAATTGCAGGCCGGGGCAAATCTGCGTCGACTGCACAGTTGGCGGGGCAGGACATGCGAAGGCCATTATCGAAAAAATCCTGCCGGATGGCCTCCTTATCGGCATCGATCAGGATGCGGATGCGATTGAGGCGGCGTCCAGGGGACTTTCTGATCATCAAAATAATGTTCACCTTTTTCATGACAATTTTGTCAATCTTCCGGAAATTCTAACGCGTTTGCATATCAGCGCCGTGGACGGCATCCTTGCCGACCTGGGGCTGTCCCTGTATCAATTGGAATCCAGCAACCGGGGGTTTTCCTTTCAAGGCGAGGAACCGCTGGACATGCGCATGAATACCGATGATTCCAGCACGGCTGAAGATATTATTAATTCAGCATCACCTGAAACACTAAAATACATTTTTAAAGCCTACGGCGAGGAAAAATGGGCCGGCGCCATTGCAAGAAAAATCGTGGATCGCCGGAAGCGCCAGCGGATCCGAACTAACCGGGAGTTGGTTGAACTGGTCTGTGCGGCCATCCCCGGAAGTGTGGCGGGCAAGCGGAAAATCCACCCGGCCACCAAGGTGTTTATGGCACTGCGAATTGCTGTTAACAGAGAGTTGGAGCGACTGGAGCAGTTTCTTTCAGTTGCCGTCGATGCGCTTAAACCCGGCGGCCGACTCTGCATTTTGTCCTTTCATTCGCTTGAGGATCGCATTGTCAAGCATCGGCTGAAATCACTGGAGAATCCGTGCACTTGCCCGCGGGATTTTCCGCAGTGTGTTTGCGGCAAAAAACCGGTGGTGCGGGTGCTGACCCGCAAAGTCCGGCGGCCGGGCCAAGCCGAAATTGAAAAAAATCCAAAGGCCAGAAGTACTTGTCTGCGGGCGGCGGAAAAACTTTAAGAGCGAAACTGTAAGGAGAACGGGTGGTTTGGGCAGTATTAGTCGAAAAAACGGAAGGGCCGACGCAGGGGTTGGCCTAACCTCTCGGGTGGTCGGAATTTGCCTGTTGCTGCTTTTTATTTTTATTTTTGAATTCTTTTTCCGCACTTGGTGCGGGGTCCAGTGCATACGCACCGGCTATGAAATTACAGACGCCATGGAACGACAGGAAACGCTGCTTGACATGCAAAAGAATTTAGAGATTGAGCTGGCCCGGTTGACCTCGCCCCAGACCCTCGGCCGAATTGCCGAAGCCCGTTTCGGCCTGGTAACCCCTAATCCGGAACAAGTGGTGGTGATGCCATGAACTGGACGGTAACCGGTAAAGACCGCATCAAGCGCCGAAACCGCCGGATTTTAGTCATCGGATGGGTCTTTTCGATCCTGTACCTTATTATCGGTGTAAAGGCCTTCTATGTGCAGGTCTTTCAGGATGCGGATCTCGCCCGGCGCGCTTCCAGTGAATATAGAAAGGATATTAAAAGCAAGGGCAGCCGGGGGACTATCTATGATGTTAACATGAAAGAGCTGGTGGTGAGCACCCGCGTTATATCTGTCGGCGCCCATCCTAAAAGCATGGAGAATCCGGTTTGTCTGGCCGGCCGTATTGCCGAAGACCTGGATGTTTCCGAACGAACTGTGCGCAACCGATTGGCCAAGGACACCGCCTTTGTCTGGTTGGATCGGGAGGCCTCTCCGCTTCAAGCCAAAGCAGTTAAAAGCCTGGATATTTCCGGCTTGGAATTCATTCCTGGATTCTGCCGGGTGTATCCCAATAAACGGTTGGCCGCCCAGGTGCTCGGGTTTGCCGGAGTGGACGGCAACGGCCTGGAAGGGCTGGAATATTCTTATGATGATTATTTGCGGGGCAATCAGCAGCAATGGACCATTGTCAAGGATGCGCTGGGCCGGATTTTTTATCGGGAGGCCGAGGCCCGGTCGAATCAGGCGGGGAAAAACCTGATCCTGACCATTGACAGCAATATTCAGTTTATCGCGGAGCGCGCGATCGAGGCGGCCGTCAAAGAGTATGGGGCCAAATCCGGCATGGCGGTTGTGATGGTGCCGCAAACGGGTGCCATCCGCGCAATTGCCCATTATCCGTCGTTTGATCCGAATTCATTCGGAAAGTATTCGCAGGACAGATGGCGAAACCGGGCGATTACCGATCCTTTCGAGCCAGGCTCAGTCATGAAGGTATTTATGGCGGCCGCCGCCTTGGAGTCGGGCATCTGTTCTCCCTATACCATGATCGACTGTGAGAACGGCAGTTATTACACCGGCGGCCATGTCATCCATGATACCCACCCGCATGAGCGGCTGACCCTGAAGGAAGTGATTCAGTTTTCAAGTAATATCGGAGCGGCCAAAATTGCCGAACGTGTCGGCCCCAAAAGGCTCTATGAGACACTTCGGGCTTTTGGGTTTGGCGAAGAAACCGGCATTGACTGCCCGGGTGAGACATCCGGCCGGCTTCGCCGTTACCAGGGATGGCGAAAAATTGATCACGCTAACATCGCCTTTGGCCAGGGGGTCTCGGTGTCTGCGCTTCAGTTGATTTCAGCGGTATCCGCCGTTGCCAATCAGGGCGTTGTGATGAAGCCGCGCATCGTCAAGACCATCACGGATGAAAACGGGAAAATTATTGAAACCCGCGCCCCGGAAACCCGTGGGCGGGCTGTCTCCGCCCGCACCGCGGAGATTCTGAAAGAAATCATGTTTTCTGTGACAACAGCGGACGGCACCGGCAGCCGGGCGGTGCCAGCCGGATACACGGTTTGCGGTAAAACCGGGACCGCCCAGAAGATCAATTCCCGAGGCACCTATGAGAACTGCGAATACAATGGGGTGTTTGTGGGGTTTTCGCCTAAAAACGCCCCGAAGCTGGCGGCACTGGTGGTGATTGATGAGCCCCAGAAGCATCATTACGGCGGTGTGGTGGCAGCCCCGGCATTTAAGCAGATCGTCCTGGAGTCATTTAATTATTTGGATGTTCCGCCGCTGGAGAAAAGAAAGAATTATAATGCGGCGTTTAAGTCCAAAAAGAAGGGCGCATGAAGCTGTCTTTGCTCATAGAAGCGATAGCGCCGGCACTTGATCCGGCCGAGCCCGGACCTGACCTGTCGCATGATGCGGATCGGGAGATCGCGGCGATCCATTACCGGTCGGATGCGGTGGTGCCCGGCGGCATGTTCGTGGCGATAAAAGGCCTGCGCACGGACGGCCATCAATATATTTCAGATGCCATTGCCCGGGGCGCGGCCGCCGTAGTGGTTGAGAAGGATGTCAACGTAGGCGCAGATACCGCAGTCATTCAAGTTGAAAATGCCCGCAGGGCGCTGGCGCTGTCCGCCGCCCGGTTTTATGGTAATCCGGCGGATCACCTGGTGATGATCGGGATTACCGGCACCAACGGAAAAACCACGGTGGCCTTTTTAATTGAGCAGATGCTGGAACGCCAACATATTCGGGTGGGGGTGATCGGCACCATCAATTACCGATACGGCGGTGAGACATTCGCCAGTTCGCTGACCACACCGGAGGCCCCGGAGCTTCAGCAGATTTTATCGGAAATGCGGGATGCCGGGACGACCCATGTGGTCATGGAGGTCTCCTCCCACGGCATTGAATTGGATCGGATTTATGGCTGCATTTTTGATGTGAGCGTGTTTACCAACTTGAGTCAGGATCACCTGGATTTTCATGGTACCATGACGGCCTATTGGCATGCCAAACAGCGCCTGTTTACGGATTATCTCCGGCTGAACGGGAAAAAAGCGAAGGCCTGCGCGGTTATCAATACGATGGATCCGCAGGGCAGGGAAATGGCGGACCGGATTCATCATTGTCCGGTGCTTACCGTGGGCGATACGCCGGACTGTTCGGTTCATCCGACTGATACGGCGTTTGATGAAACCGGCATTCAGGCGGCTATTCAGACACCGGCAGGCGGGCTTGCCATTGATTCCAAACTGGTGGGGCGGTTCAATCTGGAAAATATTCTGTGCGCCGCCGGTGTCGGCCTTGCACTTGAGCTTCCGGTTGAGCGCATCGCCGATGGGATCTCGGCATTTAAGAATGTTCCCGGCCGGCTGGAGCGGATTCCCGATGCTGCCGGCCGTCATGTGTTCGTGGATTATGCCCACACCCCCAAGGCGCTGGAAAATGTCCTGGAAACACTGCGCGAGGTCAATGCCGGCCGCTTGATCTGCGTATTCGGCTGCGGCGGGGACCGGGATGCGGACAAGCGGCCCAAGATGGGCGAGATCGCAGGCAGGCTGAGTGATCTGGTGGTCATTACCTCAGATAACCCCCGGACCGAACCGCCTCTGGAGATTATAGAGGCCATCCGCCGCGGCACCCACGCGGTGCGGCCCCGGCAGCTGAAAGCCGAGACACTTGAAGGCGGATGGTCGCATCCGGGCTATGTGGTGGAACCCGACCGGCAGAAGGCCATCTATCTGGGGATCCGGTCGGCAAAGCCGGGGGATACGGTTTTGATCGCCGGTAAGGGCCATGAAACCTATCAGATCTTGGGCAAGAGGGTTTTGGATTTTGATGACCGCAAAATTGCGGCGCAGGGGCTTTCACTAAACTAATGCACACCCCGATGACATGGCACATAGAGGATTTGCTGCAGGCCACTGGCGGCACCCTGTTGGCGGGCCCGATGTCCGCCGAGTTCGCCGATATCGGCATTGATTCGCGCATCATTGCCAGGGATCACCTGTTTGTGGCCATACGGGGGGCGAAATATGACGGCCATGCATTTATTCCGGAGCTGATGGGGGCCGGCATCAAGGGGATTATGATCCATAAGTCCCTGCCGGATCGCGAGCAATTGATCGACTGGTCTGAGGCTGGCGGCTGCTGCATCATGGTGGCCGACACCACCCTGGCCTTGGGCGATCTGGCCGCATTCCAGCGGCAGCGGGCGGGCATTCCTGTTGTCGCCATTACCGGGTCCAACGGGAAAACCACCACCAAGGAACTGATCGCTTCGATCGTCAGTCAGGAAAGAACCACCCTGTCGACCCAGGGGAATCTGAATAACGAAATCGGGCTGCCGCTCACCCTTTTACGGCTGAGCCGGGCCCATGAGGCGGCCGTGGTGGAACTCGGCATGAATCATCCGGGGGAAATCGGGCGGCTGGCTGATATCAGCCGGCCGGATATCGGGGTGATCACCAATATCGGGCCGGCCCATTTGGAAGGGCTAAAGGATGTTGAGCATGTGATGGCCGCCAAAGCGGAACTTTTGGAGTATATTCCCGCTCATGGGACGGCCGTTTTAAATGCGGATGACGGCTTCGGCCCCCGCCTGGGTGAAATGGCAAACAGTCGAACTCTCTATTTTGGCCTGGCTGACAACGCTGATGTGCGGGCCAATGCGGTCCGGCCGGTTGGCATGATGACCGAATTCAATCTGTGCCTGCCGGACGGGCAAATCCCGGTCATCCTTCATGCCCCGGGCCGGTATATGCTCGCCAATGCACTGGCGGCCGCTGCTGCGGGTTATGCCGCGGGCATTTCCAGGGAAGCCATAAAATCCGGCATCGAGGCGTTTCGGCCGGTGGCCGGCCGTATGGCCCATACGGAAACCCGAACCGGTATTCATATTATTGATGACGCATATAATGCCAACCCCGGATCCATGAAGGCGGCCATTGATGCACTAATGGCATTAAAGGGCGGCCACTCGGCGATTCTAGTGGCAGGTGACATGCTCGAGCTCGGCGACAGGGCGGCCGAACTGCATACAGAAGTCGGCCGGGCGGCAGCAGCCGGCGGCATTGACCGATTGTATCTGACCGGTACCTTTGCCCGGGACGTGGCAAATGGCGCGCTTGCCAGTGGAATGCCGGAAAGCGCGGTGCTTGTCGGCAGCAAATCCGAAATTCTGGAAAATCTGGCGGAAACGCTATCTCCGGAAGACTGGGTGCTGGTCAAGGGCTCAAGGAGCACCGGCATGGAACAGATCGTTCAGCAGCTCCTCCATCAGGAATCCTTAAAAGTCGGGCAGGCGGGGGTTTAGTTATGCTCTATCATTTACTTTTTTCCCTGCATGCGGACATATCGTTTTTTAACGTGTTCCGCTACATTACGTTCCGGACCATCTATGCCAGCCTTACCGCCTTTTTAATTTGTTTCCTGCTCGGGCCCTGGGTCATCGGAAAACTCAGTGAAAAACAGATCGGACAGTATATCCGCCGGGTGGGTCCGGCCGCCCATCAGGACAAGGCGGGGACCCCGACCATGGGCGGGGTGCTCATCATGACCGCCATTATTATCGGCGCCATTTTATGGGTGGATCTGACAAATCCCTATGTTTGGATCATCCTTTTGGTGACGGTCGGCTATTTCGCCATCGGGTTTATTGATGATTATCTCAAGCAGATCAAAAAACGGAACCGCGGCTTAAGCGGACGGGAAAAATTTCTGCTTCAGGTTGTGATCGCCTTTGCGGCCGGCAGCCTCCTCCATATTATGCCCGAATTTGACACCCGGGTGACGGTCCCCTTTTTTAAAGGTTTCCGGCCGGATCTCGGGCTCGGATACATTGTTTTTGCGGTGCTGGTCATCGTCGGCACCTCGAATGCGGTCAATCTCACAGACGGCCTGGACGGCCTGGCCATCGGACCGGTGATTATAACGGCGGCCACCTATATGCTGTTTGCCTATGTGGCGGGGCATAGCCGCATCGCCGAATATCTCCAGATCCCATATGTCTATGGCAGCAGTGAGGTAACCATTATGTGCGGGGCCATGGCCGGGGCCGGGCTCGGATTTTTATGGTTCAATACCTATCCGGCGCAGATTTTTATGGGCGATGTGGGCTCCCTCCCCTTAGGCGGCGCGCTGGGCACCATTGCGGTCATTACCAAGCAGGAAATCTTGATGATGATTGTGGGCGGCATTTTTCTTATTGAGGCCCTGTCCGTGATCATTCAGGTGGCTTATTTCAAGCTGACCCGCGGAAGACGGATTTTTTTAATGGCCCCTCTCCACCATCATTTTGAGTTAAAGGGTTGGGCGGAGTCCAAGGTGATCGTGAGGTTCTGGATTGTTTCGATTCTTTTGGCCCTGATCGCTGTAAGCACATTAAAATTGAGATAAAAAGCCCGTGGAGATTAAGAACAAACATATTCTGGTGGTCGGTCTCGGAAAAACGGGAAACGCACTGGTCCGGTTTTTGGAACGGCGGGGGGCGCGCGTGACCGCCACAGACCAGGCAGATGCGGAAACGCTCGGCGCCTCGCTGGCTGAACTTAGCGGCTGCGATGTCTCTCTGGAGCTTGGCGGTCACCGTCCCGAGACATTTTTATCCGCGGATCTCATTGTTTTAAGTCCGGGCGTGCCCCATACCATCGAACCGATCCGGCAGGCGCGGGCGAAAAACATTCCGGTCACCGGCGAGATCGAGCTGGCCTACCGGTTCATAAAAACTCCGATCATCGCGGTTACCGGGACCAACGGGAAATCGACCACCACGCTTTTGGTGGGCGAGATGCTGACAGATGCCGGCTATGATGTGTTTGTCGGCGGCAACCTCGGCACCCCGCTTATTGAATTCGCGGATCAAGGCGGTACCGCGGATTTTGCCGTGGTTGAAATCAGCAGTTTTCAGCTGGATACCATTGACACGTTCCGACCCCGGGTGGCGGTGCTCTTAAATATCACGGCCGATCACCTGGACCGGTATGAGGATTTTGCCGGCTATGTCCGATCCAAGGGGCGGATTTTTGAAAACCAGGCGCCGGATGATACGGCGGTGTTAAACGGGGCGGACCCGGCTGTAAGGGAACTGCTGCCCGGTATTCAGTCAACGGTGCTGCCGTTTAATGCGGATGATACGGCTGGAAAGGGGGCATGGCTGACCGATGCCCACATCCGTCTCAAACTCCCGAAGGCCGGGCAAGACTGGCTGGATTGCCGTGATATTCCTTTGCTGGGGGCGCACAATCGGGAAAACATCGCTGCCGCGGCGCTGGCGGCCTCTGCGGTGGGGGCGCCCATTGCCGGCATACAGGAA
>Ga0102934_1003193_pt1 | contig 11214 bp, 11 predicted proteins | sample SalPonR2_A_D1_MG_FD_78175 | JGI IMG/M metagenome (GOLD analysis project Ga0102934, IMG submission 78175) | Salt pond soil microbial communities from South San Francisco under conditions of wetland restoration - Salt Pond MetaG R2_A_D1_MG | ecosystem: Environmental > Aquatic > Marine > Intertidal...
CGAGCGCATGGAGGAATATAAGGCGTCGGCAGCGTACTTGGCGGCTTTGGGCGAGTGGGAGAAGAACTATTGGACGGCCTACGGGGATGGTTGGGCGCACTGGGCGCAGGATCGAGGCTTTGCTCCCTCCCCGAACTCCAACAGGTACGCACAGGTACAGGAGGACGACAAATCCCTCAAGGACCAAGGATTTCTGAATCGTTTCGATGCCATGGTGGAACAAGAATCCGCCTACTGGCGGGAGCAGTCAGAGAGCCGAAAGGAGAAAGGGGAGGCGCGTGGTCAGGCCTGGCTTGATTGGGCCGTTCAGAGAGGCTACATGCCCCCGCCAGAGGGCCCTGGGGAACCACGAGGCGGCTCCGATGCGGTCGCACCTAAGACCAAGGGAGGGAAAGGGGAGTACCAGGGAAGCCGACGCTTGGATGCTTTCGACGACCGGATGGCGCGATACGAAGCGATTGGGCAATTCGAGGCGGAATACTGGAAAAAGAGGGGAAAGAGCTGGGAGCAATGGGCCATTGATCAGGGTTATGCCCCTGGCCCGGACTCCAAATACCGGAAGCCAGCGGAGGAAGACTTGGCATGGCAGCAGCAGCAGCAGGAGCAGCAAGAGCAACAACAGCCTACTATGGCGGCGAACGAGGAGGGTCAGCCTATGCCCGTAGGAGGCTTGGATGACAAAGCCGAAGCCATCCGTGGGGATTTCTACAAGGCGGACGGCCGAAACTGGGCGGAGTGGCTCCGTGCTCGAACCTTTGGGGAGGGTTCGGCAGAGGAATATGCGCCCACTCAGGGTTACGAGGGAAAAGCTGGTGCGGCACACTCTAGTGCCTACAAGATCGGGACGGATGTGGGGGCGGACGGAGCCATTTTGCTCAATCAGGATATAGACCGGGCCGTGGAGGACGTCTATAAGCACCAGACTTGGATGGGACGGAGCACAGCGCGGGTCGTGAACGGGATGGAGAAGGGTGCTGAGCACGCCTACGCTGCCGGAGAAAGGATCGTGTCCCGGGCCGGAAACCGCGTCGAAGATGCCGTGGAGGCCTATGATGCCACGGTAGATGACAGTTCTATTGGTGAAAAGACGGTGAAAGTACCAGCAGAGGAGCCTGTGGAGCAGCCGGCGCAGGCACCCAAACAAAGGCACATGCGAGGTGCAGGCAAGTGAGGGACGCATGTACCTTGACGACACACAAGGATCCGATTTTTCCTTCAAAGGGGCCCCTGCCCTGCTTTTGCATGGATGCATGGTTTATGGAGTCATGAGCAAAAAGAACACATGGTCGTGGAGAAACTGTAAAAGAGGACACGAAGCACAAAGTGGCATGAAGCACACAACTGTAAAAGCAGCAGAAAGATAGGCACCCACTTTCATATTTGAACGGCAGCAAAGGGATTGAACCTTTATAATCCAACTTTATGGATAAACGTGAGGTACATTTTGGCCCAGCGTTTGGGTAGAAGAAAAAATCACAGATTGAGCGTCAGGAATTCCCCAAAATTCTTTATTTTGACCGGATGCACACCATCACGCCAATCAGACATCTAGGCCGAGATAAAGAACAAAAATAGAATTTGGAAAAAAAATCAAGCACGCTTCAAGTATGAGAACATGATAGGAAGGGGAGCCGACGTGCATGTTTGACGGGCCACTTCATGGACGGCAATGTTCTGCCAACAGTCATGATTTTCAGACCAATTTCCTTTTCTGTCTAACCTGCTTTTAAATGTCTTTTTTTGAGCCGACGATGTTTGCATTGATCATTCCACTTTTTTCTGACTTACTGCTTGCGGACTTATATCTCCCAATAGTTCCTGCGCTTCCCCTTTTTTGTCCAGAAACCTTACCCGGAGGGTGGACGAGGCTGCGGAGGAGGTTTGCCACACTTCTTTTTTTAGGACTTTGCCCCCTGCCCGAATACAAACTGAGGGCGTGTTTCGATTAGGATGGGAAGGGATTGCATTCCTCTCTTTCCGGGATTCTACATCTAAAAACTTGCCGTCACGGTGGGTTCCGAAGCTTGTACAGTACGTGTTCCTGATGCCTTACCTAAATTTTGCTTCCGTGCTCCGTCATTCGTTCGCTCACTTTTCTCTCACAAACATAAGCACTACGCTCAGAAGGAAGATGAATGGGCGTGTGGATTTGGACAGTCTTATGCGCCAAGTCCGTTGCTACCGGAACGTGGCCAGGGTCCGCGCCGATGTGATAGCCTGCATCGCCCAGGTAGCTACCCTCCCTTGCTTTTCGTTTTCTAGGCGGCTTATGCAGCGGGACGTGATTTGACTTTGTTTAACTTTTTGGCTAAGTTTGTGCCTTCAATGTTTTTACGACCGCAAGTGCCGATTTCTAGTCGACAAGACTCTCATCGCTTCTATTCGTACGCTTCTTCCTTTCACTTTCCCCTGCTATGCCAGGTGCGCACGCTCATTCCCAAAGTGGAAAAGTTCATCCACAACAATGGCACGGAAAGCGAGCTCTTGGTCCTGTCCGGTACAGTGGCAATCAATTATCAAAGCCGGCAGTACAATATTCCAGTCGAGGTGTACATCAGCGAGCCCTATCCCGAGGTAAGCCCCGAGTGCGAGCTGGCTCCCCCACGTCGGGTTGTACGCCAACTCGGCCATCGAGTAGGCAGGAAGGCTGAAAAAGTGCATTTCCCCCCTGAAAAAGCGTGAAGAAATGCTTGCAAACGACCTTCTCCTGACATGGTGCTTTTCGCCTCCCCTTCTGCCTCCCCTCAGGCCCCCCCCCGCTGCTACGTGCGACCAACCAAGGAGATGGACATCAAAGTCGGGCACCGGCACGTGGATCGAGACGGGCTCATATATCTTCCCTACCTGCACGAATGGAACGCCCGTTCCCACAACGTGACAGAGTTGTGTGCGGCCATGTCTAGCGTCTTCGGCTTGGACCCGCCCGTGTATGCCGTGCGGAGAGGGGGAGGGGGCGGAGGGGGTTCAGTCTCTCCGGCGCCAGCCTCCTTCTCGACCTCTCTCTACCCGGGACAAATGGGGTCGCTCGGTCGGCAGCCGACAAGCCAGCAGCCGCAGCCGCCCTTACAGGTCCGGCCGTCACCGCCACCGGCTTACGAAAGCCTGACGGGTCCGGGTGGGGGGGCGTATGGAAATGGGGGGGGAATGGAAAGCGGAGGTTCAAGTCCTGCCAACCAACAAGCGCAGGCCGAGGCAAAACGGAGAGAGGCGGCGCAGCAGGTTCTAGACAAGACTCACAGGGCCTTGAAAGGCCTCTACGGGCGGGTGTCGCGGGAGCTGGAGGAGGAAGAGGAGAAGCAGGTCGCTCTGCAAACGCACCGAAAAGAGGTCTTGGCAAGTATGGGCGGCTTGAAGAAGAAGAAAGAAGAAGCGGAGGAGCGGATTCGGAAAGTGATGGAAATGGACGGGCGTCTAGATGCTTGGATCAAGGAGCAGGAGGGGCGGCCGCCTGTGGGCGTGGACGACATGATAGAAGCCGCAGACCCTCCTTCCAGGCAAATGCTGGAGTTGGTGGCGCAAAACGCAGCCATCGAGGACGCCCTGTATCACCTTGACAAAGCTCTTACCAGAGGAAACATAGATCACCTCGTGTTTTTGAAAAAAATTCGCGAACTTGCACGGGAGCAATTTATGTGCGTCGCCCATGTCAACAAGATTTATCGGGCGCAGCAAGCCGCCCTTGTGGCGGCGCGAGCGCCGCCAAGCCAGACAGGACAATTTGGAGGAGCTAGGTACCTTCCGAGTGGCAGCACATCGCCTCGGTGAATGTGGGGTTGTAAGTGGGAAATTTGTATTGAACATGGGGACAGGTGGGTTTAGGGGATGAAACGGTAGCCGATTTCTCCTTGACAGACAGTACCGAATAGTGGCACAGAAGCAATGCATTTTCAAAAATAAAAAAATCAAGGCACGGAGGGATCGCGAAAAGTCTCCCACGCCGAATATATCATGCTTTTGTCATCGCTTCTCTCACCGCGCGCACGTCTTTATCACATCTCTTCATCAGAATCGGTACCCAGGACTTGAGTGCGTTCTGTCATTTTAAAAACCATTGTCGCTTCAAATATTGTCAAGGACCCATGAGGTCCCTGACTCTTCACCACCATTTCAAGTCCTTCCATAGAAGGTTCAAGGTGTGAGAGGGAGCGGACAAGGACAGGATTTATAATTCCATCGTCTCCACACCGCGGAGATGAATCCCCCTCTTGGACCGCCACTCCCACCATTTACCTGCTTCGACAGCACGCGCTTCCTCAACAAAAGAGAACACCTGGTACGGATCCAGTCAATTTCTTCGATTCTTCTCCCATCAAATGCACCTGTAACTCTCGCTACTATAAAGTCGGTCCCTTACTTACAACGCCTTGAGCTCTTGCTCTCTACCACTTCCACTCTGTCTGCTTGATGTATTCTTATTCCTTTCCAGCCCCATTTTTCTTCTCGTCAAACAACGTTTTAAGAATGGACAAAAGGAGAAGCGGGCACTGCTTCGTCTCAAGAGTCGCCTCCTGCTGCAGGAAAGGGGGAAAGAGTTCCTTGTTTGCCTCTGGCCGAAAGGTCGCATCCATATTTGAACTGTCTTCCACATCGACGTTCATCTTCAAGGAAAATTTGACTGCTTTCTTGTGCACGTGATTGATGGCGGTGCAGCTTAATTTGCTCATGCCTCCCGGAGCCGACGCCTCTCGTTCCATGCTTATGCATAGGGACGTGAATCGCTGGTAAGCAATGAGAATTCGCTTCAAGTCGGACAGCTTTCCTTGCAGGGTCGCGATCTGTGCCTGTAGCTCCCTGGTATCCTGGTGGCCGACAGCTTTGGCTTCGCTTTGTCCGCCTACCTCCATGGCTGTGCTACGCGTGTCTCGGCCCGAAAACTCACACAGGGATACGTCACTCAAACGGACGTCCATTTTACCTGACTTGCTGCGGGAGCGTCTTGCTCCATCCGTCGCACCGCCCTCCTCGAGGTGGGATATTAAATCCAACAAGGATCTTTCTCTTTCATCTGCATGCTGTACACTTTCGCGCAAGAGCCTTTCCGCGTCTGTTTCCCGCAAGTCTCGTAGGCGCTCGTACATGTGCTTCCAATACAAGGCGTCGCGCGCGTCCTGGTCCTTATCGCCTCTGTTGCCAGTAATGCCTGCATTTAGAGAGTTTCCAACTGCTCCGGAATTCTCTTTTTTACGACGGGCTGAGAGCAATACCTCGAATTCTTGCATCAATTGCTCCTCCATCTGCTTGGCAAGGGTGCTCAAGTCCTGAAGCTCTACAGTTTCGGATGACGGAATCATCAACTCTTTGCTACTTCTAGTGCTGCTAGATGGCTTGCCGACCTTAGAGGTCGTCGACCGTTTCGTTGTGGTCTTACCCATTGCGTGACAATCCCTGTGGCGAATGGCTATATGTCTTGAGAATTCATTCTACATTTAGGCGCGAAGCCAACTACTAGTAGAACAGCGATTCAGCGACCACAACCCTGGTCTCCTTCTAATATTTGAAAAAGATCTTGAATAAAATGCCCCTTCTACGGTCCAATAATTGAACCAACCAAACTGAGCACAGGCGTATGGTATTCTCGCCACACCATATATGATCACTTCGATCCACTGGTTTTGGGGCAGGTTAATATTGTCACGGGAGAAGTTAAGGTTTCGAATTTTGAACGCAGACGTTACCGGGCTCCGACTTGGTCATTCAGGGAAGCGTGTGATAGTTATAATATGCGTATGACAAAATGATTTGTCTTCGAGCGCAATGATGAATTTCATTTTTTTTCACGGTAAAGACGTCATTAAAAACAACAAAGGGCAGTATTGTGTCAGATTCATGCAGTGGTCTGGGGCTACTTGCAGTCATTATGGTAAGTGTCTTGAGGATCCCTTTCGGGCCCCGGACTCTTTATAAGTGCTGGCTCTCTACAGAACTAAACCCAAATACATATATATATATATAGATTTCTAAGTATTTCGAGATATAAAAAAAGGGGGGCGGACAACCACCACATCGGTATGTGTAGCTCGTCGGTTTGCTGGAGCAACATGACACCTACTTGGGCTCTTGGTACTTAGCCGAATAAAGACGTGGATTCGCCGTCATCGAAATTCATTGCTTTCCGCATCAATTTTCTGATCTCATGTTCTCGATATTCATTACAAGGGAGTAGGTCAGGTGGAAGCATGCGACAAGGACGATACACATGTCGGCGACACTGGAAGCTCTTGGAGGCAAAAGACTCGGATGCACTCTTGACGTCAGTTTTTCTCTATTAGCGACGCTGCACATGGAGCTACAAATGATTTTTCGTCATGTCGTTCTTCCTCAATGTCTTCCTCTATTTCTCCTCCGTCTTCAGCAACTACCCAGTCTATGTCCTCGTCCACCCCTTTGACCTCTACCTCCTCCTTCGTCCTTTCCTCCTCCTGTCGCTCTCAAGCGCCACCTTAATTGCCCCTGGTCTCATTTAACCATACAAGGGATGAGGACAACATCAAAAGCTCGGTTTATAGAAGTTGCGGCTACGAAGAGGTTGCGTGTTCAAACCGCGTGGATGACTCCATATCCAGATGGAGGAACGCGTCGTCGTCCTTTATTTCCACCTTCAAAAAGAGACTATACCAAGCCGAAGAAGACCATTATCGGCCTTGGCATTAAACATGTGGAAAGATAAGAAAGGAGGTGAAAGGGATGGTGAAGTTGAAAGTACAGGGTTCCGGTTTCTGAAAAGTTTTAACAAGAGACTGAGATCGCCTACACCATCGACGGTCGGGTATGAGCCAGTTGTAAAACACACCAGCGCCTTATTCATGCGTAAACAGCAAAAGGAAGAAGGAATGCACACTTGGTGGTGGACGACAGAATGAGGCCTGAGGAGGAAAAAGAAAAGATAAAGAGAGGAAAGGATGCGCCGGGTCGAGACCTCTATTCCCTCTCTGGCTCGGTCTTATTCTAAGGGGAAAGAATCGCAGAGATTAGGGTAGATTTAGGTCCAACAAGGAAAGTACAGCAACAAATATCAGGAATCCTGAGCTCTGATATCACAAAGCGGCAAATCGACGGTGATGGGAAAGGGGCTTCGAGACTGTCTCCTCCTCGCCATCCAGTCAAGGCGGCATCCCTGGTAGAGGAACCGGCGCGAGTTGAAAAGGCCTCGTGTACCGCTTTACGTGCACCACTTAATGCTGTGCCTGTTGGTACACCCATCCCAAGGCAATCCAAGATTGCAAGGCTGTTCAGAAGCATGATGCGAGGCGGTATCTGGGGCAAAATGAATCCTATCACGTGTCTTTCATCTCCCGGAAATGCCAAACCGTCCTTGGTTTCCTTCCCGTCTGCTTCTGTATCGATGTATTCCACCAGCTGCGACGGATCTCTGAATAAGCCCGTGCACGATGCAAACTTGTCACTAGAAGCTCAAGCGGCCTATTTCTCCCTGAAATCGGCAAGTAACATGCGGCTGTCGCCCCGGCCCTACAGCCCTTTTCGGGATCAAATAGTGGTCACAGTAGTCAATCGGCAAAGCTTGACAGTGACTGGTTCGATGGAGGCAGGCATATGACGGACGACAGTTCACGTCTTGGGTGTATTGTTTCTGAGCGTGTGCCTCTGCCTTGGGGCACTCGTCTCCGGTCTAGTTCGCCAAGATCTCGGGAGAGAGAGATGTTGGGAGTGCTTTCAGCATTGAACACGCGTGAATTAAGAAATTACATGTTGAAGGCTGGATTTGATCGCGGAGAAAGTCTCTCCCTGAGTTCATGAGGTATCCTGTCCTCTGTTCTTCGCGTTCTTGTGCGAAACGAGCGACGAAACCTGAGATTGTGATCCATGGGGGGCCTGAGAGTATCTCACACAACGAAAAATAGACGCCGACGGAAGTGGAGATGGTGTGCGCCTTACTGGCGAATGGCGCGGGCGCCGGGAGCAGTGTCACATGGCAAGGAAGTAAGAAGCTGAAAGTGGGATAAAACAGAACTAATGGATCCTGTGTTCTAGGACTCACTTCTTTCGTCCACGTTCCTGAATGAACTCTCTCTTGGAAATTCCACGCAGTCTCAAAATGTTCACTAAAACCTGAGACGTACCATTTGCTGAAGCCAATATTGTTTCACAAAGTGGCCACAGCTGCTGCCAAATTTTCTCCTAGGAGCGGCATCCCGCCCGATTTTAGTCTATCCACATGTCATCCCCACCTGCGTAGCTCACTCTACGTAGTTCATTTGCCCAGATGTACTCTCATTTCATTCAATGTCATTTGATAGCAAACATTTCCTGTGGTCAATCTGTTACAAGACGCTGTTCAGCACGCACTCTGGCCTGTCACCTTCTTGGTGTCTCGTCCCTTCGGATGGTCCTCCCCCTCCCCTTTCCATGACAGCCCCTCCATGCTCTATACCGCCGCTCTTTTTTCCTTCCTCAAAAACAGAATAGCGCGGGAGCGCTTGATACGAGCTCCATCTAGACCCACTGTTCGTAGGCGGCACCCTACTCCTTTCTTCTTCCCCAACTTTCGGCCTCCTCGATCGAAAGCAGCAACAAAGAGAATCCCAACATGACCCCAGGAGCTGCAAACACCGGTGCATCGGCTTTTTCTCCCGCGTGCCCACAAACTCAGTCAAGCTGTCCCGTGTCAAAACGCCCAACAGCCGACCGGACCGCACTACGTATGCCTGCGTCACTTTCAGCATGCGAAAGCTAAAATCCACCTTGCTCAAAAGGGTCCGGTCCCCGACTTGATAAGGGCTTGGATCCATGATTAGGGGAGGAGGGGTTAGGTAGGTAGCCTTGGAGGATGAAAGAGAGGAAAGTCGGCGTCGTCGGGAGGGAGTGAGGGTGTCAACCGTGTCTCGGTCACGGAGGACGACAATGTGCAGAGGCATGCCCATGGCCACGCTTTTGGCGCTGTTGGAAAGATCAATGTGGTCTTCCCTTCCTTCCTCATCCTTTCCACCGCCCACCACCCCCAAATCTGGTGCCTCCGCTGGCCCCTTCTTCTCATCTTCCGACCCCCTTTGCAGGGTGCTCCCCCGCTTTTCCTGCTCAGAATCGTCTGAAAAGGTCACCTTTCGACGCAAGAATTCCTTTCCTGTCTCTCCGCCAAGCCGATGAGACGCCCCGCTCCCTCCCGGCTGCGTACGCACGCATTCCTCCTCCCCGTCCTCCAATGCATGGAGTTGGACGTACAAGCCGTTCACAGCCACTTTCAAATCCTCCGCCAGCACCGCCCCTTGCAAATGCATGGATTCGTCCGTGTCCACCACGGGGATCAACCACTCGGAGCCCCCGCACCGGAGCAGCACTTTCTCGGCCTCCGCGAAGGTTGAAGAGAGAGTCAAGTACGGCCCTTGGTCGACCGGACGCATGACCTGAGCCGCCGTGACCATGTAGAGTTCCGCGGGGAGCTCGGGCAGGCTGGGCGTGCCGTTCGTATCCAGGAGTTCGTCGTAGACGTTCTTGGTGAAGCGGTTGGCGACGAAGTAGGCGAGCAAGAGGGCAACCGAGATGGGCAGTCGGAGGTGGTTCTGGCCCGAGAGCTCGAAGACAATGACGGCGGTGGACACGGCCCGGGTCACGCCCGACGAGAAGGCCGCGGCCCCAATGACCGCAAACTCCCAGGGCTCCAGACTGGTGATGCGGTCCGTGGGGTAAAAAAAATGGACGATCTCCCCAAAGAGCCGACCAACCGCCCCCCCCGTCACAAAGGTCGGTGTGAAGAGACCCACCGGCAAGGGCAAGGACACGCAGAGGGCAGTGACCAGGAACTTGAACACCGCGTACAAGGCCAAGGGCCCGCTCACGCCAATGATGCCACTGCGGAACATGTAGTCCGTCAAGGGCTTCGGCCTGGGCCCGCCCTGGGGAAGCCCCGAGACCATGTCGAGGTAGATCAGAGGGGCGACTACCAAGGCCGTGGCCAGGACCATCCACACCCGCCGCCGCGCCACCACGGGCCAGCCTAAGGAGAAACTCAGGTAGCGATTACGTAGACTGCAGAGCGCGGAGATGACGCCCACGAAGAGGGCACCGAAGAGCCCGCACAACAAGCCCAAGCCGCAGCACAACAACAGGTCAAAGACTAAGTAGCCTTGGACCCGGTCGTGGTCGTCCGTGAAAAGCGCGAAGGTGTCTCGGAGCCCGGCAATTTCGTAGACCAGCGCCGCACAGATGGCACAAAAAAAGGCCCGAGGCAGGTTCCGTACCATGTAGTAGGTAGCGGTGACTTCGATCGAGAAGAGGACTCCCCCAAAGGGCGTGCCGAACGTGGACGCTACACCTGCCGCGGAGGCACAGCCCAGAATCTCCAACCGCTTGGACGTATTTCGACGACAGTGGCGGAAGCAGTGGAGGCGCATGAGGCTGTCGGATATGGCCACGGCCACGTGCACGAATGGCCCCTCTTTCCCCACTGACAGACCCGCGATCAAGGCGAAAATCAACCCTAGCATCTTTGCCCAGATCTAAAAACACGGAAGGGCCAGGCGTTCAGAGGTTCAAAAGTGAGGAATGTACGCACGAGGAAAAATCTTGGATAAGGCAACGTACCAATCGTATGGAGAGGACCGGGGTGCTGATGAGGCCGGAGAGGACGGTTTTGACGTCGGGGATGCCTCCCCCCACAGATTCTGGGCAGATGCGGTTGGTGACAAGAGCAGAGATAACACTGAGGATAGCCACGTAGAGTGTGAAGATGGAGGCCGCAACCAAGTGGTTTTCTTTCCAGTCCATGGCGTTCACGATGAGGTACCGTGCTGGCGCGAAGTAGAAGACGGATATATTGACGATCAAGGTCACAACGGCGGTCAGCAATCCCGTGAGGGCAAGCAAAATCGATGCCTCCATCATACGCCACAACATAAAGAAGCAATTAGCGCCCCGGTTGTAGTAGCCTTCGTGAGCCAGGGTGGGATGCCGCGTCACGCCAGCCAAGGACTGATAGACGTCCAGGCTCTGCCACTTCTGCGAGGGTTGCCTTCGCGCCCCCATTCCCCAGTTCTGCATGTGTGCGCTACCGTCATTGCCACTACTTCTACTAGTAAGGCTCCTCCACTCCTCTTCGGAAGCACCTGCTCTATGGATTGTGGGACCGTAGGTATAGCTCCTTGAGGAGGAAAGCGAGCGCCAGACGTCCGTGATAGAACTGCCCCGCGATTTCTTGGTTGCCTTTCCACTACCCGGCCGTCGAATTGCATCTTGCTCGTCACTATTTATATCCGTTGATGA
>Ga0102934_1003194_pt1 | contig 11213 bp, 10 predicted proteins | sample SalPonR2_A_D1_MG_FD_78175 | JGI IMG/M metagenome (GOLD analysis project Ga0102934, IMG submission 78175) | Salt pond soil microbial communities from South San Francisco under conditions of wetland restoration - Salt Pond MetaG R2_A_D1_MG | ecosystem: Environmental > Aquatic > Marine > Intertidal...
ACGCAACGCGTTGTTCGGCCCCAGATTGTGGAAATGCGGGTCCATCGATGACGGCTCCGAACTCAGACCGATCCGCAGATCGGCGGCTGTCGCGGGCGCCGCGGCCAACAGGGCCAACGGCAGTGCTGCCGCCAGAGCCAGTGTGCTGAACCTTGTCTTCATTCCTGTTCTCCTCATGATTTCCATTTTTTCTTCGAACCCGAGGCCGGCGGGTTCCACTGCCGTCCACGCAATTCGCGCGATGCCACGGGATCCCCGGACGGGACCACGCTCGCTGATTTCGTTCGGATGGTCCGCCCGCATTACCGGCTTTCTGCTTCATGATGTCTCATGCGAACCCGCCGACACGGCAGAGGCAGCACAAGGGTCACGCAAAAGCACGGCCTGCTCGGAACGCGAACCTTCCGTCGCGGACGCAGAGTAAGCAGAGGTGTTTTGCCGTGGCAAGTGCCGAAATTCTGCCGCTTTGTCCCGCTGTGCGTGTATTTCAGTGCATATCTCGCGCAAACCATCACGAATCCGCAAGCGCTTTAGTCAATCTTCCCGCCCTATCCTCAGGCCTGCGCCCTTGCGACGACGGCATGCATCAGCGTATCCAGCCCCGCACGCAGCCGTTCCAGGGCGACGTCCTCGCGGTGATTGTGGGTGATCCCGTCCCGGCACGGCGTGAAGATCATCGCGGTCGGGCAGATACGCGCGAGAAAATAGGCATCGTGCCCGGCCTGGCTTGGCAGGTCGCGTGTGACATGCCCCAGACGCAAAGCCTGTTCACGCACGCCCGCGACCAGGCCGGCATCGAAGATCGCGCCGCCCCAGTTCCAACGCTCGACGATCTCCCCGATGCAGCCGGCTCGCGCCGCAGCCTCCCCCACCGCCCGCACGATTCGCTCGGCCATGATGGCGGCGATGCGCGGATCATCGTGACGCACATCGACATTCACCTCCGACCAGTCGGAGACGATCCCGGTCTTGTTCGGCCAGGCGGCGATCCGCGCCGTCGTCGACTTGCCCCCGCTCTCGGCGAAGTCCCAGCCGATATCGTCGACCAGCACGCACAGCCGCGCGGCGGCGACGAGGGCATTGCGGCGCCGCTCCATCGGCCAGGGGCCGGCATGGGCGGTCTCACCCGAGAACTGGACGCGAAAACCGTGCGAATCGTAGGCATGGGTGACGATCCCCACATCGATACCCTCGGCATCGAGGATCGGCCCCTGCTCGATATGCAGTTCAAAGCAGGAATCGGGCACGAAGCCTCCGACCGTCGCTTCCCCTGCATAGCCGATGCGCTGCAATTCCTCACCCAGCGTCGGTCCGTCATCGGCGCGACGCGCGCGCACCCAGTCACGATCGTACACGCCGGCGAAAGCGCCCGAGCAGATCATCGGCGGTGAGAATCGCGCGCCCTCCTCATTGGTCCAGTTGACGATCTCGATCGGACGCCGGGTTTGATGCCCGATATCATCGAGCCGGCGCATCAGTTCCAGCGCGCCGAGTACGCCCACGATCCCGTCGAAGCGCCCGCCATTGGCCTGGGTGTCGAGATGGCTGCCGACCAGGACGGGCGCCAGATCGTCCTCGCGACCGGCCCGGCGGGCGAAGATGTTGCCGAGCTCATCCACACGCACCGTGAGCCCCGCCTCGCGACACCAGGCGACGAAGAGATCGCGCATCTCGCGATCAGCGTCGCTGAGGGCCAGACGCGCCATACCGCCCTCGCGCCCCGCGCCGATGCGTGAGGAGGCCTCGAGAGTCTGCGCAAAACGATCGAGATCGATCCGGATATCCGCAGAAAGGCTCATCATTTCTCCCCTGTTCAGCGGTCGGGCAGGCTCAGCGGATCTCGAGGACCAGGCCGGACAGCGGCAGCCCGGTGATCACGCTTTCCCAATGCTGGCCCGCCTTCACCGGAAATGCCCGTGTGACGGTACCGGTCGAGATGATATCACCGACACCCAGTTCCCAACCATGCGGATTGTCCGCGAGCCCCTGCGCGAGATGGCGCAGCACCTGCAACGGCCCGCCCAGGATATTCTCCGCCCCGCCCTCGTCGATGGCGACGCCGTTGCAGCTGAGCGCGATGCGAAACCGCGAAAGCTTTTCACACCAGGCATCGGGATCAGCGCCATCGACGGGAGTGAAAGGTCCGTGGCGATAGCAGCCGTGCAAGGCACAGCCCGCCACCGTGTCACTCGCGGCGAAGCGCCAATCGGCGAAGAGCGATTGCACGATCTCGAACCCGTGCGCGATGCCGTCGACGCAGCGAAGGAGCGCGCGGTCATCCATCAGCGGGTCAGGGACGCGCGCGAGACGCAGGGCGATCTCCGGCTCGATGCGCGGCTCGCAGAACAGCGCGGCGCTGCACTGGGCGATGCCGTCCGCGGCGGGCGCGATGGTGGAATCGTAGATCGGCCCCCAGATCGGGGCGTGCACGTCGTATTCGTCCCAGATCGTGCGGTTGGTGAATCCGACTTTCCAGCCGATAGGCCGCTCGCCCCGCGCGACGCGCTGCGCCACGACGGCTGCGGCGATGGCATAGGCCTCGTCGAGATCGGGCGCCGGTTTCCGCATGCTGAAGCGGGGAATCTGGTGAACGCCGTCGAGGGCGAACAGGATCGCCCGTGCGCCGGCCTCGATATCCTGCGGGCTCATGCGCATCGCGCCCCTCCCCTTCTATCCGTCGTGTGGCAGCAGATGCTGCACCGGGTATCCCCGCCGCGCAACGGGCCGCGCCGCGCGATGCTGCGCGCCGAGGGCAATGCCCTTCGCGCATGCACGCACCTATCGGATCCCGCTGCGGCGCGCCTATTCTGTCAGGAACAGGGACGATTGCTTCGTGAATGAAGCCGTTTCCCTCCCCTCAGGGAGAAAGACCAGGGCGAGCACTGCATGTAGGCGTGGCTCCCTCCCCTCAGGGATGAAGGCGCGAATGGATAATCATATGACACTTCGGGGAGGACGGGTATGAACCATATCGATGTGAAGGGCCGCAAGGCGGTGGTGACCGGTGGCGCGCAGGGGATCGGACGCGCAGTCGTCGAGCGGCTGGTCGCGGGCGGTGCGCAGGTCGAGATCTGGGATCGCGATGGCGCGCTCGCAGAAGAGACCGTGCAGGCAATCGGCGCAGGCGTGAGCGCCCGCGCCGTCGACGTGACCGACAACGCTTCGGTCGAGGCCGCGGCGCAGGCCGCGCACGCGGACGGGCCCGTCGCGATCCTTGTCACCTCCGCCGGCATTGCCGGGGCCAATGCGCCGAGCTGGGAATATCCGATCGACGAATGGAACCGGGTGATGCGCATCAATGTCGACGGGACCTGGCTGTGCTGCCGGGCGCTGATCCCGGGCATGATCGAGGCCGGGTACGGGCGCATCGTCACCATTGCCTCCATTGCCGGCAAGGAGGGAAATCCCAATGCCTCGGCCTATTCGGCGTCCAAGGCGGCGGTGATCGCGCTGACGAAATCGATGGGCAAGGAACTCGCAGGTCATGACATCGCAGTGAACACCGTTACTCCGGCGGCGGCACGCACGCGCATCTTCGACCAGATGAGCGAAGAGCACATCAGTTTCATGCTCTCCAAGATTCCGCGCGGGCGCTTCGTACAGACCGAGGAAGTGGCGGCGATGGTCGCCTGGCTCGCTTCGCAGGACAATTCCTTCACCACCGGAGGGGTCTTCGATCTCTCCGGCGGGCGCGCCACCTACTGAGCCCGGCGCGACGCGAAAACGGGTATTCCACAGCGCCGATCGGCGCTAGAGGATGCGTTACGCATGTCCTCACCCGCCTGATCAGGATCGAAAGCCGACTGCATGTCCATCGCCCGCAGCCCGCTCTGGCTTCCCGGATTGCTGGCCGTGCTCGTCGGCGTGGGGCTCGGGCGCTTCGCCTATACGCCGCTGCTGCCAGCGCTGGTCGCGCAGGACTGGCTGAGCGAGACGCAGGCAGCCTATGCCGGTGCGGCCAATCTGGCAGGATATCTCGCCGGCGCGCTCGTGGCGCAGGCGCTCGCTGCGCGCCGCGAGCGCATCGCCATCCTCAACGGCGCACTGGTCGCGGCGGCAATCAGCCTGATCGCCTGCGCCTGGCCGCTGGGTTTCTTCTGGATGGCGCCGTGGCGCTTCGTGGCGGGGATGGCGGGTGCCTTCATCATGGTGCTCGGCCCGGCCACGATCCTCGCCGCCACCGCCACCGAAGCGCGCCCCCGGGTCTCGGGCATGATCTTCGTCGGTGTCGGTCTCGGCATCATTCTCTCGGGAACGCTCCTGCCCGCCATAGCCGCCTCGGGGCTGGTGGTTGCCTGGCTCACCCTCGGGATCGCCGCTTGTGCCCTCACTGCCGCAACCTGGCGGCTGTGGCCGCAAGCCGCGCTGCCTTCCGCCCCCTCCTGCGTCGCACTGCCCGGCCGGCTGACGGTGCTTCTGGTCATCCTCGCCTATGCGAGTGATGGAATCGGCTTCGTGCCGCATACGCTGTTCCTTTCTGATTTCATCGCGCGCGGACTCGATCAGGGAGAATTCGCCGGCGGCATCTACTGGGCCGTATTCGGAGCCGGTGCCGTCATCGGCGCACCGACCTGCGGGCTGATCGCTAGCCGGTTCGGGCTGATGCCGAGCTTCATCGGGGCGCTTGTCCTGAAGGCCACTGCAGTAGCCCTACCGCTCGCCGCGACGCAGGCACCTTTCCTCGCACTCTCGGCCTTTCTCGTCGGCGCGCTGACGCCGGGCATGGTCGCACTCGCGGCGGGACTCGCGGCGATGCTGGCACACGGTCCCGCGCAGGCGCGGCTGTTCGGCGCCATGACGATCGCCTTCGCGTTGGCTCAGGCCGGTGGCGGGTATCTGATGAGCTGGATCTTCGGCTTGACGCAGAGCCACATGACGCTCTTCGCGCTTGGTGCAGCGATGCTCGCCGGCGGCGCGATCGCGGCGAGCATGGCGGCCATCCGGCTGGGGCGCGGCTGAGGGGCGATCAGCCTTCGACATCGCCCCCGCTTCGCCGACGGCGTCCGCGCTTCCCCGCGCGTGGGCCGGCCTTTCGGCAATACAGTTCCATGCGATGATGCACCAGCTCGTAGCCGTGTTCAGCCGCGATTTCCGCCTGCAGGCGCTCGATGCGTTCAGAGTAGAATTCGATCACATCGCCCGTTTCAAGGTCGATGATGTGGTCGTGATGCGCAGCGTCCGCCGTCTCGAAACGCGAGGGCGCCCCCTCGAAAGCGTGTCGCTGGACGACGCTCTGGTCCTCGAGCAGGCTGAGCGTGCGATAGACGGTGGAGAGCGAGACGGAGGCGTCGATCTCCCGGGCACGGCGATGCAGTTCGGTCGCATCCGGATGGTCCCCTGCCGCAGCCAGAACGCTGAGCAAAGCTGCGCGCTGGCGCGTGATGCGAACGCCCTTGTCGCGCAGGGCGCGCTCCAGTTCGGCGACTTTCTGCGCCTGATCACCGCTCACGCACACTTGCTCCGCCGGTCGTTCAGCCAAGGCGAATCCCCCATCCGTGTCGCCTGCCACACAGCCTAGCCATTTGCCGCACCGGTTCAAGGCACGCGATCACAGCAAGCCGAGCTCGGCCAGTTCGCGGCGCATATCCTCCGGCATGGCGGCCAGCCCCTGCGCCGCCTCACGGGTGAGATCAGCGGGCGCATCCTTCGCCTCCAGATAGCGCCAGCCCTGGAACGGGCGGCAGGGGCGCGGCTCGACCGGAGTCACTTTCGGCGCGAGCACGAGATGGCAGCGTCCGATCCCGGCCCCATCCTTGAAGGGGCGGATTGCCTCGAGTCTCTGGCGCGCGCTGATTTGCCCCTTGATCACCCAGTAGAGCGAGCCGCCACCGACGATCTCACCGGCGCGTTTGGGCACCATACGCGTCGTATGCGCTTGCTCGAAGGAGCGGCCCAGACGTTTTGCGAGAATGCGTGTCTCCTCGATCCATTCCTCCAGATCGCGGATCGACTCGGCGCCGACACAGAGCTTGAGCAGATTCAAGGCCACGAAGCGCGCTCCCTCATGAATTTGGAACTGGCTACCCGATACTAGCGCGAATTGCGCATATGGCGAGCCATCGCGCAACAGCTCCCGGGCGGCGTCCACAAGGACGAGGCCGGCTCCGGCATCAGGCCCGGGCAAGCGATCTCTGCAATTCGTTTCAGAAGGGCTTAACCGTTGCGTGCAAAGCCGTTGCAGCTCGGCTATACGTGCGCGCCAAAGTCGGCTACAAGACGAAACTGTATTGGAACAGGACAACCATGCCCCAGGAAGAAACGAATTTCGGATAATTTTGAAACACATTGTGCCTTCGACAGAAAACTCATCTGAACCTTGCGCAAATTTACTAACAAAAATTAAGACCTTTCCGTTTGCTATCGCTCTCCGGATGACTACCAATACGATTACCAACCAAGAAGGGGGTAATCGATGTACGTCATTGTTGATGACAGGGACCTCGTGACGACCGGGTATCGAACCGGCTTCGATCGCGAGGGCGTGGCCGCCATGGGCTTCAAGCCGGGCGATTTCCATGACTGGATCAGCGCAGCCGATGATCCGGACGTCTCCGCGATCGAAGCGATCCTGCTGGGCGATTGTGCCGAGCGCGAACGCTATCCGCGTCTCGCCAAGAGCCGTTGCCAGGCGCCGGTGATCGCCATGAACGACACCAATTCGCTGGAGCAGACGCTCGGCCTCTTCGCCGCCGGAGTCGACGACGTGGTGCGCAAACCCATCCATGTGAAGGAAATCATGGCCCGTGTGGGTGCCTTCAATCGCCGGACGCTCGAACGCGCGGAAATGTGCGAGATCGACGAGATGCGGATCTATTTCGACGGGCGCGACCCGGAGATCCGTGGCGAGACACTGATGCTGCCGCGGCGCGAGCGTCGTATTCTCGAATACATGGTGCGAAATCGTGGAAAACGTGTCCAGCGCGCACAGATATTCAACGCGATATACGGTGTCTTCAACGAAAACGTCGATGAATGCGTGGTCGAAAGCCATATCAGCAAGCTGCGCAAGAAGTTGCGGACCGAACTCGGCTACGATCCGATCGATTCCAAACGCTATCTCGGCTACATGTTCCGCTGAGGGCGACGACACGATCTGCGATTTTCGCGGATTGCTTCAACTTTTCATCTTATAATTGTGTATCGCAGTTGGTTTCGCGCATCATGCGCACCGCATCCGGCCATGGGAGCCGGAAAGAAATCCGAAGGCCTACGCAGCCGTTGCGAAATGGCACGCATCTGCGGGTATTTCGTGCACAGACACCATGAGCGCTGCGACAAATGTGGGCTGGACTTTGCGTCATGCCTCGCCAACGATCATGCATACTTTTCGTCAAGCATGATCGGATTCCACGATGACAGTTGCCAACGGGCGTGAGCTTCTCTCGATACCCGGCCCGACAACGGTTCCCGACCGTGTCCTTTCCGCCATGCATCGCCCGGCCATCGACATCTATGCCGGCGACCTGCTTGCCACCACCGATGACTGCCTCGCCGGGCTGAAACGGATCTTCGGCACGAGCGCGGGTCATTGCTACATCTATGCCGCCAATGGCCATGGCGCCTGGGAAGCTGCGCTGACCAACGTTCTCTCGCGCGGCGACAAGGTCCTCGTCCTGCAAAGCGGGCGATTCGCGATGGGATGGGGCGAGATGGGCGGGCTGCTCGGCCTCGATGTCGAGGTGCTGGAGCAATCCTGGCGCAGGCCTGTCGATCCCGGGGCCGTCGAGGCGCGCCTGCGCGCCGATACCGCACAAAGGATCAAGGCCGTGCTGGTGGTGCAGATCGACACCGCATCCGGCGTCGCCAACGACATTGCCGGCATCCGCAAGGCCATCGACGCTGCCGGCCACCCGGCGCTCTACATGGTCGATACCATCGCCTCGCTGGGCACAGTGCCTTTTTCGATGGACGATTGGGGCATCGATGTCGCGCTTTCCGGCTCGCAGAAAGGCCTGATGACCCCGCCCGGCCTGAGCTTCGTCGCGCATAACCAGCGCGCTTTCGATGTCCATGCCCGCGCCGATCTGCGCACGCGCTACTGGGACTGGACCGAGCGCCACGGCCCACAGCATTATCAGAAATACTGCGGCACGCCGCCCGAACATCTGCTCTTCGGCCTGCGCGAGGCGCTCGCCATGCTGTTCGACGAAGGGCTCGACGCGGTCTGGCGCCGCCATCGCCTGCTCGCCGAGGCGACGCGGGCGGCAGTCGGGGTCTGGTCGCGCGGCGGGGCGCTCGATTTCAACATCGAAGTGCCGCAGGCCCGCGCCGATTCGGTCACCTGCGTGCTGATGGGCGACGGCTACATGCCGGAGCCGATCCTCGAATATTGCAAGATGCATTGCGGCGTCGTCGTCGGCGTCGGGATCGGGGAGCTCTCCGGCAAGGCACTGCGGCTGGCGCATATGGGCCATACCAACGCACCGATGGTGCTCGGCATGCTCGGCGCGGTCGAGATGGCCCTGCAAGCGCTCGACGTGCCGCATGAGCGCGGGGGCGTGCAGGCGGCAGTCGATCACCTCGCCGGCGCTGTCAAGGCCTGATCCGTGAGCGCGGGCGCAGGGCGTGGATTGCTCCGGCGCCTTGATCGGCGCTCAGCCCTGCAGCGCGGCCCACATCTCGCGGTCGCGCTCCGCCGTCCAGATCACCGGATGGTCGATGCCCGAGGCCTCGTCGAAGGCGCGCGCAACATTGAAGGGCTGGCAGTGCTCGTAGATGGCGAAATCGGCAAATTTCGGATCCATCACCGCCCGCGCTTCCTGATAGGTCTCCTTCAGGCTGCGGCCCCGCGCCACGGAGAGCTCCGCCGTGGTATAGAGCGACGAGACGAAATCACGCGTCATCGCAATCGCTTCATGCACTGTGGCGCGGTTGGTCAGCGCGTCACCGCGTCCGGGAACGAGGGCCCTGGGATCGAAGCCGCGGATCATGTCGAGCGTGCCGGGCCAGTCGCGCAGATGCGCATCGCCGCAATAGCAGGCCGAGTGGAATTCCACGAGATCGCCGGAGAACATCACCTCCGCATCGGGCACCCAGGCCACGATATCGCCCGCCGTGTGGCCGGCACCCAGATGATAAAGCTTCACCTCACGCTTGCCGAGGAAAACAGTCAGTTCCTCGCCGAAGACAAGATCGGGCCAGGTGAGGCCGGGAATGCTCTCGGCATCCTGGAAAAGGCGCGGGAAGCGCCCGAATTCCGATTCCCAATCCTGCTGCCCGCGCTCCTCGATCAGCCGGTAGGTCGCGTCGGAGGCGATCACCCCGTGTGCGTCATAGGCGGAAGCGCCCAGCACCCGCACCGCATGGTAATGGGTGAGTACCACGTAGCGGATCGGCTTGTCGGTAATCTTCGCCACCCGCGCGATCACATCGCTCGCCATGGCGGGCGTCGCCTGCGCATCGATGACCATGCAGCAATCCTCGCCCACGATGACGCCGGAATTCGGGTCCCCCTCGGCGGTATAGGCGTAGAGATCAGGCCCGATCTCAGCGAAGGTGACGTTCTTCTGGCTCATGTCGCCGGTCGAGGCGAAGCTCTTGCTCATGGTTTTTCCTCCCCTGGTGGATATCCTGCACCGATCAGGGCCAGCGCGCCGTGGGCGGCATCGATGACAGAATGGAATTGACGTTGCCGCCCGTCTTGAGACCGAAGATCGTACCGCGATCGTAGAGCAGATTATACTCCACGTAACGCCCCCGCCGCACCTGTTGCTCGTGCCGGTCCGCCTCGCTCCAGGACGTGTTCATATTGGCGCGCAGGATGCCGGGATAGGTGGCCAGAAACGCCTCGCCGACATCACGGGTAAAAGCGAAATCCGCATCCGGATCGCCCGACCAGTGGTAATCGTAGAAGATGCCGCCGATGCCGCGCGCCTCGTTGCGGTGCTTGAGGAAGAAATACTCGTCGCACCATTCCTTGTAGCGCTGGTAATCGGCCACGCCCTCATGCTTCTCGCAGACCGCGCGCATGGCCCCGTGAAAGGCCTGCGCATCATGATCCTCCTGCACGCGCCGGCGATCGAGCACCGGGGTGAGATCGGCCCCGCCCCCGAACCAGGGCTTCGTGGTCACGACGAAGCGGGTATTCATGTGCACCGTCGGCGCATGCGGGTTCCAGGGATGGGCGATCAGCGAAATGCCCGAGGCCCAGAAGCGCGGATCCGTATCGGAACCGGGGATCTGCCCGCGGAATTCCGGCGCGAATTCGCCGTGCACGGTTGAGATATGGACGCCCACCTTCTCGAAGACTCGCCCCTTCATCATCGACATGACGCCGCCGCCGCCCTTGGCGCCGGAATGATCCTTGCGCTCCCAGGGCGTGCGCTCAAAGCGCCCGGGCCCCTCGGCTTCCGGGAAGAATGGCCCCTCGGCCTCCGCCTCGATCGCCTCGAAAGCGGCGCAGATGCGGTCGCGCAGGGCCGCGCACCAGACGGGCATGTCCTGCTGAAGCCGTGTAACCGTGTCTTCGTCCTGCATGGTGAGCCTTTCCTTGCATATCCACCTTTTGCCTACAGGAGCCGCTGCCATCATGACAAGGTGGCGCGCGGGTCTTCGAGGGGTGACGAATTGGCAGTGGAGAAGCCGGGGACTGCGCTGGTCGTGAGCCGGCGGGCGCGTTATTCAGAACGGTGATGCACGGACATGCAATGCGTTTGCCTCGCGCCGTGCGTGCGCTAGAAGCACAAAGTCAGGCGCGTGGCGCGAATCAGCAGCACCCGGACCGCAGCCCGCTATCGGGTTGCACGGTGGAGCAAGGGCGAGAGCGAGCGGATAATGAGCAAAGCGGATCTGTTCGGTGGCGCGGCCGCGAAGGCGGAGGACGAGGCGGCGGATGCGCGCGCCCCGGCCGCAACCGCCCGCGCCACGAAAAAACGCGCCGCGCAGAATCACGCTCCTGAAGGAACCATGGGCGAAGCGGGCTACAATGCCGCGACAATCGAGGTCCTGGAAGGCCTCGAACCGGTGCGCCGGCGCCCGGGCATGTATATCGGCGGCACCGACGAGAAGGCGCTGCACCATCTCTTCGCCGAAGTCATCGACAACGCCATGGACGAGGCCGTGGCAGGGCACGCCAGTTTCATCGATGTCGAGGTCGAGTCTGACGGCTTTCTGACCGTTACCGATAACGGGCGCGGCATCCCCGTCGATCCGCATCCGAAATTCCCGGACAAATCCGCGCTGGAAGTGATTCTCACCACGCTGCATGCGGGCGG
>Ga0102934_1003196_pt1 | contig 11208 bp, 10 predicted proteins | sample SalPonR2_A_D1_MG_FD_78175 | JGI IMG/M metagenome (GOLD analysis project Ga0102934, IMG submission 78175) | Salt pond soil microbial communities from South San Francisco under conditions of wetland restoration - Salt Pond MetaG R2_A_D1_MG | ecosystem: Environmental > Aquatic > Marine > Intertidal...
GGTAGGGTGGTGCAGGATTATACAGGAATGAAGATGAGAGGGCGGAGGGACACTGAACAGGCATGTTTGAATGGGCGGACGGATCCAATGGAGGGCGAGGACGGGGACAATCGGGGCGAGGAGGACATTCGAGGCGAAGCGTCCGGCTTGAAAAAATGTCAGCAGATTGCAGAGGATTACGAACGCGATGAAAACCAGAGGTTGAAAGTAAAAGCAGAGCCTATTGAAGACCATCAATTGATTGCGATGTGTCCTTGATCACGGTTAGATGTATGACAGTTGAATACAGCATGTGTACAGAAGTGTGAAGATAAAGTGCTCAGAAAGAGGGGACGAAGGAGATGCTCAGCGAATCTCTTGAAGTACTTACGTTCTTGCTTTGTTATGTGAGCATCACATGTATGACATTCTTGGTTGGTGAATATCGTCGGCTATACACACGGGCAGAGCTACCCCTCTTCTTCTCCTGCACATCTCAACACCCGATGTCGTCCGTACTCCCACGCTAAGAAGCCTAGACTTGTCGGAAGGGCCGCCGACGAGATGACACGAAGTCGTGGCAAGCCGTTACGTTTGAAAGCTGCCCGCAAACTTGAGACGCCTTCTTTCTCCCAGTGGGGAGTCAAATGCGACACCGTCTCCTCAACCAGGCCTGCAAGCCCCCCCGCCGCCCCAACGACGAACACGCCCAAAGGTTCCTCATGCCGTGCGTGCGTAATTGCCAGCAAAGCATCCTTAAGAACTTCAAAAGAACCGAACAAGGATGCATGAGCCAAAGAGTGAGCCAGGGCCGTTCCCGTCCACACGTTAGCAACAACGTGTTGCGCATTGATCAGGCGTCGAGCATGCTCCCACCCAACGTATAATAGCCCGTGGCATGTGCCTGCGAGACCGCCGCTGATTAGTCCTGTGATTCCCGTCATTGAGAGGGAGAACACGTCGCGCGATGTACTGAACGACGCCTCTCCGTCCACATCCTTGTCCAACCCCAATGCGTTATCCAGCGTGTCTTTGCTCGTTTCGTACATTTCAAAAACAGCCGTCCCCAAAAAACCGCTTTTGACCATGTGTGGTACAGCGCTTCGTAGCGTTTGTCCAAATAATTGAGCTTTGTGCAAACCCGCGGTCCCGAGACTTTCCTTGTGCTGCGGCCGGTTTTGCACTTCGATGTCTCGAGTCGCCTCTTTGTGCGAGCCTTTGAAGACAGAATAGGCGTCCCAAGCTGTAGAAACCTGATCGGTGATCTTGGATACAGTTTTAAGAGGGACTCTGCGGGGAAAGCTTCCGAACAAAATGCTGCGGTAAATATTGATACTACTTCGGACGGCTGCCCGTATCACTCCTGCTTCCGTACACCCTCTGTCATCCGCATCCGTCGCATCACTGGGCGGCACCGTGGACTGCGACCCGCTGTGCTCCGGAGGTTTAGACATGTTTTCAGATAGCCTATCCTTATCTCTGGGGCCGTCATGGAACATCTGGTGTTGTGTCCATCGCCTGTGGACGTGCAACAGAGGGGAGGTCAGAGAGCAGTGAACAGAAAGCAACGCTCGCGTGGAGTCATTGCGTCGACACAGATCCCGCAGCCTTCCGCGAGTTATCCCAACCGCCACAATGCCACACTTTACCCCTCCTCGCATAATTTTTACGCGGTATTGTCTCTACTACGTGGAAATACTCCGTTTCTTCTGGCAGCGGTAGCGGCAAACGCGAAGTCTCGCCAGTGGGTGCGCCGATCGCCCATGTCCACTTCAAACAGGCCCTACCACCACATGCATACACCGGAAGCTCACTCATGAGGACAACGTATTCCACAGGGGACCTTTATTCGGTCGAAGCACCATGCGCATAAGCCCGCCGCTCGTCTTGGCCCCGACTGTGGGCATTTGGGCGCATCGACAGATCGAATTGCAGAGTAAAGAAAGACGGTATGTCGGCATTCCGCATTTGTACTTTTAGTGCGTTCCCTCGATTGTAGATCAACGTTTGTCATCCATACACGCGCGCAGTGCATGCAAACAAGTGTCAAACCAGAACACGCAAGGCCTAGCCTTCCGCGCCTCACACTTGACTGTGCCTCCACCACGCTTGCTGGCCTTAAGCGCAGTTGCTCCCTCTGCTCCTGGCTCAAAACCTCAGGAAAGCACTCTCAAAAAGGTAAGAAATAATCCGGCCCAGTAGGTTGAACTACAGGTCAACAAATTGGTATTCATTGGCTGTTCGTAAGTGACGCATCGTGTCGCGGCATTCTCTCATGCGGATATAGAAGCATTAGTGCTTTGCTATAAGCTCACTGATTGAATACTTCCACGGACACAAATTCCAACTCCGTAGTTCCTGGTCAGTGGCACCGTTGCCTGGATATACGAATTCGGCATCGGCCACTTTTTAGAATTCGTCAAGGTCTTGAAGCAGACCAAACCTGGCACTTACTTCCAGCTCGTGCGGGGAATCGTGAGCGAGAAGGGTATCACGGGCGTATGGGACGGCTTTTTTCCCTGGGGCTCGATCCAAGCCATCGCCAAGGGGGCGGTCTTCGGCGGTGCTCACGCCTTGGCATTGGGACAGGTAGAGCCCATGGTGGAGAGCGGAATTCTCAGTCCCTTGATAGCGCAAACAGTGGCGGGGGGGATAGGAGGAGGCTTTCAAGGCTTGGTTCTGAGCCCTACGTTGCTATTGAAGGTAAGATTATGGAGAAGAGCGCCATGAAAATTCCATGGTCTGCGTGGCGTGTCCGGGCCTGCACGCTTCCACTTGCCCGTCTGATGTACACATGCATTCCCCCGGCTGCGCAGACCCGGGTCATGACCGATCCCATCTTCCGACAAAAAATGAGCGTGTGGGAAACAAGCAAGCAATCCGCCCGCGTCGGGATGGTAGTCATTCAGAAAGAGGGCTTACCCGCCCTTATGAAAGGGAGCTTGACCTTCTCTTTAAAGCGCGTGGCTGATTGGGGCACTCGCTTCTACTTCGCCGTGCTTTCTGAAGACCTCTTTTTCCGGCAAGGCGACGCCTCCCACGTCCTGACAAACCAGGAGAAGCTGGCCGCGTCTCTGATCGGGGGGACGCTGTCGGCGTTTCTGACCCTCCCCCTGGACGTGATGGTGGCGCAGATCCAGCAGGCCAGCAAGGCGGGGGAGAAGGTGTCGGTATTGGAGACCTTCCAGTCCGAATTCCGGCAAGGGGGATGGGAGCGTGTGGCGGGGTTTGCCACCAAAGGCTTTCTAGCCCGCACCCTGCATGTGGCTTTGACGACAGGTGAGGCACGAGTGGAGAAAAGGACAAGAAATGGGGTGACACAACATTCTCTCCACTTCCCCGCCTGGATGTTGTCTTCTCCTGTTGTGACCTTTCCTTTTAACCCCCCAACACACCCATACATTCTTAAATGCCCTTCCCCATTCACTTTCTTCTATCTTGACAGCCTTAATGAAGACCTTGACGTCCGTGGTATATGAATGGGTCTATGGAGCCCCCCCCTCGTCGGCGAAGAAGCCTTAAACGCAGACGACGCAGATTCGAATGGGTAGTGGGAGGCAAGGCAAAGCGAACTTGCAATGCTGCCCTATGCAGCCAGTTTTGTAAAGAAGGGTTCATCTAAAAATTGTGGGATCAGTCAGATGGAGAAGGAACAATTTTGCACGAAAGGAGCTGGACTCGGCGCTGAAGAGGGAGGGTGGAGGGAGCCTAGCAACATGACAAGGAGGGTTGGACTGGTGAGAAGCAACGTAAGCAGCAACTGTGGCTCTTTTAAAAGAATCAAAGGGTCCATTTGCAGCAAAATTCATTTTTTTCACCCGCCGTACCAAGCCGCACAGTCTATTGGACGCATCTGTTGTCCCTTCTTGATGAGACTCGCTCCCTTGAAGGCTTTACCAGGCCCCCTCTCATCCATCGTCCTTGTTTCTCAACCGTTGGACGGTGATTCAAAATGCATGTGGCTATTGTCCGATCACGCTTTTTTCGACTTGCTGCCCTCCGTGGCGGGCTTGCTGCGCTTCTTGACGGGCGAGCTGATGGGTGTCTTGATCCCGCGGGCTTTGCTGTCGAAAGGAGGGCAGGGCATGGATCCGGAGTCAATTTTCAACATGTTGTGAAAAGGGTGTGGAGAAAAGACGGGAAACTACCAGCTAACAGGAGAAGAAGGAGGAGAGAGACAGGTTGTGCGGATGGAAACGTACCGGTAGATCAAGGTCAGCAGCTTGTAGAACCAGAAGTAATTGAGGCCTGCGAAGGCGAAAACGATGAATAGCTGGAAGTAGAAAACACCGTCTCGACCGTCGTACAAATGACGGTTGCCGGGCGCCAAGTAAGTATAGGCCAGCAAGGGGGAGACGAGGATCCTGACGACGAAAAAGGTGACCAGGAGTGCGAGGGTCAGTAGCTTGAAAGCGACACCGTCCGAGAGCCCCACCGTGTTCATCATCCAGGCCGTGTGTAGGATTGGCGTGGAGCCCTCAGCAAGGTAGACGAGCATGGTGTACCATCCTGAAGCCACGTCGTTGGTCTGCAAGGTGTGCCAGTGAGAGAGGATCCCGGCCAGGTGATGGAAAAGGACCGCGTAGTCGTAGACGGCGGGTGTAGCCAATTCAACGACCAGGTCATAGAGCATGTAGCCTATCATGATCCGCATGGTGTCCTTTTCGTACATGTCCAAGGCCGGGGCGATCGAGAGGAGGGAAAAAGTGTGCCCGAAAAGGGGCTTCAAGACGATCCAGTAGCGAAAGGCGCGATAGCTCATAATGACAGCATGTCCTAAGGATTTCAGAACAGGAGATCGATTATCAAATGCCTTTGTATAATATAATATATATGTGTGTGGCAAGCTAGTGGGTACCCGGGTTTCATGATTTTCATCAAGGTCATGCACGCGCTACTGACAGGGTACGTCAGCACTACAACATGACCATTTGCCCCACTCAACAACTCCTGCTGGACAGATTGCACCACAAAAATGTAATGTGACTATATTATATAAGCTTACCTAAGGCCACCATGCGGTTGTCCCAGTCCGTACGCGCCTGTTTAGGCAACCGCCGGTAGGTGGCAGAGACTTTCCCAAGCACAATCCCGCTCCCGAAGAAAGACGCGGTGCATAACAAGCCATAGGCCAGAGCTAAGGGCAATCGGATGCCAAAAAGAGCTTCTCCATCGATCGATTCTACCGTGTAAAAGCGGGACAGACCCGACAACATGTCTTGGTACATATCTGCGGCCAAATTGTCGAAAGACGAGCTCGCCTCCTGGAGGGAGGATGGAGGAATGGAGGTAAGCTCAGGAAAGACTTGGCCAGGTCGATATATCAAAAATTGTTCCATCTTCCATCGCCTTTTTGGTCGTTTGATGAGATTATGGAAAATCCACCTGTCGTTCTGTGGCGCCCTCGGAAAGGGGGAAGTATACTATTTGCCAGCCTCAATTTCGCCGCTTCAAGTCTTCAAGTTGCTTCGGACACGAACGCCCCAGCGCTGCTAGGGCGACAGGACAAAATAACAATAATGAGGACATGGCTGGGCATGACAGTGGATACTGCCAATATTCTGGGCTATTTACGTGTACTTTGTCAGAATCTCGTTGTGGACGGTCCCATACATGGTATTTTTTGGCAGGTCAAATGATTTCGCATGTTGGGGGGCGGGGTCCCCTCTGAGGCGTCCATGCTGACTTCCATCTCACTGCCACGATTAACCCATTCCACAGGGTACCCAAGCACCCCTGCCTTGTGGATGGGTTGCAGAAGGAGGTGAAAGTGCTCCACTTCCCTAGCGTGCTGTTGTGTCCTTCATTCACATGACAGACGGGGCGATTGGACCCGCGGCTTCTCCCCCGTGCTGCTCGAGGATTAGCGCGCAAGCCTCTAAGTCACAACCCGGACGTGCCTTTTTGTGCCGTATCATCACATTGCTGACCCTTTGGAAACTTGGCAAGGGGAAAATGGCTTCCTCTGTCCGTTCCAATGGAGTCGCAGCGCTAAATGCAACTCCTCTCGCAAACGTGCATGTCCAGTGGCGGAGACGCGCAACAGCAGGACGAGGTCATTTTCGCAATACTTTTGGAGCCTTCATCAGCACAAATTTAAGGACGCAGTCGACCATACCTATGGGTACGGCTGCGAAAAAGAGCTCGAAGCTTTCCGGTGGTACCACACCACCTCCACACCGTCCGAGAAGTAGCAGCGGTGGCACTCTCACGGGCGACACTGGCCACGTGAACCCATACCAACCGCACAGCCCTTTCCTGGATCAGCCTCCCGCCTATTCTCACCTTGTCTTTCCCGGTGGGGACTCCAAGGCTGCCAGCAAAGCCCATCAGCACACGAACTCGTACCTCTCCCACGTTCTGCGCCTCCGTCTCCGCACCATGGATCCCTCTTCCCTGCCTCCAACCTCCTCCCTTGCCTCGCCACTCCTCGCAGCCGAGGGAGAAATTGTCATTGAGCAGGGACCTGGCTCCAATGCCCGAAAGCCACAGCCTGCCTGGTGCACACAAGTGTGGGTCGGCCTGGGGCGTGGCGAGAGGGAGGCCGTTTACGGTTTAATTGCGCAGGGCGTGGCCGCTGCACAGGCTCTGGGCCTTAAGAATTTGCAGGTGGCCGCCCCGTCGGCACAAGTGGCGCGAGAGATTTGTGGAATCGACGCGGTGGCGGAGAGCAAGGGCTCCAAGGGGAGCCAAGGCGGCGATTGCTCCTTGCTTACGGCCCATCGAAAGATCCAATCGATGCTCAAGTTCTTCCCCTTCTTCTCCGTCTCGTATCGTATCGTGAAAGAGGGGCACGAGGAGGATATGGTGCTCCAACCCGTCCCCAGCCTGAGAGGCAGCCAAGATGGGGACGAGGAGGAAGCTCACCCTATGCCACCGACAACGCTCACTCCTTTTCGCACACCTTCCACTACTGGTTTTGGCAATGGTGCGGAAGACTCCGCTGTCAATTCCGAGGAAGAGGATGACGAAGAAGGACACGCTCGATCAAGGCACGATGCCTCACCGGACTCCCCCGTCCATAGAGCATCATGTCCTCCAAGCGCCCCCCTTCCCGCGCGAAGCCACGTTTCGAAGGTCGGCACTGGCATGCGGTCCATGTCTCCGATAATAAACCCTACTGCTCAGTACCTGCTCCGCTTTGACGGCGGCTCCCGGGGAAATCCAGGCCCTGGAGGCGCGGGTATTGTTATCTACGAGCAGGCCTCTCTTGTGCAGGTGCGGGGCTTGTCTCTGTGGCTGGGATCTGACCCACCGCTGACAAATAACGAGGCAGAATACCATGGATTGGTCGCAGGTCTGAGAGCAGCCAAGACATTGGGTATTCGGAGGATTTGCGTCGAGGGAGATTCTCAACTGGTGGTACGGCAGATCTTAGGGGTGTACAAAGTCAGGAACGAACGTCTGAGAGTGTTGTATTCAGAGGCCATGGCGTTGAAGGAAAACTTTGCCGAGTTTTCGATCCGGCATGTCGAGCGGTCGCAGAACTCGGATGCAGATGCGTTAGCCAACAGAGCTTTAGATGAGCAATGTAATGGGACGTTTGATTCGGGCGGGTTACGGCTTGATTACTCAAAAGAGGCTGACCAGGTTAAAGAATGATCATTCTCACAAATCGAAAGGAAGCATCAGGATTGTCTCTATTTTTCGGTAGAATGCTCATTTTTGTTGTGCTGAGAGTTTGATTTGATGGTGGAACGCCTGTTTCAAATTTTGAGCAGATAGACGTGGTGCTTCAAGCGAATTGCCCTTGCATGTCTAGGACCCAGCAAGCGTTTGAACATGCCCTTTGTGATTAAAACACAAGCTTGAGGAGACGAGGTGAAACAACCAGCTGCGCTATGACCGACAAGCAGATTTCTTGACCATCGCAATGATTTTTCTGTTTCCATGTCCTAGAACTCTCGAAGTAACCTCCCACCCTACACGGTGCTTTCTCGACGGCAGAGCTTCAACCATGCCGACTCCTTCCTACAAACTACGCGCTCCCCCTGACACGCAATGACCTCTTTCGATCTTTGCTCACTTTCACATGCAGGATCGCTTTAAACGTTACCTAAAGGATCAGCTTTTCTTGCAGGAGTTTCCGACTCTGAGATGAGGCCATTCCTTCCCTTCCTCTTGATCCTAGGGGCTACATCAACACCTCTGCCTCCCCTATACTCTATTGCGTTCCAGATTCCTTCACCCTCCCGGCCCCCATACACTCTGATCAAAGTGGTACTTGATCAGCATCATCCAGGGCATGGTCATGGACGAACGGCCTTCCTCCGTCACAGTGCTTTGCAAGCATCCACTGGAACTCCAAGTAGCAGTCCTCCTAGCAAAGTCGATCTGGAGACCTGGATGGAAGAGTGGAAAGATAAGCGGCAGCAAGATGGAGGAGGGCTAGCCAAAGCCACAATCTTTCAACATACCTCGTTGGCGGAGGTTTTGGCGGAAGTTTACGACCAAGTCCTGAAGGCTGAAAAAGCAGAGAAAGGTGCACCACCACCCGAACATCTTTTATTGTTTCCGCAAGCTGAACGATTGTACGATGGACAAATGATGCGGCAATTTGGAGACCATTTAGACCTGTGCAAAGAATGCTGTGAAGTGATGGGCGTCTCCCAGAACACGATCGCCATGCACCCGTCTACCACCAGCCCGGCCTTGCAGACTCCAGTCCCGGCGCTCTTGATCAAAGGTATCGCGAACGCGGAGGACGAATTCGAGGACGATCCGTTTTGGGATGATGACGATGAAGGGTTCGACTTTTCTGCGCTTTACGCAAACGAAGACGGGGAAACGGACGCCCGGGAGCAGGAAAAACTGTACGAGGTCCCCGAGGGGGACGGACCAGTCATGGCGGGAATGAGAGAATGGGTGGACGCTGTCATTGCCGATTTGGGTGTGTGCCCCTTCACAGTCAATGCTGGCAAGGCGGGCTTACCTCAGGGCGCGATTCGTTATGAGATCAACCGTAGCATGTCGCCGGAAGAGATCTATCGCAAATACTGGCAGGAAGTCGCCCTGATTTCCACAGACAGCGCCCAGGCACAAGACGAACGGAGCCTCAGCACCACCCTCTTGATAACCCCTAATTTCGGCCTGCGGAACCGGGAATTTTTCGAGACGTTCAGCAACACGCTCACCCAGCCTTTGGAGGCGCTGGGCTTGGAGGACGAGGTCCAGCTCGTCTTCTTTCATCCCGAGTGGGTCTTCCGCGACGGTGCCGACCGCATGGGCCAGGACGATGCCGCAAATTTCGCCCGTCGATCCCCGTGGCCGATGATCAACATTCTGCGGACCCCACAGGTGAGGAAAGCGCAAAAAGCCATCCCGACGGGGCTCGTGTACCGGCAAAACGAAGTGACACTGGACAAGATTGGGTCCGGCCGCTTGCGCCGTTGGCTGGTGACACGGGACTGGGGAGAGGTCAAAGACAACTTTCGTGTCGACCGAAAGACGGTGCCAATCCTTTCGACTGCCCAAGATCTTCTGTCGGGGCTGACGCCTGAGGCCTTGAAGGAGGAAGACGTCGTTCTTGTCCCTTCGCCGTGTCCGAAGGCGGGCGAGGGGGCGGTAGCGCAGGAGGACGACGTCCTGGAGGGAGGGCAAGACGTGCGTTTGAACGAGCAGACGGGCGGTGAAGACATAGGGATGGATCTCGACGAGTTGGAAGATACGGCTTCTGCCTCTGCGGTCGCGTACTCAGCGGCGGCTGCTTCTGAAGCCGCTGCAGCCAACCGTCAATTTTTCGGGGGAGGATTTGAGGACGAGTTCGCCGCGTTGAGGGAGGCCGTAAGGAAGGGGGAGGAGGATGACGACGACTGGGACCAGCCCCTCTCCGAGTCGTTGGAGCTGTTGGAGAGAGGCCCCCACCGCGCGCGGCGTCCGATGGGAGAGATCATCGAGGATTCCAAGGCGGTTCTAGCCATGCTGCGAAAGCGTTTGGGTCAACGCCTCCCTCTCTCTCCGGCCGAGGTGCATAGCTTTGAAGAGCGAGCCAAGCGGATGCAAAATGATTGACATGTGGGGTTGGCTCGTTGACAGCAAGCATAAGTCGAAAAGATAATATTATTTGTCTACTAAAAACCTTTAAACAAACTGCAAAAAGAAACGTTTCGCTTTTTCTCAACTTGATTATATTCTTTCGAGGTTGTATGGAATGCTTTTACACCTGTGTAGGGTGGCGAGAACATGATTGCTGTCACTGGGTGCGTCCGTGCGACAAACATCACTCCGTTCATGCAAAGAAAGGGCACAGACAACGCACCTCGTCTGGTCGGCTTTGACGTCGAAGCTTGTGGGGGGCAGCCCCGGCACAAGTGGATGAAAAAACTCGGCACCGACTCCCAGCCGAGAAAAATCCACCGGCCTTCCGTCGGTCTTTTCGTCTGGTAGTCTCCCGTGTCTCATCTCCGATGACACTGCAGGTGTGTGGCACTGACTCGGACCCACAACGGTGCACGACGGTAATGATGATCACGCTACACGCAAAAAGTAACTCTTAACACAAGGAGGGGCGAGGGATCGCACAGGGGAAGACGAAGGGGGGCGGAGGTGTACAGGAGACAGGCAAGCAGGTAAAAAAGTCGAGGCACGGCAGGGATTTCGAAGAGGAGCGAGCAGAGGCGGAGGCAGTCACATCACACGTAGCTCAAAAGGAGGAGAAGGAAGCGAAAGCTTTCGACGCAAAGGACACAGGGTATGGTCGACCTCGTCTATTCCTAAGGAAATTCCAAGGCAAACGCAGTACGATGCGAACACACAGGGCCGATCATAAGGACGTCCACTTGAAAGAGGAAGCGACGACTTCTCTTTGCGTAGCAGGCAAGTGTACAAAGCGAAAGGAAACAGACGGCGTCGGGGAGGCAAAAAGCCTCACAAAGGGGCGCTGACGAAGGGGCAGGTGGAAAGCTCGAGGGAGATGGAGGGGGCACGCTCTCACTGGTTACAAAACCATTCTCAACAGCTTCGTAAAAAACAGACTTCAAACCTCAGGGAATCTTCAAAAAATAGGACATGATCCTTCATCGTTTGGCAACAAAAAGCAAGGGAATCCCTCTGCCAAACCTCAACAACGCTCCAATTTCATAAAAGCGAACCTCGCAAAAACGCTTTAGTAGCCACCGCGGCCATGACGAACAAGCCTTCAACGGCACGCCGATACACTGCCAGGAAGTGAAGAGAACGGAAGCAGAAAAAGCGTTTCCCTGCCCTCCCACATTCCAGCCCATGTTTCAC
>Ga0102934_1003197_pt1 | contig 11208 bp, 6 predicted proteins | sample SalPonR2_A_D1_MG_FD_78175 | JGI IMG/M metagenome (GOLD analysis project Ga0102934, IMG submission 78175) | Salt pond soil microbial communities from South San Francisco under conditions of wetland restoration - Salt Pond MetaG R2_A_D1_MG | ecosystem: Environmental > Aquatic > Marine > Intertidal...
CATCGAGCTCTGCAACCGCCGGCGCATCCCGCTGGTGTTCCTGCAGAACATCACCGGCTTCATGGTCGGGCGCAAGTACGAGAACGCCGGCATCGCCAAGGACGGCGCCAAGATGGTGAACGCGGTGGCCACGGCGACGGTGCCGAAGCTGACCGTCGTCATCGGCGGCAGCTACGGCGCCGGCAACTACGCCATGTGCGGACGTGCGTACGGCGGGCGCTTCCTGTGGATGTGGCCCAACGCGCGCATCTCGGTGATGGGCGGCGACCAGGCGGCCAGCGTGCTGGCCACCGTGCGCCGGGACGGCACCGAGGCCCGCGGCGAGGACTGGGCGGAGGAAGAGGAGCAGGGATTCCGCGAGTCGATCCGCCGCCAGTACGAGGACCAGGGCAACCCCTACTACGCCACGGCGAGGCTGTGGGACGACGGCATCATCGATCCGCTGGACACCCGCCGCGTGCTCGGCCTCGGACTCGCGGTGACCGCCGGCGCGCCGGATCCCGGCGAGGGTCCCTACGGCATCTTCCGGATGTAGGCGGAGGCCGGCGGGGAAACCATGTTCCAACGCATCCTGATCGCCAACCGCGGTGAGATAGCCTGCCGCATCATCGAGAGCTGCCGCCGGCTGGGCATCGCCACGGTGGCCGTGTACTCCGAGGCCGACGGGCGTGCCCGCCACGTGCGCATGGCGGATGCCTGCCTGCCGATCGGTCCCGCGCCGGCCGCCGCCTCCTACCTGGACGGCGAGCGCATCGTCCGCGCGGCGCTGGACGCCGGGGCCGAGGCCATCCATCCCGGCTACGGCTTCCTGGCCGAGAACGCAGACTTCGCCGCCGCCTGCCGGCAGGCGGGCCTGGTCTTCATCGGACCCGAGACGGACACCATCCGCAGGATGGGCTCCAAGCGAGCGGCCAAGGAGATCATGGATGCGGCCGGCGTGCCGGTGATCCCCGGCGTGTCCGGCATCGCTGGCGTGGCGGAACTGCGGCGCAGCGCACAGAGCCTCGGGCTGCCGGTGTTGCTGAAACCCTCCGCCGGCGGCGGCGGCAAGGGCATGCGGGTCGTGCGCGAACTCGCCGGACTGGAGGAGGCCTGGACGGCCGCGCAGCGCGAAGCGCTCGCCGCCTTCGGCGACGACGAGATCATCCTGGAGAAGTTCATCGAGCGCCCGCGCCACGTGGAGGTGCAGATATTCGGCGACAGTCACGGCAACCTGGTGCACCTGTACGAGCGCGAGTGCTCCATGCAGCGCCGCCAGCAGAAGATCCTGGAGGAGTCGCCCGCACCGGGGCTCACGCGCAACCAGCGCGATGCGCTGCACGGCGCGGCGCTCGCCGCCGGGCGCGCCGTCGGCTACGTGAACGCCGGCACGGTCGAGTTCATGCTGGACGAACGCGGCCAGTTCCACTTCCTGGAGATGAACACCCGCCTGCAGGTGGAGCATCCGGTGACCGAGCTGACCACCGGGCTGGACCTGGTGGAGTGGCAGCTGCGCGTGGCTAGCGGCGAGCCGCTGCCGGCCGCCCAGGGCGAGATCGCCAGTCGCGGCCACGCCATCGAGGCACGCATCTACGCAGAGGATCCGGCGCGGGACTTCCTGCCCTCCACCGGCGGGATCGACGTGTTCGACTGGCCCCGGCGCGACCCGCTGGTGCGCATGGACACCGGTTACGAGGCCGGCGACGCCGTCGAGCGCTACTACGACCCGCTGGTCGCGAAGCTCGTCGCCAGCGGGCCGGACCGCGACGCGGCCCTCAGGCACCTGCAGGGCGCGCTCGCCGGCTGCGTCCTGTTCGGGCCGCGCAACAACCTCGCCTTCCTGCGCCGCCTGGCCCGCACGCCGGCGTTCGCGGAAGGCCGCAGCGACACCGCCTACGTGGACCGGGAACTCGACGGCCTGACCCGGGCGACGCCGGTGCCGGACGGCGTCCTGCTCATCGCAGCGGCGGCCGTCATGCGCCGACTGCAGCACGGCAGCGGCGCGGACGCCTCGCCCTGGGCCGCCGCGGATGCCTGGCGCGGTCGCCCCGCTGCCGGGACGACCATCGCCTTCGACACCGCCGCGGGCGAGCGGCGCATCGCGGCCCGCGGCGGCCCGCAGACCTTCTCCATGGCCATCCGGGAAGCGCAGCAGGAGACCGCCGATGACGCGGAATGGCACCGGGTGCGGCTGGTCGACACCGGCTGCCGCGGACTGGTGGCGGAGATCGACGGCGCATCCCGCGCGGTGGAGATCGCCTGCACCGCTCGCCGGGTCCAGGTCACGGTGGACGACGAGACCCGGGAGTTCGACATCGCCGACCCGTGGGCCACGGAATCGGCCATGCCGGAGACCGACGCCCACCCGGCGGCACCCATGCCCGGGCGGGTCGTCGAGGTGGCGGTGGCCGAGGGCGACCGGGTTTCGGAAGGCGACAAGCTGCTCGTTCTCGAGGGCATGAAGATGGAGTTCACGCTGCGCGCGGGCACGGCCGGCCGGGTCGAGCGAGTGCGCGTGGCGGCAGGCGATTTCGTGGAGGCGGAGGCCGTCCTGGTCGACATCGAGCCCGACGGCGACGAGGCGGACAGAGACGGCACGGGCGACGGCAAAGACGACTGACAGGAGCGTACATGGATCTCGGCGGAGCAAAAACGATAGTCACCGGCGGCGCATCGGGCCTGGGACGGGCGACGGCAGAGCACCTGCTGGCGGCGGGCGGCAGTGTCACGCTGCTGGACGTGAACGAGGAGGCCGGCACCGAGGCGGCGGCGGCGCTGGGCGAACGCGCCGGTTTCATCCGCACCGACGTCAGCGACGAGGCGGACGTGCGTGCGGCGGTCGCCCGGGCGGCCGAGGCGATGGGCGGACTCACCCTGGCCGTGAACTGCGCCGGCGTCGTCGCCCCCGGGCGCGTGCTCGGCCGCGACGGTCCGATGGACTCGGCCTATTTCACGCGTACGGTGATGATCAACCTGGTCGGCTCCTTCAATATCGCGAAGGAGACCGCGGCGATCATGCAGAACAACCAGCCGAACGGGGAAGGCGAGCGCGGGGTGATCGTGAACACGGCCTCGGTCGCGGCCTACGAGGGCCAGATCGGCCAGGCCGGCTACTCGGCCTCGAAGGGCGGCGTGGTCGGCATGACGCTGCCCATCGCGCGGGAGCTGGCCCGTTTCGGCATCCGCGTCATGACCATCGCGCCCGGCATCTTCATGACGCCGATGATGGCGGGCCTGCCCGAGGAAGTGCAGCAGTCGCTGGCGGCGCAGATCCCGTTCCCCTCGCGCTTGGGCCGGCCGGAGGAATACGCCGACCTGGTCGCCTATATCTACACCAATCCGATGCTGAACGGGGAGACCATCCGCCTCGACGGCGGCATCCGCATGCAGCCGAAGTAGCCCGGGAGTTGTCGCGGCGCCGGCGCGCGGCGCGCCTTACATACCGCTGTAGTTCGGGCCGCCGCCGCCCTCCGGCGTGACCCAGCGTATGTTCTGCTTCGGGTCCTTGATGTCGCAGGTCTTGCAGTGCACGCAGTTCTGCGCGTTGATGCGGAAGACCTTGCTGCCCTCCTCTTCCACCACCTCGTAAACGCCGGCCGGGCAGTAGCGCTGGGACGGGCAGTCGTAGGTGGGCAGATTGAACCCGATGGGCAGCGCGGGATCCTTGAGCTGCAGATGGACCGGCTGGTCTTCCTCATGGTTGGTATTGGAGAGGAAGACGGACGACAGCCGGTCGAAGGTGATCACCCCGTCCGGCTTCGGGTAGTCGATCTTCTCGCACTCGGCGGCCGGCTTCAGCTCCTCGTGGTCCGGCACGCGGTTGTGCAGGGTGAACGGCATGCGCCCGCGCATGATGTTCTGGTCCAGGAACGTGAAAGCCGCGCCGAAGAAAGTGCCGAACTTGTGCTGGGACGGCTCGAAGTTACGCGCCTTGTACAGCTCCTCGTGGACCCAGGAGTTCTGCACCCGCTCCTCGTGGGCGACCAGGTCGGTGCCGCCCTCGTCACCGGCCTCGAAAGCCTCGAACACGGACTCGGCGGCCAGCATGCCCGTCTTCATCGCCGTGTGCGCACCCTTGATCTTCACGCCGTTCAGGTAGCCTGCGTCGCAGCCCACCAGGAGCCCGCCGGGGAAGCAGGTCTTCGGCAGCGCCTGCAGACCGCCCTTGTTCACCGCCCGGGCGCCGTAGGAGATGCGCTCCGCGCCGTCCAGGTACTGACGGATCTTCGGATGGGTCTTCCAGCGCTGGAACTCGGCGAAGGGATCGAGATGGGGGTTCGAGTAGTTCAGCGCGATGATGAAGCCGAGATACACCTGGTTATTCTCGGCGTGGTAGAGGAAGCCGCCGCCCTCGGTGTTGTTCCTGAGCGGCCAGCCGAGGGAATGCACCACCAGACCCTCCTCGTGCTTCGCCGGGTCGATCTCCCATACCTCCTTCAGGCCGATGCCGTAGTGCTGGGGGTCGGCGTTCGCGCGCAGGTCGTACTTGTCCATCAGCTCCCTGCCGAGATTGCCGCGCACACCCTCGGCGAAGATGGTGTAGCGGGCGCGGAGCTCATAGCCCGGAGTGAAGGAGTCCTTCTGCCTGCCCTCCCGGTCCACGCCCATGTCGCCGGTGATCACGCCAGCCACCCTGCCGTCCTCGTACAGCACCTCGGCGGCGGCGAAGCCGGGGAAAACGTCCACTTCCAGCGCTTCCGCCTGCTCGGCCAGCCACACGCAGAGCTTGCCGAGGCTGATGATGTAGTTGCCCTCGTTGTGCATGGGCCCGGGGACGAAGGGCCCGGGCACCTTCATGGCACCCTTCTCCGAGGTCATGTAGTAGATGTCGTCACGGGTGACGCCGGTCTTCACCGGCGCCCCGCGCTCCTTCCAGTCGGGGAACAGCTCGTCCAGGGCCCTGGGCTCGAAGACGTTGCCCGAGAGAATGTGCGCGCCGATCTCGGAGCCTTTCTCCACGACGACGACGGACAGATCGCGGCCCTTGTTCTGCGCCAGTTGCTTCAGGCGGCAGGCCGCGGCCAGGCCGGCCGGCCCGGCACCTACGATAACGACGTCGAATTCCATGGATTCGCGTTCCACGTGTGATCCCCTCTGCTGGTATCGGATCGGGCCTGAAGGCCCTCCTACATGGTTTGGGCCTGAAGGCCCTCCTGCATGTGTGTCATGCGATTGCGAAGTATCCGGGCAATTCTAACATCCCGTCCGCGGGCGGCGCCTGTCGAGGCCGTGTGGAGGCGGTGTGGAGGCCTTGTGGAGGCGGAGGCGCGGACGGTGTACGCTCCGTTGCGCCATGACCATCCGCCACCGCTACCTGGACTGCGTGCGCCGCGAAGACCTGACCCGGGACCCGGCCCAGGAAGCGGCCGTCACCGAACTGCAGCGGCTGCACGACGAACTCACCCGGGACACCGGGACGGCCGCGGCGCTGCGCCGTGGCCTGGCGCGGCGGTTCCCCGGGCGCTTCGCCGTCGCGCCGGTGCGCGGGCTGTATCTCTGGGGCGGCGTCGGCCGGGGCAAGACCCTGCTCATGGACCTGTTCTTCGAGGAACTGCCCTTCGAGGACAAGCTGCGCATCCATTTCCACCGCATGATGCGGCGGGTGCACGAGGCGCTGAAGCGCCACGGGCGCCTGGAAGACCCGCTGGACCGGGTGGCGGCGGACATGGCCGCCGACACCCGGGTGCTCTGTTTCGACGAGTTCTTCGTCTCCGACATCGCCGATGCGATGATACTCGGCCGGCTGCTCCGCGCGCTGTTCCGCCGCGGCGTCACCCTGGTGGCGACCTCGAATCTGCCGCCGTCGGACCTCTACCGCGACGGCCTGCAGCGCCAGCAGTTCCTGCCGGCGATCGAGGCCATCGAGCGCCACTGCCGGGTGTTCCACCTCGACGCCGAGACGGACTACCGACTGCGGGTGCTGGAGGAGGCGGAGATCTATCACGCACCGCTCGACGAGGCTGCGGACGGCAATCTGGCGCGCTATTTCCGGCGCATCGCCTCGGGGCGCGAGGAGAGCGGCCGCACGCTCACCATCCAGGGCCGGCCGGTGCGCACGGTGCGGCTGGCCAGGGGCATCGCCTGGTTCGAGTTCGCCGAGCTGTGCGACGGGCCGCGCAGCCAGGACGACTACATCGAAATCGCCCGGCGCTACCACACGGTGATCGTCGCGGGCGTGCCCGTGTTCGACCGCTCGAGCGAGAACCCCGCCCGGCGTTTCATCGCCCTGGTGGACGAATTCTACGAGCGCCGGGTCAACCTGATCCTGTCGGCGGCCGCGCCGCCCGACGAGCTGTACCGGGGCCGGCGCCTCGCCTTCGAATTCGAGCGCACCGTGAGCCGGCTCATCGAGATGCAGTCCCGGGAGTATCTCGCCGCGCCCCACCTCGCCTGATCCCCGCACGCGCCGTTGCGGCATCTCCGGGCTGGCCACCGCCCTTCGCGGAGGCTAACCTCACCCGGTCTGCGGCGAGATGCCGGCGCGACGGACGGAGACCATGGCCGAGAAACAACAGGACTTGATACTGGAGGACTTCCTCCCCTACCGCCTGTCCATACTCTCCAACACGGTGAGCGCCACCATCGCGGGCGCCTATTCGAAGCGCTTCGGGCTGTCGATACCCGAGTGGCGCATCATGGCCGTGCTGAGCCGCCACCCGGGCCTGTCGGCCTCCGAGGTGGCCGAGCGCACGCTGATGGACAAGGTCGCCGTCAGCCGGGCGGTGGGCAAGCTGATCAAGAGCGGGCGCATCAACCGGCGCTTTGCCGACCAGGACCGGCGCCGTTCCATCCTGCACCTGTCGCCGGCCGGCGAGGCCGTGTATGCGGAGGTGGCGCCGCTGGCGCTGAAGTTCGAGCGCGAACTCCTGCACGGACTCAGCGACGAGGAGGTGCACGCCCTGGACGTGCTGCTGGAGCGACTGCTCGCGCGGGCCCGGCTGCTGGGCGCGCCCCACTACTGAGTCAGGTGCGGTCGGCGAGCTCCGTGCGCACGCGGATCAGCTCGGGGAAGAAGTCGTAATCCAGCGCCCGCTTCAGCCAGGTGACCCCCGCCGTGCCGCCGCTGCCGCGCTTGTGGCCGATGATGCGCTCCACCGTCTTCAGGTGATGGAAACGCCAGAACTGGAAGTTGTTGGAGACGTCCATGAGCGCCTCGGCCAGCTCGTAGGCCTGCCAGTAGCGCTCCGGTTCGGCGTAGATCTCGCCGAGCGCGGCCACCACCCGGTCGTCGGGTTCCCGCGGCACCGCGAAGTCCCGCTCGATGGCCTCCTGCGGCACCGCCAGGCCGATGCGCCCCAGGTGGCGCAGGAATTCGTCGAAGATGGCGGGCGCCTCCAGCGCCGCTCGCAGCCGCCGGTGCCACTCCTCGTGGCGGGCGAATACCGCGATCTTCGCCGGGTCCTTGTTGCCGAGCATGAACTCCACCAGCCGGTACTGGGGTGACTGGAAGCCGGAGGCCTGGCCGAACACGTGGCGGAACTCGGCGTATTCGCTGGGCGTGAGCGTATCCAGCACGTCCCACTGGCTGTAGAGCTGGTGCTGCACCTGCTTCACCCGCGCCAGAATCTTCGCCGCGCGGGCGAGGTCGTCCTCGCGGATGGCGGCCATCGCCGCCTCGAGTTCGTGCACGGTCAGCTTGAACCAGAGCTCCGCCACCTGATGCTGGATCAGGAACAGCATCTCGTCGTGGTGGGGCGGGTCGCTCAGCGGGCGCTGCGCGGACAGCAGCCGGTCGAGCCGGAGGTAGCCGGCGTAATCCTCGCGGGGGTCGAGGTCGGTATGGAATGCGTTGTCGTAGTGGTCGCTCGCCATGGGGGACGCTCTCCTCCTCGCGCGCCGGCGCTGCCGCCGGCGGCCTGTCATGACCCGATGCGCGGCAGGATACCAGCAAGCGCACGGCCGCGGCGCAGCGGTCTCGTCGTGTATACTGGCGCCCCGTTGGAAGACGGTCACACCCCCCGCCGGGATCGCGGCCGGCGGCGTCAGGAACTGCGATCATAGTGAGCCCCAAAGCGCTGCGCCGGAACTCGGACCAGAAAGACCGGATCGTCGAGGAGATCGTCGGCGCCGTACGCGGCTCCGGACCGTTCAGGAACCGCGCGCGCCTGCGCACATTCATCCGCCACTACTACGCCGACGTCGACGTCGAGGACCTGCGCGCGGCCACACCGCAGAACCTGGCCGGCGCCGCACTCGCCCACCTGGAACTCGGCATGACCCGGCGGCGCGGCCGCCACCGGCTGCGCATCTACAACCCCGACCCCGGGCGCGACGGCTGGGACTCCAGCCACACCATCGTGGAGATGGTGAACGACAACATGCCGTTCCTGGTGGACTCGCTGGCAATGGCGGTGGCGCGGACCGGGGCCAACGTGCATCTGACCGTTCACCCGCTCGTGCGCGTGGAGCGCGACGGCCGGGGCGTCCTGACCGGCGTCCATCCCCGCTCCGCACGGGAAGGCCGGGTGGAGTCCTTCGTGCGCCTGGAGATCGACCGGGAAACGAGCGACCGGCGCATGGCCGCCCTGAAGCGTGCGCTGGAGGAAACCCTGCGCGACGTGCGCGTGGCCGTGCGGGACTGGCGCCGCATGCGCGAGAAAATGCTGGAGGCAGCCGCCGCGCTGGAGGGCCCGGCGGGCCGCGTGGACCAGACCCTCGTCGAGGAGAGCCGCCGGCTGCTCGAGTGGATGGCGGACGACCACTTCACCTTCCTCGGCTATCAGGAATACGAGGTCGTGCGCAGCAATGGCGAGGCCCAGCTGCGGCCGGTGGCAGACACGGGCCTCGGCATATTGTCGAAACGCCGTTCGGCCGAGCGCCGCGTGACCATGACGCCGGAGATGCGGCGCGAGGCCCGCGGGCGGGAGCTGTTGATCCTGACCAAGGCGAACGCACGCTCCACCGTGCACCGACCCAGTCATCTCGACTACATCGGGGTGAAGGTCTTCGGCGAGGCCGGCGAGCCGGTGGGCGAGAAACGCTTTCTCGGGCTGCTCACCTCGGTGGCCTACAACGAGAGCCCGCGCGCCATCCCGCTGCTGCGGCTGAAAGTCCGGCGGGTCATCGAACGGGCGGAACTGGACCCCAGCGGCCATCGCGGCAAGGCACTCATGCACGTGCTGGACACCTACCCCAGGGGCGAGCTGTTCCAGGCATCGGTCCGGGACCTTTCGCGCACGACCGCCGGCATCCTGAACCTGCAGGAGCGCCAGCGGGTGAAGCTGTTCCTGCGCCGGGATGCCTTCCGCCGCTTCTTCTCCTGCCTGGTCTACGTACCCCGGGAGAAGTACAACACCCGGGTGCGCCAGCGCATCGAGACCATCCTGATGCAGGCGTTCGACGGGCTCAGCATCGAGTCGTCCGTGGAGCTGTCGGAATCGGTGCTGGCCCGTCTGCACCTCATCGTGCACATCGAACAGGGCCGCAAGCCGAGGATCTCCATCCGCCAGATCGAGAAAGACATCGGCGAGGCCGTGGTGACCTGGCAGGACCGGCTCGCCGGCGCCCTGGTGGAGCACCTGGGCGAGGCCCGCGGTATCGCCCTCGCCCGCCGCTACGGCCACATCTTCCCGCTGGCCTACGAGGAAGACGTCCTGCCGGCCGCCGCCTGCGGCGACGTGGCAACGCTGGATCGGCTGACGGGCGGAGAGGCCGACGCCGGCGAGGATACCGAGCTGTACCGCCCGCCCGGCGTCACAGAACGGCTGCATTTCAAGATTTTCCGTCCGCGGGAGCCCCTGCCCCTCTCCGACGCCCTGCCCGTCCTGGAGAACCTGGGCGTGCGGGTGGTGAGCGAGCGGCCCTATCACCTGGAGCTGGACGACGGCAGCGCCTGGTGGATCCAGGACTTCGAGCTCGAGCATCCCCGCGGTGCCGCCATCGACCCGGCCGAGGCCGAGCGCCGCTTCGAGGACGCCTTCGCCCGGGTACTCGCCGGCCAGTGCGAGAACGACGGGCTGAACCGGCTCGTGCTCGAAGCCGGTCTGAGCGCACGTGAGACCTCGATTCTGCGCGCCTTCTCCAAGTACCTGCTGCAGCTGGGCCTGCCATTCTCCCAGCCCTACATGGAGTCGGTGCTGGCGCGTTATCCGCAGATGGCCGCGCTGCTGGTGCGCCGGTTCAGGCTGCAGTTCGACCCGGATGCCGACGCCGAAACCGCGCGCGCCGGGCTCGAGGAGTGCCGCCGCGAAATCGGCCGGCTGGTCGCCGAGGCGGCGACGCTGGACGAGGACCGGATACTGCGCGCCTACACGGGCGTGCTCGACGCGGCGCTGCGTACGAATTTCTTCCGCCTCGACGAAGACGGCCGCGAGCCGCCCGCCATCGCCATCAAGTTCGATCCTTCCGCGCTGGAAGAGGCGCCCCTGCCCCGGCCACGCTACGAGATCTTCGTGTACTCGCCGCGGGTGGAAGGCACGCATCTGCGCGCCGGCCCGGTGGCCCGCGGCGGCATCCGCTGGTCGGACCGCCGCGAGGACTTCCGCACCGAAGTGCTCGGCCTCATGAAGGCGCAGACGGTAAAGAACACCGTGATCGTCCCCACCGGCGCCAAGGGCGGGTTCCTGCCGAAGCGCCTGCCCGGGGGTGACAAGGGCGGCCGGGACGCAGTGCAGGCGGAGGTGATCGCCTGCTACCGCATCTTCATCGGCTCCCTGCTGGACATCACCGACAACATCGTCGAGGGCGAGGTGGTACCGCCGAACCGGGTGGTACGCCTCGACGGCGACGACCCCTACCTGGTGGTGGCCGCCGACAAGGGTACGGCCGCGTTCTCCGACATCGCCAACGGCATCTCGGCGGAGTACGGTTTCTGGCTGCACGATGCCTTCGCCTCCGGCGGCTCGGCCGGCTACGACCACAAGAAGATGGGTATCACCGCGCGAGGCGCCTGGGAGGCGGTGCGCCGCCATTTCCGCGAGATGGGCATCGAGACCCAGAGCCAGGAATTCACGGTCGTCGGCATCGGCGACATGAGCGGCGACGTGTTCGGCAACGGCATGCTGCTGTCCGGGACCATCCGCCTGCTGGCGGCCTTCAACCACCAGCATATCTTCCTCGACCCGAATCCGGACGCCGCGGCGAGCTTCGCCGAGCGCGAGCGGCTGTTCGCCCTGCCCCGCTCGAGCTGGGAGGACTACGACAAGCGGCTGATCTCCGCCGGCGGCGGCATCTGGCCCCGCTCGGCCAAGAGCATCCCGCTGAGCGCCGAGGTGCGCGCCATGCTGGGCG
>Ga0102934_1003198_pt1 | contig 11208 bp, 11 predicted proteins | sample SalPonR2_A_D1_MG_FD_78175 | JGI IMG/M metagenome (GOLD analysis project Ga0102934, IMG submission 78175) | Salt pond soil microbial communities from South San Francisco under conditions of wetland restoration - Salt Pond MetaG R2_A_D1_MG | ecosystem: Environmental > Aquatic > Marine > Intertidal...
GTGGTGCCAGCGCAGCAGGATCGCCACGCCGATGAAAAGGAATACGGCGCCGAGGATCGCGCGCGATTTCTGCGCGAACTGCCGCAACGCGCCCATGCGGGACTGAAAGAAGGACCGCGCGCCATAACCCAGTGCCACCATCACGGTGCCGATGCCCAGCGCGAAGGCCACCATGATCAGGAAGGCGCGAAAAAGCTCTTCCCCCTGGCTGGCGAGCGCGATGGCCCCGCCCAGGGTCGGGCCGACACAGGGACTCCAGATGGCACCGAGGAGCATGCCGCCCAGGAACTGCCCCTGCCAGCCGCGTGACTGGAGGCCGCTCATACCCCCATCCGCACGTTCAGAGACACCCGCCGTTGCCAGCGCGAATTGCGACGACAGGCGTGGCACCATCAGGACAAGCCCGAAGACGATCATCAGAACGGCCCCGGCCTGCGCCACCATCTCGGGCGTCAGCCCGACGAGGTGCCCTGCCGCGATGACCCCGAAGCCGAGCGTCACGAAGGCAAGGCCCATGCCCCCGGCCAGTGCCAGCGGTCCAAAGCGGCTGGCCTGCATGGAGCCAGCCAGAACGATCGGCAGCACCGGCAGAACGCAGGGATTGATCAGCGTCAGAAGACCCGCGCCATATGCGAAGAGCAGTTCCATCGCCCTTACCTGCGGCAACACCCTCCGCTTGTCACCCAACGAGGCCGTGAGGTGCCCGAGTGCCAGCTGTCAGGAGCGCACGCGCGACCTTTGCACCACAAGGATGCCGACCGTGATGACGAGCACGCCCGCCGCGTCCCACCAGGACAGCCGTTCCCCCAGCAGCGCAGCGGCGATGGCCACCCCGAAGACCGGGTTGAGGAAATGAAAGGTCGCAGCCCGCGTCGATCCGATCCGTCCCACCAGCTTGAACCAGATGAATGTCGCCGTCAGGCCCGGCATCAGCGTTGTATAGGTGAAGGCGGCGATCAGCTCCCATGACCAGTCGATGACGAGCGTTTCCAGAATCAGCGCCGGCGGCAGCAGCGCGACGGACCCCACCATGAGTTGCAGCCCGACGACCATCAGCAGGTTCGCGCCGTCCGAGCTTGCGCTCTTGACGGTCAGCGTGGCGACGCTCAGCGCCACCACGCCCAACACGCACATCACGACACCGGGGAGATCCGCGCCGCCGCCGAACCGGTCCGCCATGATGATCGCAACACCCGCGAAGCCCGCGATCAGGCCCACGACTCCCATCACCGGCAGGCGATCCCGAAAGACGCCCCAGTTCGCGGCGGCCACCAGCAGCGGCATCACCGAGGCGATGATGGCCGCCAGCGAGGCCTCGACCGTCTGCATCCCGACGAAGTTGAGACCGAGATAGAGCGCGTTCTGGCAGATGCCGAAGATCAGCACCGCCCGCCATTGTCCGCGCGACAGGCGAAACGATTGTCCCAGCGCCAGTGCGATGCCAATGCCAAGCAGGCCCGACAGGAAGAACCGGAACGACAGCGCCATCAACGGCGGAGCCGCCTCGACGATGATACGGGCCGAGGTGAAGGCAGAAGACCAGATGAGGGCGAAAATCAGCCCAAGCAGTATCGCGCGAAGATCCATTGCCGCCCCGAAAAGAGAAAGGGCCGCGCCCTTCGACCGGGCACGACCCTTTCACGATTGTATCGGGACGGCAATCAGCCGTTGACGCTGTCCTTCAAGGCCTTGGCGATTGTCACCTTGACCTGCTTGTCAGCCTCTTTCTTGATCTGCTCACCCGTGGCCGGGTTGCGCACCATGCGCTCGGGGCGCTCGCGGCAGTAGACCTTGCCGATGCCGGGGATCGTCACGGCGCCGCCGTCGGCGACTTCCTTGGTCACGATCGCGGTGATCGCGTCGATCGCTGCACCGGCGGTTTTCTTGTCGCTGCCCATCTCGTCGGCCAGGGCGGCGACAAGTTGCGTCTTGGTCATGGGTTTCTGTGCCATGTCGGTTCTTCTCCTGATACTGCCCGAGCCCTTGAGCCCGTTGGCTCGAAAATAACCGAATATTGTAGGCACACACAACGCCTCGCGTGCGCTGGGGGCGTAAAAACAGGGTTTTTGGCAGGTTTTTTTGCCGATTTCCGGCGATCAGAGGAACGCGGTCTCCTCGAAGGACCGCAATTTCCGGCTGTGAAGGCGTTCCAGCGGCATGTCGCGCAGCTTTTCCATGGCGCGGATTCCAAACAGAAGATGCCGCGACACCTGTGTCTTGTAGAAGGACGAGGCCATGCCGGGCAGCTTCAATTCACCGTGGAGCGGCTTGTCCGAGACGCACAGAAGCGTGCCATAGGGCACCCGGAAGCGGAACCCGTTGGCGGCAATCGTGGCGCTTTCCATGTCGAGCGCGATGGCACGGCTCTGGCTTAGCCGCTGCACCGGGCCGGCATGATCGCGCAGCTCCCAGTTGCGGTTGTCGACGGTGGCGACGGTACCCGTGCGCATGATCCGCTTGAGGTCATAGCCCGAGACTTCGGCCACGTCCTCCACCGCCTCCTCCAAAGCGATCTGCACCTCGGCCAGCGCCGGGATCGGCACCCAGACGGGCAGATCGTCGTCCAGCACCCGATCCTCGCGCAGATAGGCGTGGGCGAGCACGTAATCGCCAAGGCTCTGCGTGTTCCTCAGTCCCGCGCAATGGCCGACCATGAGCCAGACATGCGGGCGCAGGACGGCGATGTGATCGGTCGCCGTCTTGGCGTTCGACGGGCCCACGCCGATATTCACCAGCGTGATCCCCGCACCATCGTCGCGGGTCAGGTGGTAGGTCGGCATCTGCGGCAACTTGGACGGAGGGTTGAGCGGCTGATGCGCCTCGGTGATGATGTCGTTTCCGGGTCCCACAAGCGCGCGATAGCCGCTTTCGGGGTCAGCCAGCGCCTCGCGCGCGAAGGCGACGAACTCATCCATGTAGAACTGGTAGTTCGTGAACAGGACATGGTTCTGGAAATGCTCGGGCAACGTCGCGGTGTAATGCGCCAGCCGGGCCAGCGAGTAATCGATCCGCTGCGCGGTGAAGGGGGCCAGCGCGCCCGAGCCGTCTTCGTGGGTGAACCCGAAGCCGTTGACGATATCGTCATGGGTCGACTGCAGGTCCGGCACGTCGAAGGCGTCGCGCAGGGGAAAGGCCAGGGCGCCTTCCTGCGGGATCTGAACCTCGGCGTCGTTCAGCACGGCGAAATGCACCGGGATCGGCGTGGTCGACGGGCCGATATAAACCGGCACGCCATGGTTCTGGATCAGCAGACCGATCTGCTGCCTCAGGTAATTCCCGAACAGGTCGGGCCGGGTGACCGTGGTCATGTAAGTGCCGGGTTCGGCCACGTGACCGAAGGCCAGCCGCGTATCCACCTGGCTGTAGGTCGTCGTCGTGATGCGGATCTCGGGATAGTAGGCCCGGTAGCGCGCGTCCGGGATGCCGCCATCCAGCACCACGGCGCGGAACCTCTCCCGCAGGAACGCCGTCGCAGCGTCGTAGAGCTCGACAAGATGGGCAACGGCCTCGCCTGCGTCGGTAAAGCGACGCTCGCCGCCGGTCTCGGGCGTTTCGATCGGCAGGTGCTTGAATGGCGCGGTCATGGTCGGATCCCCGGTCGGTCGTTCGGCAGGCTTGCAGAACGTCCCCCCTTCATCAAGGCCGGATCGCCCGCGCCGCCAAAGCTTCATACACCGGCAGGGCGCGCGCGTAATGGTCCGCGTGCTCCGGGGCGACGGGCGGCAGGGCCCCCTCAGGGGGCGCGAAACCGGTCGACCGGTGCACGGCGCCATACCAATGCGGTCCCCATGCCCCGTCATAGGGTTTCGGACCGGCGGTCCAGGACAACATGCGATCGGTGTAGGGCAGGCCAATCTCGGCGCAGAGCCGCCCCAGCATGCCCGCCGGATCGCGGCGGATATCGGCGCTGTCGATCACGGGACCGGGGAACATCTCGTAGAACGCGGCCTGCTGGGCAAAGCCGATCTCCGCGTAGTTCACCTGCTCGTGTTTCGCGGAATAGCTCGCCAGAACCCGGGCGGGGTGGCGGATCAGGTGCGCATGCACGCAGTCCTTTGCCCAATCCAGCGGGAACTCTGGCCGCATGTGGTGCGGCATGTGCTTCATGTAGAGATGTGCATGGCCATCAGGCGGCGGCGCGGCGCAGGCGTCTGCCACGCGAACCGGATCGGTCTCATGGGCGGCTGTCACGGTCCCGGCCATCGGATGTGCGCTGCCCGAGGCGGCGAGGAAGGCGGCGTAGAACGGCTCGTCCCGAACCGCGCAATCGCCCCGCGCGGCAAAGGCATACATCATCGCCGTCGACAGGTTTCGCGGCCCCGACCACATGGCGATCTTCATTTTCCCGTCCCCCTCGCTGCGATGTAACCGACTTCAACGTCCCGTGATCTCACGGGCATTTGCCTTGCGTCGCGGCCTGCATCGCGCGAGCCATGGCACAGAGTTGGAGGACCCGCCATGCCCCGGATGCCCTTTCGCGACACGTTCAAGCTGATCGCTCTTTCCGTGGCGATCACGACAGCGCTGTTCCTCACGCCACACCGCGCCCATGCCGAGGACATCCGCACGACGGTGGTGGCGGGCGGTTGTTTCTGGTGCGTCGAGGCCGATTTCGAACGTGTCGACGGCGTCATCGAGGTCGTTTCAGGCTTTGCCGGCGGCTCCGTCCCGAACCCGAGCTACAGGCAGGTGGTGAACGGCGGCACCGGGCATCTGGAGGTGGTCGAAATCACCTATGACGCGGATCGCTTGCCCTACGCGCAGCTTCTGCACCTGTTCCTGCGCTCTATCGATCCCACCGACGCGGGCGGCCAGTTCTGCGACCGGGGCCAGAGCTACACCACGGCGATTTTCGTCGAGACGCCCGAGGAACGCGCCATCGCACAGGCCGCGCTGGCCGAGGCCGAGGCCGCCATCGGGCGCGATGTGGTCACGCCTGTCCGCGACGCCGCGCCGTTCTACCCGGCGGAGGAGTATCATCAGGATTATCACCGCTCCGAAGATCTTATCCTCACCCGCTTCGGCCCGCGCCGGAAATCCGTGGCCTACGACCTCTACCGCACGGCCTGCGGCCGCGACGCGCGCGTGGCCGCGATCTGGGGCGCGGCGGCCCCGTTCACGAACTAGGCACTTAAAGGAAGAATGCCATGTTGTTGGTCAGGATGATCCTCAGCGCGTAAATGCCGATGAAGACGACCAACGGCGCGAGGTCCAGCCCCCCCATCGCGGGCAGCGCCCGGCGGATCGGGCCATAGACAGGCTCCAGCAGGCGATTGAGACCGTCCCAGATCTGCGCGACGATCGGCTGACGCAGGTTCAGCACGCCGAAATTGATCAGCCAGCTCAGGATCACATGCGCGATCACGATGAAGAACGCCACATCGAGAAGCAGCATGAGGATCTGGAACAGAGAGGTCATCGGCGGGCCTTTTCGTGACTGGGCGAACTGCACCGTGACATAGGCGGGGGAGCCCATCCGTGCAAGCGCGCGCCGGGTGACGCCACGGCGGGCTCGATCCCGTGACCAGCCTTGCGCTTGGCTGGGCGCATGTATCCGTTCCTCCGCATGACCCTCGTGCTCCGCTCCGAGGCGCGCAAACTGCCGCTGGGGTTTTCGACACCCATGCGCGGTCGATGCTCTGCCTACCTTCCGACGCCGACATGTTATGGGAGATGAACAACGGGCGTATCCTGACCTTCTACGATCTCGGGCGCTTCGGACTTGCGCAGCGCATCGGCCTGATGCGGACGCTCAAGGCGCAAGGCTGGGGACTTGTCGTGGCGGGCAGTTCGGTGCGCTACCGTGTCCGCATCCGACCGTTTCAGCGCTTCGATCTGAGAACCCGCCTTGTGGGTTGGGACGCGCGGTTTTTCTACATCGAACAGGCAATGTGGCGGGGCGGGACCGCCTGCAACCACGCGCTTCTGCGCACCGGTGTTACCGAGCGCGGAAGGCTGGTCGCCACCGAGCGCGTGGCAGACGCCATGAACCTGTCGCAGGTGTCGCCGCCCCTGCCGGGTTGGGTGACCCGCTGGACCGAGGCGGATACCGCGCGGCCCTGGCCGCCGGAGGTCTGAAAACCGGCCATATCGCCTCGAATACGGCGTTAATCATTAACACCTGATTAGCGTTTACAAAACGTGAATGGAGACGGACAGTGCGGCCATGAGCGCGCTGACCGACCCAAAACCCATGATGAGCATGGCCGCACTGCCCCGCGCGGCGCGGCGGCGCATCTGGGGCTGGTGGGCGTTCGACTGGGCCAGCCAGCCCTATTTCACGCTTTGCCTGACCTTCGTCTTCGGCCCCTATTTCGCGGCCGTCGCCACCGAGAGCTTCATGAACAGCGGCCTGACCGAACAGGTCGCCGACGCCCGCGCCCAAAGCCTCTGGTCGCTGGGACAGACGGTCTCGGGCATCGTGATCGCGCTCTGCGCGCCGATCCTGGGCGCGTTCGCCGACAACACCGGTCGGCGCATGCCATGGATCGTGCTTTTCTCGATCTTCTACATCGTCGGCGCTGCGTCGCTCTGGTTCATGCTGCCGGACGGCTCGTTCCTTATGGGCGCGCTGATCGCCTTCGGGATCGGCCTCATCGGGGCGGAGTTCACGACGATCTTCACCAACTCGATGCTGCCGGAGCTGGGTGATGCCAGCGCCATCGGGCGGCTTTCCGGGACGGGCTTCGCATGGGGCTACGCGGGCGGTGTTCTGGCGCTGTTCGTGATGCTGATCTTCTTCGCCGAGGGCGAGGGCGGAACGACATTCGTGGGCTTCGAACCGGCGCTTGGCCTCGACCCCGAGATGCGCGAGGGCACCCGCTTCGTCGGGCCCTTCGTGGCGCTCTGGTACGCGGTCTTCATGATCCCCTTCTTCCTTTGGGTGCGGGAGCCGCGCCGCCCCGCCACGCACCCGAACTTCGGCGCCGCGCTGCATGACCTGTGGCAGACCGTGCGCGGCCTGCCCCGACGCGTCAGCCTGTTTGCCTATCTCGGATCGTCGATGTTCTACCGCGACGCGCTGAACGCGCTTTACGGTTTCGGCGGGACCTACGCGGTGCTCGTTCTCGACTGGTCGATCACGCAGGTCGGCATCTTCGGCATCGCGGGCGCCATGACCTCGGCCTTGGCCACGTGGCTTGGCGGCAGGGCCGACAGCGCGCTGGGCCCGAAGCCGGTGATCGTGGCCTCCATAGTGACGCTGATCGCCGTCTGCGCGCTGGTCCTTGGCATGACGCGCGAAAGCCTTTGGGGCATCGCGCTGAGCGAAGGGTCGGCGGTGCCCGACGTGACCTTCTACATCTGCGGCGCGATCATCGGCGGGGCGGGCGGCGTACTGCAATCGGCCTCGCGCTCGATGATGGTCCGTCACGCCCCACCCGCGCGCCCGACCGAGGCCTTCGGTCTCTACGCGCTGTCGGGCAAGGCGACGGCTTTCATCGGACCCGCCCTGATCGGCCTGACCACTTGGATCACGGAAAGCGCGCGGCTGGGCATGCTGCCGCTGATCGCGTTGTTTGCGCTGGGGCTCGTCCTGCTCTTTTGGGTGAACCCCAAGGGCGAAGGGGGGCCGGCATGATCCTGCGTCCGATTTCTCTCGCTGCTGCTTTGCTCTTGGCGGCCTGCGTGCCGGCGGCCCCGCCGCTCGACCCCACGATCTCGGGCATGCAGGCTCGCGAGTTCTTCGGCGCGGAAAACCTCGGATCGCCGGATGAGCCCGAGGTGATCGGCTTCTACTCAAACGGCTGCGTCGCCGGGGCGCAGGCATTGCCCGAGACAGGGCCGACATGGCAGGCGATGCGCCTGTCGCGGAACCGCAACTGGGGCCATCCCGAGCTGATCGACTATGTCACCGGCCTGAGCCGGCAGGTGGCCGCCACGACGTCCTGGACCGGTCTTTACGTGGGCGACATGAGCCAGCCGCGCGGCGGGCCGATGCGCACGGGCCATGTCAGCCACCAGTCCGGCCTCGACGTGGACATCTGGATGTTGCCCGCCCGCGACCTCGGCCTGAGCGTGCAGGATCGCGAGACCCTCAGTTCCATCTCGGTGCGGTCCCAGCGCGGGGCCTCGATTTCCGAGAACTGGACCGAGGATCACGCGCAGGTCCTGCGCCTTGCGGCCTCCGACCCCCGTGTCGAACGCATCTTCGTGACGACCGGGGTCAAGGTCTGGCTCTGCCGGAACGAGACCGGCAACCGTGACTACCTCAACCGGATCCGCCCCGCGGGCGGCCATCACTACCATTTCCACGTGCGGCTCGCCTGTCCTGCCGGGTCGCGCACTTGTGAGGAGCAGGAGCCGCCCGAACAGGGCGATGGCTGCGCCGAGGCAGAAGCCCGCCGCGAGGCCATTCTGAACCCGCCACCGCCGCAACCCGACGATGGTGTTCGCCCTCCACCCGGCCCGCCCCGGGGCAACCTCGTGACCCTCGACCAGGTGCCACGCCAGTGCCTCACGCTCCTCAGCGGCCTCGACAGGTAAATTTAGAGATGAAATTTCGTAGTACTTTCGTCGGCCTCGCGGCCGCACTCGCCGCCTTTTACGCCACACCGTCCAATGCCAGCGGCCTGCAACTTCTGACCGATGTCGCCATCGCGATCCCCGATCAGCCGGGATTTGGCGGGCTCTCGGCGATCGAGATCGACCGCGACGGGCGCGGCGCGGTGGTCGTCTCGGATCGTGGCGCGATATTCAGCGTGGAGATCGCGCGCGACGGTGGCCGCGTCTCCGGCGTCCGGCTCCGCTCGGCCAGCCCGCTGACCGATGGCGCCGGCCACAGGCCCGCGCGGCCCGACCTGATGGACAGCGAGGGGATCGCGCGGCTACCCGGCGGGGGGCTTGCCATTTCCTTCGAAGGTCGAATGCGCGTGGCCATCCATGGGCTCGACGGGCGCGAACGCCGCCACATCGCCCCGCCCCCCGGATCAGGCCACCTGCCCGGCAATGGCGGTTACGAGGGGCTGGCCGCCGATGCGCACGGCGACCTCTACACGCTTGCCGAACAAGCGCCCGGCAACGGGGCGATCCCGCTCTATCGGCATTCGGGCGGCGCGTGGCGGCATTTCGCCAACCTGCCGCGCAGCGCCGGCTATCGCCCCGTGGGTCTCGATTTCGACGATCGCGGGCGGCTTTACGTGCTCGAACGGCGCTTTTCGCTGGGCGGCTTCGCGTCCCGTATCACGCGTTACGCGATGGGCGCCAACGGGCTCGGCCATGGCCAGGTGCTGCTGCAGACCCGGATGGGAACCCACGGCAATCTCGAAGGGCTCAGCCTCTGGCGCGCGGGCGGCAGGCTGATCGCCAGCGCCGTGGCCGACAACAACTTCCGCCAGCCGGGTGCCACGCGCCTCGTGGAATACGTGATCCCGGACTGAGTTCCGTCATTCGGCGCCCTGGTCGCCGAGGCGGCCGGGGATCTCGCCGCGCTTGCCCGTCAGGGTCCAGCCGTCGATCACGGCAAGCGCATCCTCGGCGGTCTCGACGAAGCGGAACAGATCGAGGTCGGCACGCGCGATGGTGCCGGCCTCGGCCAGCGCCTCCCAGTTGATGATCTCGCGCCAGAACGTCTCGCCAAACAGCAGGACCGGCACCTGCTGCATCCGGCCCGTCTGGATCAGCGTGAGCGACTCGAACAGCTCGTCAAGCGTGCCGAACCCGCCGGGAAAGACCGCGATGGCCCGCGCGCGCAGCAGGAAATGCATCTTGCGGATGCCGAAATAATGGAAGTTGAAGCACAGCTCGGGCGTCACGTATGCGTTCGGCACCTGTTCATGGGGCAGCACGATGTTGAGCCCGATGGAACAGCCGCCCGCCTCGGACGCGCCGAGATTGCCCGCCTCCATCACGCCCGGTCCACCGCCTGTGACGATGACGTTCTCGGTGCAGTTCGTCTCGACGCTCCGCTCGGTGATGGCGCGGGCGAATTTGCGCGCTTCCTCGTAGTAGTGGCTGAGGCTGCTCAGCTTGTCGTTCCGGCCGTCCTCGCCGGGGCGCGGCACTCGCGCGCCGCCGAAAAGCACGACGGTCGAGGTGATGCCCCTTTCGTCAAGCTCCAGCTCGGGCTTCAGCAGCTCCAGCTGCAGGCGTACGGGACGGAGCTCGTCGCGCAGCAGGAAATCGGCATCCGCGAAGGCGAGGCGATAGGCGGACGAACGCGCCTGTTCCGAGTCCGGCGCGTGCCGGCTGGCGTCCAGATCCTCGTGGGCGTCGCGGAACGTGCCGTTCCTCGGGTCGTCGCGCATGATCGGTCCTTTCGCCATGATCGCCTCGGGTCAAAGGCCTATCCCGTATCGCGTCGTCTGACCAGCGGCAGCCCGGCGCCGGTGCGTCGATAGATTGCAACGCCTCGCCCGGCGCACTATAGCCCGGCGCGACAACCCGATCCCTGCCCGATCCCGCCGAAGAGAGGCCGCGACCCATGTCCAACACCTATCTCGAGACCGCCATCGAAGCCGCCTGGGAGGCGCGCGACACGATCACCCCAGCCACCAAGGGCGAAACGCGCGACGCCATCGAGGCGACGCTGCACGCGCTCGACCAGGGGCAGCTTCGCGTGGCCGACCGGGGCGAGGACGGCACCTGGCACGTGAACCAGTGGGCGAAAAAGGCGGTCCTTCTGGGCTTCCGCCTTCAGGACATGGAGGTTCAGACCGGCGGGCCGCAGGGCGGCACATGGTGGGACAAGGTCGACAGCAAGTTCGCCCATTGGGGCGATGCGCAGTGGAAGGCCGCAGGCTTTCGCGCGGTGCCCAACTGCGTGGTGCGCCGGTCGGCCCATATCGGCAAGGGCGTCGTCCTGATGCCCTGTTTCGTGAACCTTGGCGCCTTCGTGGACGAAGGCACAATGGTCGACACATGGGCCACGGTCGGGTCCTGCGCGCAGATCGGCAAGAACGTGCACCTTTCTGGTGGCGTCGGCATCGGCGGCGTGCTGGAACCGATGCAGGCCGGCCCCACGATTATCGAGGACAACTGCTTCATCGGCGCCCGCTCCGAGGTGGTCGAGGGCGTCATCGTGCGCGAGGGCTCCGTCCTCGGCATGGGTGTGTTCATCGGCCAGTCCACCAAGATCGTCGACCGCGAAACCGGCGAGGTCATGTATGGCGAGGTGCCGTCGGGTTCCGTTGTCGTGGCGGGCTCCATGCCGTCGAAGAACGGCGTGCACCTATACTGTGCAGTCATCGTGAAGCGCGTGGACGAAAGAAC